>ERZ772855.31-NODE-31-length-165518-cov-10.782133_pt1 | contig 165518 bp, 155 predicted proteins | sample MGYA00511900_ERZ772855 | MGnify/ENA primary metagenome ERZ772855 (study PRJEB29015, sample SAMEA2737701) | human gut metagenome | biome: human gut; feature: human-associated habitat; material: faeces | place: China | collected 2012 ... | reverse complement strand
CTGCTGGATTATTAATTTCTTCGTTTAATTTATTTTTTTTATCTATTTTCTTCATTTTTATATAATAAGTTAACATAAGAGGTACACATGCAGATATCCATGCTATTGGATCTGATAAACAAATACCCGTAAATCCTATAACTTTTGGCAGTGTAAATGCTACTGTAGCTCTTGCAGCTAATTCAAAGAAACCAGCCATCATTGGTACAAATGATTCTCCCATACCTTGAAGCACATTTCTATATACAAATATAAATCCTAAAGGTATAAAGAATATTGCAGAATAATTTAATACTTGTTGAGCATAATCAAATATTTCTGGCGTTGGATTTTCTATAAATAACATTACAAAATATTTACCAAGTGTAACTAATACAACTCCAGCTATTAAACTTGTTATTATTGAAACTACATTCATTATTTTTATTCCGTGTTTTATACGATCAAATCTTCCAGCACCTAAATTTTGTCCTGCATAAGTTGCAACTGTAACACCGAAAGATGTAGATGGTTGCATTACTAATTGAAGAACTTTTGATGCTGCTGTGTAAGAAGCTATTACTACAGAACCAAATGTATTTATTGCACTTTGAATTATTATTATACCTACTGCCGTTACTGAGAATTGCATAGACATTGGTATTGCAATTTTTAAATGAGTAGTATAATATTCTTTTTCAACCTTAAAGTCTTCTTTTTTAAGTCTTAATATCTTGAATTTCTTATAGCTATATATAAAACAAAGGACTGCTGATACTCCTTGTGCTATATTAGTTGCATAAGCTGCTCCTGCAACCCCCATATTGAAGTTTATTATGAAAATTAAGTCTAAAATAACATTTAGAATTGATGCTACTATTAAAAAATATAATGGAGTTTTACTATCTCCTAATGCTCTTAATATACCTGCTGCCATATTATATCCCGTTTGAGTTATTATTCCTGCATAAATTAATGTGATATATATCCTTGCATCTTCATAAATATTTTCTGGTGTATTCATCATATTAAGAAGTGGTTTCACTGCTAACAATGCTACTATTGTGATTATTACTGTCAACACTATAGTAAGTGTTATATTACTTGCTACTGCTTTTTTTACACCTTTTTCGTCCTTTGCTCCGAACTTTTGTGCTACTAAGACAGCAAATCCGCTTGTAAGTCCTAATACTAGACCATTTACTAAGAAAAATAGTGAATTACATGCACCTAATGCTGCAAGTGCATTAACACCAACAAATCTTCCTACTATTATAGTATCGACCATACTGTAAAGTTGTTGAAATATATTACCGATTAAAAGTGGTATCGTGAAATATATAAATATTTTTAGGGGATTTCCCTTTGTCATATCATTAGTCATAATTCTTCCTCCCTCTATTTTTTATTTTTACTAATTACATAAAAAAACCCTCCTTATTATTGCTCAAATAAAGAGAGTCATTATTCAAAATTATTATTGCTTGATAGGTAGGTAAACTACCCTAACGTATATTTTAACATCTTTTATTAATGTTGGCTATATATTTTATTATTTTATATCTTTTATAGCTGCATTTGGAATGAATACCTCTTTACCATTAAATACAACTATTCCATTAAACTTAACTTTTTTTCCATCTGTTTCATAGTAATTTTTATTTTCATGGAATGTGTACTGCTTTCCATTTTTACTTAATTTGAATATAGGTTGGAATTTATTTGTTGAATCTATATCTAACTCTATTCCCATATCTTTAATTTTTTTACCAGATACAAATAACTCATCTGTTGCTTTATCTAAATCTAAATTCATAGCTTTTGCAATATACAAAGCTATATCAGAATTATTAACAGTTCCTGTCAACTGATTTGCATAGTTAGATGTGTAAACATAAAGAGGTACATCCTCTCCCGTATGCCCATTTGTTGTCCAACCTAAATGAGCTCTTTCACTCATAGCTTTTCCTAAAATTGTCTCTATCTCAGATGTTTTTTGAGTTTTTTCAATCATATTTAACTCTTCTGTTGTTAAGTCTAATCCTAACATCTCTTTAGCTAAACTTTTTGTATTAGCTTTATCTTTAGATATTTTTTCAGCTGTTAGAACCTCTGTAAATTTAGCTTTTTTCATATCTTTTGTAAATACATCTACTGGTAGCTCTGGATAATTTTTAGATGTTTTTAAGTTTCCTATAGATAATCCACCAGTTCCATGATCTGTTACTGCTACTACTAAAGTATCATTATTTTTCTTTGCATAATCTAATGCTACTCCTACAGCTTTGTCAAAAGCTGCATACTCTGATGTAATGGCAATTGGATTATTTGCGTGTCCAGCCCAATCAACTTTAGATCCCTCTACCATTAAGAAAAACCCATCTTTATCTTTTGATAAAAGTTCAATAGCTTTCTCTGTCATCTCTGCTAAAGATGGAGTTGTACCTTTATCACGATCTAAATCATAAGGCATATCTTTTTCAGCAAATAGCCCCCATACAAAATCTTTATTTAAACTTTTCATCTCATCTAAAGTTTGAACAATATTATAACCATTAGCTTGTAATGACTCTAACATATCCTCTCCATCAGTACGCTTTTTAGAGTTTGCCTCTGTTGCGTTATCTTTTTTAAGATAACTTTTCCCCCCTCCAAAAACTACATTTAAATTTTGATGAACTTGCTGTTCTCCTATTACAGAGTAGTTATTTCTATGTATTGAGTGTGTTGTAAAATCTGCTGGAGTAGCATGTAATACTTCAGAAGTTGCAACAATTCCAACAGCTTTCCCATCTAACTTAGCTGCTTCTAAAACTGAAGCTGCTGGTGCTAACTCATCTCCTACCTCTGGAACTCTTGCTCCATTTAGAGTTGCTGCCTTAGGTTTTACCCCTATTAGTTTATCCTGTGTTTTCCATCCTGTTGCAAGAGCTGTCCCTGCTGGTGCTGAATCTGCTATAAAAGTATCTGAGTTATAAGTTTTTACCATTCCTGATGCCATCTCGTCAATATTTAAACTTTCACCATTATTATATACTGCTCTAGTTAAAGTTGACACTGTTGAACTTGATCCATCTGGAATTAAAAAGATTACATTTTTAGCAAATCCTGGCTTTACATCTTTTAATTGTACCCCTTGTGTTACAGCTGTCATTGCTAAAAATGCTGTTAGTGTTACTAACTTAATCTTCATTTTACTCATCTTTACTCCCCCTTAGTTTTTATTTTCTAAAATCAGTCTAACATACAGATGTTAAATAAGTATAAAGTTTTCGTAAAAGATTTGTTAATAGTATTTAATCTCCTTTTTCAAAAACATCAAATCCAAAACTGATCCTATTTCATAAAGCTTTCCAAGTCCTCTATTTAAAAGGTCCACTCTTAAGCTGACACCCTTACACTCAATAAAATATCTAATTACATTTCCTAAAATAGAAAAATCCTTAACTATTCCTTTTTTTAGTATGAAATCATCTAGATTATAGTTTCTTTCAAGCTCTCTTACATATATAGCCTCTGGTCTTATAGCTATATTTCCAAATATTTCATTTCCAAAAACTTTTCTTGTTTCCTCATCTTTCAAAATATTATAGTTTCCAATAAATTGAGCCATAAAAACTGTCTTTGGATTTGTATATATCTCTTCTGGAGTTCCCACTTGAACTATATTTCCCTTATCCATTATAAAAACTCTATCTGAAATTGTAAGAGCTTCCTCTTGATCATGAGTTACAAAAATTGTTGTAACGTTAGTTTCTTTTTGAATCTCTTTTAATTGTTCTCTTAAAGATTTTCTAACTTTAGCATCTAAAGCTGATAATGGCTCATCTAAAAGCAATATTTTAGGTTCTGTGGCTAAAGATCTAGCTATAGCTACCCTTTGCTTTTGTCCTCCTGAAAGTTGGGCTGGATAAAAATCTCTTTTCTCCTCTAAATGTACTAACTTTAACATCTCATCAACTTTTTTCTCTATATAACCTTTTTTTAACTTTTTCATCTCTAAACCAAAAGCTATATTTTCAAATACAGTCATATTTGGAAAAAGAGCATAGTTTTGAAAAACCATTCCTATGCCACGATCTTTAGCTGATTTATCTGTTACATTTTCTCCTTCAATATAAATATCTCCATTGTTTATCTCATTTAATCCAGCTATACATCTTAAAAGAGTGGACTTCCCACAACCTGATGGTCCTAAAAGTGTCACAAACTCACCTTTTTTTATATTAAAGTTTATATTTTTAAAAACTGTAGTTTTATCATATCTTTTCTCTAAATTTTTTCCAACTATAAAACTCATAATATTATCTATCTCCTATTATTTTTTTCTCCTATATAAAAAGCTATTGTTGTTAACATCAATAGTATCCCAAAATACGTTATTACTAAAGCACTTGAGTAATGACCACTATATCCAGATTTTATACTATTTATATACATTTGAACAGTTTGAAACTTTCCTCCAACCAACATATTTACTAATAGAAACTCTCCAAATAGCATAGAAAAAGTTAGCAACATTGAAACACTCAATCCCTTTGAAATATTTGGAACTATCACTCTAAAAAAAGCTACTTTTGTGCTAGCCCCTAATATATTAGCACTTTCAACTAACTCCTTTATATTTAATCCAGCTAAACTATTTTTTATCCCTCTATAAACAAAGGGATAAGCTAAGACAAAATATACTCCCACTAAAATATATGTTGTTCCTACCAATCTAAAAGGTTCATTTGAATATAATTTTATAAGTCCTACAACTGAAACTGCACCAGGAACAGCAAAACAAATTAACACCAATAACTCCATCATTTTTTCTATTTTTCTAAAGTAGTAAGTAGCTACAAATACAGTTGGTACAAGTACTATCCCTATAAAAAACAGAGAGATTAAACATATCCAAAAGCTTTTTCCAATAGCATTTAAAAACATCTCATTTTGAAAAATTTCTAAATACCATTTTAGTGTCAAACTTTGAGGTAACAAAGTATTAGTCCATTTAGTACTTAAAGAGTATAGTAATGTCCCTAATATTGGTAAAAACAGTGTCGTTAATATAGTTATTACAACCCATATATGAATTTTATTTTTCATATTTTCCTCTTTTCTTTTTTAACATCACTTCATTTATTATTACAACAAAAATCAATATTCCCCCTAACAGTATTGACATTGCACTAGCTATACCTGGTTCATAAGCTACCTCTCCAGCTATATAGCTAGTAATTCTTATTGTCATTACATTGTATGTTCCATTTGTTAGAGCTAACGTGCATGCATAAGCTCCCATGGCATTTGCAAACATTATAAGTACTGTTCCTAAAATCTCTTTTAACATAACTGGAATTCCAACTCTTTTCCAAAATGTGAAAGTTCCTCCCCCTAATATATTAACCATCTCTTGCCACTGAGGATCTAATCTATCAAATACTGGATATAGTAAAAGTAATCCTAGTGGTAACTGAAAATATATGTACATAAGCATCAACCCAGTTTTTGAATAAACATCAAACCCATCTATTAGCCCAATATTTTTCAGTAAAATTGTCATTACTCCATTGCTTCCAAGAAGAATTATGAAAGCAAAAGCAAGTGGTATTCCACTAAAATTTGAAAGCATATTTATAAATAGTAAGATATTCTTTTTTGAACTATTTTTTAATCTGTTTAAAGAGTATGCTCCTTGAAGAGAGATTAATAATCCAACAAAAGTTGAAACTAGCGCAAGCTCTATGGAATTAAAAACCGATTGCTTTATAAATTTACTTTTTAATATATACTCATAGTTCTCTAAAGTAATCTCATTAAATTCATTTAAAAAACTTCCTATGACAACTGAGATAAAAGGAGTTATTAAAAACATTCCTATTAAAATTATAAAAGGAATTAAAATTAAAAATCCTTTCTCATGCTCTTTTAAACCTCTTTTAGGTATACTTATTTTTTTGGACTTCTCAAGTTTTAAAATATTTTCCAAGGCTTCCTCCAATCTCAACTTACTCCTAAAATATCACAACATATTTTCTTTATATCTTTTTGATCTATTTTTTTCTCTTTATAATCTTTAGACATATCTCCTAAAATCCAAAGAGGAACTTCTCTTTCAAGTTTGCTATCTCCTCCATGATTTCCCTTTTCATCCATTCCATGATCAGAAGTTATTATAATCTCATATCCAGCCTCTTGCCACATCGGTAAATAGTGTGAGAAGTAGTAATTCAATTTGTGAACTCTATTTTCATACTTTTTTGAAAGTCCCCCATATTTATGACCTGCATCATCAATATTCATAGTATGTAAAAGTAAAAAGTCTGGATTTTTATCTTTTATAAGCTTATTAGTTAAAGAGAATAGATGAGAATCTGGATAACTATCTTCCCAATAAAATCTTCCATAGTTTATATTTTTTTCTAAATCTTCAACTTCAATATCCTCTTCTGTATTGAAAGGTCCGTTATATAACTCGTGTACCCAATGGTATGCAACGGCTGCTGTTTTCAAATTGGCTTTTTTTGCCAAAGAAAATATACTTTCCTCTTTAGACATTCTATTTATCTGATTATTTATTATTCCACTTTCTATTGGAGTCTTCCCTGTTAAAATAGTTTCATAAAGTGGTCTTGAAAGACTTGGAAGTTCACTTAGCAAAGTAAATTTTTTCCCCATATTAGCTGATTCTAAAGCTTTTAAATATCCCATTTTATGACTTACGTGATCTCCCATCCCATCGATTAAAACTAAAATTAACTTCTTCATAATCCCTCCTACTTTCTATTTACTAAAACTTCCTCTTGCCAAACTCTTCCTAAATTTTTTGAAGTTTTGTCCCAAGCCTCATGATTTTCAATAGCTCTTGCATTCTTATACTGCTCATCTGGAATCATCCTTTTCTTTATATCCTCTGGCAACTCAATTTTTCTAATTGGTCTTGCATTTCCTTTAGCTAAATTTATTTGACCATCATCACTAAATATATACTCTCTTGTTAATTTAGCTGCATTTGGATTCTTTGCCCATTTATTAATTATTGTTGTATATCCACTTATAAGAGAACCATCTGAAGGGATTAAAACTTCAAATCTATCTTTATCAATTGAATCTCTATAGCTCAAACCATTAAAATCCCAAATCAATCCAACTTCAACTTCACCTTTTTCTAAATTTTGAATATTAGGTGCTGCTGCTGATACTCTTCCCTCTTTTGCTAAATTAGCAAAATACTTTATTGCTGGTTCTATATTATTTTCATTTCCACCTAATGCATAAGCTGCTGCTAAAACTGCACTTGAAGCTTGAGCTGCTGTTCCAACATCTCCTGGACTTACTTTAAATTTGCTATTTTTTAAAGCCTCCCAAGATCTAGGTATATCTTTTTCTGGAATTTTATCTTTATCCACTATAAAGGCTATTGTTCCTGTATAAGCTAACATCCAATGTCCATTTTTATCTTTAGCCCACTCTGGTACCTCTTCCCAATAGCTTGTTTTGTATGGTTGAGTAACCCCTTGTTTCACAGCAATATTTGCAAATCCTGCTCCTATATCACCAATATCTGCTGTAGCATTTTTTCCCTCATTTTTAAATTTTGCAATTTCCTGAGCACTACTCATATCAGTATCACTATGTTTTATATTATATTTTTCTTTTATTTGACTCCAAGTATCTTTCCAATTGGCCCAGTTATCAGGCATTCCTACGGATAATACTTCCCCTTCTTTTTGTGCTTTCTCTTGAATCTCTTGTAAAGTTTCTCCATAAGTTAAAACAGTTGATAAAAGTGTTGCCAATAAAACAAATTTTTTCATCATTTCTCCTCCCTAAAACTTTAATTCTAACTTACTTTAACACCTTCCTGTTAATATAAAATAAATTATCAGTAAATTAATTGTAAAAACTATCTTTAAACTTCAAATAAAATTTTAAACAAAAAAGTGCCAGAAACATTTTCTGACACTTTACTTAAAATATTTATATTATTTTTTTACATTGCACTTCTATATATCTCAATAATTTCCTCTAACGTAGCTTGTTTAGGATTTGTAAATCCACATGCATCTTTTAAAGCATTTGTTGCTAAAATAGTAAAGTCTTCCTCTTTAGCTCCTAACTCTTTTATTCCTTTTGGAATTCCAATATCATTTGATAACTTTACAATCTCTTCTATTGCTAAATCAGCTGAATTATTTTCATTTACAATATGAGGATTTACTCCTAACAATATTGCAACTTTTCTTAATTTCTCTTTTGATACTTCAGCATTATATCTAACTACATGAGGTAGTAAAATTGCATTACATACACCATGAGGTAAATCATAGAATCCTCCTAATTGGTGAGCCATTGCATGAACATATCCCAATGAAGCATTATTAAAAGCCATTCCTGCTAAATACTCTGCATAAGCCATATTATCTCTTGCTTTAATATCTTTTCCATTAAATACAGCATCTCTTAAATTTTTAGAAATCAGCTCTATAGCTTTTTCAGCACATGCATCTGTTACTGGAGTTGCAATTGTTGAAACATAAGCTTCTATTGCATGTGTTAAAGCGTCCATTCCTGTTGCTGCTGTTAAACTCTTTGGCATATCTAACATTAACTCTGGATCATTTACAGCTATAATTGGAGTTACATTTTTATCTACTATAGCCATTTTTACATGTCTATCTTCATCTGTTATTATACAAAATCTTGTCATCTCTGAAGCTGTTCCAGCTGTTGTATTTATTGACATTAAAGGAAGTTGAGGGTGTGCAGATCTATCTACCCCTTCGTAATCTTTTATCTCTCCACCATTAGCAGCTACTAAAGCTATCCCTTTTGCTGCATCATGAGGTGATCCTCCACCAAAAGATATTACAAAATCACATCCATTATCTTTTAAAATTTTCAATCCATCATTAACATTTGTCACTGTTGGATTTGGTTTTGTTTCATCAAAGATAACATACTCTATTTTATTCTCATCTAATACATTTGTTAATTTTTTAACTAAACCAATATTTACTAATATTTTATCTGTTACTATTAAAGACTTTTTTAAACCTCTCGATTTAATTTCATTTCCTAGATTTTTAATACATCCCTCTCCCATATAAGAAATTGATGGCATGAAAAAAGCATATGACATAATAGCCTCCTAATAAATGTATTTTTTAGTGTACACCAATAATAACTCTTTTTGTACTATAAATCAATACTTTTTTTATTTTTATTATTTTGAATTAGTATTCAAGCTAACTTTTTCACTCTACCCATATTTTTTCTTTTATTTGGAACCACTTTTCTAAAACTGGTTTTTTTAAGCTATTATATATTGGATTTATTACCACCATAGGCTCATCTTTTTCTGATACTCCCTCAATTCTTAGGTATTCTCCCTCTTTAAGTTCATTAAAAATATTAATCTCTTGTCCTACAATCATATTTATAACTTTTCCATTTTTAATAACTCTCCAGATTAAAGTTTGTGAAGAAAGTATTTTTATATTGATTTCACCATATATTTCATCTCCTGGATAAACAATCTGTCCATTATTTTCCATTCTAAGTTTTATCTCTCCTACTCTAGATATATAAGTTCGTCCTTTTTTCATATTTTCTAAAATATTTTTAGTTTCATATTTATCCAACCTTATATAGTTTAAAGGATCTCCTAAACTTTCTCCATGATTGTCGCTTCCACCTACTGCAAATATTTTATGTCCATCACACCATAACATATCCAATGCTTCTAATGCTTTTTTATCATAATATGGATTATTCCCTTCTCTTGTTGGAGAGTTTATTACCTCTATAAAATCTAAATCTTTTAAATCAATATTATAAAATAATCCTAAAAACATTCTTGAAGTATTATGAAACGGATGATTTAATGATACATATCCACCTTGCTTTTTAACCTCTTTAAATATTTTTGCCAATGAAATCTCTTTAGTATCATTTTCATCTATATGATTATAATAATCTATTAATTTTTTTAAACCAAAAAGATTAAAGTGTCCCAAATTGTCCAATGTCAGCTCTGTTGAAGGTATCACAGGAATATCTATATCTGGATATTTTGTTAAAACACTGTTGTGTTCTGTTGGAAATATAAAATCTATCTCTTTTTTAATTAATTCTTTTTTTATATCTCTTAACGATATACCTCCATCAGATATATTTGTATGATTGTGAAGCTCTCCTGCATACCACTCTTTTGTGTCTAAATAGCAATCTTTTAAAGTTATCTTTTTCATATTTTCTTTTTTTATCAGATTTCCATTTTCAATTTTTATCTCTAACTCAAACTCGTCATTTACAATATAGTTTTTTAACAGTTTTAATTTCCATTCCCCCTCTGGTAACTCTCCTGGAATACAACAATTTGAAGTACTCTCCCAATGCGTTGTTAAATAATATTTCTTCTTAGTAGTTTTAAAAGATGTTAATATTCTAGTTCTTCCTTCGCTATCCTCTAAAGATATTATTATATGTTCAAAAGGTCCCTTATTTAAATTTAAAGAGATTCTGTTAATATCATTTGATACCATAAATTTATACTCTAATTTTTCAATATTTTTATCATTATCAAAACTTCCTCTAAATATCATTTTTACTTCCTCCCTAACATTATGTAAATATACTTATTTTAACAAAAATATGTTAAAGCAAAATTAAGTTACAGTAAATTTAGCGTTAATAATAATTTTATTCATCTCAAAAAAAGATTTTTATCTCTTTTCTTGTATATTTATATAGAATATATTGATTTATTAAAAAATATATAGTATATATTTTATTAAGGGAGTTATAATTGGGGGTGTTTTTATGGATTTAAAAAGTCTTTTAATTAAGGATTTAATGAAACAAAAAGAGGAAAAAACAAAAAATTTAAAAGAAAATTTGCATTTAGAAAGCTTAAGATTGCAAAAAAAATAAAAAAAATTTTAATCTATAAATAAGCAAGCAATCATGGAAATCGTAGTCAATCACTTTTGTTGACCCACGGTTTCCTTTTATTTTATTGGTTTTTATGTTATAATAACTATGTGATATTTTTTACAAGAGGTGAGGTTTATTGAAGTTAATATTTAAATTTGTTGCGCTATTTTTTATTTTAACAATCTGCGTTTTCTCTCAGGAAAACAACTCTTCAGATAAAATAAAAGATTACGTAAAGAAAAATACCACTACAGAAAAAACTGCTACTAACATATATAAAAGTATTATTGAGAATTCAGAAAAGCATGATGTTGAACCAGAATTAATTGCTGCTATAATAAAAGTTGAAAGTGATTTTAAACATAGCACTATTTCTACAGCTGGAGCAAGAGGATTAATGCAGCTTATGCCTAAAACAGCAAAACTTATGAAAGTTAATCCTAACGATATGAATGCTAATATAAAAGGTGGAACAAAATATATTGCTTGGTGTTTAGAACAGCAAAATAATAATTTGAAATTAGCTCTAGCATCTTACAATGCTGGAATTGGAAATGTTAAAAAATACAAGGGTATTCCACCATTTAGAGAAACTCAAAACTATGTTAAAAGAGTAATGAAAGAATATAACTATTTAAAAGCATAGCAAAAGAAAAGGTCGTAACTATACGACCTTTTTTATTACTTTATTCTTTTTAGATTTTCATCTGGTAACCCTTTACCAAATAAAATTGGAACTTTTTCAATATCAACTACACTGGTATCAATTCCATACCATTTTTGAGGAGAAACTGTGAATTTTTTTATAAATAACTGAGTGGAAATTATAAAACTATCCCATGCTGAGAAATCATTTTCTAAAGCTAATACCTCTTCTATTATTATAAATTTAAAGTTTCCAATACCTTTAAGGTTTTCATAATCTATCATATAGTTTCTTGGTTTAAATACGACCTCTCCTGATTTTATTAAATCACGAATTACTTGAAACATAAGTGTATTTATTCCCTGAGATACTCTAAATCCTAGATTAAAGTCTATTACAAAAATTCTATTCTCTTCTATCTTGTTAAAAATATACTCTCTTGTATAAGGATCGTCTGTTACATTTATATTTATAAACCAATAGTTATCCGCTTTTTTAGGTTCATTATTAAATATTGAATAGATAACCTTTGGTTCTACTTGATTCCATAATTTAGATTTTGTTAAATAAACTACATTCCCTGCATAAAGAGGTAGCTCACTGTCTGTTTTTAATATATTAAAATTCTCTTTATAATCAGTTAAATTAACAAACTTAAGATATCTTTTCTTAATTTCAAAGCTATACTGCCATACATACATTACAAATGCCAATGCCGCTGTAATTATCAATGTTACATATCCACCACTTAATATTTTAAAACTATTTGCGTATAAAAATGATAGTTCTATAGTTCCAAAAACTAGTAAGACAACAATCCATAATTTTTTTTGATTTTTTACAAATCTTATATACTGAGATAAAAGTAGTGTTGTCATAAGCATTGTTATTGTTATAGATAGCCCATATGCCGCTTGCATATTTTGTGATTGTTTAAAAATAAATATTATTCCTACACATCCAATACATAGAGCTTTATTTACCGTTCCTATATAAACTTGTCCCTTTTCCTTTGTTGGATATCTTATAGCTAATTTAGGAAAAATATTTAACTTTATCGCTTCAGATATTAAAGTAAATGATCCAGATATTAGAGCTTGGCTGGCTATAATAGCAGCTAGCGTCGCTATTATTACCCCTGGTATAATAAACCATCTAGGCATTATTAAGAAAAATGGACTATTTACAAATGTATGTCCCTCTCTTGAAAGTAGATATGCTCCCTGTCCAAAGTAGCTTAATAGCAATGTTATTTTCACAAAAATCCAACTATAATATATGTTTACTCTTCCACAGTGACCAAGATCTGAGTATAGTGCTTCAGCCCCTGTTGTACATAGAAACACAGCCCCTAATATATACGGGACATTTCCACTAACTAAAAGTTTAAAGGCATAGTATGGATTTATTCCCTCTAGTATTCTTGGGTTTTGTACCAACTGAACGATTCCAAAAAAACCAATCATAGAAAACCATACAAACATAATAGGTCCAAAAATTTTCCCTATCTTTTCTGTTCCAAACTTCTGAACTGAAAACAGTAACAATATAATCACTAGTACTATCATCACTGTTGCATCCTCTTTTAAAAACACTATTAAATTCAACCCTTCTATAGCCGAACTTACAGATATAGGAGGAGTAAGTATTCCATCAGCCAAAATAGCAGCTACCCCTATTATTGCAGGAACTATAAGCCATTTAAAATACCTTTTTACAAGTGCATACAGTGCAAGAATTCCTCCCTCACCATTATTATCTGCTTGTAATGTCAAGACCACATACTTTATTGTCGTTTGTAGCGTCAGTGTCCAAAACACCAAAGAAACTCCACCTAATACTAACTCTCTAGTTGCTATACTATTATTAGTATAAAGAATAGCTTGCATAACATAAAGAGGGGAGGTTCCTATATCGCCGTAAACTATTCCAAGGGCTACAAGTAAAGACCCTATTGTTATATCCTTATTTTTAAACATACCTTTCCTCCATTCCCTTTTTTTATTTTATTCGCTATCTTTATATATTTTCATTTAAATATTTCATTAAAAAAGACTTCACCTAAAATATCGATGAAGTCTTTTAAGATTAATTATTAATTTTCTACATAAGCCTTTTTAAAATGATATCCTCCTAAAGGTGATTTTACCCATCCCTTTACTTTTGGATTAGCTGCAACAACACTTGTATAATAATAAAGTGGAATTATAGGCATATCATCCATTAAAATATTTTCAGCTTTATGAAGCAGCGCTGTTCTCTTTTCTGGATCATTCTCCTTTTGAGCTTCCTTGATTAAATTATCATACTCTGGATTAGAATATCCTGATACATTGTTTCCTCCTCCAGTTACCCAAAGATCTAAGAAGTTCATCGGATCATTATAATCAGCTATCCAACCATGTCTTGCAATATCATAATTTTTATTATTTCTAGTTGTTTGGAATACTGCCCACTCCTCATTTTTTAAATCTACATCTACACCTAGATTTTTCTTCCACATATCTTGAACTGCTTGAGCCACCATTGCATGTCCATCCCCTGTATTAAATGTAAATGTTAATTTTGGTATAGATTCTGGTGTTGTGTAACCAGCCTCAGCCATTAATTTTTTAGCTAATTCAACATCTCCCTCTCCAGGCAAATATGCACTATTCTTTGTAAAGTCATTTCCATCTGTAGCAACTATTCCTTCTGGAACAAAGCTTCTAGCTGGAAGTTGTCCAGCCTTTGTAACCTCTTCAACAATAAGTTTTTTATTTAAACCTAAGGCAAGTGCTTTTCTTACTTTTGGATTTCCTAAGAATTTTACCACTTCTGGATTACTATTATTTCCAGACACATTTACAACATAAAAATATGTTCCTAAATATGGATATATTTTTCCCTCTCCACTAGCTAAAAGAGATGGTATCTCACTAGCTGGAGGAGCATCTATGATATCAACTTCTCCCGCTTTAAAAGCATTTAAATAAGTTTTATCATCTACAATTATATCAAATCTTAATTCATCTAATTTCACATCATTTTTTCCCCAGTAATTTTCATTTGGAACTAATAATATATTTTCTTTAGGACTCCATGATTTAATTTTAAATGGTCCATTTCCTATATAAGTTTTAGCGTCTATTGCCCATGCTGGATTATCTTTTACAACATCCTCTCTAAGTGGAAAGTATGATGGTAGAGATGTTAATGATAGAAAATATGGTGTAGCATTCTCTAAAGTTACCTCTAAAGTTTTATCATCTATTGCTTTTACTCCAATCTCCTCTTCTGTAACCTCTCCATTATAAAACTTTTCACCATTTTTTAAATAAAATAGCATGTAAGCATATTCCATTCCTGTATCTGGTGTTAATCCTCTTTTCCAAGAGTAAACAAAATCCTGTGCTTTTACTGGTTTCCCATCAGACCATTTTCCATTCTCTTTCAGTTTAAAAGTATATACCTTACCATCAGGAGATACTTCAACACTTTCCGCTGCTGCTGGAACTAACTTTCCATCATCCCCTTCCATGAAAAGACCTTCGAATATGTTAGATGCAACAATTGAACCATCTACTGCTGTATTTAACTGTGGATCTATTGTTCTTGGATCAGTTCCTAAATTATAAGATATTGAATTTTTCTTACTCTCTACTGAAGTCTGTGCTTTTTTCTCTTCATCTTTCCCACCACATGCAACTAAAAATAAAACTGCTGATGCTATTGCTAAACTTTTTCCATTTAATCTCCCGAACATAAACTCCTCCTTTTAGATATTAGTATATAAATGACATGCAACTTTGTGATTCTCTCTAACCTCTATTAATTTAGGTTCTATCTCTTCACATTTTTCAAATGCTTTTGGACATCTACTTTTAAATCTGCAACCACCCTTTGGGTTTATTGGAGTTGGTATATCTCCCTCTAAAATTATTCTTTCTTTTTTTGATGATATATCTGGATCTGGTATTGGTATAGCTGATAATAATGCTTCAGTATACGGGTGAAGTGGAGTATTATAAACCTCATCACTTGTTGAAATTTCAACTAACTTTCCTAAATACATTATTCCAACTCTATCAGAAATATGTTTTACCATAGATAGATCATGAGCTATAAAAAGATAAGTCAATCCTAATTTCTTTTGTAGCTCTTCTAAAGTATTTATTATTTGAGCTTGAATTGAAACGTCTAAAGCTGATATTGGTTCATCACAAACTATAAATTCAGGATTACAAGCTAGTGCTCTAGCTATTCCAACTCTTTGTCTTTGTCCTCCTGAAAATTCATGAGGATATCTACTCATATGTGAAGAGTTTAATCCCACTAGTTCTAGTATCTCTAAAACTTTTTTATCTCTATTTTTCTCTTCATATAGATTATGAATCTCCATTGGTTCTTTTATTATATCTCCAATAGTTTGTCTCGGATTTAAAGAGGCATATGGATCTTGAAATATCATTTGAATCTTTCTTCTAAAACTTTTCATCTCTTGAAAATTTAAGTTAGTTATATTTTTATTATCATATACTATCTCACCAGAAGTTGGTTCATATAATCTTACAACTGTTCTACCTAAAGTTGTCTTTCCACATCCAGATTCCCCTACTAATCCAAGTGTTTCTCCTTTTTTTATCTCTAGTGTTACATCATCAACTGCATGTAAAACTTTTTTATTTTTCTCAAATATACTTTTCTTTAAGTTAAAATGTTTACAAAGGCCTTTTATTTCAAGTAAATTTTCTCCCATCTCTCCTCCTTACCTTATACTTACTTTAGGTGCATCTTTATGATTTAACCAGCAAGCTGATTTGTGATTCTCATCAATTTTAAAAAGTGGTGGCATATTCTCCTTACACGCTCTCATTGCAAAATCACATCTTTGATAAAATGGACACCCTTTAGGAGGATTTAAAAGATCTGGTGGTGTTCCCATTATTGGTTTCAATGGCTCTTTCCCCAATCTTTCAGGATTTGGTACACTTTTTAAAAGCCCAGCTGTATATGGATGTTTTGTATTATAAAATATATCCCTTGTTAAACCTTGTTCTACAATTACTCCACCGTACATAACATTTACACGATCACACATCTCTGCTACTACACCTAAATCATGAGTTATTAAAATTATTGATGTATTTATTGTTTGTTTTATCTTTCTCATTAAATCTAAAATTTGTGCTTGAATTGTTACATCTAAAGCTGTTGTTGGTTCATCTGCTATAAGTAGCTCTGGACTACAAGCTAGTGCCATAGCTATCATAACTCTTTGTCTCATTCCACCTGAAAACTCATGTGGATATTGATTCATTCTAGCTCTTCCCATGGGAATCCCCACCGCATCTAAAAGTTCCACAGCTTTTTCAAAAGCCTCGCTATTGCTCATCCCTTTATGAACAATAAGTGTTTCCATTATCTGCTTTCCTATAGGAATTAAAAGGTTTAATGATGTCATAGGATCTTGGAATATCATTGACATTGTATTTCCTCTAATTTTATTCATCTGTTTCTCATTTATATTATCAATTCTTTGCCCCTTAAAAACTATTTCGCCCTCTTTTATTTTTCCATTTTCTTCAAGAAGTTTCATTATACTCATCATAGTAATACTTTTTCCACTTCCTGATTCCCCTACTACTCCTAAAACCTCTCCCTTTAAAAGGTCAAAGGTCACTCCCCTAACTGACTGCACCTCTCCATGATGTGTATCAAAAGATGTTCTTAAATTTTTTACTTCTAATAACTTTTCCATAACTACCCCCTTACCTTAGGATCTAATGCATCTCTTAATCCATCCCCTAATAGATTAAATGCCAATATTGTTAAACATATTGCTAAAGTTGGAAATACTAATTGATATGGATATAATCTAAATCCACCTAATGCATCATTTGCTAGCGTTCCCCAAGAAGCTGCTGGTGGAGTAATTCCTAAACCTATAAAACTTAAAAATGCTTCTGTAAAAATTGCTGATGGTATTTGTAAAGTTAATGTAACTATTATTGAACTCATACTATTTGGCAAAAGATGTTTAAAAAGTATTCTTCTATTTGAAGCTCCAAGTGTTCTAGCAGCTAAAATATACTCCTGCTGTTTTAACTGTAAAATCTCCCCTCTTACTATTCTTGCCATTCCAATCCAATATGATAATGCCAGTGCTAAAACTATATTTAAAAATCCACCTTTTTCAAAAGTAACCATAATTAAAATTACATATATTGTCATTGGAATAGAGTATATAATATCCACAACTCTCATCATAAAAGTATCAACTCTTCCTCCAAAATATCCAGATACTCCTCCATATAAAATTCCAATTATTAGATTTAAAAAAGATGCTATAAATGCAATTGCTAAAGAGTAACGTGCCCCATACATAACTCTCACAAAAATATCTCTTCCAAGTTGGTCAGTTCCAAACCAATGAGCTGCACTTGGAAATCTATTTGTCATACTTAAGTTAGTTTCAAAGATGCTATATTTTGAAAAAATCGGAACCACTACAGCAAGAGTTGTTATCAGTATAATAAATATTAATCCTGCTATTGAAAGTTTATTTTGTTTTAATTTTCTCCAAGCATCTTCAGCGAAAGTAAAACTTTTTCTAGTTATCTCCTCTTTCACCTTTTCGTTTTCAGTAGCAAATGTAAAATCTAACTCTGAACTTCCCTCTTTAGTTTCAGTATTAGTATATTTCACAGCTTTAGAAGAAAATATCTCTTCTCTAAAATTAGCAAAATCTACTTCTATATTTTTGTAAGCCATACTTCCTCCCTATTTATCAAGTTTAATTCTTGGATCAATAACTACATAAAGCAAATCTACAATTAGATTACAAATCATTAAAAATGCACTATAGAATATAGTCACTCCCAAAATAACTGTGTAATCTCTATTTGTTATTGTTGTTACGAATTCACTCCCTAAACCTGGAATCGCAAATATTTTTTCGATAACAAAGCTTCCAGTTAATATCCCTGCTACTAATGGACCAAGATATGTTACTATTGGAATTAAAGTATTTCTTAAAGCATGTCTTATAATTATTCTTCCTCTACTTAGACCTTTTGCTCTTGCTGTCCTTATATAATCTGATTTCATAACCTCAATTAATTTTGATCTAGTTAATCTTGCTATAAAAGCTATTGAATAACCTGATAAAGCTACACTTGGTAAAATATAGGACTGCCAACTTTTAAGTCCCACAATTGGAAACAGTTTTAATTTTACTCCAAAAATATACATTAAGAAAACTCCTATTACAAAGCTTGGAATAGTTACACCAAATGTGGATAGTAACATACATAGTGAATCTGGCCACTTGTTAAAGTTTAATGCTGCTAGTATTCCCAAAGCTATTCCTATAACCAGAGATAGTGATACTGCTACTAGACCTAATTTTGCAGATGTTGGAAAGGAATAACCAATTATCCAGTTTACTGTTCTTCCCTCTCTTTTCATACTTGGCCCCAGATCTCCCCTTGATAAATCTTTTATGTATGCTACATACTGCTCACCTAAGGGTTTATCTAATCCAAATTTCTCTTCTAATTTTACTTTGATTTTTGGAGGTATATTCTTTTCCCCATCAAAAGGGCCTCCAGGCATGAGTCTCATTAAAAAAAATGTTAATGTGATAACTAAGAAAAGTGTAAAAATTGTTGTTAAAATTCTTTTTAAAATATATAGGACCATTCTTTTTACCCCCTATTAAAAATTTAAAAAGATTATACATCTTTATTTTATTTTTTGCAAATATTTTTTTATTTTTTTATTTTTTGCAAATATTTTTTATTTTACTGTATAAAAAAAACTTTATCTAAATTTTATAGATAAAGTTTTTTGCTTAAAATCCAATTACTCTTATAAAAAATGTTAATATTGGAACAATTAATATTGCAGGAAGATAATTTGCCACCTTTATTTTTGTTATTCCAATTATGTTTAATCCCAATGCTATTATTAGTAGTGACCCTACACTTGTTATCTCTGATATTGTATTTTGTGTTAAAATTGGTTCTAAATATTGTGCTAAAACTACTAACAATCCTTGAAAAAGAAAAACAAATATTGAAGAAAATAACACTCCTATTCCTAAAGTTGCTGCTAACATTGTCGATGAAATTAAATCTAAAAATGATTTTGTATAAAGCATTTGGTTATCACCTGTTAATCCAGCATTTAGTGAACCAACAATAGTCATAGCTCCTATACAAAAGAGAAGACTTCCAGTAACGAATCCTTGAGTTACAGACACTTTAGAGTTTTCATTCTTTTTTACTTTTCTTTCAAAATACTCTCCAATATTTTGGATTTTTTCATTTAAATCAATTCCCTCTCCTATAATTACCCCTAGGATAATTGATCCTATTAAAACCAATGGATTTTCACCTTTCAAAGTTCCAGAGATTCCTATTGATAGAGTACATAACCCAATTCCTATCATAATAGAGCTTGTAAACTTTTCTGAAATTTTACTTTTAAAAATTAAACCTACAAAACTACCGATAATTACAGCTAAGGTATTCACTATTACTCCTAGCATTTTACCACTCCCCTTATATCTTAATTTTCTATTTTCATATCCCCATCTTTTATAAATTCTCTTTTTCTAAGAAAAATTGATATTAGGTATGTTACCACTCCTGGGAGTAAAATGTAAAGAGTAATTATTAAAAAAATAGTTTTCACTCCTCCTCTTCCTATTTTATCCATAGTTATATAGCTCTCGAGTATTCCTACTAACCCACTTGTTCCCATTCCTGCTCCTGCAAAACTATTTTCCATTTTAAAAACTATCGTCACAAGTGGACTTAAAATAATTGATGCTAATATTTGAGGTATCCAAACTCTCCAATTTTTAACTATATTTGAAAATTGAAGCATAGATGTTCCTAAACCTTGCGCTACTAATCCTCCCCATCCATTTTCTCTAAAACTTGTCACTGCAAATCCAACCATTTGAGTACAACATCCAAGTGTTGCAGCTCCAGCTGCAAGACCCTCTAACTTTAGCATCATTGCTATTGCAGCACTACTAATTGGTAAAGTTAAAGCCATTCCCATAAATACAGATATTAATATTCCCATAAAAAATGGGTGTAGTTCTGTTGATTCCATAACTAAAAAACCTATTGCAGTCATTAGCTTTCCTAAAATTGGACCTACACTTACTCCTACTAATCCTCCTACTAAAATTGTTATTGCTGGTGTTAAAACTATATCTAGTTTTGTTTCCTTTGAAATTAGTTTTCCAAACTCTGCACCAATTAAAGATGCTATATAAGCTCCAACAGGTCCACCTAAAGAGTATCCAACCATTCCTGTAAAAGTTGATGAAAACAATACTAAAGGTGGAGCTTTCAAGCTATATGCTATAGCTACTCCTATTCCTGCTCCTGTTATATCTCTAGCAATAGGCCATATAGTATCTGTTAAAAATTTTACGCTTAATTGTTGACCAAGCATATTTAAGATTGACCCTGTTATTAAAGTAGAAAACATCCCTAGTGCCATAGCTCCTAGTGCATCTACAAAATATTTTTTTCCTGATAATTCTACATCTTTTCTTTTTAAAAATTCACGTATCTTCATAATGAAATATTATATCATACTAAACCTAAAAATGTCACTTTTTAACCATATCAGAACTTTTATTAACTTTAAACACTCTATATTCCTTACCTATTTGACACCTTATTTTGCTAGTGATAGAATACAAAAAATCACTTTATTATTTTTTAAGGAGGAACCTTATGAGTAATCACACAAAAACAGATCAGAACAAAATGGGAATGACGGCTCTTGCATTGATGATTTTTACATCAGTTTATGGATTTGCTAATATCGCATTATCCTTTTTCAACATGGGATATTCTGCGATACCTTATTTCCTCTTATCAGCAGTTTTATACTTTATTCCGTTCTCTTTAATCATTGCAGAGATGGCACAAGCTTTTAAAGATGACCATGGTGGTATTTACACTTGGATGGAGAAGTCTGTGGGTATTAAATGGGCATTCACTGGAATTTTTATGTGGTGGATATCTTATGTTGTATGGATGGTTGGAAAAGCAACTAATATGTGGATCCCTCTATCTTTTGGTATCTTTGGTAAAAATATTTTTACAGATGCTAATGTTATGGCATGGACAGGATTGAAATCATCTCAATTTTTCGGAATTATTGGAATTATATTCATGATTTACACTACTTATGTAGCTATAAAAGGTATTAAAGGAATTTCAAAGGTTGCTTCAATCGGTGGAATTGCTGTTATAGCTTTAAATATTCTTCTATTCGTTGGAGGAATTTTAGTTCTTTTAACTAAGGGATTAACTTTTGGAGAGACTAGTTTCAACCTATTCACTTCTCCTAATCCTAACTTTGCAACTCCTGTTGCTTCACTAGGATTTTTAGTTTATTCAATCTTTGCTTTTGGTGGAATGGAAGCATCTGGTGGATTAGTTGACAATGTAAAAGATAAAAAATCATATATTGGTGGACTAACTTTTGCTGGAGCAATTATCTCTATTGGATATGCTATTGGAGTATTTTTAGTTGGAACATTTACAAACTGGGCTGACATTATGGGAGCTACTGATGTAAATGGTGAAGCAATTGTTAACTACGCAACAGTTACTTATGTTATTGTTGGACAACTTGGACTTACTCTTGGAAAAATATTCAATATGAGTAATCCTGAAATTTTAAAAGTTTTATTTGCTAGATTTGCTGGATTTGGAATGTTCTTCGCATATGTTGGAGCTTTCTTTACACTTGTTTACGCTCCATTAAAACAGATGATTGATGGAACTCCTGAAGAGTTATGGCCATATGGAATTGGATCTGATGACCCAGTTACGAGAACTCCTAAAAAAGCTTTAATTATGCAAGCTATATTTGTTGTAGTTATGATAGCTCTTGTTGCTTTTGGTGGATCTGGAGCTTCTAAATTCTTTGCTACTTTACAAGGAATGACTAATATTGCTATGACACTACCATATATATTCATCTCATATGCTTACATTAAATTCTTAAATAATGACAGTATTGATAAGCCTTTCCAAGTTTTATCAAGAAATAAAAGTTTTGGTATCTTTGCTGGATGGATAGTAACTTTAGTTGTTACTTTTGCAAATATATTCTCAGTTATGGATTTAAATGGCTCTGATGTTGGAATTTTTGGAATAAATATACCTGGTGTTTACGATGAATTTATAATCGGACCAGTTATCTTCTCTATAATTTCATATTTAATTGTTCATCACTACGAGAAAAATAGAAAAAAATAATATTATTTTGTAAATTAAAAGGTATCTTGAATAATTTCAAGATACCTTTTTTATATTAGAATAGTTTTTTCTTATAGTATGCATCAGCTTGATATATTGCTGCCACAGGATTATGGCACAATACTCTATCTTTTACTGCAAATACAGTAACTGGTGCTTCTGAATGTTTTATAAATAATGTATCGTGTCCTACACAAAGACCAAACAGTATATTTAAATCTGTTTTCTCTTCGTTTAAATGTAATGCTTGCCCAATTGGATTACACATAATATCATTTTTCACGTAAGTTTCTTTTTCCTCTTGAGGTATTCCTAAAAATCCCTTTAAAATAGCTCCATTTTTACAAATTACAGAAACTACTTTTAATCCGTGGTGCTCTAATATTTTTACAAAAGTTTTAGCTTCTTCGTGAAGTCCTGTGCAGAAAGCTAACCCTATACGTTCATATCCACATTTCTTTGCAAAAGCTATAGTCTCTTGAACACGAGTCCAATTTGTATTTCCTTCAGCTTCTACAAGTGCTGATTGAACAGCAATTGTTAAGTCATCTCCTACATGTAACTCTTTTGCTTTATTTTGCATCTCTTCATTTCTACTAGGACAAAATACCTTTGGCATTTTATCTTGGTCCTTTGATAAACAACCTCTTGTCATACATTTTGCACAAATACTCATTTTCTCTCTCCTAACTCATTGTTTTTATTTTTAATACTTATAAAACTCCTAGATAACTCATTCCGTTATAAATACTAATTAAAATTATTCCTACAACCATGCATAGATATATTTTATCTACACCTTTTAGTGAAAGTTTTTTTGAAATTATAGGACCAACCGTACCTCCGATTACTCCTCCTGCAACCATCATTACAAATGCTAACCAAACAAATTCAGGTATCCCTTTAAAAATTGTTTGAGCTACGCTTACTCCCTGTGAAAACAGTATTATGTAAATAGAGTTTATTGCTGCTTCCTTTGAGTTTAAACCAAAACATAGATATAAAATCATTAAATTTATTGGCCCTCCACCAATACCTAAAAATGAAGATAATGCTCCTAATAGAAATCCAATTATTAAAGATACCGTTGTATTTTCTATATTAAAAGGTGTAATTTTTGATTTTTGAATAGTGAATATCAATACCCCAACTGTAACTGCTGCTAAAACAAATGATTGAACTGCTCCAGCCATATTTGGATCTCCACTTGCAACTCTTACCCAATCAAACAGCTGTTTACCTAAAAGACCTCCAATAGCTGCCCCAATGGCTAACGGTGTTCCTCTTTTTTTCTCTGGCCTTACCCCTGCCTTACTATTACGATATAGTGTCATCGTTGTCATTCCAAGTACAGTACATCCTGATAAAAAGCTAATTGTTGATACTTGCATTGTTCCCAAAGCATCAAGAATTGGTTTAATAATAACTCCTCCACCAATACCACTTATAGCTCCTAAAATCGATGCCCCAAGACAAACTACAAAATACAATATTTCCATACTACTCCCCTCGTACTATTTTTATTTTTTGTTTTGCTTAATTTTATCTGATATTTGACTTATACGTCAACACAATGTTTTTGTATTATTTATTTTGTTTATTTTTTAATCTTTAGTAGCTTTTTTAATTCACTTTTTGTAAATTTTTAGCTGCATTTTCACCTGAAATTTTTCCAAATACCGTTATATCTGTAATAGCATTACTTCCTAAACGATTTTTCCCATGAATATCTCCAGTAACCTCTCCAGCAGCAAATAATCCCTCTATTGGATTTCCATTTTTATCTAAAACTCTACCTTTTGAATCTATTACTAATCCACCCATTGTATGATGAATAGCTGGAGTGTTTTTTAAAATATAATATGGTCCCTCTGTAAATGCTACAAGTCCACCTCTTTTATTAAACTCTAAATCTTTTCCATTTTTAGCATACTCATTATATTTTTCAACAGTAGTTTTCAACTCTTTTGCATCTATTCCAAAATGCTTTGCAGCTTCATCAATAGTATCTGCTTTCACTAAAATTCCTCTTCTTAATAAAGCTTCATACTCTCCTTTATGATGAACAGCTACTTCTGTTTTATCTAATTGGGCTTGATCCCAGAATAAGTATCCTACTCCACCAGTTTGTTTAGTTATAGCAAAAGAGATTACATCTCTTCTATCTAACTCTTCAACAAAACGTTTTCCCTCTTTATTAACTAAAATTGCACTTCCTGCTAATCTTACATCTCCTGTATAAAGTAGCGCTCCATTTTCTGGATCACAAACTGGATAAGTTTGGATAAATTCCATATCTGTTGTTGCTGCTCCTACTTTTTCTCCCATTACAATTCCATCACCAGTTATTCCAGTTGTATTTGTAGAAAGAATCTTTTCATCCATTCTTGGATCATGTTTTTTTCTCATCTCTATATTTGAACCGAATCCACCACTTGCTATAATTACTCCATTTTTCCCCATAAAATTATGTGTTTCTGTTGGTGTTAAAGCTTTTACTCCAACTACCCTATTTCCTTCTGTTATTAATTCCACTGCATTCATCTCTAAATAAACTGGAATTCCTAACTCTTTTGCTTTTGTCATTAATTTTCCAATAACTTCTACACCACTTGCTCCATTTGGAACTAAACTTCTTTTAACTGAATGTCCACCAAAAAACATCTGTCTATCTTCAAATACAACATTTACATAATCTTTTAACCATATTGCTCCATCTAATGCGTTATCAGCTAAAACTCTTACTAAATTAGGATTGCTTTCGTTGTCTCCACCTTTCATTGTGTCATTGAAAAATTGATCCTTACTATCTTTTAGCCCCTCTTTTTTTTGTACCCAGTTTTCTGGTGCTGCATACTCTGCTCCAGAAATAAGTGTGTTCCCACCTGGAAAAGCCATTTTCTCTATAACAGTGACATTAGCTCCATTTAGTTTCGCTTCTATTGCTGCAATTAATCCCGCTCCACCAGCTCCGATAACAACAACATCATCTTTATGCTCTACCACTTTATCAGTGAATTTTTCTTTACTCTCTTTAACTCTTCTTAAATCTGTTTTATATCCTGAAGATTTTATTGCATTATTTATAGCTGCTATAACTCCTCTACTTGTTCCTGTTGCACCAGCTACTACATCTACTCCTAGCCCTTGTGTTTGTAAAACTTTTTTCGGAATAATATTTACAGGTGCCTCTGATATTATTGGTGTATCTGTATTTGAAATTACTTTTATATCCTCAATTTTATCTTTAGAGAGTTTTACCTCTACTTTTATCTCTCCTTTATATCCATTTGCACTTCCTAAGTATGTTCCCTCTTTAAAATTTTCTCCCATACTTAGATTCCCCATAACTACCATCAACGACAATAACAATAATCTTTTTTTCATTCAAAAACTCCTCCGTATCTATACTAGTATATTTTATAATAATATATTTATAACTAAAAAACAACATTTTATCGTTTTTTTAAACTTATATTTTTTAAATATTAAAAAATAATAATATTTATTATATATATTTTCTAATTATTTTATTACATATATCATTTTATAACATCATTATTTTTTAATTACTTTTATAACTTTAAGACCATATTTAAAGTATTTTACTTGAAAAACAAATGTAAATATCTACTTTTTCATTTTTTTGGACAAAAGTTAATTTTTTTGACTCTCTAATTTTGAATTTAAAACGTTCGTTTGAATTTATCCTTATAAAGGTAGAATTACTTATAAAATCAACCTAAAGTGTTCAAAACTGCCTAAAATACCCATTCAAATATTTGTATTACACTCCCTTTTTATTTTACTTTGACTTTCAAATATTTTATTGATATAATTAATGTGAAATGAATTTTATAGAAAGAGGTATTTATATGAACAATATTTTATTTGCATTCCTTTTAACACTCGGTGCTGGATTATGCACTGGAATTGGAAGCTTTATTGCATTCTTCTCTAAAAGAACAAACATAAAATTTTTATCAGTGACGCTTGGATTTTCTGCAGGTGTTATGATATATGTTTCATTTATAGAGATTTTCCCCACAGCTCAAGAATCACTTATTAAATTTGCAGGAGAAAAAAATGGTACAATTTTTACTGTGCTTGCATTCTTTGGAGGAATGCTTTTAATAGCTTTGATTGATAAATTAATTCCAAGCTATGAAAATCCTCACGAAGTAAAAAATATTGAAGATATTAATGATAAAACATTAGAAAAAAATAGGAATTTGCATAGAATGGGAATTTTTTCAGCATTAGCTATTGGTATTCATAACTTTCCTGAAGGATTAGCTACTTTCATGAGTGCAATTGATAATCCAACTTTAGGTATATCTATAGCTATTGCAATAGCACTACATAATATTCCCGAAGGAATAGCTATTTCAGTTCCTATTTATTTTTCAACTGGAAGTAAGAAAAAGGCTCTTATATATTCCTTTTTATCAGGAGTATCTGAACCTCTCGGAGCAGTAATTGGATATTTAATATTACTACCTTTTATGAATGATTTAATTTTTGGTATAATTTTTGCTGGAGTAGCAGGTATCATGGTCTTCATCTCTTTAGATGAACTACTTCCTGCAGCAGAAAAATATGGCGAACATCATTTAGCTATCTATGGACTAATAAGTGGAATGATTGTAATGGCAACTAGTTTATTAATATTTTAGTAATTTTATTTAAAAGTTTTTTTATTAAATAACTCTATTGACAAGCTTCCTATATTTAGCTATCCTTAAATTATAAATATTTTTAAACAGGAGGTTTTTTATGAAAATTTTAGTTTTAAACGGAAGTCCCAGATTAGATGGTAATACTAAAACTGCATTAAACACTATTGTCTCTGAAATTAATAAGAACTGCACAAATTCTTTAGTAGAAATATATGATGTTACAGAACATAAATTAAGTGGTTGCATCAATTGTGATGGTTGTAAATCTAATGGTGGAAATTGTATTCTTCCTGATGAAAGTGCTAATATAATTAATAAAATCTATAATGCAGATACTATAATATTTGGTTCTCCTGTTTACTGGTGGGGAATATCTGCTCAACTTAAAATGGTTATTGATAAAATGTACTCAAAAAGTGAGCAATTTCAAAAGCAAAAAAAGAAAATAGGATTAGTTACTGTTGGAGCTGATGAACTTAATGGACCTCAGTACAGAATTATTTCTGAACAGATGGAATGTATATGTGAGTACCTTGGATGGAATCTATTATTTTCTCACTCTATATCAGCATATGAAAAAACTGATGTTCTAAATAATAGTGACGAATTAAAAAAGTTAGGTGAATTATGGAAAACGATAAGTTAAAAAAGATTTGTATTATTACTGGAGGAGCTGGTGGCATTGGTTACCAGCTTTCCGAAGGCTTTAATAAAAAAGGATATAAAGTAGTTGTTTTAGATATTAAAAAGCAAAAAGAACTTTCAAAAGATATTGATTTTATAAAAGTTGATTTGAGATTAGAAAATGAAATAAAATATGCCTTTTCTCAAGTTATAGAAAAATATGGAACGGCTCACATACTTATAAATAATGGAGCTATTTCAAATTTTAACAAAAGTATTGAAGATATCTCTATCAATGAATTTGATGATGTTATAAATGTCAATCTTCGTGGAAGTTTTATATGCTGTAAGGAGTTTATAAAAGCAAATAAAAAACAAAACTATGGGCGAATAATAAATATTGCATCTACTCGGTGGAATCAAAATGAAGCTAACTGGGAAGCTTACGGTGCTTCAAAAGGTGGATTAATCTCTATGACTAACACTCTTGCTATCTCTCTTTCTAAAACACCTATTACTGTTAATGCAATAAGTCCTGGATGGATACAAGTAGATAATTATGAAGATTTAACAGAAACTGATCACTCTCAACATCCTTCAGGTAGGGTGGGTATTCCTCGAGATATCCTTAATGCTTGTTTATTTTTAGCTAATCCTGAAAATGATTTTATTAATGCTGCAAATTTAGTCATTGATGGTGGTATGACTAAAAAAATGATTTATGAATAGTAAATAATTTACAAATAAAAAAGTAGAGGGCAACCATCACAAATCCCTCTACTTAACTACTAAATCACCTTTGAATAACTTTAAAACTTTCAATCATTTTCTTAAAAAACTTTTTAAATCTCTTAATAGTAAAACAGTTTACTGACTTTAAATCTATTACCTCATATAATAGTTAGAAAAACAACTTCACGATTTGTTAAAATTAATTAAAATACTATTTTTCTTCATTTTTTAAAAATTAAAACATCTTTGAAACTGTGTGATGGCTATTTTCTTACTTTAAAACTTTTAAATTCTTTTCTACCTTCTAACTATTATTATAATTTTTAGACGTTTTTTTTCTAAAAAAAAGTTTGAAAATTTTATTTTTTTCTAAATTAATCAAAAATGTTTAATATATATTGTGCTTCTTTGAAAAAAGTTATATAATACTCTATAGTCTTAAAAATTCTATATTGATAAAATATACCTAGGAGAAAATAAATGGAAACAATTATAAAAGATTTGAAAAATGAGTTATCTTATAAAACTAGATTAGAAGCTTTAGATAAAATTAAAGATTACGATTTAAATGATGAGGAGTATTTTTTTATAAAAATTCTTGTAATTAAATTAGCTTTAAATGATAGAGTTTTTGCTGTGAAGCACGCTGCTTTTTTACTTTGTCAAAAAAATAAACTTAAAAAAAATAACGAACCTATCAATTTAGGAAAAAAGAATACAGGATATTCTCCTAATGACGTTAGAAAAATGTTTTTAAAAATTAAAAGACAAACAGGAATGGAGGCTTTAGATTTAGATCTTTTTAAAGAGTACTTCCAAACTATCGCTCCTCAAATGTATGACGTTATGTCTTCTGAGCATATGTATTTTGATAACTGGATTAGAGGTATTTATAAATATTTATCTAAATAATTGTAAATTTAAATTACCCCCTACTTAAATATAAGTAAGGGGTAATTTTATGTGTTTATTTTAAATCTAATTAATTTCAATTAACAGAAATTTACTATCTGTTTTAGCTTTTATTTCATACAGAACATTGGGAGGAATTACTATAATTTGATCCTCTTTTAAAATCTCTTTCTGATTATTAATAGCTATATCTAGCTCTCCATGTAAATTTAAAATTAGCAGTTCACCTTCAGTTTTATTATGCTCAATCTCTTCATTTTCAGATATGGCAAACATTAATGACGTTAGATTCTCTAAATTTAAAACTCTTTTACTGACAACTCCACCTTTAAATCCAGTCACTATATCTTTCATTAAAAGTTCTTTTGAATACTCTAAATTTACAAACCCACCAATCTCTTCGTGTTTTTTTACTATTATCAATAACATTTTAGCCTTTTCTAAAGCTTTTAAAGCATGAGGTATATTTGCAGGCATTAATATCATCTCGCCTTTTTTTACTTTATGAACTATTTTATTTATAGAAATTTCTAACTCTCCGTCTAAAACATAAACTAAAGCATCTGCTGGAGCACTATGTTCACTTAACATCTCTTCTTTATCAAAAGCAAAAACAGCTGAATTCAAAGAATTTTTTAAAGCAATCATCATACTATTTATTGTTTTTTCTCCATAAGGAACTAAATCTTTCAAATTTATAACTTTATTGAACTCCATATTTCTTATTGCATTCATTTTATTTCACCTCAATTTTTATTAAATAAAATTAAAACTATCTAAAATGAATTTTACCTTAATATGAAAATAAAATATGTATCATATGTTACTCTTTTGATAATTTTTTTATTTTACACAACATCTTGAAAATACTGCTCTATTAATACAATTTCTTTAAATCAGGTTGTAATATTATTCTAAAAATGACAAAAAATTTTTAGAGTATAAATCTATTTTGAAAAAATGATTTTATAATATATAATAACATTAGAATAAATTAGCATGGGGGAAATTTAAAATGAAAGAAAATTTGGCAATTGTTGCCTCAGCATTATTTACAGCTATGAGTGCAGTTTTACTTTTTAAAACTGTTGATAAAGAAGTTGTAAGAGATGAAATATTTGATCCTTTAACTGGATTTTTTAATAGAAGTGAATACAATAGATTTTGTTTAAAAAACAATTTAAAAACAGGGGTTGCAATTTTAATAGACTTAGATAATTTCAAAGAAGTTAATGATACATATGGTCACCACATTGGAGATAAAGTTCTGGTTGAATATGCAAGCATTTTAAAAAAAGTGTTCAGAGATGAGTTTGGAGAGAATAATATATTCAGAATATCAGGAGATGAATTTTACTGCTTTTTAAAAAATACAGAATATAATAATATTTTAAAAATATTAAAAACTAGACTAAAAGAAAGTTATTTTTTAGAAAAATATGACGTTAAATCAAGTATTGGAGCACATCGCAAACAAGAATACGAAAAAATAGAGTTATCTTTTGTTAATGCAGATTTTGCAATGTATGAAGCTAAAAAAATATATGGTCATACAGTTTACGAAACAAATGAAACATTTTTAAAATTAAAAAAAAGAGAAAATTTAATAAAAAAAATAGTAAAGGAAAGTGTCGAAGAAATTTATGTATTAATTCAGCCTAAAGTTTCTTTAGATGATCCAAGTCAAATTGTTGGTGCTGAAGTTTTAGCAAGATGGAAAAATAATATATTAGGTGAAATTTATCCCAATGAATTTATCCCAATCGCCGAAGAATTAAAAATAATCGATACAATTGATTTTAAAGTCGCAGAAGAAGCTATTAAAATCTCTAAAGAATGGATTGCTACAGGTAAGGTTAAAGATGATTTTGTAATATCTTTTAATTTTTCAATGTTAACTTTAGAAAAAAAAGATGTCGTTGAAAGAGTTTTAAAGCTTTTAAAAAAATATAGTTTAAATGGAAAAAATATAGAAATTGAATTAACTGAAAGCATTTTTAGTTCTGATTTAAAAGAGTTAATGGAAAAAATAAAAAAACTTAGAGATAATAAGATAAATATATCACTAGATGACTTTACAGCAGGACACTCAACCGCAGCTATTTTGCCAATTTTAGATATTCAAACGGTAAAATTCGATAGAACACTTTTAGAAAGTGTTAGTAAAAGTAAAAAAGGAAAAATTATGTACGAAAGTTTAATTAAAGTCATAAAAAGTTTAAATTTAAAAATGGTATCAGAAGGAATAGAAACTCAAGAAGAATTAGAATTTTTAAAAAAAAATGGTATCTTTGTAGGACAAGGCTACCTCTTTTCTAAACCTGTTTCCAAAAAGTTATTTTTTGAAAATAAAAATTAACTATCACTTTATAATAAAAAAAGATTCTTTCTAATATTAATTGAAAGAACCTTTTTTATTTTACAAGAAATTAAATATTAAAAATCTTCTTCTTCAACCTCAAGAAAACTTTCAATCTCTTTTAATCCAACAAATACATTTTCTTCACTAATATCGTCATCTGTTGAAACAATTAAAGTTGGAAAGACTTTAACTGAATACTCTTCTACAAGTGATTTATTCTCCTCAACATCTACATATTTGACATTTTCAAAGTCTTTCAAAATCTCAATAACCTCTTCAGATTCTTTTGAATTTTTTTTATAAAAAAGTATCATTTCTAAACCTCCTAATTAATATAGTTGTAGAAATATACTAAAAAAACATTGAAATCCTTCAAAAAATATAATGTATTCTAAACTATCGCTTTCTTTGGCAGATTTCTTTTTAGCATTATAACTGTTATAACAGAACTTATTGTATCTGCTATTGGTTGAGCTAACCATATTCCTCGTAATCCTAAAAGTTTTGAGCAGATTGTTATTAACGGAATTAATAAAATAACTTGTCTTAATAAACTTAAAAACATAGCTATTTTTCCTTTACCTACAGCTAAAAAGTAGTTACTTCCAGCCATTGCTAATCCTATTGCTGGCATTGCAATTAGGTATATTCTCATTCCTTCTACTGACATTTTTATAATCGTTGGGTCATTATTAAACATTTTAACTATTGTAATTGGAAAACTTTCTATAAAAAATAGTATTACAAAAAATATTAAAGTTCCAACTCCCATAGATATTTTAAGAGCTTCCTTCATTCTATCAAACTGTTTTGCTCCATAATTATATCCAATAACTGGTTGAGCTCCTTGAGATATTCCATATACAGGCATAAAACAAAGAAGAGCAACTGCATTAACTGTTGTCATAGCTCCAATTGCTAAGTCTCCACCATAAGTTTTTAAAGCATTGTTATTTATTACTTGAACCATACTTGTAGCTAATTGCATTACAAATGGAGATATTCCAATGGACAAAATAAGTTTTATAATATTTAAATCTAAAGAAAAATACTCTTTTTTTATTTTCAAATCTGACCTTTTACTTTTAAAATAAGCATATGATAAAATTAGTGTCACAATTTGAGAAAATATAGTAGCATAAGCAGCACCTTTTACTCCTAAATTCAGTACAAATATAAATATTGGATCTAAAATAATATTTACTAAGCAACTAAAAACCATTATAGCCGAACAAATTTTTGGACTTCCATCAGCTCTAATAATATTATTTAAAGCATAACCCATTATATTAAATACAGTTCCATATAAAATAATATTGATATAATCTTTGGCATATTTAAATGTTATATCACTAGCTCCAAAGCTTTTTAGTATCGGCTCCATAAAAAGAGTTCCAAGTATTGTTATTCCTATTCCTAAAATCATAGACAATGTAATAATATGTCCAACTATTTTTTCTGCATCTCTTTTTTTATCCTCTCCCAATTTTATAGAGATATTTGCTGTAGCTCCTATCCCTATTAACATTGAAAAAGCTAAAACTATATTAGCTAATGGTAGTGTAACTCCTACTCCTGTTATAGCTAATGTTCCAACTTCTGGCATATTTCCAATATAAATTCTGTCAACTACATTGTATAAAGCACTTACTAACATACTTATTATTGCTGGAATAGAATATTTTAATAGTAAATTCTTTATATTTCCATCTTTTAACGTCATATTTTTTTCACTCATATTTTACTTTTTAAATTTACTCCTTTATTTTCAGTCTTGATAATTAGTTTACACCTTTTATTGAAAATAAGCAATAAAAAAATGACTGATTAGTCATTTTTTAAAATGTCAATTAATTTATTTTTAATTCTCAAAATAGCAAATTTTTATTTCTATATTAAAATATCTTTAATAAAAAAAAGATATTTAAAACTTTTTAGTAAAAATTTAAAACAAGTGTAAAAATTAAATATCTTTTATAAAGGAGCGTGAATATGAAAAAATTATGGATATTTTTTTTGATAGTTCTCTGTCTTTCAAGCTGCGGTAAATCAGCACCTCAATTAAAAACCGATAAATACATGGATGTAAATAAAGTAGTTCAAACTGGCCAAGGACGTACAGTATGGGTTTCTTCAGCCAAAGTATCAGGAAACTACGAAGCTGAATTTGATAAAACTTTTGGTAATACATTTTTAAAAACTATTGTTCAAGATGAACTATATAAAAGTGGTTTTAATGTTATGGAAAGAGCTGAAATGGGAGATATTATGGAAGAACATATCTTTTCTAAAACAATGACGTCTACTCCTCTACCTTCAAACATGATTCCTGCTAAATATACCCTATCTATGAAACTTATAAATATTCAATCTTCTACAAGTGGAATATTTCTTCCTCTAATTTATATGGATACAAATGATGAAATTGAATGTTCTGTTGAGCTAAAACTAATTGATAATACAACTGGAGTTGTTAAAACAAGAAGTGGTCACGCTATAGTTGTTTTAAATAGTAAAAACATCTTACTTTTCTTTGGAGATATAACTTCTAGTAGTAACGGTGGCGTGGAATTTTCTATAAGAAGTGCTATAAGAGATGCTTTAACTAAATTTTAGGAGGGCTCTATGAAAAAATTAATTATTTTTTTAATATTAAACTCTTTTATATCTGGAAAAGAGATCATTTACAGTAGTTTTCCTGAAACTTCTAACTCTATTGATATAGTTGAAGGTTACAATAAATGGCAAAATCAAGTTTTAGATTTAAGATTAAATGAGGATTTAAGAGAACTTCAGCGTTTAAAATCCAAAGGTGAGATTCAAAAAGAACAACTTAAATTTCTTTATAGAGATGCTGAATATAGAATTATTACAGAAAGAGAAAGCCTTAAAAATGATTTAATTCGAGCTAAAATATATTATTACTACCATAAACATCATAGAAAATACTACTACTATGACTTTAACTACAATATAATCTATTTAAATTAAGGAGGACCTATGCCAAAAAATACTTTTTTTGAAGATGACTATGATGAAAATGAAGAGTGGGAAGATGAATTTAATGACTTTTACGAAGATGATGAACTAGATTATGAAGAGCTTAGAGATGCTGAAAAGGGATTTAGACACACTCATATCCCAAATCCAGATTTCAATTTCTAATTGCTTTTTAACTTTAAAATAATTTTTTATATAATTTTCAAACTTTTTTTATACAGTTGTGTATTGCAAGTAGATTCTAAAATTAATTGCAGAAAAAATTAGAACATTACTCAAACCATTAATCAGAATTTATAATTGAATTTTTTAATCTATAACTTTCTCCTGTGAAAGTTATTAAATGACTGTGATGTATTATTCGATCTATTATCGCTGCTGTTAATTTTTTATCTAAAAATATACTATTCCATTTTCCAAACTCAAGGTTAGTTGTTATTATTAAACTTTTTCGTTCATAACAGTCTGCAATTACTTGAAATAGTAATTCAGCTCCTTTAGTTTCAAGAGGAATATAGCCCCATTCATCACAAATTAATAAATCATATTTTTTCAGTGAGCTCATAAATCTTCTGAGCTCACTTTTTTCATAGGCTTCTATTAGTTCATTAACTAAATTAGCAACTTTGTAAAATCTCACCTTTTTTCCTGCGATACAAGCATTAACTCCTATTGCAGTAGCTAAATGTGTTTTTCCTGTTCCTACGGGACCATATAGAATTAAATTTTCTTGTCGCAAAACAAATCCAAGTTCTTGTATCTCCTCAATCCCAATAGTCTCTGGAAAATCTACTTCTGAAAAATCATAATCATCAAATGTTTTAAGTATGTCGAATCTAGCTTGTTTTAACAATCTATTCTTCGCATTTATTTTTCGATAATTTAACGCGATTTCAAATATTTTTTCAAGATATTCTTCTCTTGTTGTAAAGGGAATTTGATCGTATTCATCCAAAAATTCTTTTCCTAGTTTTAATTTTTTTGAATATTCAACAAGTTTTTCGTTCATTTCACTCCTCCTTCTTCTTTATCAATTGATTATATATTTCTAAGTTAGTCTCATATTTGTCAATTTTAGGAAGAGGAGAAGAAAGCGCAATTTCCTCTCGTGGTCCAGTATTATCTTTATATTTATGATAATTTAATAGTAAAATATCAGGATCTTCCAATTCTGCATTAATTAAACCTTGCAAAACATATGTTGCAATTTCTAAAGAATCATTTAAAAGTATTTTTTCAAGAACCAACAGAGCTTTCTTTCTATCTTTCGATTGTAGTTTCAACAAATACTCTTTCCATATTTTAGGTAACTCTTGAAAAAAATCTGTATATTCTAAAGAATTAATTTTCTTTATGATTAAAGGTAGATGCTCTATCCAAGATGTATTTACATATTTATTTCTACTATAGACCCTATTGTGAGAAGCTATCTCTCTTTTAAATTTATCCATTAAAAAAATTTTATGTGCAGTTATTTTAATCCATACTTCTTGTAATTGAAATTTAGTTCCAACAGAATATTTATTTGTATCAATATCTACAAATCCATATTTATTAACTTTTCTTCTTTCGTATTTTGCAACCTCATACTCATTGATATTAAGAGCAATCAAATAATTGGTTTCCATTTCTAAAAGATCACAAATCTTTTGATTTTTGTGGTAATGTATCCGTTCATTATCTTTATCGCATATTCTAAGTAAATGTTTATTATATTCTGCAATATTTGGTATCTCAGGAATAGGAACAAAGTAATTTCTTCTAAAGTATCCAACTTTATTCTCAACATTTCCTTTTTCATTTCCAGAGGCAGGATTACAAAATTTAGGTTTAAATTTATAGTGAGCAGAAAATTTCTCAAAAGATTCATTTAAAATTCTGTCTTTATTTTTTCTGAAAGCTACTGCGGCAGTTAAATTATCAAACCAAATCTCTCTAGGAACACCGCCTATATGTTTAAATATATCTTTTAAACCTTGAAGAAGGCATTCTGTAGTTTCCCCTCTAAAAATTTGCATATACCCAGCATTACTATATGGTAAAGTCAGAACTAGATAACTTCCCTTAACATCTTTTCCACCTTGTTTAAATGTTAATTTGCCAAAGTCAACTTGAGCTGTTCCAGGTAAATGTGATAATTTTAAATATTCTGTGGTATCTAAATTTAATTCTCTCTTTTTTTCAGCAATATAAATGGCAATAGAGCGATAACTTATATTAAGACTATCTCCATACTTCTCTTGTAATCGCATAAAAATCTTTTTAGCAGTATGCCTTTGTTTATGTGTTTTACCAATATCAGACAAAATCCATTTATCTACCATTTCTTTATATTGATCTATTTTTTTAGTTTTTCTAATGATTTTTTTGATAGTTTGATTGAAGTTTTCAGTTTCTTCATATTTTTTAATAGTAGCATACGAATGTCCTGTTAAAGTTTTAACTTTTCTGTAAGAAAGCCCTTGTACTTGTTTTAAATATTTGATATCATTAATCTTAGCCATTGATAACATTCCTTTCCTCCTTTAAAAAAGTTTGGTCACTTAATTAAAGGATATTATATTAGGATTCTGTTTTCAATGGTTTTTTTATATTCACTTTTTCTTTGCAGAAAGTTACATGTTTATTTTACAACAAACATACAGTTTTCAGTCTAAAAATTGTAACAAAAAAATGAGAACATAATTAACCCCCTTAAGAGCCTCTACCCCAGAGGCTCTTTCCCTTTTTTTAAAACAGCTCATCTCTATGTATAAAATATTATAATTTCTACAAAGCTATAATTTTTTCCTTTTTTAAACTATAACTGAAAAGCTCTGCTAACACTTCTAACTCACATTTTCTTTTCTCTGAAATTACTTCAAAATTATTAAAATAATTACTTATTTCATTCATTTCATTTTGAGTACAAATATTAAGTTGGCTCAATAATTTAATCGCTATATAACTTGCATACTCTTCATTTTGAATGATTTTAGATTTTTCTATAAGCATATGACCAATTTCATGAAATAAAACAAAAAAAGTTAATATATCTAATGATAAATTCAGTTCATAAGAACTTTCTAATAACTTTTTTTTACATAATTTTATCAATTCAAACTTTTCATTTTTATTTTGAATGTATTTCAAATACACACCTAATTTATTTTTTTTATTATTATTTAAATAAATCTTCACATTGTACTTTTTATTTATAAAATCTATCAATAAAAATAATTTCTCATCCATAACTTTACTTTCTTTAATTTATATTTATTTGTCTTCTTTGGTCATAAGGATTAAATCCTGCTTTATTATAACCTCCCTTATCATAACCCTGCCTATTATACCCTTCTTTGTTATAGCCATTTTCATCATAATGAGTCCCATTTTTATGTTTATTATTTTTGGTAAATTTATTCCAACTATAACCATTTTTATCATAGCCTTCTTCATTATAGCCATATTTATCATAACCTTGTTCATCATAACCATCAGTATCATAACCACTTTCATCATAGCCATATTTATCTAACCCTTCTTTACTATAACCCAATTCATCGTAACCTAACTTATTATAACCAAACATATTGTAACCTAACTTATTATAACCAAACGCATCGTAACCTTTTTCGTCATATTTTGTCTTTGTTATTTTATGAATTCCATTTTTATCAAATTTTTTTATACTATAACCTTCTTTGTTATAACCATCTTTATCATATTTTGTCTTTGTTATTTCATGAATTTCACTTCTATCAAACCCATCTTTATCATAACCTTTTTGATTATAACCATCCTTATCATAACTTGTTCCTGTCTCCTTATGGATGCCTAATCTATTATATTTTTCTTTATTGTAGCCATTTTTATCATAACCTCGTTCATCATAAACAGTTTTTGTTTCCCTATGAATTTCATCTTTATTAAATCCTCTTAAATCATAGCCTTCCCTATCATAGCCATATTCATTATACTTTGTTCCTGTCTTTTTATGAAAGCCAAATTTATTATAATTTTCTTTATTATAACCTTTTGAGTCATAACCCTCTTTGTTATAACCTTCTTTATTATAACCTTCTTTATTATAACCACTTTTATTATAAATTGTTTTTGTTATTTTATTTATTCCCTTTTTATCAAAATCTCTTCTATCATAACCTTCTTTGTCATAACCACTCTTATCGTATCCTTCTTTATCATAAGCTGATTTGTCTGTCAATGCAAAATAAAGAATTGCTACAATTAACATTAAAACTAATAATTCCATTCTCCCTCCTTTTTTCTTAAGAAACTATTTCAACTACTTTTTCAATAAATGTTGAAGTCACTTTATAGATATTTGGATAATTTCTTTTTATTAAAAATATTCCATCTCGTATTTCATTTTTTCTTTCTTTATTTAATTGATTCAACCCATCTTTTAAAGAATCATCATTTTTATCAACTAAAGAAGCTATACACATTTTCAATCCTCTAGATATTCCACTATGTGAAAAAAAAGTTTTAAACTCTTCTGTAACTTTTAATTGTATCCTATTTAATTTTTCTATTTCACTATAAATATCCTGTACCTCTTCATATAACTCTCTATAATACTTTTTTATTCTATCTAAAGATGCTTTTATAATTTCTCCACATTCTCCTGAATATATCTCTAAGTGCTGTAAAATGTTATCTAAGTTATTTTTTCTATCTTTTTTTGTATCTTCATTTCCGTGCATATAATAAACTAACGGCCCTTTTAACATCCCCTCTACTTTATCGTCATTTAGTAAATTACCTGTTAATTTATAAAGAGTAGCAATTTTAATTCGTTCATTTAATTCACAATTTTCATCTAAACATAGTGTTTTAGCTATTTTATACAGTATTTCTGCAAATTCATATCTTTGAACTTCTGATAAAAGAATACCTAATCTTGTAAAATCCCATATAACATTTTCTCTAATTTGAGGGTCATTTGGTATTATTTTTTTTATATCTTTAACTAAATCAACTATTTTATAAGTATCATCCATTCTAATATAAGTTTCTATCAATTTTGAATAACAATAATAGTCATTAAAGTCAACCTCTCCATCATTCATAATATCTTTTTTTAGTAATTTTTCTACTTCAAAATATCTTTTCTGTTTCCAATATAAACTAATTAGCCACCCCATAACTTCTTTATCAGTTTTGTCAAATTCATAAGCTTTTAAATATAATTTTTCTGCTTTATCTATTTTTCCCATCATTTCAAATGAAAATCCTAAATTACAAATATAGTTCATATTATCAGGATAATTATCAGCTAATATCATATATTCAAGAGAAGCTTTTTTATACTTTCTTTTTAACATATATGCATTACCCAATGAATTTCTTATTGTACCTAATTCACTATTAAACTCTAAGATTTTTTCAAAACATTTAATTGCATCATCATAATTTTCAGTTTCTAAATGTTTTTTTCCGTTATTTTCAAGTTCTTCAATCTCTCCACCACATTTAAGAGAAATATCATAATTCTTTTTACTCTCATCATCTTTTAGGATATCATAGGCTTCTCTTATTACTTTATATTCCTCTGGATTTTTCTCTGGTGGATACTTACGTAAAAGTTTAACATATGCTTTTTTAATTTCTTGTTGAGTTGCTAAATCTGAAATTTCTAATATTTCGTAAAAATTTTTCATTTCACTCCTCCAGCTTCATATTTTTTTAATAAAGTTTTTACTTCATGCGTATAGATTTGTGTATTAGAATACTTAATTAAATAACTATTAAATACCTTTATTGCTTCATTCATTCTACCTAAATTTTCATATGTTTTTCCTAGCCAAAACATACTTTCTCTAGAATATATCGAATCTTCATTTGATTCAGAAAGTATTTCAAAATATTTTAATGCTTGAGAATATTTTTGTTCTTTTCTCAATTTAAGACCTTTATTAAACAACTCTTTTGCTGTAAAGTCATTTTTTAGAATCAATGTTTCATCTATTTTTTCAGGTTCAACTACTTCATTTTTTACTATATTTATATTTTTTTCTTTTTGTAATTTTAAATTCTTATTTTTTTCTAGTTTTAATTCTTCTTTTAACTGATTTAAATTAACTGTTGATTGTTGATTTACTTTTTCTAATTTTTTAAACTCTATATTTTTTAGATTTATTTTATTTTCCAAAGAATATTTTTCATAAAAACCAAATAATATTCCTAATAAGCCTAATATTAAAAAATATACTCCATATTTATTTTTACTATTTTTTATTTCTGGAATTTGTTTTTGAAGTATAAAATCACTTATTCTTAAACTTTCTTTATTACAACTATCCAATTCTAAAGCTTTTTCTATATATTTTAAACTTTGTTCTTTTTCATTTTTATCCAAATAATATAAACTAGCTAATTGATACAACTCTACATTCGGTAATATTTCTTCTAATTTTTGTAGTATTTCCTGTATCTCCTCTTTTTCTCCTATTCCTTTTAACAAATCATTATAAAGAGGCATATATTTTTCTTTTATTGAACCTTTTAAAAATTTTATATATTCTATAACACCTTCACTTTTATTTTCTATTTGATTTAAATAATTTAAGGAGTTTTGAAAATTTCCCAATAATATTTCTACTAATGATAACAATTCAAGTAAATAATCATTTTTTTTATGTAGCAATTTCGTTTGTAATACTTCTTTCAATTTAGAAATATTGTTTTCTTCTATCAGCCTATCTATGTATTTTTTTAATTTCAAATCCATATCTACACCTCAAAAAGTATGTCTGTTAATTCATCATCTAATTTATTTAATCTATTTTTATCATCATTTAATAGAGCTTCTTTCATTTGATTCAAAATATTCTTTATAGTATTACAATTTTTTTCAGAAGCTGTTTCTAATTTTTTTTCTGCAATATCCATGACTGTTTTAAAATCACTGTAATATAATGATGATTTATATGATGCTATACTCTTAGTTGTTCCTACTTCAATCTTATCTTTTGCCTTTCTAATTTCAAAAGTTCCTTCTGTTATATCTCCTGTACTTTCAACAATAGCTTTTACATGTAAAATCCCATTTAAATCGTATTCAAATTTTACTATAATTTTTTCTAACCCAGCTTCACTTAATGGGATATTTTTAACTAATAGCTCTCCCATACCTATATTTTCCATTACTAACTCCTCTTTACCTTCATAGATTTGAATTCTTGCTTCAGTTTGATTATCACTAGATGTTGTATAAATCTGTTCGCCATCTGTTGGTAACGAGCTATGTTTTTGTATAATTTCTGAAAATACCCCTGGCATGTTCATTCCACGATAATTTCCCATACACGATATTCCTAAAGCATGACTACAAATATCTGTTAATATAATTCCTGTTTCTGATGGAATCTCTCCTGATTTTATAGCTCCTTGTACTGCTGCTCCTAATGCTACCGCCTCTTGTAGATTATTAAAATAGTAAACTTTATCACCAAATTTTTCTTCTATTTTTTTCTGAATATATGGTATATTTGAAGTTCCACCAACTGGTAATACAACTTCTATATCTTTTTCATTTAAGTTAGCTTTCTTTAATGCATTATCTATAAAGTTTAAAGTTTTATCTACAATATCTCTTATTAATTCTTCAAATTTTTCTTTTGTTAAAATTGTTGATAAATTAAACTCTGGTATTATTATCTCTGCAGTATCTCTTCTAGAAAGATCTATTTTAGCGGCTTCAACTGCATTTTTAAATATATTTTCTTTCTCCTTGTCACCCTTATAGCTAATCCCGTGCTTAGAACCTAAGTACATCATAATAGTTTCATCTATATCTTTTCCGCCTAAATGATTATCTCCATCTCCACCAATTACATCCATTATTCCCATATCAAACTCTAAAATACTTACATCAAAAGTTCCCCCTCCAAAATCATATACAAGTATTTTCTCTTCGTTATCTAATTTATCAAATCCATAAGCTAATGCTGCTGCTGTTGGTTCGTTTATAACTCTCTCAACTTTTAAACCAGCTAATTCTGCCGCTTTTATTGTAGCTATCTTTTGAAAACCATTAAAATTTGCAGGTACAGTTATTACTGCTTCATCTATTTTCTCCCCTAAATGCTCTTCTGCATATTCTTTTACATATTTCAATATTTCTGCTGATACTTCTTCAGGCAAAAGCTCTTTTCCTCTTGAATTAGCTATATAATTTGTTCCCATCCTTCTTTTTATCTCTATTATTCCATTTACAAAGTCATTTTTCGCTTCTTTTCCGACTATAATATTATTGTAGTTATCCAATACCACTGCTGAGTCAATTAAATTAGTTTTTTGGAAACTTGGAATAATTTCTATTTTTTCATTTGAATAAACTCCCACTGCTGATGTTGTTGTTCCTAAATCAATTCCTATTATTTTCTTCATAAAAAAATCCCCCTTATTATTTTATTATTACTTTTGCATATTTTAATATTTCTCCATTTTCTTTGTAACCCTGTTCTACAATTTTTTCAATTGTATAAGAATCTTTTTTTCCTATATCTTGATTTAGAGCTTCATGATATTTAGGATTGAATTCTTGTCCAACTTCTGCTAAATATTCAATTCCATCTTTATTTAATAAATATTTCTCTTTTTTTAATACTAAGTTTAAAACCTCTTTATTTTCTGTGTTTAAATCAAAAGTATTTATTATAAAATAATTCTGCAATATATTTATTAATAACTCATTTCTTTTTTTTAAATCCTTAACTAAAATAAAGTTTTCTTTTTTTAATGTTTCTGCTTCTTTATTCCCTTTCTCTATTTCAGTTTTTAACTGTGAAATTTCACTTTGAACAAATAAAGTTCCTTTTTTTATCTCTTTTTTTAAATTTTGTTCTACACCTGATAAATTATTTTCATTATCTTCCAAAAAATTATCATCTAATTTTTTTTCAGTAAATTTTCTTAATTCCTCTTTTATATTCATTTTCTCTCCCTATCAATTCTTAGTTTTTTAATTTTTTTCAAACATTTTTAATTGTTTTAATGGGTTATAAATATCAAATAACTCTCCAATTACTTTTCGATACGACTGAGGATTTTCAAGTGCTGTAACTAATAATCCCCTTCTAAAAAGTGATACGTATAATGCTGCTGCCTTTGCTTGATTATTTATTGATTTTTTAGGATTAAACTCAATATCTGTAAAAGCATCATATTCTATAACTTTTTTAGCTAAATCTGAATTTTTTGCTAATGCATTTATATATAACCAATCATAAAAAAGAGTTTTAGGTTCCAACTCCCACTTCGTTCCAAAAAATTCAAATCTAATAAGATCTCCTGATTCTTTTAACTTTTTATATCTTTTAGCTTCTAAAGAATCTAATTTAAAAATCTCTTTATATGGTCCTCCACTTTCAAAAACTTTACTTGCTTGAAATGCCGATTCAACGCTATATTTAACATTACCCTTTACTATCATTAAATTAAATGCACTCAATTTAACTCCTAATTCATTTTCAGATTTAGATGATATTTCTAATATTTTTAAATTTGGATTATTTTTTTGAAAATTTTCATGCAAAGAAGATATAGATTTTTGTTTTTGAGATACTGCAAACCCTGGGAACCATTGAAATTCTACTTCACTCTCTTCAACAAATTTATTAGAATTAACTTGTGCGATAAAAACTGGTCGTTTTGACATTTTTAGCACCCCCTCTTTTCAAAATATTTTTGTCCTAACATAAATTTTATATGTTCAGCTTTAGGGTGAATATAACTACCTCTTTTTTCTGTATAATCATTCTTTTCTAAATAAACATAATTTATATATTCTTTTTCTATTATATTTTTTATCAAAATTTCTGCTTGTGAATCCTTTGGATAATTTTTAGGTATTTTTCCTAATAAGTTTTCAAACATTTTTTCAAAATCAAGAAAACTTGAATATTCATAACTATCATCTTGAAATCTGCTATTAGCTGCATTTGTTGGATAAAATAAACATTCTTTCTCTAATAAAATTTCTGGATTTATAGAAATAACTACATATGCTTCTTTACATTCTCTCCTTTTTTTAAAAAGTAATTTATAATTTGGAAATGATACGGATATGCTTATATAGTCGTATTTATCATCTAGTCTCAGAAAATCATTATTTAAATAATCAATTTTATTTGAGTCTAAATATTTTGTAGAACAAATTCCATATTCTAATATATTTTTAAGATTCTTCATTTTAGTAAAATGAATCAATTCTTTTATACCTCTTTCCTTTATAGCTTCTGACATCATATACTTATAAAGCTCTTTCTTTATCTCCTGATTCCTATTTTTTTCTAAGTTTTCTTCTTCAAATATCGGTGATAATAGCTGTTTAAAAAAATCAGTATTTAATGTATAGTATACCCATTTTGAACTTCTTGTTAATCCTACATATATTAAATTTAACTCTTGTACTATCTCTTCTTTAGACATTCTTTCTAAATCTTCTATGAAATCTAAACAGTCAATATTTAACAGTAATTTTTCAAATTCGTATCCCTTAGAACCATGGATTGTTCCTAAAACATTTATATTATTTTCTATATTTTCCCTTAATTGATCAAAGGATAGTATTCTTTGAGATAGCTCACTTATTTTATCGTCAAAATCTGTGTTTAAATACTCTACTAACCTAACTCCTAATATAATGTCTGAATTTTCTTCCCACCCTTGTGATATGTATTCATTTAATTCTTGATAGTTTTTATAGTTTTTTAATGAAAATAAGTATTTTATCTTATCGATTTGTCCTTCTTTAAAATATTTTACATCTTTAAATTTTTCTAAATTAATTTCTTTTAAAAAAATAATTTTTTTATCTGAAGTTATAGCTGCTTTAATCATATTAAAATTTTTTCTAAATAAAATTGTTAATATACCTTTTTTATCATCAACAAGTGTTAGAAAAGATTTCTTTTCTTGTAATAAATTTTTTCCTATTAAAGGATTTTTATAATTTTTAATACTTAAAATTTCACTACAAACTTCTGCCATTTCAGGTCCAATTCTATAAGATGTCGTTAAATTATATAATTTAGATTCTTTTATTTGAGAAAAATACTCCATTGCATTTTTAGCTCCTCTCCACAAATAAATTTGTTGGTGGGTATCTCCAACTATTATTTTCCGAGCATTTGGAAATTTATAGTCCATTATATCCATAACAACTTCATTTGAATCTTGTGCTTCATCTAACATTACAATTTCGTATTTAAATATTCTCTCTCTATCTTTTTGATATTTTTTTAAATAATAATCATGAGTTTCTGAAATGGTTTTTTCTTCTATTAATCCTTCTAACTTTATTAACCATTCTAATAAATCTTCTATTTTCTTCTCATAAAGTTTTTTCATTTGTTCAAGTAATTTTTTTTCTTCTAAAAAGACTTTAATCTCTTCGGATGTTATATCTTTTTTTACTTCTAGAGGATTGTCTTTATTTTCTTTTCTTTTATTATAATCTCCTAATAATACACCTAAATAATTTTTAAAGCATATTTCTTTTATTTCAACTTCTTTCTTTTTTATAAATTCTACATGTAAAATCTCTTTTCCTATAAGATACAATTGGAATATTTTAGATAAAAAAGTAGCATCTGGAAATGATAGCTTTAACTTCTGAGCTATTTTAAAAATATCCAAATTTTCCTTAGTATTTCTAAGAGAATATTTTTCATAGGCTAAACTATGACTTGTAACAACCCTTACATTTCTATAGTTCTTAAATCTTTCCTCAGCTTCCTCTTTCATTTTTTTATTATAAACAATATATAAAATTTTTTTACTATTCCACCTTGTAATTACTCCTTCTAATGTTGTTGTTTTTCCACTTCCAGCTACTGCATTAACTACAATAATTTTTTCTTCTGAATTAACAACAGCCATTTGCTCTTCAGAAAGTGATTTTCTTTCTAAAAATCTTTGAAAAACAGTTTCTTGAAAGTGTTCTAATAAAAGGTTTAAATTCTTATTATAACTATCTATATCGTGTATTATATTATCATTTTTTTTGATCAAATAATCTGAAAGTTTTTCTAAAAAATCAGAGTTTGCACCTTCAAATATAAGTGTTCCATCTTGATAAAAATTTAAAATAACTTTATAATTTTCACTTAAACACTTTATTTTATATAGATATAGACTTTCTCTGTTCTCTAATGTAAAATCAATAATTTTTAACTCTTTTAATTTCATTAATTTTAAGGTTATTTTTTCCTTCTCTTTAAAATCCAATTTATATTGTTGAGAAATAGTTATACCTTTTTTAAAATTAAATTTATATAAATAATTTGATTTTTCATTTTGGACAATTTGAATTGTTTTTGTTCCATCGTTTTTTAGATAAACTTTTAGCATAACTTTATCCTCTTTTTTAATCCCTTCAATTTGATATAAAGGCAAGGAATTATTCATATGTTTTACTAAGCTTAAACTATATCCTTCTTCTTTTAAATATGAAGATATTTTAACTAGTATGCTATACATGCTTTCTATGCTTTTTACACTCATAAAGCTTCCTCTGAACTCTCAAATTTTAAATTTATTGCTGAAAATCCATATTTATTTTTCTTATTATCAAAAGTTTCAATTAAATTAAACTTCAATGGAATCCCTATAACTGGTCCTTTCTTACTGGGATACTCTTTTGTTTTACAATAGTATCTCTCTCCACTTTCTTTCTTTATAAAGAAAAATTTGTCTTTAATACTATCAACTTTTCCTTTATAAAAAACTTCATCTTTCCAACGTAACTCTTTGCAGTTTTCTAAAAATCTCTTTATAGAAATTTTAATTAATTCCTCCTTAGATAATTCTATGTTTTCTAGCTCTGCCATCTCTTTATCTTTTGAAGTAATTTTCCAATTTTCTTCTAATTTAATTTTAAAATATATTTTTAATGATATGATTGCTAATTTTTCATCATAATCCTTTAGATGTGTATATAAATCTAAAAAAAGATTTAACTTTTTATTTACTTCTCCATAGGCACAAGCTGCATCTAATAAATAATTTTTTCCTTTTGTAAATTCACCCTTTTTTAAATAGATTATTCCAATCTCTCTTAATATGAACCAGTCATTTTTCTTTTTTTGTATATCTTTATATATTGAAAGAGCTTTATTATAATTCTTTTTCTCTACATCATATTCTGCTACTCTTCTCTTCAGCCAAATGTCTGAATCATTTGAAAACTCTTTTAATTTTTCCAAAGCTTCCATTGAAATCTCTTTTGATTTTTCATAATTTTTTAGCTTTTCATATGCTTTTGAAAGTTGCATATAATACTTTTCTTTTTCAGAGCTGCTTACAATTTTTTTACCATTGCTTTCATATTTTTGTTGTTCATCTGATAAAAATTCCACTTCTAATTTTTCAAGCCATTTTATTATTTTATCGTATTCTGGATTTTGTTTTTTAAATAAAATTTCTACAACTTTAAAAACTGTTATTTTATAAAATATATCCCTATTTTTTAAATGGGTCATTATATAAATAATATGCTCTTTATTTTCACTATTTATCTCTTTCATTTCTTTTATAATAGAGTCATATATTGTCTTAATAAACTTAAATGAATACTTCTTATCAAAATCATGACTTTTTTCATTATTTTTTTCTAATTTAAAATATTTAAATGCTTCTTTAAAATCTTTTTCTTCATAAGCTTTCAATGCTATTTCTATATTTTCAGTCATAATTATCCTCCTACAGAATTTTTTCTCTGCTAAAGTTAAATCTTTAATTAAAATATAACTTTTTTATAGTCATTTCTCCACATTCGTCAAATAAAAGTATTTTTTTTCTTTTAATATCATATTTTAAATACTTTTGTTTCAAAAAAATGATTTTTCTTTATTTTTACTATTTTTTTGACAAAAGTTCATTTTTTTGACCTTCTTATTTTAATTTTAAGCGTCTTATTTATTTTTGGACTCATAAGTATAGACACCTCTAAAAAATCCATTTAAACTATATTAAATACATCATAGAGATGCCTAAAACTAGTGTATTACAATTTGCATTACATATCTCTTATAATCATATATTGAATTTGTTTATCAAAAGTTTTATCTTTATTTATTCTATAATTTTGATCTACAACAAACTGTCTGTATTCTACAGCTAATCCTACAATCTCTTCCAACTCTTCATCAGTTAAATTTCCATCTGGATAAACTAATTTTATCATTCCATTAACTATTTTATTTATTGAAATCACATCTCTTGTTGAAGCGTGCTCTAATCTAATTCTATTTAATATATACTGATAGTTTACTCTTCTTAATTTATGAAGAATTTCACTAAAATAATCAGCTGCAAAACCTAAATTTTTTGTATAAGCTTTATTTGGATTTCCTATACTTTTTATTTCCCAACCAGGAACAACTCCAGCTAATCTATCTAAAAATGCAGAATGAGTATTAGTTTCATGTAAAAGATTTTTTAATAAATCTTTTTGTTCAAAATATCCCGCAGGTAAATTTCCAACCATCATTATTCCACATTCACTTACTTTTTCAACTCCACCACGATCAAATTTTCCTGAAGCCAAATATTGATATAACTTTGTACTTACATCTTCTTGAAGTCCACTTTTCTGAATTTTATCAATTTCATCAAAAAGTAAAACATCATACTGGACCAACAACCCATCTTGCTTAGTTGTTAGGTTATAAAATAATTGTGGTCCTGATACTTTACTTCCTGAAATAACTCTAGAGTATGAACTTATATTTTCGTAAACATAAGTTTTTCCTGTTCCAGGACTTCCAAATTCCATCATAAATACGTTATTTTCAACCATCGGTATTAATCTAGAAAGAAGTATTAACTTCTCTCTTCTAGTATAATTTTCATAATTAAGCCCTACAGTACTTATCATTGTATTTAACCAATGTTCTGAATCAAATTGCTCTCTTGCTCCTTTTAATTCATCTACATCTATTTCTGACAACTGAAAAGGTTTAAAATTTATTAATCTAATATCTTTCTCTTCATCGTCATAATAAATTTCTCCCATTCCCCAAAGTCCATCTATCAATAATCTTGGGTGGTCTATTAGCACTTTATCATTAACTTCCGCATCTGTTATTCCTAAACTAGGAATTTCCATCTGTGTTGGCTTTTTCTTATTTTTTCCTAAATTGATTTTTACTTTAAATTTATCAATTATTTTTAAGCTTCCATTTATTCTTAAACTATTTTTAAATTTCTCTTTTTCTCTACTATCTATTCTATGTTCATGAATATATTTATTAGTTTCTTTTAATCCATCCTCTGTTATCTCATCTTCACAAAAATACCCCAAAAGATACTCTGATACATATCTAGGTAGTCCCTGTATCTCATTTTTTATAGCTTTGGGTTTATCTACCACTGCACTTCCAAAATTATCTTTTAGAAGTCTTTCCCATAACTCCATTTCTCCTCCTCAATTCAACTAGTATCTAAAGTAAAGACCTGCTACTCTTTAATTTTTTATTCATTGCTAATCTTTGGTTTTTTATAATTTTTAATACTAACGTTTCTTTAAAAGAATGTTTTTCTCCCTCAAAATAAAATTCTATTTCTGCAATATCTCTATACTCACCTTCTAAATTTTCTTTTAGTTCTAAAGGTATTTGAATTAATTTATTTCCCTCTACTTCTTTATACTCTTTTGTAAAGTTTTGATATTTTAAATTTACTTTTAAATTTTGAATTACATTACTATTTTTTATCAAAATATCAACTTCAGCTTTAGAATCATTTTTTATTTCAGTTGATTTTATCTCTAATTTAACAGGAATAAACTCTTTTTCTTCTGTTTTAAATACACCATATGGGATTAAAACCTCTTCAAAACTTATTCCTCCATGATTGAACTCACCAGTTTTTTTAGGATATTTTCCATATTTATAAATTAAGTAAAAATAGTTTTCCTTCTCTTTTTCCGAAAGTGGTAAATAGTACTTAGGCATAGCCTCTCTATTTAATGTATAAAAACTATTATCTTTTTCAAATAATGTATCTAACTCATTATATATACCATCATCATATATATTAGAAAATACTTTTATATATCTACCATGATTTTCAACTTGTAATCCTCTTTCAGTTAATATATCCTTATATCTAAAACTACTTAAATTATCATCATAAAGTCTCATTGCTCCATGATCAGTCATAATTATTATATTAAATCTATCTTTTTCTATATTATCCAATAACTTATTTAATTTTAATTCTATTGTATTTTGTAGGTACTCTTCTGTTAAATCTTTTATATTATGAAAGAAATTATCTAAATCTAATATCTCATAAAGAAAGTTTTCTTTTGTACTTTCTTCTTTTAAGTCATCCATCGAGATTATTTTTACAACATCACTTTTAAAAAAATCTTTTGACTCAATTTGGTTATATTTTTTCCCAGTATATAGAATCTTTTTACAATAACTTGTCACTGTTGGTATGCCACTCAAAATAACTTTATCTAAATGACAATTAAAGCCTTTTTGCTGCATATATTTTTTTATTCCTAACCAAATATCATATCTTAGGCAATCTATAAAAATATATAAATTATTTCTATTATTATTTAAAGTGTTATAGCTATTTTCGATTGCATAATCTAGCCCTCTTTGCTCTGAAGAGCTATATAATAAACTATAATTTTTTAAATAAAATTCTTCAAACTTTTTATTAGCTTCACTCCATATATTTTTTATGCTTTGCTTTAATGAAAATAAATTAACTCTATACTTCTTTTCAATATTTTCTATTAAACTCTCTAAATTTTTTTCAGATGAAAGACTATTATAATTTAAATATATTTCCATAAAAAACTCTTGAAAATCTTGTATAGTTACTTTATCTTGTCTTCTATTTTTATCTATTTTTATCAAAGCTTTAACTATATTTTTGATATCTAAATATGATTCATTAAAAAAAATCTCAGCTTTTTCCAAATTTATCAAAATAATATCATACCCTTTTAGTTGATTCATTTTTTCAATATTTCTCTTTAAGAAATATTCTTTTTCAAAAGGTAAAATACCATTTATTTCTCCAAAATATCTCTCCTCTGGAAACTCATTAAATAAAGACATTTTTTTACTATCTTCCCTTAATTTTTTATCACATTTAGAAATATAATTTTTTAACTCTTCTCTTTCATAGGAAAAACTTTTTTGTAAATTTAAATTTGTCTTTCCCAATTCATATAGTTCCAGAGTAGCAACTTCATCTAATAATATATTAAAATTATGCTCCTTATATTTTGAAAAGATAATAATATTAGTTAAAAGTTCTAAATAATTTTCTATTGTTCTATTTTTTTCATTTAAAAGAAATTTAACTTCTGTAAAATACTGTTTTTCTAAAATCTCTATTATTTTTTTTGAATTATTAGGATAGTTTAAAGCATTTAAAAGAACTCTAAATAGATTGTCTTTAGGACCTAAATTTACTTCAGGCCCTTTAACTTCGTATACCTCTTCCACTTTTACACTTTCATATTGTTCAAAATCTAAAAATAAAGAGAAATACTTTTTATTTTTTATAACAATTTGAAATTTTTCATTTTCTTTATATTTTTTAAAAAATTTACTTCTAGCTTCAAAATAAGATTCCAAATCCTTTACTATTATGTATTCTTCCAAAGAATAATACTCTTTAGATATATCTTTTATAATTTTTATCATAGCCCCACCTATATTTTTGCACTCATAATCTCCTGTGCTTTGTGTTTTTCTATAATACTATTAAATCTATTTTTAACTTCTTCTAAACTTAGATATTTTTGTCCAGTTCCTTGAAGTTCCAATAATAACTCTTGTGTTAACTCTTCAAACTCTATATTTCTTTCTCTAATTGGTTCTAAATTTTTCTCTCTTAATAATACATTAATCTCTTTTTCTATCATGTTAAATTCTGTCTCTATTTCTCTAACTTCCGTTCCTGTAGTTTCTTCATTTGAAACTCTATTTAATGCAAAAATAATATTTTTGTAACTATCACTATTTATCAAGTTTTCTTTTATACTATTTTCTCTTAATCCATCATCATAACTCTGATAAACTCCCAAAACTCTTTTCTTATATTGAACAAATAAATCATTTAAAGAAGTTTGTTTTCCTTCTAATTTTTTTAAATCTCTTTTATCGCACATTTTACACGCTGATATTTCATCTTCTAGCTCAATAACTTCACACTTTTCGTAGTTTTTCAAATTATCATAAAAGTCGTCTAATGAAGATATATTTTTTAAATCTAACTTTTTTAGTGTTCCTATTATTTGAAGCTTGTCTTTTAACTCTTCTAAAAATTCTCCTCTTAACTTCGCAAACTCTTTATGATATGAGTCGTGTCTAACTTTATATTCATTATTATATTCTTTTAAAAGCTGAATTGTTTTTTCTTCTAACTTTTCAACTAAAGCTACATTTAAAAAATCATTTTGATAATATTTTAATAATTCATCCACTTCTCTTAATTTATCTTTTAAATCTCTATATCCAGTTAAATCATATATTCTTTCATCTAAATGTGGAATTAATATACTGCATTTTTCATAACTCATTACTATCTTGCTCGTTAACATTTGTAATTTAATTAAAAAACTTTTAAACTCCTCTATATTTTGATTAAATTCACTTTTATTAAAAATATTTGGCAACTCTACCATCTTATTAAAAAACTCTTCTGGCTTTAAAATATTAGATAATTCTCTTAATCTATCTACTAAAACTTTTAATTTTTTAGTTTTTACTCCTCTTGCTTTTAAACGTTTTTCTCTATCTTGTAAATTTTCTAAAATAGTCTTTATTTCACTACTTAAAATTAAAAATGGATTAAAATCATTGTTGCTGTTAGCTTTAAAGGCTCGTGCTTTACTTTGCTTAACTATTCTTAAACTATTTAAAGCATTCCAAATAGATTCAACCTCTATTGGTATCAAAAACTCTTCATTTTTTTCTATTTTATAATCTCTAGGACTTCTAGAAACTTCTTCTAATGTTTTAGCATCTAAGCTAATTTGCTTTTCTTTTTCATTCTCTCTATTTGTAGAAATTACTATCTTTCCTGTTTTACTAGCCACAAATAAATATACGTCAACTAATTTTTCTGATAACCCATAAGGAGCCTCTTGTAAAAGATTATATTTTTCCCATAATTCTATTTTTTCATCTAAAATAATATTCATAATCTCTTTGGATATTTCACTAGCACCTTCACTAGGCATTTTTAATTGATATTTAAATCCACTTACTGTTTCAGTAAATTCTATTAAATCCAAAGGTTTTAATAACATTTTTAGTTGTTTTACTGCTGAAGATGTATCATTTTTAGCAAACTCTCCAACACCTCTATCTATACACATTTTAGTAATATCATTAATTCCAGCTCTTGTATTAAAGTTTTCAACTTTTATTTCTCTTGGAAACTTTGTATAAAAATTAAATAATAATTGTTCAAAAAATTTCCTTTCACTTCTTAGAGTCGTTTCAACATTTCCCTCTCCAAATATAAAAGTAAAATTCTTTAAATTACTAAATTTTCTAAGATATTTATTTCTTATTTTATCTTCTAATTTACGTCTTCTTTTTACGATAATTTTTTTAATCTCTTCATTTGTTGCAACTTCTTTATCTGTATTTTCTATTTTTAATAACGCTCCATACTCCTTTAAATCTTTTTCTTTAAAAGCTATATCATTTACAAAAGCAATACAAATATTTTTGTTTACATCTTTAAACAATTCTTTGTAGCTCTCGATTAAAGCCTCTTTATTATATTCTTCATGAAAATCTGGAACAACAAATATTAGTTTTCCATATCCTCTACTTGATACTAAAGATTCTATATTTCTATTTTTCAATTCTTCTAGGTTAAGTTTTATAGAATCTATATTTACATCAAATGGAAAAAATCCCAAATTATACTTTAATGAATAATTTCTTTTAATAAATATTCTACTTTCTGATTTTTCTAAAATAGTTTTCATTACATTTGTAGGGGATATTTTATCCATTTCTTCTGATATTTTTTTATCAAATTTTATTCCACCAGTTCCTGCTACTAATCTATATGCTCCATTGTTCATAATAACATTTGAATAATTAGTACTTACAAGTTTATTTAAATTTTCTCTTACTTTCTCTTCTGATTCCTCTTGATAGATATCTTTTAAATCCTCTGCTGTTAATTCAGATTTTGCTCCTGTTTTAGATAGTGAGCTCGAATAAGCTATTGTTATTGCTCTTAAGTATTGAACTACTTCACTTTCTTCTGGATAACCATTTATATTTTGATTATATATATTTATAATTTCAGGATTTTTATTATCTATAGCATTTTCAAAAGATTCAAATAAATCACTTAAAGTTACTAAATTAAGTTTTCCATTCTCTTCTACACTTCTTGAAAAATATCTCTCTTTAACAACTTCTTTTATAAATCCTAAAGTTGTTCTGGTTTTTTGAGCAAATATTTGAGAAATTGGTGTTAGATATTCTATTGTAGCTGGATGTATTGGATAAAAATCCAAAAAATCATGTTTATATTTTTTTTCTAATTTATCAATAAATTCCTCATGCTTATTCTTATACAACTGAAAATTTACTTTATCAAGATTTAACGTATTCTTTATAAGTTCATTTCCTTGCTCAAATTTTAAAATATGAGTTTCAAATCTTCCAATAATTTTATCTAGTTCACTTTTTATACCAATACCATATGCTTCTAATATAGTATTAATATCTTTATGGATTGATGTTATGAATGCCACATTTTTTTGTGCACTTTTAGCTGTTAATTGACATAACTCTTGAATTTTTCCTAAATCTTTATTTATTCTTTTATTTTCAACAGATGCTGTTATATAAGCTGAAAATTCATCAAATATTATAACTAACTCATTATAACCATTTGCCTTTAATTCATCATTTACTTCATCTAAGAAATCACTCAAAGTCCCAACTTCAACTTTAACTCCAAGCTTTAATACATCTTTTATTATTTCTCTTGCTTTATTTAACCCATCTCTTGATGAATTTGAAAGACTTGCTAATAAATCTTCCATAGTATCATCATTTTTTTCCAAATACTCATCTATTTTTTCTGAATATATTGGATATGCATTTTTCAATATTTCTGCTACAGATGAATATACCGCTGTCATTTTTAGATTTTTAAATTCCTTTTCCATAGCTTCAATTACAGTACTTTGGATAACATCTACAAACTCTTTTTCATTTTGTGCTTCTCCATTTATTCTTACAACAAAATATTTTTTTCTATCTTGAATGTATTGTAATTGATATTGTAACTCTGGAAAATCTTTAAAATGCTCTATCATTTTAGTTGCTAAAGAACTATTTTTCATTTCTAAAATAATACTAAGCATCAATAAAAAATATGATTTACCTGTACCATATTGTCCAGATAAAATATGTGCTCTTTTAGCAGTAGTATTAATATCTCCATTTAAATTTTCTATTCTTTTTTTACTTCTAACCATATTAAAACTTTCTAAAATTTCTACAAAAGTTTCGGCTATTTCATCTGTCATTATATATTTTGATAACATTCTTTCATGTTCATCAATATTTAATCCCCATGTCAAGTCTACAACTGGCTCAAACTCTCTAATACTTAATATATCTTTAATCCTCATTCTGATCTCCTATGATTATATTCTTTTCTGGATAATATGATTTTAATTCTTTTTTTAGTTTCATTATCCTTATATTAGAAAAAATAAAAATAACTTTATTTTTAAATTTTTGTAGCTCCATCTCTTTAAAAAACTCTTGAAACTCTTCTTTAGCAAATAATATATTTTGAATTATTTCCAAATTATCAATCACTAATACCCTATTCTCTTCCAGTGAAATATTTTTTACATAATCAAAAAATTTTCCTCGATTAAAAACTGTTGGTGTCAAATTATTATCTTTAAAAAACTTATACCCTTCTTTTTCAAAATCTAAATAATTAATATCTTTTAACTCTAAAAAATTTTTCTTATCTTTTAACTCTTTTAAATAAATATAAGCATTTATTCTAGAAACTATATTTTCATTTAATATATTTTGAATTTTTTCCATAGTTTCTCCTTTTAAGAATTTTCTATCATCATATTTAAAATATCTTCTTTAGTGTATCTATGACTCTTTCTTATTTGGTATAGTCCACCTGTTAAATCTATATCTATTAATCCTAAAGCTTGAATCTCTTCTAATGTTTCTATAATCGCTTCTTCATCCATTAAAAAGGTTCTTCCTAGATGATATTTATCATTTATTATAGAAGATATCTGCATCTCTGTTTGCCCCTCTTTCCATAAATCATAAATTATATATGCGCCAACTAAAGGTTCTACCCAATACGAATGAATTTCATAAACAGGGGTCTTTTTTTCTTCGCCAATCTCTTCTATGATTCCCATTTTTCCAAATCCTGTTTCAGAATTTGATAAACAATTTAGAGCTCTTTTTACCATATCATTCCATGATTTTTCTTCTATATTTTCATTTGAAATATTTTTTGAATAGTCTAATATCTTTAAAAAATTAATTTGATACTCAATATTATCATTAAAAATCTTGTAAATCGCTTCATTCATAACTTCAGAATATATATAATGCCCTCCTAAAGAAATATCTTTTGTTAAAAAATAATATAATAAAGGTTCAATATAATCTAAATTATTATTCATTTGAGATATTTTTTCACCAAAAGAAGTTTTTGAAACACCATCATATAAATTTAAAATTTTCATGTATTGTAAATGTGCCACTAATTTTGGTAGTCCTATCCCTAAATTATCTGCAACTTCTTGTTGTGAAAAAGATTTTAACATATCAAATAAATTCAAATCCCCTTCAAAATTTTCTGTTAAACTTTTTAATATATAGTTTATTTCCAAAGCAAACTTTTGCTGATAATAATTATTTTTTGATGATTTTACTTTATCGATTTCCACTTGTTCCTCCATAATTTGATTTTTTTTACCTTCAAATATTCCAAACTCTTCTTTTAGAAGGTTATCTAATTTACAAAAAATATCTTGAGTTAATTGATTTTTTATTAATAAATTACATTCTATTTTTTTAGTTTTTTTAGAAAATCCAAATAAACATCCTTCGGTATCTTTATAAAGAGCCCCTAAAACATATTTATCTAAAAATTTAAGTTCTTTATCTTCAATTCTTAGTAAGTCATTGTATGTTTTAATATCTTTATTTTGCATTAGTACAAAAATTGGATTTTTTTTATCATCATATAATTTATTATTATTTGAAATATAAATATAGAAATAAGTTTCTAAAAATTCTCTAAAAATTTCTTCAAATTTTATTTCAAACTTTTCTTTTTTTATATTTTTTAATATAATATTAAATAAAATATTCGACGGCGACGAAGATTCCTCCGAATAGTAACCAAATGATATTTCCTAAAATTTTCATGTTCCAAAGATAAGCATTGTTTTTTTTAATTTCAAATAATCTTCTAAAAATTTTAATACTGAAAAGGAGTTATTTTTTATCAAGATGCCTTCTTTTAAATTCCATCCTGCTCCACTCATACTAACACCTCGTATAATGAAGATATAAAAATCTTCATCAATTTATCTGTTATAATTTACTAAAGTGCTGTGGATTATTATTTTCACCTATAGCTAGTTCAACTAGACTATTTTAATATAGGCTATAACCACAGCTTTATACTAATTTGTTAATTAGTTAGATAACGCTTGACGTTTTATATAGGACGAGGATACATTCAGTATAAAGCTTTAGTGGAAAATAAACAGTACTTTTAATATATTTTCAAGGTGGTGAATTATGATTTATGTAGGAATTGATATCGCGAAAGACAAACACGACTGCTACATTGTTACCTCTGATGGCGTTCTTATCAGCGATAATTTAAGAATCACAAATACTCTTGAAGGATTTAATACTCTTTACTCCATTATCTCCTCAAACTGTCAAGTCGCTAGTGATGTGCGTATAGGGCTTGAATCTACCGGTCATTACGGTATCAATTTAGAAAATTTCTTGCGTACCAAGGGATACCAACTTACGGTATTTAATCCCCTTGCTGTAGCTTCCTTTAGGAAGTCTCAAACACTAAGAAAAACCAAAACTGACAAAGTTGATGCTAAGTTTATTACAACCTTGCTATTCAACTCAGATCAAACCCCAACAGCACTTGTATCTGATGAAATTAGAGAATTAAAATCTCTAACTAGACACCGTTATAGATTAATCGGACAGTGCGCTAAATTAAAAGTTTCTGTCTCGCGTTTACTTACAATTTTATTTCCCGAACTAGGGACGTTAATATGGTCGATACATCAAAAATCTAGTTATGCTATGCTTTTAGAGTTTCCAAGTGCTCATGATATTTCTAACTGTCATTTAACTAAATTAACTAATCTTTTATCCAAAACCTCAAAGGGAAAGTATGGAAAAGATAAGGCAATAGCTTTAAAAAATCTAGCTTCCAAATCTATTGGCATCAATAGTAGTGGAACTTCTTTTGAGCTTCAACAAACAATTAGAATAATTAATTATTATTTAGATGAAATTTATATTTTAGATAAGAAAATCAAAGAACTTCTTATTCAAATGAAAACACCATTGATAAGTATACCTGGAATCTCTTATACGCTAGCATCGATTATATTATCTGAAGTTGGAGATATCTCGCGATTTCAAACTCCAGCTAAATTATTGGCTTTCGCAGGATTAGAACCTTCTGTTTACCAATCAGGAAAGTTTCAAGCCACAGGGACTTCAATGGTAAAAAGAGGTTCTACGTATCTTCGATGGGCAATCATACAAGCTGCACGCTTAGTAGCAATGCGTGATCCTACATTCAAACTTTATCAGGAGAAAAAGAAGAATGAAGGAAAACATCATTATGTTGCAATTAGTCATACATCTAAGAAGCTACTTAGAGTAATTTTTCATCTTTTAAAGAATAATATTAATTTTGTTCCACAAAACTAAATATTTTAATGATTTTATTTTTTAAAAGGCGACTTTAAAATTTCTCAAAGAGTCGTCTCCTAGAAACACGCCCATATTTTTTAAAAAATTCTAAAAAATATTTTAGAAAAAACAAAATTATATACTTGACTTCATATAGTTAGTCTACATTTCTAATAATATTTTAGTCATTACTTTTTTCTTCTGCTCTTGTGTTAAACTAAATCCCATATTTTTTAAAACTGCTTGAATTTTAGAGCTTAACATTTTTTCCATCATATCCAGCTCCTCATTTATAGACTTCGCTTCCTCTATCTTTTTTGAAACCTCTTTTATTAATAACTCTTTATATTCATTTAAATCTTCAGTTGTTCTCCAATTTTCATAAGAAAAACCTTTAATTTTTTTAGTAAGATCCATTAATATTAATATTTTATTTTTTTCTTTTATTGATTTTATAAACTGCTCTATTTCATTAGAAGTATTTTTTTCATCTATTTTTTTTAGATAATCTTTTAAATTATCAAACTTATTTTCTGATAGTATTTCTACACTAGTTTTTTCTAAAGTATTAATAAAGTTTAACTTCCACTCTTCTAATTCAATTATCTCTTTTTCCAAATTAATCGTTACATCTTTATAGTTCTTTGATTTATAAATTTTTAGGAGATCTTCTAAAATAAACTCTCTTGAATTATTAATAGTAAAAATATTTCTAAATATTTTATTTAACCCTTTAACTTTTGAAAGATATATATTTCCTACATATCTTGGTTGATTTAATAAAAAATTTTTTAAACCTTCTAAAACACGATTATAAATTTTCAAATCTTTTGTATTAATATAATTTTTTAATAAGATTTCTAAATCTTGCATGTATCCTATTTCTTTCTCCACTATTTTATAGTGAGATAAACTATATTTTTCTGGATTTTTTTCAACTATATCCAGTAAATCTAAAGTAAAATCAATTTCTATATTTCCATCTTCTAAAGATAACGCTAAATCATCTTTATTCTCTAAATATATTAATCCCAATAAAAATGTAAATATTCCTTCTCTTAATCCATATTTACCTAAGTTACTACAATAGTTCATATATAATTTTTCAAAAGTTTGTTTTTCTTTTTTTATATCTTCTAAAATTTCATCCATTAAATTTTTAAATTTTTTGTAGTTTTCATTTTCTAAATCTTTATGATAAATTCCAGTATTATAAAGCAATACTCTTGCTACTGAACTTTCTGCTTTAGTATCTTTAAAATAATCTTCTTTTAACTCTATATTTTGATCCAACTTTTTTAGAATCTCATAACGAGCTTTTTTCATAGGAACTGATATATTTCTTTTATTTATAAGTTCATAGTTTACCCCTAAATACTTTGGATATTTTACCTCTAAATATTCATGAGTAATTTCTAATAAATTTATTTTTTCAGAAAAATATTTTAATAACTTTTTAGTTATATTCTCTTTTATTTCTCTTTGATATATCTCTAACTCTATTCTAAAGCTATCCTTTAACAAATAATTTTTGTCCTCTTTCTTTATAAAGTCAATAGCTTCAAGTTCTTTTAACTCTTGGTATATATCTAATCTATTCTCTTTAGAACCAATAAAAATAAAGTCTTTATTTTCTTTTAACTCCTTTAACACTTCACAATAATTACTATTACCTTCTATATTTGTGAAATATATTAATCTTCCATCTTCATTTTTATTTTGTTTTATTTTTTCTAATTTTTCTAAATTTGAAATATCTACAAAATATTGTCCAAAATATCTATTGATTTTATTTAAATCATTGTACTTTAATGGATAATATACTCCTCTATTTAACTCTTGTTCCAATCTTTCAACATAATCAAATCTTCCTACTTTTGTTTCGCAGTATTCTTCTACTAACTTTTCAATGTTTAGATTTACCTCTTCTAAAAGTGCATATTGATTTTGATATTTTTTAAAAACTATTAATTTTTTTTCTTCTAAATACGAAAGATCTAATAACTCTTTATTAAAGATATATCTTAAAGTATCCGTATCAGGCTTTATTTCAGATAAATTATTATTGATATAAATTATTGCAATTGTTTTTATAACTTTTATATAAAATTCCTCTGCAGTTGGAATCTTAGATAAAACATCTTGACTAGATAAATATATTTTATATTCTTTGGAATCTACTGGTAATTGCTTTAACTCTCTTTCAAAATAATCATATAAATAATCTAAGGTTATAAAATCTTTTCTATTTTTTTTATCAGATATTATGCTTTTTAATCCTCTCCATTCATCAGAGCAAATAAATGCAAATAATGTTCTTTCATTTTGAGCTAATTTTTGAGATAAGTCTGGTAACATTGTTGCTGTTATATAATCTAAAGGAAAGAACTCTTTTGTTAACTCCAATGTATTTTGATGCTCTAATATATTTTCTAAAAGTAGCTCTTTTGTTTTTATATTTAGATTATTTTCTCTATAATCTTCATAATTATTTTTCTGGATTATATTTTTTAATATCTTTAATATACTATCTTTTTCCAATATCAAATGTTCTTTTAAAAATCTTCCACTTACTTTTTCCCATTCATCTTTTTCAACATTATTTTTTAATTTTCTTGTATATTGAAAAATATCTTTATGAGTTATCATAAATAAATTTGAATTATTCTGTAAATTACAATATTCTGCCATATCTTGAATTTCTTTGACATCTAAATTATCTATATTTGTTTCTAAATACCTTCCAAACTCATCAAAAACATAAAATACTCCTGAAAAACCTTTCTCTTTTACTCCATTTTCAACATCTTCTAAAAGATTTTTTAAATTTTTTATTTGTCCTCTATAAGAATATTCTTCTCCTGCAAATATATCTGAATAAACTTTTGAAAATATGTCCTCTGTTTTTTTAGTTTTATATTTTAGTTCTTTAAAAAAGTCTAATTTTGTTAACTCTTCTTCAAATTGTATATATATATTTAGATGATTTTCTTTCCAATATTCCAACTTTTCTTGAATAATATCAATCTTTGAAGAGATTTTTATATTTATATTCTCAGCTTTTAAAGCTTTTCTAATTCCTGAAAAAACTCCTTCTGAAAAATTATCCATAGATTCATCAATAAAAACAATTAAGTATTTTTTATCAATATGGTTTTTTAAACTCTCTTCTATACCATAAACTTTTTTAGATTTTTCAATTAAATTACTATAATCACTTAACTTCAATTTAGAACTTAAAATACTTAATAATAAAGCTGTAAAATAAGATTTTCCTGTTCCATAAGCTCCAGATAATATAATTGAACCATTTGTTTTATTATCAATAGATAACAAAACTTTATCCAATAATCTCATATTATTAAATGTTGGATAATATGAATTTATCTTGCTTTTATTATTATAATCACTTTTTAAATTTATTGAGTAATTATTAATTGTCTCAATCCTAATTTATTGAAGTTTTGAGCTTTTGCATTTGCATTTGCTGATTCTTTTAAGATTTGTTCAATCAAATCCTTATTAGCAGCTTCATTGATTAATTCTACTGCTTCTAAAATTGCTTGAGATTTATCTTCTGCTTTTTCTAAAATCTCTTTTGTTAAATTTATATTTTGTAATCCTGCTGCTCTATCAACAAATAAAAACTCTCTATTTTCTAATTTTAAGATTAATTTTTCATACTCATTTATTCTCATTTTAATAATTCCATTTATATAGTTATAAGAATCTATAATAGAAATTTGCTTAAATATTTTTAATCTTCTTTTTAGTAAATAAAAAATTATTTCTTCCGCAATCTCATTACTCTCAATATTTCTAAAATAATATTGATTTTTTTCATTTTTTAATAAATAATTTAGTTTTAAAAATGGTGAGTACAAATTGTCTTCAGGATCATTTTTTATATCCACTTCTTTATAGTATGTTTTTATAAATACATTTATACTATCTTTCACACTTCTTTCTGAAATAACTTCATTTTTTTCTTTATAAAAAATATTTAATACATCTCTAGCTTCTTCTTCTGTAAATAAACTATTTTTTTTATTTCTTATAAATAGATTCCATAATACTGGATTCTCTTTTTTTTCATCCCTCTCCATTATGTATGTGTGTAATAACCATAAAGTATTTTTATTTTCTAAATAAGGATCTTTTTCTAAAATATACTTTATTTCTCTTTTTAAATGAAACTCCTTTTTCTCTTTTTTTAAGATATCCAACATAGTCATCCAAAACTTTAAAGATTGAACCATTACACTTCCAATCCCTAATTTATCAATTGCTTCTATATTTGATTTAGAAAAAATATTTTCGTTTTTATTTTCTTCTACATATTCAACACATTTTTTTATCCAACCATTTCTTAAATAAAACGAGCTATGCCCAACTAATAAATCTACCATTTTTACTCCTTAATTTTAGTTCTTAACGCTGAAGCAACCAAACATCCCATATCAAATTTATTAATGCAATTTAAACAATTAACACATTTCTTTTCATCTATTTCATACTTTCCATTTATTACACTTAAGGCACCAAAACTACAAGTTGAATTACATGCTTGGCAATATATGCAAGTATTAAATTTATTTAATTGTTTTGTTATTTTTCCATATAAATATCTATCTTTTAAATCAATTAATGTTACCTTTATTTCTCTACTATCGTTTTTAAATACTATTTTAAATAAAGCTTCTTTTAGCCTATTTAAAACAAACATCTCTTGGATATTTCCCTTTTTAGAAATTGATATTTCTCCAAACGGTTTAAATAAAGTTATAAACTCGTCATCTATCTCTCTATTTAATCCAAGAATATATGTATTTTTCTCATTAATACATGCTTTTTTTTCTATAATTGTATTTTTTGTTCTTTCTAACCCTTCCCCTCCTCTTCTTAATTTCCATTTTTCCTCTTTTACATAAGTCGAATAATCTATTTTCCCAATATCTTTAGCAAACTTTAATAAAAATTTCTCCCATTTATCATATTGAGTATTATTATATATTCTTGCTGTAAATTCACTCCAAGTTCCTTTATGAGGACAAACCCAACATCCAACTCTAGGAAAACCTTGACGATAACTAAAATTAAAATCTATATTTTCTGTTAATATATATAGCCATACATCAATATCCAACCAATCTATAATAGGTCCTATACTTAATTGTTTATCTATTTTTGTACTCTTTAATATCTTTGGATATTTGCTTCTTGATGAAGATTCTTTTCTTCTAACTCCATAAAATGTTAAAAAATCCTCTTCAAAATTTGAAAGAGTTGTTCCCATAGGTCCAGTTTTAAATATTGAACAACACCATGCTGAAACTCTACTTGGTGGTCCAATCTCTTTGCACATTTCAAAGAAATTATTTTCTTCATTTCTTTCATCAAAAAATGGAGTCATTGGATTTTGTTCTTTGAATTTTTCAACATATTCATATGTTAATGGTAGCTCTAATGTTGTATCTCCAAAAATATGTAAAATACTTTGATTATTCAGAGCTGTTCTTACCAAATGTGACACAACTGTAGAATCTTTTCCACCACTAAAAGAAACCATATTAACTCTTTTTGAATAAGTTTTAGAAACTTCTTCTATAAATGGATATGCTCCTATAAAATGACCTTCATCATCTAACTCTCTAGAGTTTAAAAGATAATTCATATGATTTCTATTTTCTAAAATAAATTTTTCTATAATTTCAGATTCTGCTTTTATCATATCTTCTGTTTTTTCAAATTCTAAAACTTTTTCTCTAAAACTTTCAAAATCATCTAAACTATTTATTCTTTTTACAACACTTTCTTTAAATGGAACTCCATCTATTATGTACCTTCCTTGTTTTGTACACCATACAGATTGATAATATATGTCTCCAGCTAAATCAAACATTTTTTTTAATAAATGTTTTTCTTCTAAAAAAACTGGTCTTAAGTCTTGAGCTATCTCTTTTAAATCAATATTATTTTTTATATTTAAAGTTTTCTTTTCAAGTATAACTGGGATATTTTTCAACTCATTCCAAAAAATCCCCCACTCTTTTTTATTCACAAATCTTACTCCTTAATATTTACTTTATTCTTATTCCTTTTGCATATAAATCTTGAATTACTTCATCTCTATCATAAAATTCAGATTCTCTTAAATCTAATTCCTTTACCCATTCCTCTTTAACATAAAAGTTATCTAATCCATACCTTAAAATCTCTTCATATGTTTTTTTATTTATTTTTTTATCAATAGCTTCTAAATCATCATCTTTTAGTAATACTAAATATCTATTTTCTAAAAAACATTTATAATTTTGTTTTTCTATATCCTGTAAAATATTTTTTAGTTTATTTTTAATAACAAATAGATTAGTAGAAATCTCTATAAATTCTATTCGATTTCTTAAAAACCCACTTATTTCTTTTAGTGAAAATTCAGTGTTGTATTTTGCAAATAATATTGTTTTTAATTTACCTGATCGTATCTCCTCTATTTCTTCTATATTTAATATTTTTTCATTAAATAACTTTTCCATAGCTTCATTTATATCCATTCTCTCTCCAACTAATATTTAATTCTAACTCCTCTACTTTCTAAAATTTCAATGGCTTCATATACATCATAGGCATCTTTATCATTGTCATAATCTACTCTTTTTAAATCCGCCATCTCTACAAATCCATTTTCTAAACCTTTAGCTAAAATATCCCCAAACGAATCTTTTATTGACTTTTCTTCTTTATCTAAATTACATGCCAATGTGCCTTTTTCTACTTCTTCTTTTTTATAAAAATTTTCCATGAACTTAACATAAATATTTATTATCTTATCCACATTTAATTTTTTTAATGGAGTATTCCATTTTAGCCAAGTGATTACTGTTAAAATTTGTCTCTCTTCCATTTCATCAAAAATATTTTCTTGTTTTCCTAATAAATGCATTTTTTTAAAATCATTTAATGATAATTTTAAAATAAATTCATTTAATTTATTTTTATTTTCTAAATATAATTTATAATTTAATCCATTTTCTAAAAAATTATCTTTCAGACTGTTAGTATCAGCCTTTTTTTCAACTTTTAATTCTCTTTTATGAAGTTCATTTATAACTTTATAATAAATACTCTCTATATTTTCTAAATTATCATTTGTCAAAGGTATATTTAACTTTAATCTTGTTAATACATCAGAGATATTTCTTTCATCTAATCCTTTTAAAGTTTTGGTATTTTTTCCAACTTTATAAATCTCTTTTAAATCATTTACAGTTAATTTTTTTATATAATCAATTAAATTATTTTCATGTTTTTTAAAGTTTTCATAGTCCATCCAGCTTCTCTTTAAATTTTTTTTATCCTCTATCTGATTTTCTACTTCATTAGGGATATTTGTTTCTTCTATATTTTGAAATTCTTCAATTCTATTGGTATTAAGTAATTTTTTTAATTCATTATTTTCTTTTGTTAAAACATCTAATTGAACCTGCAAATCATTTAATTTTTCTAATAATTTATCATTTTTTAATTTTAAAAGTTCTTTTTCCTTTTCTTTTAAAGAAACTTCATCTTCTAATAAAATATTATTCTCTAATATCCCTTTTATTTTTTCTAAAAGAGACATCTCTTCTATTCCCAATTTTATTCCTGACATTTTGTCCTCCTAAAATATACTTTCTAAAACCTCTCCTAATTTATCTAAATCCTCTTCATTATTAAAATATCCAACTGATAATCTCAACGTACCATTTTTCTCAGTTCCCATATGTTTATGAGCTAAAGGGGCACAATGAAGACCTCTTCTAGTTACTATTCCTTCATCATTAAAAATACTTTCTAACTCTTGTGGTGTATAATCATTAGCCTCTATTGATACAACCCCCACATTATTCTCTTTGTCTGATAAAATTTTTAAGTCATATGAATACTCTTCTAAAAGATCATATAAAGCTTTTATATTTTCTTGCTTTCTTTTTTTTATATTTTGTATTCCAATTTTCAAAAGTTCATCCGTTGATATCTTAAGACCAATTATTCCTAAAATATTTGGACTTCCAGCTTCAAATCTCTCTGGAAGCTCCTCTGGCATATCTTCATCTTCAGAATTAATTCCTGTACCTCCATATAATAGAGGTTTTAAAGAAATTTTTTTATTGTAAATATATCCTCCTATCCCTGACGGGCCATATAAATTTTTATGTCCTGCAAAAACTATAAAATCTGAAGAAGTTGAAATTTCAGTAAAATCTAGTACTCCTCCAGTTTGCGTTGCATCTAAAATTGTTATAGCATTATATTTTTTTCCCTCTTTAAATATATCTTTTATTGGTAAAATATTTCCAAAAACATTTGAAGCATGATTACATATTATTAAATCAGGTTTTTTTGACATAAATTGAAGTTTCATATTCTCAAAATCTAAGTTAAATCCACTAAACTTTAAAATTTTTAAATCTATTTTTTTTTCTTTTGTAATTTTTTTTAAAACTCTATAAACTGAATTATGTTCGAAAGGTGATATGTAAACTGTTTTTATATTAGTATAGTCTAATCCCAATATAATCTCATTTAATGAAAATGTAGCAGACGAATTTAATATTACTTCATTTTTTGTAGCAAAAATATTCATTATATTTTTTATTAAATTTTCTTTTATAGATTTTGCATCTTTACTTTTACTTGAACTATTTCTTGAGAAATTAACTCCATAATTTTCATAAAGAGCCATAGTTTCCCTATAAAATCTTTCAAATTTTGGATAAGATGTTGATGCATTATCAAAATAAAATGTATTTTTCATTGTCTCCCCCTATAAAAGACAAAAAAAGGCTAATTTTTTGATAAAAATTAGCCTTTTTAATCTTTTTTATATTTTCCCCTTAATTTCCAAAAATAACTTTCATCATTCTAAAGCAATATTTTTAGCACCATTATAGCACCATTTGATAAAAAATGATATTAGAAACTTTTTTATTTTTTTTTAAAAAATCTTCAAGAGGCCTCTATTTTTTAATCCTCTTCAAGATTCTATCTTTTAAATCAAAGTCTTTCTCTATTTTTTTATTAGTAAGTCTTTCTAAAGCAGATAGATTTCCATAACGACAAATATCATTCATCTCACTTTCTGTAAGAGTACTCGTTGTCTTTGACATCAACTCTTGAAAACGTCTTTTATTAGATATAAATTCCTCTATACAACTTTCCTCTTTCGTAGAGAAAAGATTATAAAAATCACTAACATAATCTTTTGGAATCACATATGGATTTTCATTTGGAATAAACATAATTTTCATATTTGAACCTCTTGTCACATGGTGAAGAGTATTCTCTGGCGACTCCCATACAGCAAAGGCTTGCTTTTCAAAAAGAATATCTGACTCTAAAATCGATACTCCATATACAATTTTCCCACCATGTAAGTCTATATATTTTGTAACAGTTTCAAAAGAATCATTAATATTGTATTTTCTTATCTGTATATTATGATCTAATTTTCTTGTTAAAAAAACATAACTTTTAGAATGGATAAATTGCTCTAATTCATTGTAAATAATTTCTGGACAGTTTAATTTTGAGTGAGATTTCATTGGTACCTCCAAAAAAATCAAATATTTTTTGATTTTACTTATATTATACCCCGTATAAGAAACATTTACAACAAATGATTGAATTTAAAACTTTTTTAACATAAACTCTTATTTGAATCCATCTTAGTCGCTAAATATAAAAATGGAGTATCCATAGCTGCAACTATCCATTTTAATATATATGTACTTAAAAATATCTCAAACATAACTTCAAAAGAGAAAATCCCAGTAAAGGCTAAAGTTGTAAATAAAATATTATCCACTAACTGACTTACCATAGTACTTCCATTATTTCTAATCCATAGATGCTTTGGAAACTTCTCTTTTAAAATCTTATATAGATATATATCCACATGCTGAGATATTGCATAAGATACTAATCCCACTATCATAAATCTTGGGAACAATCCAAAAATCGATTTTAAATTAGAATGCATCTCCAGTCCATCAGCTTCAGGAGTAAACATAAGTGCAAAATTTATCATAAATGCGATAACTATATTGGTAAAAAATCCTATCCAAATAGCTTTCTTAGCCTCTTTTTCTCCATACTTTTCAGAAAGTATATCTGTAACTAAAAATGCACTAGCATAGGGTATATTTCCTAATGACGCATGTAAACCAAAAAGTTTAACTAAAACCATTACCTCAACACTTGCTATAAACATAGATATTGGAATCCAAATAAAAAGTCCCGTTTTTCCAAAACATTTATAAGCACCTAAAACAATAATAAAACTTAAAAACAGTTTTATTATCCATAACATCTCATTTTGTAATAACATTCCATTCATCATCATATTAATACCCCTTTAACACTATTTCATTATCTTTTTTATTTTCAGGAAAAACTCTGTGAAAGAAAAGTTCAAAGAATCTTTTCTCATCTACCTCTGTATTTATAAATACATTTGGTGTTTTTCTATAAAAATCTCCAATATCTATTAGTGTTTGCCCAATGGCTCTTCCATTCTCAACACACTCTAAGTGAGTTAAAACTCCACTACATAAACTTGGTTCTATAAAATAAGCTACTGCTAAAGGATCGTTTATCACACAACCTAAAGTTCTTTCTTGCATCCAATGAAAATCAACATAAAATCCTGTTATATTGTAAATAAAATCAGCTATTTCATTTTTCATCTGCTTTAAATACTCTCTATAGTTTGGTGTTAAAACTATTTTTCTAGTTACATCTAGTGGAATAAGCTCTATTGGCTTATCTACATTTTCAAAAACAATATTTACTGATTCTGGATCTACCCAGTAGTTAAATTCAGCTACTTGAGAGCAGTTCCCATTGGTTCTAAAAGCACCTCCCATAGAAACAATTCTTTCAGCTCTTTTTAAAATCTCTTTTTCCCTCTCCACAGCCTTTGCTAAATTGGTCATTGGACCTAATGCTATTATAGATACATCCTCATTCTCTTTTAAAGTTTTAATAAGATAATCCACAGCTCCTAATTTAATAGCATCTTTTGGAATGATAACTTCTGGTAAAACATCTCCAACTCCATCATCTCCATGAGTATCTTGAGCCGTTACTAAATCTCTTTTAATTGGATTATTATCTCCTAAGTAAATAGGAATATCCTCTCTTTTTAGTAACTTTAAAACTCGATAAGCATTAACTCCTCCAATTTCCACTGGAACATTTCCAGCACAAATAGTAATTCCAATAACATCTAGCTCTGGTGATTTCAGTGCTAAAATCAGCGCCAGTGAATCATCAATTCCCGGATCACAATCAATAATTATTCTTTTCATAACCTCTCCCTTTCTGGGATCCACACAAACAAAAAAGGCTAGAATAAACCTAGCCCCTTGCTGGTTTTTTTTACAGATGGATCTCCCAAACATCTTTTTTTATAAATTTAATTCTTAAAGAGTATATCATCTCTTTTATATTTTTTCAACTAAATATGACTATAGCTTTATAATATAAAACTTTACTCCATTTATTACAATTGCATCCTCTTTTTTCTTTCCAATCTTATCAAACTTACTGTGAGTGTATCTTCTCACTAATTTAGCTGGATAATCTTTTGAAGTTTTAATAGATATTAACTCAATTGTACTTAAAAGTTCCACTCTATCACTTGAAACTAAATAGTCATCTGCACCATAAGAAAATAAAACTCCTTTATAATAACCATCTGGTTTTATCATCTTAAAGTTAAAATTCTTTCCTGTTTGTTTTACTATGTACTGCCCTAAAGCAGATATTTTTTCTTTCATCTTTACCTCTTTTATATTGTTATTCTACTTTTATCTTTAAAAGCATTTTTTTATGTCCTGATCCACATGGAATTGTACACTTCCCTGTATATTCTCCAACTTTAGTAGGAGTAATTTCCACTGAAGCTGGTTTTCCTGGAGCTGCTTCTAAATTAAATCCTAACTCCTTTAATCCTAATCCATGATCTCCATCTTTACTCACTAAAGTCAATTTTACAGGTTCATCTTTTTTTAAAACAATCTCTTTTGGTTCATATCCCCAGTCGTAAGCTACAACTTGAATCTCTTTTCCTAAAAGTGTTGCTGATAAAAGTGTACATAATCCTAAAATTTTAAACATCTTCATATTTTACCTCCTAAACTTAAAATAAGTTAAAAGGTATTACCACCTAAATCTCTTTTTTCATTTTTTCGCAGAATTTTTTCGCTTTAAAACTGCTTTCGTCTATATCTAGTTCTAACTTTTTTATAGAGTTATCCTCTTCAGATAAGTGAGTTAAAATAAAATATCCTAACCCTCTATTTTGATACTTTGGACAAATAAAAAGTTTCTCAACTTTAAATGTCCCCTCTTCATTTTGTGCTTTTAAAAATATAGCTCCTATTATCTCATTTTCTAAAAGCAAAACTTTCCCTATGCTGTTTTCAACAATATTTTTAAAATCCTCATAACTCTCTTTTTTTAAACTTTTTCTAAATGCATTTCTATTTATATTCCAAAGAGTATTGCAATCCCCTGCTTTAAAATCTTTAACCTCTACCATTCTTACCTCCTCTAAACATTCTTTAGTTCCCTTTCAGGTTTTCCAAAATAATATCCTTGCCCGTAACTAACTCCTATCTCTTTTAAAAATTCAAACTGTTCTCTCTCCTCAATTCCTTCTGCTACAACTTTAAGTTTTAAACTTTTTATCATATTTGTTAGCCCTAAATAAACATTTTTTCCTCTTTCACTTTCCTCATTAATACTAGAAATTAATGATTTATCAAACTTAACAACATCTATTGGTAAAGTTGTTAATAAACCTACTGTAGAATATCCTGCTGTAAAATCATCAATTGAAAGATATATTCCATTCTCTCTAAATTTATTTAATTTTACTACTACATCTTCTGCATCATTTAAAAATGTACTTTCTGTTATCTCTATCTCTAAGTTTTTTCCACTTAAAGAATACTTTTTTAAAATATCTAATATAACTTCTACTACATCTTTTCTTTTTAAAGTTTCTATTGACATATTAAAAGACATTCTAAAATTTTTATCCACGATATTATCTCTAAGAAGTTGTTTTGTCTTTTTCACCGCTTCTTCTGCTATTTTATAATCAACTTTATAAATTAATCCTAAATTTTCTGCTATTGGAATAAATTCATCTGGATAAATTTCTCCTAAAAGATTGTTATTCCACCTTGTTAAAGCTTCCGCTCCTATAATTTTTCCATCTTTTAATGCATACTTTTTTTGAAACACTGGATAAAACTCTATATTTATTGACTTACTAATTAAATTTTCGATTATTTTTTTTCTTTTTTTACTCTTTATAAAATTATATGTTGCTTCTTGTGACCAGTTTTCTCTACCCTTTTTTGCTGAATACATAGCTAAATCTGCATATTTAAAAGCATATTCCATTGAGTTCTTCTCTTTTTTTAAATAGTATCCTAAACTAAAAGATATATTATACTTTTTCATTAAATTAGAGCTTTTAAAAAGAGTTTCTAACTTCTTTATTTTGTATTTTATATTTGCTGAATAACAAGAAAATATATAAAATTCATCTCCTGATATTCTAAATATATAGTCATTTTTAAAAACCTCTTTTAATAGTTTTCCAGCTTCAATTAATACTTGATCTCCATAATCATGTCCATGTGTATCATTTAATAATTTAAAATTATTTAAATCCATAAGAAGAGTACATCCAGTTATACTATTGTTATTTTTACAAAACTCATTATAAACTCTTCTACTATATAAACCTGTTAATTCATCTTTTAATAGCTCTCTATTTTTTCTTTTATGCATAAAAACTTTAAAGCTTTGATATAATGCTAAACCTAATAATAATATACAACTCAACGTTACCAAAATAACTAAGTTTTTATGTTTTTCTTGCTCTGTTATAATCTCTTTTCTTTTATTCAACTCTGAATTTTTGAGAATATCTTTTAAATCTACCATCTCTAGTATAGCCTTATTTAAAATATCCCTCAATACTATATTATTTTTATTTAAAGCTAAGTTTATTGGTACATTTTCTAATATTCTTATATTATATTTTTTCTTATCATAAATGTCTGAGTTTAATGATAAGACTGTAGTTAACTTATTGTTCTTTAAATCTGATAACATTTCATCTCTATTTGAATAGATCTTTATATTATCTTTAAAAAAATATTCCTTTGCTACAGTTTCTTCTATTGAATTTTTTATAACTCCAACTTTTCTCTTACTTGATAAATTTTTCAGAACCTCTATCTGATATACATTTAAATCGTAAATTTTTTTAGTGAATATAAACTTTTCTTCTCTTTCAGGAGTTCTAGAAAGAGTTAATATATCAATTTTACCATTATTAAAATCTTCATAAATAGTTGTCCATTCGATTTTTTTCGTTTTTTCTTCTTGTTTTATATTAATACTCAACTTCTTAAATAAACAATCTAATAACCCTGGAAGAACTCCTACAAATTTTTTATCTTTTACAGAATAGCTACTCACATTTTCAATATTTCCGTATGATATTTTTAAAGGTTTCATATTTTGGATATACTCTTTTTCTTCATCTGTTAATGATTTTAAAAATTTATCTTTAAACATAAACTCTTTACGCTTTTTCAACCAATTTTCCATCTTTTTACTATATTTTTCTTCCAAAGCATTATTAATTATATAATTTAAATCTTTATAACTTTTATTAACTCCAATTGAAGTTTCTGGTAATCTACTTATACTTAGTTTATTTGATTCTCCTATTGTATTTAAATTAGTATCTGCAAAATAATCTAATTTTTTTAGATTTACATCATCCACTTTTATTATTTTCATTTGCAATTCATTTTTCATTTTATATCTTTCTAAAAATTTCTCATAGATAGTATTTTTAGTTACATAGACTTTTTTTTCATTTAAATCTTCAGCTGTATTTAATTTTTTATCTCTCGATACAATAACTAGCTCTTCAGCTAAAATTTTATTTGAAAAAACTGCAAATTTTTCTCTTTCATTTGTTTTAGTTAAAAAATTTATAATATCAATTTCACCTTTTTGGAATTCATTGTATATTATATCCCAATTATCTTTTTTTATAACTATATTAAGTTGTAAATAATCTTTTAATAATTCTTCTATAATATCATTTAATGATTGATTTTCTATTTTATCATCAGCAAAATAATTATTTTTTATTCCTAATACCAATTGTTTTTCTCTTATTTTTTCTAAGTATTTTTTTTCTTTATCATTTTTAGGAACATATACATCCATTGAAATTATAAATTTAAAACTTAAAAAGAAAACTAAAAGTATCCTTTTTATACTCATTATCCCCCCTTAAAAAATTATAACCTACAATATCTTTTCCAAAAACTTTTCCATTTCTTCTTTTATTTCTGAAATAGAAAAGAATCTTATTTTTTTTAAAACTTCTAATCCATCATAATAGATAATTAAAACAGGCGTTACAAAAACTAAAAATTCTCCTGTCACTTCAGGATTCTTTTTTATATCTATTGGAAAAAATTTAGAATTTTTATATTCTTTAGAAAGCTCCTCTAACCTAGGGAGCATGATACCATCAACTCAACAACTTTTCGTTTCATCATAGATATATACAAATCCAAATTTCTCATTTTTCATATCTTTATAGTTCATATTCCCCTCCCCATAAATGAATTAATAACTTTTTCTTTCAATTATATCTTGATTTCCATTTTTTTTCTAGGAAAAACTAAAAATTCTTTTCTATTTTTTATTTTTTGGTTTTACTTGTCTTTTACCTGTTTTTTATTTTACCTTTACACTCATGCTTTATAATATTATTAAATTTAAAAATGGGGTGATTTTATGACATTTAATAAAAAAATATTGGGTTCATTGGTTTTAGCAACACTTTTAACTAGTTGTGGTTCTTCTGAAAAACCTGTATCTAAAGACAATAAAACAAAGGAGATTACAGTTTATACTGCTTTAGAAAATGAGCAAATTCCTGAGTATCTTCAATCTTTTAAAGAGCAATACCCTAACATAAAACTTAATATTGTTAGAGAATCCATAGGTGTTATCGTTTCAAGAGTTTTAGCTGAAAAAGATAATCCACAAGCTGATGTTATCTGGGGGACTGCTGCTACTGGCCTTTTAGTTTTAGATGAAGCTAATCTTTTAAAAGAATATTCTCCAAAAGATATTGAAAAAATAAATCCAAAATTTAAAGATAACACAGGTAAAGATCCTAAATGGGTTGGAAACAATGCTTGGATGACAGCTATTTCGGTTAATACTATTGAAATGACAAAACTAGGACTAGAGGAACCTAAGAATTTCTCAGATCTTTTAAAACCTGAATATAAAGGTTTAATCTCTATGCCTAACCCAGCTTCTTCTGGAACTGGATTTCTAACAGTCTCTGCTTTAGTTCAACTTTTAGGAGAGGAAAAAGCTTGGGAATATATGGCCAGCTTAGATAATAATATGGGTGTTTATACTCACTCAGGATCTAAACCTGCTAAAACAGCTGCATCTGGAGAGTATCCAATTGGAATATCTTATGGATATCCTGGAATAAAAATAAAAAATGATGGAGCACCTATAAATGTTTATTTCCCTAGTGAAGGTTCTGGTTGGGATTCTGAAGCTAATGCTTTAATAAATAAAAAGAATATCAAAGATGAAGCTAAGGTATTTTTAGATTGGGCTATCTCAGAAGATGCTATGAAAATGTACGCTAAATCTTATGCTATTGTTTCTAGAGATATCAATGTTGCTCCACCAAAGGGATTCCCTGAAAACCCTATCACTCAACTAATTGCTAATGATTTCTCTTGGGCTGCTGCTAACAAAGAGCGTATTTTAACTACTTGGGAAACAAAATTTGGTTCTAAAACTGAGAAAAGATAATATCTTTTTTATAAAGCTACAGAGAAATCTGTAGTTTTTCATTTTTTACAAATTCTTAACCTTTGTTTTACTCTTAGTTTACTTGGTTTTAATTTGTTTTTAACTTAGATGATGTAATATATCTTTAGATGATGAAAACGAGGAGGAGTTAATGAGTTATTTAAAGATAAAAAATGTTGAAAAAACTTTTGGTAAGTTTAAAGCATTGAACAATATAAATTTTGAAATAGAAAGAGGGGAGTTTATCTGTTTTTTAGGTCCATCTGGTTGTGGTAAAACAACACTTCTTAGAATTATTGCTGGACTTGAAAATGTCGATAGTGGTGAAATTTTTTTAAAGGATGAAAACATTACAAAAAAGCATCCAGCTAAGAGAAATATGTCAATCGTTTTCCAATCTTATGCTCTTTTTCCAAATTTAACAGTTGGAGAGAATATTGCCTATGGGATGAAGAATAAAAAAATACCAAAGGATATAATTCAAAAGAAAATAGATGAGTCACTTGAGCTTGTTGGTTTAAGAGGTCAAGAGAATAAATATCCAAATGAACTTTCAGGAGGTCAGCAGCAAAGAGTTGCACTTGCTAGAGCAATCTCTTACTCGCCAGATATTCTTTTGTTAGATGAGCCTCTTTCAGCTCTTGATGCTAAAGTAAGAGAAAAACTTAGAAATGATATAAAAAATCTTCAAAAAAAACTTGGAATTACAACTATAATGGTTACTCATGATCAAGAGGAAGCTCTTTCAATGTCAGATAGAATAATTGTTATGGATAATGCTAAAGTTGTTCAAGTGGGAACACCTCAAGATATATATGAAAATCCAGCTAACAATTTCATTGGAGATTTTATCGGAAAAGTTAATAAGTTTGAAATCAATGGAACAAAAGTTATGGCTAGACCAGAGGATATCTCTCTTGCTGATGAGCAAACAGATAACTTCTTTATGGGAACATTAGAGTCTTGGGAGTATATGGGATCGTACTATAGATTAAAAGTTAATAAAAAGAACTACATTATTGAAGTTGATATCTGTAGAAATAAAATTGCTCATATTCCACTAAAAAAAGATCAACACATATTTCTTAAAGTTGAAAGAACTTTAGGAGGAGGAGTTGAATGGAGCTAGTTTTTAAAAAAACTGAAAAACTTCTTTCAGAAAAAGTTAGAGATATTATCGTTTGGGGAATTGCAATCTTTTTCGTTGTTACTCTTCTTTTTCCACTTATCTCTTTAAGTATAAAAGCAACAGAGGACAATGCTGGAAACTTCATTGGTCTACAAAATTTTATTCAATATCTTACTAGCTCTGGAGTAGTATCCTCATTTTTCAATACAGTTAAAATAGCAACTTTAACTATGGTTATAACTTTAATTTTAGGATTTGGTTACTCTTATGGAATGGCTAGAAGTAATATAAAGGGAAAAGGTATTTTAAAATTTTTAATTCTTCTACCTATATTTGCTCCAACTATGCTACATGGTATCTCATTAGTTTACCTATTTGGAAGAATGGGAGTTATAACTACTGGATTCTTTGGTAGATTTCCTAATCTTGCAACAGATATAAATCTATACGGTTCAACTGGTATTGTAATTAGTGAAGTTATATATACTTTACCTCAAGCTTACTTAATTATCTCTATGGCACTACAAAATAGTGACTATAGACTCTATGAAGCTGCTAAAACTCTTGGAACAAGTAAAGTAAAGCAATTTTTTACAATAACTCTTCCATCTTGTAAATATGCTGTTTTTTCCACAGCTACAGTTTCTTTTATTCTTGCATTCACTGACTTTGGAGCACCTAAAGTTGTTGGTGGAAACTATAATGTTTTAGCTACAGATATTTATAAGCAAGTTATCGGACAACAAAATTTAGGAAGAGGTGCAGTTGTTAGTATCCTTCTACTTATTCCTGCAGTAATCTCATTTTTCTTTGAAAAATCTTTAGAGAAAAAACAAAGGGATACCTTTAATGCAAAATCTATGAACTATCGAATTGAAAATTCAACTGGTAGAGATATTTTCTTCTACAGTTTCTGTTGGTTTATTGGTCTTGGTATATTAGGACTTTTTATTACAGCAGGTGTCGCTTCTTTTGTTAAGATGTGGCCATATAACTTTGAACTTACTTTAAATAACTATAAATTCTTTGACTTTAATGGTGGAGCTTTCCATTTTTATAAAAACTCAATAACTATAGCAATGTTATCAGCTATATTTGGAACTATTATTGCATATCTTGGAGCATATATATGTTTAAAAACTGAGAGTTTAACTAAACTTAGAAATGTTATTAAGTTTTTCGCAATAGTACCTTTAGCCCTTCCAGGAATGGTTTTAGGTTTAGGATATATCTTTTTCTTCAATATGAACTACATTAGAATTCCACTAATTGGTTGGGTAAATAATCCATTCAATAGTTTATACGGAACTCTTTGGATCTTAGTTCTTGTAAACATTGTTCACTTTTTCTCAGTTGCTTTTATGACAGCGTCAACATCTTTGAAAAAGTTAGATAAAGAGTTTGAAATTGTATCTCTATCTATGGGTGTTCCTTGGTATAAAACATTTTTCAATGTAACTCTACCACTTACTAAACACACTATTGGAGAGATATTCATATATTACTTTGTAAACTGTATGACTACAGTTTCAGCAGCTGTTTTCCTATATACTTCAAAAACAACTCTTGCATCTATTGCAATGGTTAATCTTGATGAAGTTGGAGATCAAGCTAAAGCAGCAGCAATGGGAATTTTAATTGTTGGAACAAATCTTTTAGTAAAAACAATTTATGAAATAATTAAAAAAAGAAATTTTGGGAGGAATAAATAATGAGAAAAGAGATTAAGGCAGTTATATTTGATTGGGCAGGTACTACAGTAGATTATGGATGTTTCGCACCACTTGATGTTTTTGTTCAAGTTTTTAAAGAGATTGGTATTGAGATTACTTATGAAGAAGCTAGAAAACCTATGGGAATGTTAAAAATAGATCACATAAAAGCACTATTAAAGATGGAAAGAATACACTCTTTATGGTTAGAAAAATTTAATAGAGATTACACTATGGAGGATATTAACTCTTTATACGAAAGATTTGAAGAAGTTTTATTCGCTTCTTTAGAAAACTTTGCTGAACCTGTTCCTGGAATGTTAGATCTTCAAAAAGAGTTAAGAGATAGAGGATTAAAAATTGGAAGTACAACTGGATATACAAAAGAGATGTTAGATATTGTTGCTCCTAAAGCTAAAGCTTTTGGATACTGTCCAGATTTTAGAATCACATCAACTGAAGTTCCTGCTGGTAGACCATATCCATATATGATTTATCAAAATATGATTACCTTAGCTATTCCAAATAGGAATTCTATTATAAAAATTGGAGATACAACTGTTGATATGAAAGAGGGTAAAAATGCTGGTATTTGGACTGTTGGTATCTTAAAGGGTGGAAGTGAACTTGGCCTTTCACAAAAAGAGGTTGAAACTATGGACCATGCTCAGTTAAAAAAATTAATGGATGCAACTGCAAAAAGATTATACTCTGCTGGAGCTGATTATGTTGTTGAGCAAGTTGGTGATTTACCACATATAATTGATGTTATAAATGCTAGAATGAATTCTGAAGAGGTTATTTAAAATGAATAAAATTACATCTGAAGGGGATGTGAATACCTCTTCAAATCGTAAAAATTGGCAAGATAAAAATATAAACTATGAAACTAATTGTATTCTTAGAGATGATGAAGATATCTTTCTTCATCAGTCTCTTTCAACTCCTTGTTTAAATGTTTTAAAAAAATCCAAAGGTATCTATTTAGAAGATATCTCTGGAAAAATCTATATGGATTTTCATGGAAATAATGTACATCAAGTTGGATTTGGAAATGAAGACGTTAAAAATGCCATTATTAATGAAATGGAAGAACTTCCCTTTTCACCTAGAAGATATACAAATAACTCTGCTATAATTTTAGCTCAAAAGCTTTCTGATAAAACAAATGGTGTTTTAAATAAAGTTCTATTTTCACCAGGAGCAACCTCTTCTATTGGAATAGCAATGAAACTAGCTAGACTTGTAACTAAAAAAGATGGCTTTCTATCTTTTTGGGATTCTTTCCATGGAGCTTCAATAGATGCTATCTCTTTAGGAGGAACTGCTCATTTTAGAAATGGTATTGGAAGTCTTCTAACTGGGTGTGAACATCTAATCCCTTATAATAGCTATAGACCTATTTTTGATGAAGATACCTTCTTAACTATTTTAGATTATACTCTAGAAAAGCATGGAGATATTGCAGCTTTTTTTATGGAAACTATTAGAAATACTGAAGTGGAGATTCCATCATATAAACTTATGAAAGGAATAAGAGATATCTGCACTAAACATAATACCCTTTTAGTTTTAGATGAAACTGCAATTGCTATGGGAAGAACTGGAAAATTCTTCGCCTTTGAACACTATGATATTGTCCCAGATATTGTTGTCATTGGAAAAGGACTTGGGGGTGGAATATTTCCAATCTCTGCTCTTTTAACAAAAGATGAATTTAACATTGGTCAATATACATCTTTAGGGCACTATACTCATGAGAAATCCTCTGTTGGATGTGCTGCTGCTAATGCTGCCATAGATTTTATTGATAATAATAATATTTTAGAAAAAACATCTAATATGGAAAAATTTGTTTTAGATAGATTAAATATATTAAAAAATAAATATGAAATTATCGGTGATGTAAGAGCTATTGGACTACTCTTTGCAATTGAACTTGTAAAAGATAGAAAAACAAAAGAAAAAGCTGAGTCTGAAGCTGATAGAATTCTTTATAATTGCCTTGATTTAGGTCTTAGTTTCAAAGTTTCTAGTGGAATATTAACACTATCACCACCACTTATTATTGAAAAACATGAACTTGAAAAAGCTCTTGAAATTCTTGAAGAGAGTATAAAAATTGAAAATATAAAACTATTTGGAGGAAACAACAATGAATAACAATAACTTAACAGATAAACCATATATTCTTTTAACACCTGGACCACTTACAACATCTTCTGGAGTTAAATCAGCTATGCTTAAAGATTGGTGTACTTGGGATAACGAGTATAACTCTTTAGTTCAAGATATGAGAAAAAGAGTTTTAGATGTTGCTGAAGCTGGAGATGACTATACTATGATTCCTATGCAAGGAAGTGGAACTTTCTCTGTTGAGGCTGTTTTAACTAGTGTTGTTGGAGAGAATGAAAAAGTTTTAATTCTTTCAAACGGTGCATATGGAGATAGAATGAAAACTATTTGTGATACAGCAAAAGTTAAAAATACTATCTATAAAATTGAACAAACTGAAACTTATGATCTATCTCATTTAGAATCTATTTTAAAGGAAGATAAAGAGATTACTCATGTTGCTGTTGTTCACTGTGAAACTACATCAGGAATTTTAAATCCAATTAAAGAGATTGGAGTAATTGTTAAAAACCACAATAAAACTTTTATAGTTGATGCTATGTCTAGTTTTGGGGGAATTCATTTTAGCATTCCTGAGTACCAAATTGATTTTTTAATTAGTTCATCTAACAAATGTATCCAAGGAGTTCCTGGTTTTGGATTTATTATAGCTAGAAAATCTGAACTTTTAAAATGTGAAAGAAAGGCTCGTTCTCACTCTTTAGATATATTTGATCAATGGAAAGTTATGGAAAGTGGAAATGGAAAATGGAGATTCACTTCTCCTACTCATGTTGTAAGAGCCTTTTATCAAGCCCTTTTAGAATTAGAAGCTGAAGGTGGAGTTAAAGCTAGAGAAAAAAGATACACAGAAAACCAAGATAAACTTGTTAAAGGTATGGACACTCTTGGATTTAAAGCTATTATCACTTTAGAAAAACAATCTCCTATTATAACTACATTCTATGCTCCAAATCATCCTGATTATAAGTTTGAAAATTTTTATTCAAAACTTAAAGAGCAAGGATTTGTTATATATCCTGGTAAGTTAACAAAAGAGGAGAGTTTTAGAATCGGTAATATTGGAGAGGTTTATCCTACAGATATTGATACTTTAATCAATTCTATCAAAAGCTCTATGTTTTGGAGATAATATATGTTAATGGAAGAGCGTAGACAACTTATCTTAGATGAAATAAATATTAAAAATATAGTTTATGTTAAAGAGCTTGCGAAAAGATATAGTGTGACTATGGAAACTATCAGAAAAGATTTAGAAGATATTATAAATGAAAATAGTGAGATTAGAAAAGTTTATGGAGGAGCCCTAAAAAGCTCCTCTAACATAGTTGATGAAAGTTATAGTTTAAGAAATGAACTTTTTTCTAACGAGAAGAATATTTTAGCTAAAAAAGGTGTTTCCCTTATCAATGATGGTGATTCAATCTTTTTAGATGCTGGAACTACAATTTCTAAAATGATTCCTTATTTAAAAAATAAAAAAAATCTTAAAATTGTTACTGTTTCTCTCTCTGTTATCAATGAGTTTGTAAATTTTTTCAATAGTATTGACCATACTCACTCTATATTTCTAATTGGTGGTGAGGTTAAACTAAATCTTTTATCAACATCTGGAGTTAAAACATCTCTAGATATTAGTAACTATTTTTTTGATAAAGCATTTTTAACCTTAGATGGTTTATCTTTAAAAAATGGTGTTACTTCACACAATCATGATGAAGCATTAGTTACTAAAACTGCTTTAAAACACTCTTTAGAAAATATTTTTTTAGTTACAGATGAAAAGTTCGATACTTCTAAATTTTATAAAGTTTGTGACTTAAATCAAGTTAACTTCATTGTATCAGTAAATCCAGAGAATAATTTTTTAAAAAATTTAGTTAAAAATTTTAATATAAATCTCTATTAATATGTTATAATTTTTTTATTAAATAACGGAGGTAGACTATTATGAAAAAAACACTGTTTATACTTAAAAATTGTGATAGTTGTGATGTAGTTAAAAGTTTATTCAATAATAGACATGATTTAGCTATCTATGATTTAACTGAAGCTAAAGAGCTAGCACAAAAACTTGATGTTACTACTGCTCCTACTTTAGTAGTTGAAGATTGGGAAAGTGTTACGAACTACGTTGGAATTGAAAAAATTAAAGAATACTTAAGTGATGAACCTACACCAAATTATCCTTGTGTTTGTTCTGAATAGTTTTACTGATTAAGGGGGATTTTATGATTGAATTTAAAAACGCATTAAAAAATGGAGATTTAGAAAAATTAAAAGCTAAATTAGAATCTGGAATTGATGTTAATGATAGAAGTGGTGAGTACAGATATCCTATACATAAAGCTGTTTTATTAAAAGATATTGATATTGTTAAACTATTTTTAGATTATAATGCAGATATTAATATCCAAGAACCACTACAAGGTAATACACCTATTAATCTTGCTATTTTTAATAAAGATTTACAAATGGTAAATTTTTTAAAAGAAAATGGTGCTAATTTAAATATTAAAAACAGTTGGGGAATGACATCTTTAGAATACGCTATATACCTTAAAAATAATATGAGTTTTGATGATATAGATAACATTATTGAAACTTTAAAATAAAAAAGAGCATTTATATTTTTAAATGCTCTTTTTTTTGTCCTTCATATATGCTTAACTCTCCACTAAATAGGTAAGCCATTGCACAAGCTACAAAAAGATAGCCTGCCATATTATAACCAAATATCTCTATTCCTATTAAAAATGAAGCTAAAAATGTATTTGTAGAAGATGCAAATACAGCACAATATCCAATTGCTGCTAAAAATTCCACAGGAATTCCAAACCAACTTCCCAATACTCCTCCTAAACATGCTCCTATAGCAAAAATTGGTGTAACTTCTCCCCCTTGAAATCCTATTCCTAAAGTGAATATAGTAAAGAACATCTTCAATATCCAATCATATGAATATAACTGCTCTTTTGAAAAAGCTATATCAATTAGATTAGTTCCTAGTCCACTATATCTCCCTCCATAAACTAACCAGATTAAAAAGCCTAATATTATTCCTCCAAAAAATATTTTTTTTATAGGATCTAAATCAACCATATACTTATTCTTTTTAAAATTTTTTAAGAAAAAAGCAAAACAATACCCTGCAACTGCAAATATAAACGTCGCCATTAAAAACATTGTTATATCTCTCATATCATTTTTAGGAAACTCCTCTATTAAGAAATGGAAATGCTTCATCTCAAAATACTCTGATACACCAAAGGCTGTATACGCTGCTAAAAATGCTGGAAACAAAGCTTTGTATTCAACAACGCCCATATTTAAAATCTCTAAAGAAAATATTGTTGCAGCAAACGGAGTTCCAAAAAGTCCTGAAAATCCAGCTGATATCCCTGTTGAAATAAGGATTTTTTTTAAATCATCTATATTTAACTTTATTTTTTTCTCTACATATCTTGTTATTGTATTTGCTACCGTTGCACCTATTTGTACTGCTACTCCCTCTCTCCCAGCTGAACCTCCAAAAAGATGAGTCGCCCATGTTGATATAATAGAAAATGGAATTAATCTTTTAGGAATAATTACATTTTCCATATGTGCTGCTTCGAATACATAGCCCATTCCTTTTAAAGAACCCTTTCCATATTTTTTATATAAAAATATCATTGAAACTCCCACAAAAGGTAAAAAAATAATTAATTTATTAAAATATTCCACTCGTAGATTTGCTGCTAATATCAACCCTTTTGAAAAAAATACATCTATAAATCCCACTATTAATCCTGTTATAATTGAAAAACCTGAAAAAAATAGAGCTCTAACTATTCTGTCTTTCATCTTTTCCTCCTCTCTATTTACTTTCAGTTACATTTACATCTAAAATATTAAATGGAACATTTACTCCCTCTTTGTTAAATACTTCTAAAATATATGCCATTAACTCTCCTCTAACTTTATAGTAACCATTTGTTGGAGTCCAAACCATAAATAGAATATTTATACTTGAATCTCCATACTCCATTGTATGTATAAAGTTTTCCCTATCTCTATTTAATCCTTCATAGGTATTTGCTATATTCTCCAATATACTAATTACTTTTTTCATATCAGAATCATAAGATACTGATAGCATTAATTTTATACGTCTAAAAAGGTTTGCATCATAGTTTATAATATTTCCGCTAATCATTACATTATTTGGAACTATAACTCTTCTTCCATCTAAACTAGTTATATATGTTGAAAACACCTCTATTTTAGCAACCTCTCCCATTACACCATTTATTTTTATGAAATTTCCTATACTAAAAGGTCTTGTAAAAAATAGCACTACTCCACCAGCTAAATTTGATAGAAACTCTTTTAAAGAGATACCCACACCTAAACCAATGGCACTGATCATAGTAGCTATTGATGCTTCACTAAAACCAAATGCTAATAATCCTATCAAAAAAAACATTACATTTAACCCTAATTTTGTAACTGATTTAGTAAACTGTTTTGTATTAATATCCTGGTTAACTACTGGAATTTTATCTATATATTTATCAACTTTTTTCGTAAAATATGAACCTAAATACAATATAATTATAAAAACAAATGTTCTAATTAAAAATTCAATTGCATCATGACCCAGTGTCTGTAGCAATGGCTCCCCTGAACTATTTTTTATTTGTAGTAAACTATTAACTGTTTCCATATTACTTCCTCCTAAAATATACTTTCTCTATAATTTATATTATAGATTCAATAAATATATCCTTTAATTTTTTTATAAATTTAAAAGGAAATCTATAATTTTTTTGTAAAAATATCACAGATACATTAACTAGCATAGGAGGTATTTTTTATGGAAAAATGGAGATGTAAAGTTTGTGACTGGATTTATGACCCTGCTACAGGAGATCCTGATAATGGAGTTGCGGCAGGTACTGCCTGGGAAGCTGTTCCTGAAGATTGGGTTTGCCCTATCTGTGGTGCTGGAAAAGACGAGTTTGAAAAAGAATAATTTTTTTACTGGGGTACTTTTTAATACCTCAGTTTTTTTTACTTTTAAAAATATAAAAAAAATTTAGGAGGTTGTCTATGTCTATGTTTTGTTTTCAATGTCAAGAAACTGCTATGAATAAAGGATGTACTGTTAGAGGGGTTTGTGGTAAAGCCTCTGAAACTGCTAATTTACAAGATTTATTAATACATATGGCTAAAACTGTTTCTGCTTATATTGAACTTTTAAATGATAAAATTCCTATAACTAACGACTTGCACCGATGGGTTGTAAATGCTCTTTTTGTTACAATTACCAATGCTAACTTTCACGATGAAGCTATTATAAGGGAGATTGAAACTGGAGAAGCTTACAGAACTGCTTTAGAAATAGAGCTTTTAAATAATAAAATCTCTGTTCCTGAAAAATATGCAAAATATATCAATTGCCCAACTGATCTTAGCTCAGATGATTCCCTTTTAGATTATGCTGAAAAAGTTGGTGTATTGAGAACTGAAAATGAAGATATTCGTTCTTTAAGAGAAACTATCATATATGGATTAAAAGGAATGTGTGCTTATGTTGAGCATGCTTTTAATCTAGGATATGAGGATGTTTCTATATATAGATTTATCGAAGAAACACTAGCTAATGTCGATGATGATTCTTTATCTATTGAAGCATTAGTTCAAATGGTTTTAAATGTTGGTAAAGTGGGTGTTGATGCTATGGCTCTTTTAGATAAAGCTAACACAACATCATATGGACATCCTGAAATAACTAAAATCAATATTGGAGTTAGAAATAAGCCTGGAATCTTAATATCTGGACATGATCTAAAAGATTTAGAAATGCTTTTAGAGCAAACTAAAGATACTGGTGTTGATGTTTACACTCACTCTGAAATGCTTCCTGGTCATGCATATCCATTTTTTAAAAAATATGATAACCTTGTAGGTAACTACGGTGGGTCTTGGTGGCATCAAACAAAAGAATTTGTTGATTTTAATGGTCCTGTTTTATTTACAAGTAACTGTTTAGTACCTCCTAGAGGAACTCTAGCTGAATATCTTGAAAGAGTTTATACTACAAACTCTGCTGGTATGGAAGGATGTGAACATATTCTTGCTGATGAAGATGGATTTAAAGATTTTAGTGAAATTATTGAAAAGGCAAAAGCGTGTAAACCGCCTGTTGAAATTGAACATGGTGAAATTATTGCTGGTTTTGCTCATAATCAAGTTTTAGCTTTAGCTGATAAAATTGTTGATGCTGTTAAATCTGGAGCAATAAAAAAATTCTATGTCATGGGTGGTTGTGACGCTAGAATGCAAGACAGAAAATATTATACTGAATTTGCTTTAGCTCTGCCTAAAGATTCTGTAATACTTACAGCAGGTTGTGCTAAATACAGATATAATAAATTAGACTTAGGAGATATTGGTGGTATCCCTAGAATTTTAGATGCTGGGCAATGTAACGACTGTTATTCTCTAGCTGTTATTGCACTCAAATTAAAAGATGTTTTTGAGTTAGATGATGTAAATGATTTACCAATAGTATTTAATATTGCATGGTATGAGCAAAAAGCTGTTTTGGTTCTCCTATCTTTACTATATCTTGGATTTAAAAATATTCATGTAGGTCCTACTATTCCTGCATTTTTAAGTTCTAATGTTCTTCAAGTTCTAATTGATAACTTTAATTTAGGAACAATTAGTAATGTACAAGATGATTTAAAAAATTTTTAATAATTAAAAAAAAGGCAAATGTTTAATTTGCCTTTTTTAATATCTGTTTCATCTCTTTTATCTCTTCATCTTGGCTCAAAATAATTCCATTGGACATTTTTATCAGTTCTTTATTTTTTCCAAACTTCAAATACTCTTTAGCCATACTTACAGCTCCTTCATGATGAATAATCATATTTTGTAAATAGCTTTTTGTTATCTCTTCAGCATTATTTGCTTGTCCATCATAAGATTTCATACTTTTCATCATTTTAATCATTATCTTCTTCATTTTAGGAAGAAACTTTTCATTATCATTTCCTCTTAACTCTCCTGATTCTAATAGTTTTTGCATAAATTCAACCTCTTTTTCTTGAGCACGAACTATTCTATCAGCTAAATTTTTAACTTCTGTATTTTGAGTATACTTCAAAACACCTATACTTGATATTATTGCAGCTTCATGATGAGGTATCATATATATTACAAAATTATTTCCAACGTCTTTTGTTAAAAACAGTTGTGAACTATTTGACATCATGAGGCTATGAGCATATTCATCATACTCCTTAAACCCTTTTAAGTTTTGTGGAATAACATCCTTTAAAGGTGTAAGTACTGTATATATTTTACTATCTGATTTTATCTCATAGTTTAACATCTTTTGTAGATGGCTGTCATTTAAGTCATTACTGTACGAATTTAAAGAAACTGTTGAAAACAAAGCTGCAATTCCTACCATTATATTTATATTTTTAAAATCCATTTTCAAACCTCCTTGTATTAAAGTCTGTGATTTATTATTAAATGAAACCTAGGTAATTCCTTTTTAATTTTAAAGGATTTTTATAATAAACTTGTAAAAGTAAGTTAAGTACTACATTAAACAACTGAGGAGGATTTTTTATGTATGATTTTTTAAAAAATTTAGATCCTGTTTTACAGGCTCTTTTGGCCACTTTATTTACATATTTTGTAACAATGCTTGGAGCTGCTATGGTATTTTTCTTTAAGACTATAAATCAAAAAGTATTAAATGGAATGCTCGGATTCGCTTCTGGTGTTATGATTGCAGCTTCTTTTTGGTCACTATTGAATCCTGCCATTGAATTAGCAGAAAATATAGGTTTACCTGGATGGAAACCAGCTGTTATAGGTTTTCTTTTTGGTGGTATTTTTCTTTGGTCTATTGATAAATTTTTACCTCATCTTCATCAAAATCAACCTATATCAAATGCAGAAGGAATTTCTACAAAATGGAGAAGAAGTATTCTTTTAGTTTTAGCTATAACTCTTCACAATATTCCTGAAGGATTAGCTGTTGGTGTCGCTTTTGGTGCTTTAGCTGTAACTGGACCTGAATCTTCATCTACACTGGTTTCTGCAATAGCTTTAGCTATTGGTATAGGTCTTCAAAACTTTCCAGAAGGAGCCGCTGTTTCTATTCCTTTAAGAAGAGATGGAATGAGTAGAAGAAAAGCCTTCTTCTATGGACAGGCTTCTGGTATTGTTGAACCAATAGCTGGTGTTATCGGTGCTATTTTTGTTATTAAAATGACTTTTTTACTTCCTTATGCGCTTGCTTTTGCTGCTGGTGCTATGATATACGTTGTAGCAGAAGAACTTATTCCAACTGCTAAAGAGATTCGTCATGATGATTCAGGAACTATCGGAGTTATGTTTGGTTTTGCTATAATGATGTTTTTAGATGTGGCATTAGGTTAAATAGTTTAATAATAAAAAAATGGAGCTACTTCTGAGCTCCATTTTTATCTTTTTCTACTTTCATTATTATAACTGTCACTTTATTTGTATATTTAGATAACTCATTATAATCTTTTTCTACCTGATCCCAATCTGGTTTTGGTCTCTCTATCTCTTTTGCTATTTTAGAACTCAAGTATTCCATTCTTTCAAGCTCTCTATCTGACATCCCTTTTTTTATGGCTTTCATAACCTCTTTTTCATCCATAGAATTTGATGATACATCATCATCTAAAACCATATCTGACATTAATTCGTTATTTATTTCCTCTTCAAAATTTGGTTCACTTTTATCAAGTCCACCCTCTTTTAGGGTTCTCATCATATTTACTGCCATTTTATTCGTATACATTGATAATTCATTATACAAATCTTCAACTTTAGTCCAGTCTGGTTTTTCCTTTTGAACTTCAGCATCTACTAATTCACCAATCTCATTCATTTTCTCCATATTCTCCGAGTCATCTCCTAGATTTCCCATAACATTTTGAATAAACTGTTCGTTGGCCATATTAGATACTGATACATTTTCAATTGTTGGAGCATTCGTATTTAAATTATTTGTTTCCTCTGCAGAAAAAGATGTAATTGATAACATCATAGATAAGACAATTAAAATAATTTTCATCTTTTTATCTCCTTTTAATTTTATATAATCTTTGTTATATACTACCAAAAGAGAAGTTAAATTCTTTGAAATTAATATAATTTTTACAAATTTATTTAAATTATTTGTATCTAAAGTATTGATAAAATAAATGTGACAAAAGTACAAAAAATATGGTATTAATTTAAGTAACAATTCTAGGGGAGTGATTATATGTTAAATAATTTAAATACTCATCGAAACTATCTACACACGATACCAGAAATAGCATTAAACGAATTTAAAACTGCTGAGTATATTAGAGAGGTTTTAGATAAAGAAAAGATAGAGTACCATTGTGTTGGAACAAGTACTGTTGCTTTTATTCCAGGTGAAAGTGATCAATGTATCGCTTTTAGAGCTGATATTGATGCTTTGCCATTAACTGAAGAAAGCACTAATCCTTTTAAATCTAAAACTCCAGGTATGATGCACGCATGTGGGCATGATGGACATACAGCCATGCTTTTAACTTTTATTCAGGAGATTAAACTTTTAATATCTAAAGGAACAAAATTAAAAAAATCTTTAGTTTTTATATTTCAAGCTGGTGAAGAGGGAGCTGGTGGAGCTAGATTTATTGTAGCTGATGAGTACTACAAATCTAAAAATATAGAAGCTATATACGCTTTACATGTATATCCTGAGATTAAAGTTGGAGAGTTCGCTGTAAAATCTGGTTTTGTATCTCTTCAAAATATAAATTTAGATATTGTTTTAACTGGAAAAGGGTGTCATGGTGCTCAACCTCATAAAGGTATTGATTCAATACTAATTGGAGCTAAATTAGTAGAAGCCTATCAATCAATTAAATCTAGAAATATACCATCTTATGAGCATTTTTTACTTACAATTGGAGCTTTCCATGCTGGTACAGTTAGAAATATTATTCCTGGAACTGTTAATATGCTTGGAACTATTAGGCTTGAAAATATATTTTTAATACCTTTTATCCAAGAAAGAATGGAGCATATTAATAAAGGGTTTGAACTAGCTTTTGATGTAAAAATTGATATGAAATTTCAACCTTTTTATCCACCAGTGGTTAACGATTCTAATCTTTTTGAAAAAGCTCTAAAAGCTTTAAAAGATAAAAAAGTTTTTACTGATATCTCTTTAAGTGGATCTGAAGATTTCTCTTTTTATTCGCAAAATGGAACTCCCGGATTATTGGCATTAGTTGGTATTAGAGATGAAGAAAAAGGACATGTTTGTGCTCTTCATAACAATCGATTTGATTTTGAAAATGAAGCTTTAATACACGGTGTTGAATTCTTTAAAAATTTACTTCAAGAAAATAACGCAATTTAACTCTATTTTAAAGGAAGTCTTTAAGTTATTTTTAATAATAGAACATAACTATATTATGTATTATTTAGGAGGTTTTTTTCATGAAAAAATATGTTTTAGTATGTTCTTTTATTATTTCAGCTTTTACTTTTGCTGCATCACATGATAATCATCAAGATCATGTTCAACAAAATACAATGAATGATATGCCTATGATGCAATCTCAAAATAATAATTGTCCTACATGCAATAATATGATGCAAAATATGACACAGATGCCTGGTTGGAAAAGTGACAAAAAAATGATGAAAAGTAATATGATGTATGCAACACCTGAGATGCAAAAAAATATGATTGATATTGAGCAAAAACAGCTAGATATAAAAAAAGCAATGTTAGATGACAAAGTTGATTGGAATAAAGTTGAAAAACTTAATAAAGAGATTGGAGAGATTAGAGCTAAAATGCAAACTGAAATGATGAAGAATCAGTATGAGATGATGAAAGCTACTCCTACTACAACACCTGCAAAACAATAATAATATTTAAAAATGAAGAGAGCCTACTCTTGGCTCTCTTCATTTTTATTATTCATCCAATTTAATAATCTCTCATAATTTTCTTTTGCATCTTTTAAACCTAAATTATAAAGGGCTTTAATTTTATTTAAATCTCTTTCTAATCTATCTACGACCACTATCTCACTAGGCCTAAAAACAAAAACATCTCCTTTATTTTCCAGCTCTTGTATATCTTTTAAAGTTCTATTATAAACTAAATGACGTTTTATTAATGCTTCTGCTACTTTAGGATATTTTCTATAATACAATTTTATTAGTGGCTGTAATTTTAAAGGCTCTTTTTTATATCCTTCATCCTCTGTTAAAATAACAACATTTTTACTATTTCCATCTAATATTGACTGAGCTATTGGAATTGGTGAAGCTATTCCACCATCTAAATATATCTTCTCATTTATTGTTGTCTCTTTAGAAAAAAATGGTAAACTTCCTGATGCAATTAGAGATTCTAAAAGATCATCTGTTCCTTTAAAATCTTTTTTAGAAAAAAATTCTGTTCTTCCTTTTATGCAATTAAATGCTCCCACTTTAAATTCTAAATCACAGTTATAAAATGTTTCAAAATCAAAAGGTGCTAACTCATAGGTCATTTTTCTATATGCAAAATCTACATTTATATAACTTCCATTTTTTATTAAATATTTATATCCCATATATCTTTCATCATTTAAATATTTTAAAATAATATCAATATTTCTTCTTTTCTGTCTCGAAGCATAAGATGCTGAATAAATTGCACCTGCTGAAACTCCAATTGTATATTTAAAATGCAACTGTTTAGATAAAAAATAATCTAAAATTCCAGATGTATAAGCTCCTCTTAACCCTCCACCTTCTAAAACTAATCCTATATTATCCATAAAAAATCCTCCTAAAGCACAAACTAATATTCACTATATTGTACTTTTAATTCAGATATTTTCTTTCTTTATATTTTATTTTTCTATGAGTTTTAATATTCTTTGACTTTTAACTTTTTTTCTTTTAAAATTATAATAAAACTCATCGAGGGGGTCATGTATGATAAAAAAATTTATAAGTTATTATAAACCTTATAAAAAACTATTTTTTCTAGATTTACTTGCGGCTATTACCGTTTCTGTTTGTGATTTAATCTATCCTATGCTAAGTAGAGTTGCTGTAAATAACTATATTCCTAATAAAAACTATCGAAGCATTTTAATTTTAGCAATTACACTTTTTGGGATATATATCATAAAACTTATTTGTAATTACTTTATGAATTATTGGGGACATGTAGTAGGTGTTCGAATGCAAGGAGATATGAGAAAAGATGTTTACACAAAACTTCAAAATTTCCCAATTAAATATTTTGATAATACTCAAACTGGAAGTATTATGTCTCGAATTGTAAATGATTTACAAGAAGTTTCTGAACTTGCTCACCATGGACCTGAAGATCTTTTCATATCAGTCATCATGATTTTTGGTTCTTTTTTCCTTCTTTTAAATATCAATATCCCACTAACACTTATAGTTTTTTCAGTTATTCCATTTATAGTTTGGTTCACTATTAATAGAAGACAAAGAATGTCTGATGCGTTTTTACAAACACGTGAAAAAATTGGAGCTATTAATTCAACTTTACAAAATAGTATTAGTGGAATTAGAGTTTCTAAAGCTTTTGTTAATAAAAATGATGAATTAGAAAAATTTAAAAAAAGTAATGTGGAGTTTAAGACAGCTCGTGAAGGTGCATATAAAGTTATGGCTGAATATGTTTCAGGAATGACTTTTCTTACAGATATGTTAGATTATCTTGTATTAGTTTTTGGAGCTATTTTTACATATCAAGGTAAAATTAATTTTGGTGATTTTTTAGCTTATCTTTTATATATTAGAATTTTTAGTCAACCTATAAAAAGACTTGTTGGCTTTGTTGAGCAGTATCAAAATGGTATGAGTGGATTTAAACGTTTCAAAGAGATGTTAGACGAGGATATTGAAAAGGATTCCGCAGGTGCTAAAGAGTTAAAAGATGTTAGAGGTAATATTAAATTTGAAAATATCTATTTTAGTCATGATAAAAAAAATATTTTAAAAGATTTTTCCCTTAACATAAAAGCTGGTGAAACTTTAGCTCTTGTAGGACCTTCTGGTGGTGGAAAAACTACTATTTGTAATTTAATTCCTAGATTCTATGATATAGATAGTGGAGATATCAAAATTGATTCACAAAGTATCTATAATTTTAAAATTGATTCATTAAGAAAAAATATTGGAATAGTTCAACAAGATCCATTTCTTTTCACTGGAAGTATTAAAGAGAATTTAACTATTGGAAAGCCCGATGCCACTGATGAAGAGATTATTGAAGCTGCTAAAAAAGCTAATATTCATGACTTCATTGAAACATTACCAGATGGTTATAATACGGAAGTTGGAGAAAGAGGAGTAAAACTTTCTGGTGGTCAAAAGCAAAGAATTGCTATTGGAAGAATCTTCTTAAAAAATCCACCAATTTTAATACTAGACGAAGCTACATCTGCTTTAGACAATATAACTGAACAACTTATTCAAGAATCTTTAGATGAACTTTCTAAGAACCGTACAACTATAGTTGTTGCTCACAGATTATCCACTGTTAAAAATGCTGATACTATAGTCGTTTTAACAGACGATGGTATTGTTGAAGCAGGAACTCATGATGAATTAATTAATAATAAAGGGTTTTATTACAATCTACACTTAGGCATCTTACAATAATATTATTTAAAGGAGAATTATGAGAAAATTTATTCAAAAATATTTTACTTTGCTACTTGCTATAAACTTTATATTTGTATTTAATATTTCCTTTAGTAATAATAATAATAATATTATTATTACTGTAGCACAGGGTTCAAAACCTAAATCATTAGATCCACACACATTTAATGAGTTTCCAACTCTTGGTATCACAGAACATATTTTCAATACTTTAGTTACTCTTGATGATAAGGGAACTCCTATACCTGAATTAGCTGAAAGTTTTGTCTATCTCTCTCCTACAGAGATCTTATTTACTATTAGAAAAAAAGTTAAGTTTCATAATGGTGATATATTGACAACAGATGATGTCATTTTTAGTTTAGAGAGAATGATGGAGAAACCTGGAAGTAGAGTTATATTAAAAGATATTAAATCAGTTGCTAAAACGTCAGATGATAAAGTTCTTATAACTTTACATGAACCGTCAGCACCATTTTTAGCTAATTTAACTCTTCCTATAGCTGCTATTATGAATAAAAATTACGTAATGGCTGGAAATAACGTTGCATTAAATCCAATTGGTACTGGTCCTTATATGGTTACCAATTGGGGAGATGGTGATAAAATTGTTATGAGTAGTTTTAAAGATTATTTTAAAGGAGCACCTAAAAATAATGGCCTAGTTTTTAAAATAATCACTGAAAATACTAGTCGTTTAGCTGCTTTAGAAACTGGTGAGGTTGATATTATTTATGCTATATCTCCCATTGATTTTCAAATTGTAGAAAAAAATCCCAATCTGAATCTGCTTCATAAAACTACAACAACGACAGAGTTAATGGTTTTAAATGTTCAAAAAGATGGTTTAGATAATAAAAATATTCGAAAAGCCATTCATATGGCTATTGATAAAGCTGGAATTTTAGAAGCTATATTTCTAAATAGAGGCTCTATTGCAACCTCTCCAATAAATCCAAATATTTTTGGAAGTTACCAAAATTTAAAACCAATAGATAACGATATAAAAAAAGCGAAAGAGATTATTGCCAATGAAACTAAAGAAAAAAAACTTCCAATTTTTAAAATTTGGACAAGTGAAAATATAGTAAGAGTTCAAATAGCTCAAATTATACAAGCTAATTTAAAAGAGATTGGAATCGAATCAAATATTGAAATTGTTGAGTGGGGAACATTTCTAAAGAAAACTTCAGAGGGTGCTCATGATATTCTTTTAACTACATGGATTTTAGGTGTTAGTGATATTGATACTGTAGTTACTACTCTATTCCATTCAAACTCAATTGGAGCTGAAGGAAATAGATCTTTTTATAGTAATCCAATTTTAGATAAAGAGATTGATTTAGCTCGTACTACTACTGACATAGAAAAGAGAAAAATATATTATAAAAATGTTCAAGAGATTATTTTAGATGAAAATCCAATAGTTCCATTAGTTTATAAAATTGATGGAATTGGAATCAGTAATAAAATTCATAATTTCCAATATAACAAAGCAAGTATGAGAAACTATTATGAAGATATGAAAAAAGTAGATGTTAAATAACATCTACTTTTTAGTTATCATCTCTATTAAATCTTTAATAGTTTCGTTTAAATATTGACCTTTTAAATAGTCCATTTTTACATCTTCATAAACAAACTTTTTAATCTCTTTTGGTCTCTCTACAAAAATATCTCCACAAACTTCAAACTCCTCTGTTAATGGAACAATAAAAGGAACTTTAAACTCCTCTACTTCCATTAAAGGTTTTAAAAATTTCTCTCCTCTAGCTTTAGTTATAATAGCCATATCAAAATTTGGATTTAACTCACAAAACTTTTTCAATACAGTTACATTTAATTGAAAGTCCATGCACCATGGCTCTCCTGAAACTAAGAAGTTTATTTTTTTTTCAATATTTTTTACAATATTGATTTCATCTTCAGTCATAGTTATTCTTGAATAATTCTTAGGAATTCTATCTCTTTCACTTTTTATTCCTGTTCCCATAAAAGCATCAAAATTCATTCCTGCTGAATAAAGAGTTTTCATATCCATTAATCTCACCCCATATTTTCTACTATTTATTTAGTATTTTGCAATTTTTATACTCATTCTTTTGTCCTAATCTATAAGTACATGTTCCTGATAAAACTTTACACTTTATAGACATATAGTCATCTATCATCATTCCTATTGAGTTTTCACACTCAAGAGTTGGATACTTTTCTACTACCTCTTTTTTTTCCTCTATTGTTATAAAATATCTTTCCATTTTCCTCTCCTACCTTTTCATTTTATAATATCTATCTCTTAATAAGAAATAATAAGCTCCACTTAAAATATAAGCTATAGACATATAGTTTATAATACCTCTTCCTAAATACTTTAGTCCTAATCCTACTAAAAGACCTCCAGTTATAAAAGAAAGTATATTCATAGCATAATATTTCATTTTCCATGTTATCTCTCTATTTCCTCTTAAATAATGCCCTATTACAACACCTAAATCTGTTACTGTTCCAGTCATATGAGTAGTTCTAATTACCATACCTCTATAACGTATAAATAGACCATTTTGTAAACCTAAAGAAAAGGCAAGAATAAATACAAATAAAACTTCAGCATATAAATATATATCTAAAAGTTTTAATAGTACTCCAATAAATATGAAAGTATCTCCATATCTTTTTCTAAGTTCAAAATCTCTTCCTGATCCAATAATAATACCTGAAACTATCGCTCCAGTAAAAAATGCTACCACTAATCCTAGCATTATTTTCAAATGGGGTATATTATAGTATGCTAAATCAGTTGAGATTCTTGTTACGCTTCCCGTTATATGGCTTGCAGTTAGAGAAAATTCCAATATTGCAAAGGCATTCATACCTCCACCTAAAAAAGCCAGCAAACTTATCCATAAAAACAGTTTATTATTAATTTGTTCCATTTCTTCCTTCTTCTTAGTACTTTATCTTAAATACTACTTTCTTTAGTTCTTTAGGCTCATTATTTTTTGCAATTAATGGCATATGAGGCTCATCTGGGAAAACTATTAGAAAGCTATCCTTAGTCATGTTTAATCTGTACTCTTCAGTTCCCTCTAAAACTTGAAAATCACTCTCTTCATTATATTCAGTTTTTTCTTTTAGTGAGTCTTTTAAAGAGTAACCAATTCCCTCTTCGCCATCAATTACTACATGAATATCTATATATTTTTTATGCCCCTCAAAGAAACACTCTTCTAAAACTTTAGTTTTGCACTCTTGAAGATTAAAAAATACATTATCTCCATCTAATTCATTTTTTCCTACTACCCCATTTATATAACTTCCGTTTTCAATAGCCTCTATAGCCATATCTAGACCACTAGAAATTCCCTTATAAAACTTTAATTCATTCATTTGTCCAAAGATCATTATTAATCCCCCTTATTTTTTTATATTCTTCTTTAATGATATTCTAAAAACCTTCATAAAGTCAAGCTATTATTTAATTTAGATTGATTTTTTTTGATAATTCTTTTATAATATAGTGTGAAGAAATATATTTAGAGGAGGATATTGTGTTACAAAAATTTAAAAGAAACTTTTCAATTATAGCACATATAGATCACGGTAAATCAACTGTAGCTGATAGACTACTTCAAGCTACTGGAACTGTTACTGAAAGAGAAATGAAAGAACAACTTCTTGATTCAATGGAGTTAGAAAGAGAAAAGGGAATTACGATAAAAGCTCAGGCTGTTACTTTAAAATATACTGCTAAAGATGGAAATGAGTATGAATTAAATCTTATTGATACTCCAGGACACGTTGACTTTATATATGAAGTTTCTCGTTCGCTATCTGCATGTGAAGGAGCTCTTCTAGTTGTAGATGCTGCTCAAGGTGTAGAAGCTCAAACTCTAGCTAACGTTTACTTAGCTCTTGAGAATAACCTTGAGATTGTACCTGTTATTAACAAAATTGACTTACCTGCTGCTGATGTAGATAAAGTTAAAAATGAAATTGAGGATATTATTGGATTACCTGCAGATAACGCTGTTTTAGTTTCAGCTAAAGCTGGAATTGGAATTGAAGAGCTTTTAGAAGCTATTGTTGAAAGAGTTCCTGCTCCAACTTTTGATGAAGAAGCTCCTTTAAGAGCTATGATTTTTGACTCTTTATTTGACGACTATCGTGGAGTTATAACTTATGTTAAAGTTCTTGATGGTTCTATTAAAAAGGGAGATAAAATTAAAATTTGGTCAACTGGAAAAGAATTTGATGTTCTTGAATGTGGTATTTTTGCTCCAACTAAAAAAGAGCAACCTGAATTAAGTTCTGGATCTGTTGGATATATCATAACTGGTATTAAAACTATTCAAGATACCCAAGTAGGAGATACTATTACTCATGCTAAAAGACCTTGTGCTGAACCTTTAGAAGGATTTAGAGCTGCTCAATCAATGGTATTTGCTGGATTATATCCAATATCTACTGATGATTACGAGGATTTAAGAGAAGCTTTAGAAAAACTTCAATTAAATGATGCATCTTTAACATTCATCCCTGAGACATCTCTTGCTCTAGGATTTGGATTTAGATGTGGATTCTTAGGATTACTACACATGGAAATTATTGTTGAAAGACTTAGAAGAGAATATGATATAGATTTAATCTCTACTTCTCCTTCAGTTGAGTATAGAATTACTCTAGAAGGAAAAGAAACTTATGTTATCGATAACCCTTGTGATTTCCCTGAAGGTGGAAGAGCTAAATTCTGTGTTGAAGAACCATATATAAAAGGAAGTATCCTTACTCCTAAAGATTATGTAGGAAACGTTATGGAACTTTGTCAGGAAAAAAGAGGAACTTACATTGATATGAAGTACATAGATGATAACAGAACAATGGTAATATATGAGTTACCTCTTGCAGAGATTGTTATTGACTTCTACGATAAGTTAAAATCTAGAACTAAGGGATATGCTTCATTTGAATATGAGATGATTGGTTATAAAGAATCTACTCTTGTTAAAGTAGATATTCTTGTTTCAGGAAATGTTGTTGATGCATTTTCATTTATTGCTCACACTGATCACGCTGCATCAAGAGGAAGAGCTATTTGTGAAAAATTAAAGGAAATTATTCCTAGACAACAATTCGAAGTACCTATTCAAGCTGCATTAGGAGCTAAAATAATAGCTAGAGAAACTATTAAAGCTTATAGAAAGAACGTTCTTGCTAAGTGTTATGGTGGAGATATTTCTAGAAAGAAAAAGCTTTTAGAGAAGCAAAAAGAAGGAAAGAAAAGAATGAAACAAATTGGAAACGTAGAGATTCCACAAGAGGCATTCGTATCTGTTCTTAAACTTAATGATTAATTTATAATTTTAGGTGAGCTAGCTAGCTCACCTTTTGTTTATTAGAGGAGGGATTTTATATTTATGAAACAGTTACACTTTATTTTAAAAAGGATTTTTCCTGACATTTTAAGTATTTTAATCTTTTTATCTGGAACACTTATTATATTTTCAAACTCATCAAAATTTGATATAAGGTATATTAAGTTTATCTACTCTGTTTTACCTGGAGATATTATAACTTTATCTCATCTTTCATCTAATATAATTGGAACCTTTCTTCTTATATTAGCTTACGGAATCTATAGACGATTAGATAGTGCCTACTACCTTTCTATTATTGCTTTTATCTTTGCAATATTTTTTAGTTTTTTTAAAGGATTTAATTATTTAGAAGCAGCTTTTTTCAGCTTTATTTTAATTTTATTAGTTCCATCTAAAGATCGATTTTATAGAAAATCTTCAATTTTAAAAGATCGATTATCTATAAAGTGGGTATTATTCACTCTACTTGTTATTTTACTCAGTATCTTTTTTGGATTTTATTCCTTTAAAACAGTAGAATATAAAAAGGAAGTTTGGTGGCATCTAGTTTTAAATAGACATTATACTATATTTTTAAGGAACAGTTTTATATCTCTATCTATATTTTGTATTTTTTTAGTTTTTAATTTTTTTAATACTGTATTAAGTGTAGAAAAAATACCAAGTTCTAAAGTTATAAATGAAATAAAGAAAATAATTAAGTCAAGTGATAATAGCTACGCTTCTCTATCATTATTACCTGATAAATCAATTCTCTTTGATAAGGGTAAAGACTCTTTTATTATGTATGGAAACACTAATGGAAATCTTATCTCTATGGGAGACCCCATTGGCGATAAAAAACACTTTCGTGAAATTATACAAGATTTCTATCGAATTGGAAAGCAAAGTGGAAAAAATATAGCTTTTTATGAAATTTCCAAAGAACATCTTTCTGAATATTTAGAGCTTGGTCTAAAAATAATTAAAATTGGTGAAGAAGCTGTTGTTAATCTTAAGGATTATGATATCTCAACACCTTTATACAAAAAAATTAGATACACTTTTAACAAATTTGAGAAATTGAACTTTACTTTTAAAGTTATTGATTCTATTGAAGGTATTGAAACTGAACTAGAAGAAGTTTCTAATAATTGGTTAAAAAATAAAAAAGCAAAAGAAAAAAGTTTTTCTTTAGGAAGTTTTAATTTAGATTATCTTAGAAATTTTAAAATAGCACTTTTATATAATGAAAATAATGAATTAATTGCTTTTTCTAATTTATTAAGTACTGAAAATAAAAATGAAGTTGCTATTGATTTAATGAGATATATTGAATCTGCTCCATCTGGAACTATGGAATATTTATTTATAAAAATAATAAACTGGTCAAAAGAAAATGAATATGAACGTTTTAGTTTAGGAATGGCTCCACTTGCTGGAATATATGGTGGTGAACTAGCTCCACTATGGAATAAACTTAGTGTATTTCTATTTAATCATGGTGGAAACTTCTATAATTTTGAAGGGTTAAAACAATTTAAAGATAAATTTGCACCTCAATGGGAATCTAAATATTTAGCATATTCTGGTCATTTTAATCTGGCTTCTTTATTAAAAGATATTGCTCTTTTAATCTCTGGAGGAATTCTTGGTATATTTAGTAAAAAATAATTTAACAAATATATAACTATGAAAAAAAGGAGAGATTAACAATCTCTCCTTTAAAATCTTAGTTAGCTTTCTCAGCGTAAACTGAAACTTGCTTCTTGTCTCTTCCTAATCTCTCGAACTTTACGTATCCATCGATTAATGCGAATAGAGTATGATCTTTTCCACATCCCATGTTGTTTCCAGCGTGGAATTTGTTTCCTCTTTGTCTAACGATGATGTTTCCAGCTTTTACAACCTCTCCATCATACTTTTTAACTCCAAGGTAATTTGGATTAGAATCTCTTCCGTTCTTAACAGAACCTTGTCCTTTTTTCTTCGCAAATAATTGTATATTTAATGTAAATAGCATCTAAATTTCCTCCTTCTCTACAAGCTTTATGTGTTTAGGATAACCCTTAGATAGTTCTTTCAACATCAATACCATTGTATCTAATAATACATGAACCTCTTTTTCTTTGTTAGAAAAATCCATTCCCCTCATATCAACGTCTAAGTACCCATCGGAGTCAATTTCAAATTTCGGAGTAATATCCAAAATCTCTTGCAATCCTCCTAACGGAAATTGCATTGCCATGGAAATTGCGGCACAAACAATATCTTGCCCGTACTCAGCGTATTCAGCATGACCATTGGCTCTGTATCTAACTACTTTACCATTTTTTTTTAAAATTTCAATCTTTGTCATAAATTAATTATGCATTGATTGCAGTAACTTTGATCTCAGTGAAAAGTTGTCTATGACCTTTCTTTCTGTGATATCCAGTCTTTGGCTTGTATTTGAAGTTAACAACTTTAGCTCCTTTACCTTGAGCAACAACCTCTGCAACTACTTTAGCACCTTCAACAACAGGAGTTCCAACTTTAACCTCTCCATTGTTTGATACTAAAAGAACCTCTGTTAATTCTACAGTTGTGTTAACCTCAGCATTTAGTTTTTCAACTCTTAATACTTCACCTACTGCAACTTTGTACTGTTTTCCTCCAGTTTTTATAACTGCGTACATTCTAACACCTCCAAAAGTATAAAGATCGCTAGATTCGGTTGCTGACGACCTTATCCAAGCTTAATCTACTGTTAATCATATCATTTTTTATGTATTTTGTCAACTAATTTATTTTAACCACTCTTGTGATAAAGGAGATCCATTTCTGTAATTTGTAATTTTTTCTAATTCACCTTTTGGTGTATAACTTCTCCATTCTCCATTTTGAAGTCCACCTGCTAATCTACCTTTCTCTCTAACTTTTCCATTATCCCAGTATGCAATCCATTCTCCATTTCCACCTTTAAAATCCTCTTGATGTAATATTTTTCCTGTATTGTCATACCAAGTTGCTGGTCCAGATATTCTTCCACCTGAATATGTTATTCTTGAACGAATATTTCCTGTATTTCTATAATATGTTTCTTGAACTCCATTTTTAACTCCATTTGCATAAGGCTCTTTTAATCCTACTCTTCCTGCTTCAGAATACCAAATCTTATAACCACTTAATTTTCCATCTCTATAGTCTTCAGTATAGTGTTTATGAACACCGACTACTGCTGCAAATGTCCCTGTAAAAGGTACAGTTGAATTCCCATTATAAGCTAATTTATTTCTAACTTGTTTTTTTGCTATATTTACTTGATCTATTCCATTTAAAGTAATCTCTGTAACTGCATTTTCTGCTAAAGCTACGTTTTGACCTGTATGAATTATATCTGTTTGAGGTATAAATTCACCTTCTGGCATAGTTGATATACTTACATCATAAGCTTGCTTTGGAACTGATGGCAATAAAATTCTTTCCTCATCACTTATTTTCTTTTCTAAAGGAGTACACCCTACTAGTGCTAATAATATTACTCCTATTGCTATTTTCATCTTTTTCATAACAATTTTCTCCTAATAAGATTTTATATAAAAAATAAAGCCAAGGAATTTATATAAAATTTCTTGACTCAGTTGTTTATTATTGATAGGCATTAAATAAGCCGGGTTTTGTATTTGTCAATCATTTATCTAGAGCTATAATTGCTTATAGCTTCAAGCAACTTACCCTGAGAGAGGACGAGCAGCCCCTATTCTCTCCTATTTAGTCTTGCTCCAAAGGGGGTTTACCTAGCTTCTTTAGTCTCCTAAAGAACTGGTGGTCTCTTACACCGCCTTTTCACCCTTACTACAAAATGTAGCGGTCTATTTTCTGTGGCACTTTCCTTAAAGTTTCCTTTAGTAGCCGTTAGCTACCCTTTTCGCTCTGTGGAGCCCGGACTTTCCTCTTGCTAACGCAAGCGATTAACTCTAATACCTATCACTTTTTAACTTGTATTTTTTCTTTTTTCTTTTTACCTGTATTATTCTAATAGATAATACTAAAAATGTCAACAAAATTCCTAAAAATACCTTAGTACCTAGTGACATCTGTTCTAAATCTTTACTATTCTCTTGAGAATCAGATGTTGCTACAAATATCTCTTGTAACCCCTCAACTAGATTTGTTGCTATCAGAGTCTCATTTTTTTCACCTACATACTCTTCCACATTTGTTAATAATAACGATAAATCTGAAGCCATATCTTCAGGATTTAAATCCTGTGAAATTTTTAATTGTACCTTTAAAACATCATTTTCATTATTTTTTATTAAATTTACAATAACTGTTTTCTCTTGTTCATCTGCCTCAAAACCTTCATTTTCTTCTAAAGTATTCAGATAAAGTTTATCTCCTGTTTTTTCTTGGAAAGTTTCTACAACTGTCAATAAATTTGATTTATCATCTTCTGAAAAAACATTTCTATAATCATTTATTTTTCCAAGGACCAAAGTAGAAAATATCAATGAACCTACCATAACTTTTTTTAGCATCCTATGTTCTCCTTACATTTTTTGAAATATTGGGCCATCATTGTATATTGAAATTTCTATTTCAAACTCTTTTTTCAATAAACTTTCCAACAAGTTTGAAAATATCCACTCACTTTCAAAATGACCTATATCAATCAAAGTAAAATTTTCCTCTCTTGCATCCATAGCTTCATGATATTTTATATCTCCTGTAATTAGAACTTGTGCTCCTAATTTTTTAGCTTTTCTCCAATAAGACGCCCCTGCCCCACTGACTAAAGAGATTTTTTTTATCTCTCTTTCTTCTTTTGATCTTACTACATTTATACTATTTAAATTTAACTTTTCTTTCAATAAATTCGATAAATTTTCTATACTTAAACTTTCATCTAGTTTATAAACTCTTCCAATCCCATACTCTCTTCCATTACTTTCCATTGGATCAAGTATTTTTCCATTTTTCATTCCAAGTATATTCTCACCTAAAAAATCATTTAATCCTGATTTTCCTGAATCTAAATTTGTATGCATTGAGTATACTGAAATTCCATTTTCTATTAATTTTATTATTTTTCGTCCTGCTAAAGTGTCATTAGTTATCTTTTTCAAAGATGTAAAGATTACCGGGTGATGCGTTATTATTAGATTTGCACCTGCTTCAATCGCTTTATCAATAACACTCTCTGTTAAATCTAATGATAATAAAATTCCAGTTATTTTCGAATCCCTTTTTCCTATTAATAATCCTACATTGTCCCAATCTTCAGCTAAAGAAGTTGGAAATTTCTCTTCTAAAAAATTTATAATTTTACTTAGCTTCATATCTTTAAACTTCTTCCTCCTCCTAAAGATATTTTTGTTAGAGCTTCTTCAAATAGCTGCTCACCTTCTCCTCTTTTTAAATCTAATGCATTTTCAATTTCAAATAGAGATTCTCTTTTATCTCCGATTAATCCGTAGTATCTTTTTAAAATCTCCTCTTCTAAGTGAGATATTTTTTTAAGAACTGAATTATAATCAAGTTTTTCAACTTCATTTATTTTTTCTTCTATTATTTCTGATTTTTCATCTAAAGGAATCTCGTCAGTATCCTCTTCCTCTAACTCTGCTACAATTTCATGCTCTATTAACTCCTCTTTTCTTTTTGAGAAGTATCCTTTATACATATACTTTTCTGTTTCTACTTTTTCATCTACAAATAGTAACATCTCTCTTCTAGCCCATAATTTAATATACTCTATAATATCTCCATTTGATGGTCTATACTCTTCTAAAGATTTTATTACTCCAATATTTCCCTCTTGAATTAAATCTAAATAATCAATTCCAGCTATTAAATAATCAAAAGCTATATTTGCAACTTCTCTTAGATTACTCTCTATTAATTTATGAGCACTTTCCTCTTCATCTAAAGTTTCTAAAACAGTTTCTAGTTCCTCTTTTGAAAGTGGTTGAATATAAGAGATCTCCTCTAAATACTCTCCAACAATCCCTTCCACTACATAACTATTCTCTTCAACCTTTTCTTCTTTTCTTATATCTACAGTTTCTAATTCTAATTTTAAATTTGAATTCTCTTTTAAAAATTTTACAAAGTCCTTATCATCAATACAATTTTCTAATATCTCTTTTTCAAATGCTTTTATCTTCATAGTGTCCCCTTTTTTTAGTTAATAATAAAATGGGGGATAGAAATCTCCCCCATATTGTTTTATACTTTAAAATCTTCTAGTTTCTTTCTTCTACTTGGATGTCTTAATTTTCTAAGTGCTTTAACCTCTATTTGTCTGATTCTTTCTCTTGTTACTTTAAATATTTTTCCAACCTCTTCTAGAGTTTTTGGTGCACCATCATTTAATCCGTATCTAAAGATTAAAACTTGCTCTTCTCTGCTACTTAAAGTTTTTAAAACATCATTTAATTGCTCTCTAAGTAAAGTTCTATTTGTTAATTCATATGGATTTTGCATTTTATTATCTTCTACGAAATCTCCTAATTCACTATCCTCTTCACTTCCAACTGGAGTTTCTAAAGATATTGGATCTTGATTCATCTCTTGAATACTTTTAATTTTTTCAACTTCCATTCCTAATCTATCAGCTAAAACTTCTGGAGTAGCATCTTTTCCTGTTTCTTGAAGGTATATTCTAGCTTCTTTTTTAATTTTATTAATAGTTTCTATCATATGAACTGGTATACGAATTGTTCTTCCTTGGTCAGCTATTGCTCTTGTAATAGCTTGTCTTATCCACCAAGTAGCATATGTAGAGAATTTATATCCCTTACTATATTCAAACTTTTCTACCGCTTTCATCAATCCTATATTTCCTTCTTGAATTAAATCTAATAACTTTAAACCTCTATTTGTATGTTTTTTAGCTATACTTACAACTAGTCTAAGGTTTGCTTCAATAAGTTGTTGTTGAGAGTATTCGTCTCCTTCTAAAGCTGCTTTTGCATATCCTAACTCTTCTTCATGAGTTAATAATGGAATCTGTCCGATTTCTCTTAAATACATCTTTATAGGCTCGTCTACTTCCATTTCACCAGTTATACTAAATAAATCATCATTTACTAAATCATCTTCAGTTACCTCTTCAATTTCATCTGGATTAAAATCGAAATCATCTGAATATTCAGTACTGCTACTTTTTTCTTCTTCATCCTCATCTTCATCTAATTCAACAACAGGTCTTTTTAATAGTGGAGTTATAACTTTTTTTACATCTTTTCTACCATCGTCTTTTCTCTTAATATTTTCCTGTTTCTTTACTTCTTCTTGGGAAATGATTTTTATTCCCTGTTCTGTCATTCCATTTATTAAAAACTCTATTCTTTCTGGCGGAAAATCTGCACTTAATTGGCTATTAATCTCTTCATAGCTTATTACTTTATTTTCCATTGCCTTTCTTAATAAAGCTAAAACCTTTTCATTTTTTATAAACTCCTTCATTAGTTGAAGCCTCCTCTATTGAATAAAATTATCTCTCAAAATTTTAAGCATTGATACTCTTAAATTCATCATACAATGCACGAAGGTCATTGAACTCAATATGTTGTTTCAATTTATCCTCTATTTTCTTTAGCTTGATATGTTTTAATAAGTTACTTCTCTCTTTTAATGCTTCTTTTAATTCTAAAATAAACCATGACATAAAAATAATTTGAAACCCTTTTTCTATATCCAATTTATTTGAGTAATCATCTATAGAAAGTAATGATATATTTACTAGCTCTTTCTCTTCATCTTGACTCAAATTTCCCGTTAATATTATATCCTTTATTATGTTAGAACTTTTCTCTTGATTTTCTTTTAAAAACTCTATATATTGAAATATTTTTTTCCCTAAACTACTACTAATCTCTTTATCCCTAAAATCTTCAATGTACTCATTTTGAGAAAGAACTAATGCTAATGTCAACTTCTCTAGATTATATAGTCCTTTTTCGTCTAAATCCTTACTTTCCTCTTTTTTTTCGTAAGTATTTTTTATTCTTTTTTTATTGTTTGTTATTAAAATAGATTTCAGTACATCTAATTCAATATTTAATGACTTACCTAACTTATCAATATATAAACTTCTTTCTAAATCACTTTCTAAACATTGAAAAAAATCTTTAAATCTATTTATGAAATTTTGTTTTGACATGTGATCTTCTAAACTATACTCAGATGAATATCTTAAATAAAGATAATCAAAAGCTTCTAAAGAATCTTTTACAACTTTTAAAAATGCTTCTTTTCCATATTTTTTTAAGTAATCATCAGGATCTTTTGCATCTTTATATAATAATACTCTTATATTGAATCCTGCTGATTTTAAAATAAGTATAGATCTCTCAGTAGCTTTTTGTCCAGCTTCATCCATATCAAAAGAAAGTATTACATTATTAGTATATTTTTTCAATAGATGCGCTTGTTCTTCTGTTAAAGCTGTTCCCAATGGTGCTAAAGCCACATCAAATCCATAAGAATGGCTTGATAAGACATCCATATACCCTTCCATTAAAATCGAATAATTCTTCTTTTTAATATTACTTCCTTTTTGGATAAAACCATATAAGTTTTTTCCTTTTGAGAAAATAGGTGTTTCCTGTGAGTTTATATATTTTGGAATATCTTTGCTATCCTCTAAAGATCTACCACCAAAAGCTATAATTTTACCTGAAACTGAGTATATTGGAAAAATAATCCTATTTCTAAAAGCATCATAAATTCCTTTTTCATTTTCTTTAGCTAATCCTAAATCAAATATCTTCTTTTTTTCAAACCCCTTTTTTATAAGATAATCATAAAGCCCTGTCCATTCATTGGGGGCATATCCTATTTCATTCTCTTTTATTAATTTTGGGTTTATTTTTCTTTTAGATAGATATTCTAAAGCATCACGAGCTGTATTTTTAAACATCTCCTCTTTGTAATAGTTGTGAGCCTCTTCCATAATTTCATAATACTCTTTATTTTCATTAACTTTACTATTTCCTACTTTTTTTATTGGAATATTATATTTATTTGCTAACTCTTCTACTGCTTCAACAAAAGATATTTTTTTATACTCTGAATAGAATTTTATAGGATTCCCACCTGCACCACAAACAAAACATTTACATATGTTCTTATTTGGACTTACTACAAATGATGGATTGTTATCTTGGTGAAAAGGACACAAACCTTTAAAGTTAGCTCCTGTTTTCTTTAAATCAACAAATTCTCCTACAACCTCTTCAATATGTAATTGTTGTAACAATAAATCAATATCTTCTGATTTATATTTCATCAATATTCTCCTAATCTCTTAGATTTTTTAAGTAAAAAATATTTAAGAGCAAACCGCTCTATCCTAAATTATATTATATTTTTGGTAAATATGCAATTTTTTTTTAAATAAAAAGAAGGATTTTTAAAAATCCTTCTCATTTTTTTAATTTTCTGTATTTTGTGTACTTAACTCAATCTCTTTTAAAGCCTCTTGAGCCTTTGCATTAATATAATCTATTTTTACTTGATTTTCAAACTCTTGGAAATCAGCTTTTTTCTCATCTGTTTGTGAATCTTTTTTATAGATTATAAAATCTTTCTGATCTTTAATAAATCCAACATCTCCAATTTTAGAATCATAAATAGCTTTTGCTAACTCTTCATTATATCCTAATCCTGGAATATATCCTTCTTTTGTAATTCCATCTATTTTCTCAGAGAAAACGATATCTTTATCATTTTTCAAATCATCAAATGTTATTGTTTTATCTGTTAAATCTTTAACAATTTGAGCAATTTGAGCATCTTTTGAATTTATTGTTTCTTCTGATGGTTCTGGAATAATTAAAATATGGCTTGCTGTAACTGTTTCAGCTTTATCATCTTTCTCTTGTACAAAAATTATGTGATATCCAAATTGAGTTTTTACAACTTCTGGATAAATCTCTCCAGGAGTTCCTGCAAAAGCTGCATCCTCAAAAGGTTTTACCATATCTCCCTTTTTAAAAGTTCCTAATGCTCCTCCTGTAGGACCACTTGGACCATCTGAGAAGTTTTTAGCCATCTCTGCAAAATTATCCTTATTAACTTTCTTTAAAAGATCTTCAGCTTTTTCTTTTGCTTTTTGGTCATCACTTTCTGTTGGTTGAACTTTTAAAATAGCGATATTTGCATTAGCGCTTTCTAATGTATCATAATTTAATTGATTCTCTTCAAAGAACTCTTTTAAATCATTTTGAGTATATGTTACTTCTGATTTTAGTTTACTATATAGTTCTTTTACAGCATTTGCAACTTGTAAATCTAAAGGTAAAACAGAATCTACTTTTATACCCTTAGCTTCAGATGCTTTTAATAATTTTATCTCTGATTCAATCGATGATTTTGCTAACTCTTTTGCCCCTTCTAAATCACCTTTAGTCATTGCTAATGTATTTAAAACTCTTTTATCAAATTCAACGTTGCTTACTTTAACTCCATCAAATTCAAAAGCCTCTTTTTCTACATAGGCATCGAAGTTTTTATCTAAATCCTCTAACTTCATTTTTGCTCTAGCTTCAGACATATCTTTTACATATGCTTCAGCACCTTTTTGCATTTTTAAAGCTTGCTCTATTTGAGTTTTAACCTCTTCTAATGGTTTCCCTTGGAACATTGTATATTTGTAATCAGCATAATATTCATCAATCTCTTCAGGTGTCACCTGAACTCCTTGAGTTATAGCTTCTGAAGTTTTTTGTAGTATTAAGTTTTCTCTAATTTCATTTTCTAAAGTTTTTGTAGTATATCCTTGACTTAAAAGTGCACTTTTAAATTGCTCTTTATCAGGGAAAGCCGCCTTTATTTGATCCATTTGAGCACTCACTTCTGATCCTGAAACTTTTACTTTTAATTTATCTGCCATCTCTAATAAAAGATTTCTATTAATTAACTCATTAAAAGCTATTGTATTCATTAGCTCTGGATCTATATTAGTTCCTAAATATCTTTTGTAATTCTCAGACATTATAGCCATAGATCTGTGTGCTTCTACCATTGTAACTTTTTTACCATTTAGTTTAAAAGCTAGTTGTGTATTTGCAGAACTACTTCTAAATGACATTGCATAACCTGCTATCAAACTTATTAAAAAGAATATTGTTACTACCCATATAACTGGTTTCATATTTTTTCTAAACTTTCTAATTGCCATTTTTAACCCCTCCGAAGAATTTTGTAAATATTATTTTGTATCTAACCCATATTTTCTGATTTTTTCATAAAGAGTTGTTCTTCCAATTCCTAAAAGCTTAGATGTTTCTTGTTTATTCCATCTTGTTTTTTGTAATGCCATTGCGATTACTACCTTTTCAACTTCATCTAAAGCATATATCTCTTGCTCTAATATATTTTTTAAAGGTCCTACTCCAATAACAGTTTTATTTTCAACTGTATCAGATTTCATTTTTATTTCTAATGGTAAATCTTCTACATCAATATTTCTATCGTTACATAAAATTACCATTCTTTCAATCATATTTTTTAACTCTCTTATATTTCCTGGATATGAGTATTCCATTAAATACTTCATAGCATCTCCTGAAATAACAGGTATTTCTCTTCTTAAATCTTTTACAATTTTATTTAAGAAGTAGTTTGCTAACATAGGAATATCATCTTTTCTATCTCTTAAAGGTGCTACTTCAATTGGGAAAGCTGTTAATCTATGATATAAATCTTTTCTAAATTTACCTTTTTCTGTTTCCTCTTTTAAATCCTTATTAGTAGATACTATAAATCTAACGTCTACTCTTCTTGATTTATTTCCACCAACTCTTCTAAATTCTCCATATTCGATAACTCTAAGAACTTTCGATTGAGCTTTTAAATCCATTGCTGATATTTCATCAAGGAATACAGTTCCACCATCTGCTTCTTCTAAAATTCCTTTTTTACTTGTAGTCGCTCCTAAGAATGCTCCTCTTTCATAACCAAATAACTCTCTTTCAATTAAATCTTCTGGTAAAGAAGCACATGAAATTGTTATATAGTTTTCTTTTCTTCTATCACTCTTTTTGAATATCTCTTTAGCAATTAACTCTTTTCCAACTCCATTTTCTCCTGTTATTAAAACAGTTAAGTCGCTCTCTGCTACTTTATCAATTAAGTTTTTTACCTCTTTAATTCTTGCAGATTGTCCAATTATTTCATTCTCATCTTCTGTATCTGAAAGTTTTTCTTCTAATTTTCTCTTCTCTTTTACTATCTCTAAGCTTCTTAAAGCTGGTATCATTATTCTGTTCATTTCTTTAACATCTACTGGCTTTAATAAATAGTTATAGATATCCGCTTCCTTCATCTCTTGAATTAAAGCTTCGTTTTCTTCATCAAGTAATCCTATTACTACGAAATCCTTTCCTATTCCATTTAACTTTCTCTTAGCTTCTGAAAAGTTAAACCATGTTAAATACTCGTCTAATAAAACTACGTCAAAATCACTCTCTCTTAACATATCTAGAGCATCTAATAAGTTATTAAATGTTATTATTTCATAAACTTCTGATAAAGCTTTTCTTACTTGTTTTAATGTTTCTTTTCTTTCTGAAACTACTAATATTGATTTTTTCATCCTTTTCCTCCTACTTTCTATTTTCGATAACAATGTATTATAATTGATATTTTGTTATTTTTCAAGACTTTTTTAAAAAATTCTGTTCTAGATTATTTCAAAGAGTTTCACTCTAAACATTAGTTCAAATTTCTCCTCTTTTTTCCTTTTTATTTTGTTATATTTTCTAAGTTAATGTTTTTTTTCTATATAAATTAATTTAACATAGACTTTAAAAACAAATTATAAAACATTTCAATCTCTCTAGTTATATCAATCGTTGCATATTTTTCAACCATTCTTTTATAACTATCTTCATCTACTACTTCTATTCCTGTTTGAGTTATCAAATATAATAAAAGAGTTGTTAATGATGAGCTTAACATTGTTCTAATTTTTTCTATTTCGCTTCTATACTCTTCTTTTATATGCTCTCTATTGTTATTTAAAAACTCACTGAATATAATATCTCTTTTCATATATTCATCGTATGTTAAATTTATCTCTCCATTTTCATAGATTTTAGCAAATAAAAATAAGTTGTATCTATCATCTTTTAAAGTTAATCTTCTTCTAACAATCATTTTTAATTTTTCTTCAAAAGGAACATCTAAATCTCCCACTTCCTTTAAAAACTCTTTTCTACTTATAACTGAATTATCCATTATTTCTAGTAGTAACTCTTCTTTACTTTTAAAATAGTAATAAAACCCACCTTTTGCCATTCCTAAAACGTTAGCTATATCCTCTATTTTTGTATTTCTGATTCCATTAGCCGCAAATAAAATAGTTGCTGTCCTCTTTATACGATCTCTTTTCGTCACACAATCACGTCCTTATTTTTAATTAAAATTTAAAAATATTAAATATATCGTTAGCTGTTGCAAATATAATTAACCCAAATAACATAATCATACCAATCGTATGAACTCTTTCTTCAAGTTTCTTATCAACTTTTATTCCAATTAATTCTAATATAACAAATATAATTCTTCCACCATCTAAAGCTGGAAAAGGTAGTAAGTTAAATATTCCTACATTTATTGATAATATTGCTAATAACCAAATTAAAATTCCAGAGCTTCCACTTTTACTTGCATCTCCTACTACTTTAACTATTCCAACAGGACCACTAATATCTTTAGCCTTTACTTTTCCTGTTACAAGCATTTTAACTCCACCTAATGTATCTTCAAATACACCTATAAATATTTTAAAAGATTGTTTTATTCCCTCTCTAAAACTATACTTTTCAAATTTATACTCAGGAATTATTCCCATAATAGCTGGTTTTTCTTCACTTATCTTAGTTAACGGAACTACTACATCTAAAGTTTTTCCATCTCTTTCTATAACTACATCTAGCGCATCTCTTTTTTTAGAGTCCTTTGCTATTGTTTCACCAATTTCTGACCAAGTAGTTATTTGTGTTCCATCTATCTCTTTTATAATATCATTTTCCTTTAAAACTGTTGATGCTTTTGCCTCTTTTATTACATTTCCTACTATTGGATTTGTATTTTGAATAGCTTTTCCACTAGTAAATGTTATTCCTAAAATTACTAATAACGCTAGCATGAAGTTCATAAATACTCCTGCAAATAAAACTACAAATCTAGCAAATGGTGACTTACTATTAAAACCATTTTCTACTTTACTCTCAACTTCCATTCCGTCTATATTTACAAAACCACCTATTGGTATTATTCTAATAGAATATAAAGTTTTTCCAGTATAATAAGAATATAATTCTGGTCCCATTCCTATTGCAAATTCAGAAACAGGCATTTTAAAAAATCTTGCCGCTAAAAAATGACCCAATTCATGTATAAAAATTATTAATCCTAGTAATAATAGCGCTATTATTATATCCATTTTTCCTCCTGTTATAAGATTCCATTTACGAGCTCAAACACTTCATTTGAAATCTCTTCTATTGTTTTTAACCTATCATTTTCAACGCATTTGATCTCTTTCCAAGAGTATTTTTTTGATATTTCACACGCATTTTCATGAGATTTTTTTAAGTATTCAATATTTTTTTCATGAATATCTTTTTTATCCTCTCCAGTTATTTTATTTTTTCTTTCAGCCATTAATTTTTGAGCAGTTTCTGTCGGCATATTTAAGAAAATAACTAAATCTGGTCTTGGTATTCCCATTTTACTATATTCTAAATCCTCTAACCAAGATAGGTACATCTCTTTTTCTTGAGAATTATCTATTTTAGATGCTTGATGAACCATATTTGATGTTGTATATCTATCTGTTATGATTATTCCGCCATCATTATAAAATTTTCCCCAATCAGTTTTGTAAGATGCATATCTATCTATTGCATACATCGTTGAAGCTGGATATGGATTTACTTTCTCAGCATCTGTTCCAAACTCTCCTGCTAAATACATTTTTACTGGAGCACACGCTGGGCTTTCATAATTTGGAAAAGATATTTTTCTTATATTACTTATTTTTTCTGATAACCTCTCAAACAGCATTGCTGTTTGCGTTTCTTTTCCACTTGAATCTGTTCCCTCTATAACTATAAGTCTTCCTCTTTTAATCTTTTGCATAATTGTCATAAACCCACTTTCTTGTTTCTTTATCTACATTTTTTATTACTTCTAAAGAATCTATCTCTTTAACTTTATGAAGTTCCATAGCTTTTTCTATTATCTCATATATTTCTAAAAATTTTATTTGACCTTTTAAAAATAACTCTACTGCAACCTCATTTGCCGAGTTAAAAACACAAGGCATTGTTTTTCCTATTTTTCCAGCTTGAAAAGCTAATTGTACTCCCTTAAATACTTCATTATCAACCTGACTAAAAGTTAGTTCTTTTAAAGTTTTTAAATTCAATCTTTCTAACGCACTACTTCCCTCTCTTTCAGGGTATGTAAATGCATATTGAATAGGTAGCTTCATATCTGGTGCTCCTATTTGAGCTATTATGGAGTTGTCTACAAATTCTACCATTGAATGAATTATACTTTGAGGATGCACTAGAACCTCAATATTTTCATAATCCACTCCAAATAGCATATGAGCCTCTATTACTTCTAATCCTTTATTAACTAAAGTTGACGAATCAATTGTTATTTTCTTACCCATAGACCAGTTGGGATGCTTTAAAGCTTCTTCAACTGTTACATCTTTTAATTCTTCTAAAGTTTTTCCTCTAAAAGTTCCACCACTAGCTGTAATAATTAAATTTTTCACCTCTTCTTTTCTACTTCCTTGCATACTTTGAAATAATGCTGAATGCTCACTATCAACAGGAATTATCTCAGCTTTTGGATACTCTTTTAAAAGCTTATTTATATAATCTCCTGCAGCCACCATAGTTTCTTTGTTTGCTAAAGCAACTCTTTTTTCTTTTTTTATTGCCTCTACTGTAGCCTCAATTCCAACAGCTCCACTTATAGCTGTTAAAACTATATCAGCTTCATCTAAAGCTCCCATAAGTTTCAACCCATCATCTCCAAAATATATTGTTTTTTCTGGATATAATCTCTTTAAAATTTCAGCATTTTTTTCAGATCCTATACAAAGATACTTTGGATTAAATTTCTCTATTTGCTCTTTAAATAACTCTAAATTTGAATACGCAGACATCCCTATAACCTTGAATTTCTCTTTTTTTGCTTCTATAACTTTTAATGCATTTGTTCCAATACTTCCTGTAGAACCCAATATAGTTATACTTTTCATACTTCCTCTCCTCAAATTCTTTATATTTCTCTTCTAAAAAAATGGTAGCTTTTTAAGCTACCCTTTTCTCTAAATAAATTTTAATAAATAATACACAACTGGTACAACAAACAGCATACTATCAAAACGATCTAATATTCCACCATGTTCTCCTAGTAATTTTCCTGAATCTTTTACTTTAAACTCTCTTTTAAACATAGATTCACCTAAATCACCTATTTGAGCTACGATACTAATTAAAAATCCAAATAATAAAACTACTATTGTACTTACATCAGTTCCAAAAATATTAAAATACTTATTTATTAGATAAATAGTTCCCATTGTAAAAACTATTCCTCCAATAGAACCTTCTATAGATTTCTTTGGACTAATTGAACTAAATCCTTGTTTAAATATTTTTCTACCGATTCCCATCCCTACAAAATATGCAAAGGAATCACATACCCATACTAAAATCTGAATTGTTAATAACCATTTTCCACCATTTGGAAGGTAGTTCATTAATAATAGATGTGTAAACAATCCCGAAATATAAACGACTCCAAGCAGTGTAACTCCAATATCTCTACTAGAATTTTCAACTTTATTTTGTAAAACTTTTTTCCCTATTAAAGCTATTGTTAATAACGTTATAGGCATAAGTATAAGTGTTGAATTATCTACATTTGTGAAATATATTATATTTGGTATAGCCAATCCAGCTATATACCCTAAATTTACATCTGGTTTTTTCCCACCAATTTCTGCCATTTTATAAAATTCAAACAACCCTACTAATATAACAAAGTTTACAAACAGTAATAGTAAAAATCCTCCTTTTAACAATACTGTTATTAAAAGTGGTATTCCTATTAAAGCTACTAATATCCTATTTAACATCTATTTTACTCCTCCAAAACGCCTATCTCTTTTTTGATAACTCTCTATAGCCTTTATTAACTCATCTTTATTAAAATCTGGCCAATAAGTATCTGTTACATATATCTCAGAATAGGCTATTTGCCATAATAAAAAATTAGAAATTCTCATCTCTCCACTTGTTCTTATTAGTAACTCTGGATCTGGTAACTGGTTATATAAATATTTTTCTACAGTTTCCTCAGTTATCTCTTTTTCATTATTTTTTACAATCTCTTTTATAGCATCAACTAATTCAGCTCTCCCTCCATAGTTAAAAGCTATATTCAATGTTATCCCTGTATTTCCTTTTGTCGCCTCTTCTAACTTACTAATCTCTGCAAGAAGATCTTTGCTAACACCCTCTTTTCTTCCAGAAACTAAAAATTTAACATTATTTTTCATCAATAATTTTTTTTCATTTTTTAAATAAGTTTTGAAAAGAAACATTAAAGTATCCACTTCTTCCTTTGCTCTTTTCCAATTTTCTGTTGAAAAAGCATAAACTGTTAAATATTTTATACCTAACTCTCCACAAGAAGTTAATATCTTTCTTAAAGTATCTGCTCCAGCTTTATGTCCATATGTTCTAGGCATTCCTTTTTCCTTTGCCCAACGTCCATTCCCGTCCATAATTATTGCTATATGATTTGGTACTCTTAAACTCATTATTTCTCTCCTCTCAATAAATCACTAAATTTTACCATATTTAGAACATTTTTTCCATAAAAAAAATGGTTCCTAAGTGAACAAAAGAGGTAGTTTTTATGCTACCTCCTTTTACTTTTTGTATAGTTTATTAACTTTTATGAACTCTGCTACCTCTTTTGGTACCATATTTTCTATTGATTCCTCATTTAAAATAGCTTCTCTTACCCTTGTTGAAGAAAAATTTAAAAATGGATTTTTAACTTGTAAAAGATTTGAATCTTTTAATATAGTACTATATCCCTCTCTTTGAAGAACGACTACCTTAGCTAATTTTAAAATTTCTTTATAATTTTTCCATTTATGAAAATACTCTCCAGAATCTTCACCAATAATTTCAAAATACTCATTCCCTGGATAAGTTTCAATAATTTTTAATAATGTGTCATAGGTAAATGAGATATCTTTTGATTTAGTTTCTATATCTGAAACCTCTATCTTTTTTTCATTTTCAAATGCTATTTTACACATTTTTAATCTCATAGTAGCATCCGCTAATGTGTTTTTTCTATGAGAAGGAGTTCCTACTGGTATAACAATAAGTTTATCTAATTTTAAATAATCTACAATAAACTTCGCCATATAAATATGACCATTATGAATAGGATTAAAGCTTCCTCCGTATATACCTATTTTCATCTTTAGCCAATCTCCGCAATAGCTTCAATTAAACACTCTGTAGTAGTACTTTCTAAAATACTCTCTCTAATTTTTTTATCTCTAAAAATTTTAGCTAATGACGAAAGTAGTTCTAAATACTTTTTACTTTCACCTTTTGGTGCTCCGACTAATATTACTATTTTAACTTTTTCTCCATCTAATGAATCAAAATTTACAGGTCTCTTTAATAGTGCAACTGATACTACAATATCTTTTACCACTTCTGTTCTTGCATGAGGAATTGCAACTCCCATTCCAATTCCAGTAGTTCCTACATTTTCTCTTTCTAAAACCTCTTTATAAAATATATCCTTATCAGAAATCAAATCGCTATTTTCAACCATATTAGATACCATTATTTTTAATATCTCATTTTTTGAAACAGATTTATTATCTATAATGTTAATCATTTTTATATTAAAATAATTTAACACTTGTTGCCCCCTTTAAAACTTTATGCTATTTAAAATTTCATCATCAATTTGCCATTGAGTTAGTCTATTTTGATTTTTAACTCCACTTAATAACATCGCTCTATATTTCTTTTCATTTTTATAAGTATAACTTTCCAATACTTTTTTATATGCTAATAATGATATGTTTTCAGAAATTTCAGTAATCTCACTTTCATTTTCTATAGCATTTTCTAATTGACTTAAATCATATCTTTGTTTTGTAAAATAGCTAATAACAAGATATCCTATCTCATCTACCCATCCTATATTTTCTATAATCTCTTTCATAGCTAAAGCCATTAAAGGTTTATAAAAGTTTATATTATCCATAAGAGATAGATTAAATAGAGTTTTCAAAAACTCCTCTTTATCCTTTAAAGCTAGCTCTTTTCCATATTTTTTAGAAAATTCTAATTCGCCTTTTATCACTAGCTTCATAAAATTCTCTTTCAACTTATCAACAGGTACATTTGATAATCTTTCAATTTTTTTCTCTTTAATTCTCTCTATCTTATTGCTCTCTTCTTTTAAAACTCTTTCAAAAATCTCATCATTTTCACAAAATACCATTAGAGGAATTGAAAAATTCATCTCTTTTCTCTTAACTACACCATCACAATCTATAGTTAAGTAGGCTCTTTTGTCAAGAGTATCCGCATTTTCAATTACTTTTGCTACTCTTTTTTCTATTCTATTTTTCATTTATTTCACCAAATCCTTTTAAACTATTATCTTCTAACATTGTAAACTCTATTTTAAGAACAAATAAATTGTCCATTTCTAATCCTTTAGGAAGTTTTACTAAATCTTTTTCTGTTGTTATTATAAAATCTGCATCCATCGCTTTCGCTCTTTTCTTTATAACATCAAAGTCTTTCTCTTTAAAATCATGGTGATCCATAAAATCTACTCTTTCTATGTACTCTGGATTTAAAGAAATTACTGTCTTTTCAAAATTAAGTGGATTTGCAAGACCTGAAAAAAGAAGAACTCTTTTTCCTGCTACCCAAAATAATGGCTTTGCATTTCCTTTTATATCACACAATGAAGTCACTCCATGTTTAGCAACTGAAACTGACTTTTTAAATTTCACTTTTAAAAATCTTTTTAATGTCTCTAAATCACTTTCAGATATTAAATCTGATTTTGTTATTATAAATTCACTTGCTCTCTCTCCACCTTTTTGAAAGTCCTCTCTTAAAGTTCCTTTAGGTAATAACGCTCCCCAGCCAAAAGGATTTGTTGCATCAATCAATACAATATCTCTATTTCTCTTTAGTTTTCTATGCTGAAAACCATCATCTAATATTATTGTGTCTACTCCAAACTTTTCCACTGCTAATTTACAAGCCTCATATCTATTTCTTCCAACTATAACAGGCATTTTTAAATTTAAAGCATGGATATAAGGTTCATCTCCACTCTCTTTAGATGTAACTAATATTTTTTTTCCATCACTTACCACTAATGGATCAATTTTTCTTTTTCCTCTATATCCTCTTGATACTATAGCAACTTTTCTCCCCATTTTCAGAAGTTTTTTTGCAAAGAATTGAACTGCTGGAGTTTTACCAGTACCCCCAACAGTTATATTCCCTATACATAAAATATCAACATCTGGTATCTCATTTATTTTAAGATACCTTTTATCGTAAAGCCAATTTCGTATTGAGGTTATTAAAAAATATATATACGATAAAAGTCTCATTTTTTCCTCTCTTTACTAAATTTTTACTTGAACTAATTTAGAAATTCCTATTTTTTTATTCATTGTTACTCCATATAGAGAATCTGATGCTTTCATAGTTTCTTTATTATGAGTTATTAAAATAAATTGAGATCTATCAGTAAACTCTTTTAATTTTCCAATTAATTTTCTGGTATTTTTTTCATCAAGAGCAGCCTCAATCTCATCTAAGAATGTAAATGGACTAGGTTTATACATAAATATTGCCATTATAAATGCTATTGCAACCATTGACTTTTCTCCACCAGAAAGCAGTGAAAGAGCTTGTCTTTTTTTATTTTTGTACTTTACCGATATTTCAACACCACAATTTTGGAAATCTTCTCCATTATGAAGTGATAATTTTCCTTCTGAGTTATCTAATGTCTCTATACACATCTCATTAAAGTTTTTATTTATCTCCTCATAAGCTTCATAGAATTTCTCTTCAATTGTTTGGTCAATCTCTTTTATTAAAAGAGATAAACTTTTCTCTCCTTTTACTAAATCCTCTCTTTGTAGATCAATAAATTTATATTTATTGTCTAACTCCTTAAACTCCTCAATTGAAAGTAAATTTACAGATTCAAAACCTCTTAATTTTAATTCTAACTCTCTTACTTTTGTTCTTGAAGCTTTTATATCCTCCTCTTTTAGAGAATACTCTTCAACTTCTAGCAACTCTTCTAATTGAACTAAAATCTCTTCAATCTCTCTAGAAATTCTCTCCTTTCTTTCTAGCTCTCTATTTAAAATCTCTTTCTCTTTGAATAAAGTTGTTTCAATTTCTCTTGAATTTTTTATCATATCTTTTGATTTTTCTTCTAAAATATGATCCTCTTTTTTCATATCTTTTAGTTCTTGGTTTTCATTTTCAAATTTTATATTTTTATTTTTTATATCTTCTGCTATAGTATGAGCCTTTTCTTCTAATTTTTCAAGTTCTTTTTTTATTTCTATTAAAATATTTGATATTTTATCCTTTTTCTCCTGTTGCTCTCTTTGCTCATTTTTTTCTTTCTCTTCTTCTTTTTCAATTTGAACAAATCTATCTTTACTATTTAGATACAGTATTCTTATATCTGAAAATTTATTTCTTAAATCATTTATCTCTGTATTTAAAATTTGAATTGTAGAATTTTCATTATCTAATTCATTTTTTAAATCTGACACTATTTTTTCAGTTATCTCTTTTTCACTTTGAGAGTTTTCAACTCTTTTAGCATACTCTTTACTATAATTTTCCTCTTCTTGAATCTCAATATCTACTACTCTTTTTTCTTTTTCTAGCTTTTCACTTCTTGATTTTAAATCTAAATATAACTCCTCTGCTATTTTAGATTGTTTTCTTAGACTATCTTCTAGCGCATCAATTCCGCCTATTTCATCTTCGTACTTCTCAAGTTTTTTACTCATAACTTGAATTTTTTCATTCCAATCCTTTAATTTTAATGACATCTCTCTTGTGCTATCTTCTAAAGTTTTAATCTCTTTTTTTCTTTCAAAAATCTGAGCAACAATAGAGTTTGAATTTTCTCCACCTGTTATTCTTCCTCTAGAGCTTAATAACTCACCAGAAAGAGTTACTATATTTCCACTATAACTATTTTCTTTTAAGATTTTTAAAGCAACATCTGCCTCTGTTACAACTAAAATATTTCCCAATAGCATATCTAATACTTTACTATATTTTTTATCTACAGTTACTAAATCTGATGCTCTTCCTACAACACCCTCTTTTCTAGGAATGTCTTTTATTGAACCAACTTTAATTGTATCTAAAGCTAAAAACGATGCTCTTCCAGCTTTTTTTTCTTTTAAAACTTCTATTCCTTTTTTAGCTACTTCACTTGTTGTTACAACTATATCCTGCAAATTACCTGGAATCGCTGCTTCTATTGCCTTTTGATAGTTCTCTGGCACAGTTATTAATGATATCACTGCACCTTCTACTCCTGGTATCTTAGCATTTAAAACCTCTTTTACACCTTTATAAAATCCTTCATTACTTTCTTGAACTCTGTAAAGAGCTTGAAGTTTAGCAGAGGCTCTTTTTTCTTCAAATTCAGCATTTCTTACTAATTCAGCAGCTTTATTCATATCTCTACTTAAATCACTAATCTCTTGCTCTAACTTTATCTGTCTCTCTTCTGTTTCTTTCAATTCTTTTTGTTTTAACTCTTTATTTTTTAAAGCTTTCTCTAACTCTTTCGAATTCTCTTCTATTTTTTTATCGAATCCCTCTTTCTCCTCTTTTAAAGATGAAATCTTGAATTCACTACCTTTCATTCTTCTTGTAGAACTTTCGATTTCGTTTAAAAGTTTTAACTTTTCAACTTCTAAATCCATTATTTTTCTCTTTTTTAATTCGATACTAATCTCTTTATCTCTTTTGTTTGTTTCTTTATCCTCAATAGCTTTTTCAAACTCTTTATTTTTTGTTTCAATATCTAAAACTCTTTCTTTTACTCTCTCTTTTTCCTCTTTTAGTTTTACTAATATCTGGTCTTTAGATTCTACTGTTTTTTCTACTAAAACAATCTCTTCCTCTTTTTGTTTTAATTCTCTTGTATAAGATGTTATTCTTTCTCTAACTCTTATCTCTTCTTTTTCTAATGATTCAATCTCAGACCTTAAAGATGTATTACTTTCTGAAAAATTCTCTATCTTTGAGTATAACTCTTTTCTTCTATTTTCAATTGAATTAAGTTCTATCTCTAATTTTTTTAACTCCTCTTCCAACGTTGAAGTTATTGTTACTAGTCTTTCTTGCTCTTTTTCTCCTGATTTTAATATTTCATCTTTAGAGTTTAAATCAAATGTTAAAACTCCTTTTTGTAAAATATTTTTCTCATCTTTTAAAGCTAAATATTCAACTGCTTTTTTAGATTGTTTTTCAACTCTTGCTCTATTTTCACCAATCTCACCTAGAACTAGTTCTATTTTTTCAAGCTCATTTTGAACTTTTTCTAATCTTTTTTCAGATTCCATTTTTTTCTGTTGAAACTTCTTTACTCCAGCAGCTTCCTCTATTATACTTTTTATCTCTTTATTTGAAGATGAAATTATTCTTTCTACTTTTCCTTGTCCTATTACAGAATAAGCACTTTTTCCAACTCCAGTATCTAAAAATAGTTCTCCAATATCTTTTAATCTAACTTTTTTATCGTTGATTAAATAATCGTTATCTCCATTTTGAGACATCTTTCTTGTGATTTTTATACTATCAGCTTCAATTGGAAAAAAGTTATCTCTATTGTCTATAAAAAGAGAAACTTCTGCATAATTTGCAGGCTTTTTTCCCTCTCCACCAGAAAATATAATGTCTTTACTCTCTTTAGCTCTTATATTTTTATAAGATTGTTCTCCTAAAACCCATAATATTCCATCTAATATATTTGATTTTCCACTTCCGTTTGGTCCAACAATAGAGGTTATTCCTCCATCAAAATCTATTCTTATTCTTTCACCGAAAGACTTAAATCCATAAATTTCTACACCTTTTAAGTACATCTTATCTCCCTAATAACTTTTGTCTTAAAAAAAGCTAACCCATTTAGGTTAGCCTATATTTAATATTTTATCAATTCCATTTTTTAAAGCTTCTAAAGCTTTTGCTCTATGGCTAATTTGATTTTTTATTTCAGGCATCTCAGCAAATGTTTTATCATACTCTGGTAAATAGAAATGAGGATCATATCCAAAGCCTTCTTTTCCTCTAGCTTCATCTATAATTACTCCCTCTATTTCACCTCTAAATGAGTGATACTCTCCATTTGGTTTTCCTAAAGTTATCACAGTCACAAATTTTGCTTTTCTATTCTCTATCCCTTGTAAGTTCTCTATTAGTTTTTTATTATTTGCCGCATCATTTCCATCTTCTCCAGCATATCTAGCAGAGTAAACTCCTGGCTCACCATTTAAAGCTTCAACACAAAGACCAGAATCATCTGAAATTGTGATCATATTTGTAAATTTTGCTATCTCCAGTGCCTTCTTTTTCGAGTTTTCTTCAAAAGTATCTCCATCTTCTATAACCTCAGGAATTTCTATTCCATCTTTTATAGAAAGTATTTCAAAATCTAATCCAGATAAAATTTTTGACATCTCATCTATTTTTTTCTTATTTCCTGTGGCTAAAAATATTTTCATTACTTAGAAAACTCCTCCTCTATCTCTTTTCTTTGGATATCTATTAATTCATAAATCCCTTTTTCAGCTAAATCTAATAACTCATTTAACTCTTTTCTTGAGAAAGTTGCTTCTTCTCCAGTTCCCTGAATCTCTACAAACTCCCCTTTATCATTCATAATTACATTCATATCTACTTCTGCTTCTGAATCTTCAGTATACATTAAATCAAGTATTGGAGTTCCTTTTACAGTTCCTACAGATATTGCTGCAATGTTAGCGATAATTGGATTTTCTGTTAATAATCCTTTTTCCATAAGTCTTCTCATAGCCATTTCTAAAGCTATAAATCCACCCGTGATTGATGTAGTTCTCGTTCCACCATCTGCTTGAATTACATCACAGTCGATAGTTATTGTTCTCTCTCCTAATTTTTCAAGGTCAATACAAGCTCTTAAAGCTCTTCCTATAAGTCTTTGAATCTCCATTGTTCTTCCACCAAGTTTTCCTTTAGCAGCTTCTCTTTGGTTTCTCTCTCCTGTTGCTCTTGGTAACATTGAATATTCTGCTGTTATCCATCCTTTACCTTGATTTTTTAAAAAAGGCGGTACCTTCTCTACAACTGTTGCAGTACAAATAACTTTTGTATTTCCAATTTCTATTAAAACACACCCTTCAGCATACATAGTGTAGTTTCTAGTAATCTTTACTTCTCTTTTTTCATTTGTTTTTCTTCCGTCTAATCTTATCATTTCTCTTCCTCTCTATATATACTGTTCTAACTCTTCAAGTTTTTGGTTTTCAATTAGATCTACTGTTTCTATAGGCTCTATTTTCCCAAACTGAATCTCGTAAAGTTTTCTGTATATTCCGTTATTTTCTAGTAATTTTTGATGCGTTCCAACCTCTTTTATCTCTCCATTTTCCATTACAACTATTTTATCTGCATTTATTATTGTAGATAATCTATGAGCTATAACAAAAGTAGTTCTTCCCTTCATCAGAGTATCTAAAGCTTCTTGAACTAATCTTTCTGATTCTGTATCTAAAGCTGATGTTGCCTCATCAAGTATCATAATACTTGGATTTTGAATCAATGCTCTAGCTATTGCAAGCCTTTGCTTTTGTCCACCTGATAAAAGAACTCCTCTTTCTCCAACTTCTGTTTCAAATTGATTTGGTAACTCCATTATAAAGTTATACGCATTTGCCATTTTAGCAGCATTTATTATTTCATCTTTCGAAACATTATCTTTTCCAAAACCAATGTTTTCACCAATAGTTCCACTAAATAAGAAAGTCTCTTGTGGCACTATTCCAATATGATTTCTATACTTTTGTAATGACATCTCTCTTATATCAATATCATTTATTTTTATACTTCCTGAAGTTATATCGTAGTATCTTGGTAATAGATTTACCAAAGTTGTTTTTCCACTTCCACTTTTTCCTACTAAAGCAACTACTTCTCCTGCTTTAACATTCAAGTTAAAGTTTTTTAATACTTTTTCATCTCCATCATCATACTTAAAGTCAACGTTATTAAAATCAATTTTCTCTATAGTTTCAGGTACTTCTTTAACATCTTCTCCTATATGATCTGGTTCTAATTCTACATCTAAAATTTCAATTACTCTATCTGCAGAGGGTAAAGCTTCTTGTAACTCACTATTTCTTTTAATTAAAGTTTTTAATGGTTGCTGCATAAGTCCTATTGCAGTTATAAAAGATATTAGATCTCCAGGTGTCATACTTTGAACAACAATTATTTGATATCCACCATAACCTGCAACTAATAGAATCATTATTGTTGCTAAAACTTCATTTATAGGTGATATTTTAGCCTTTATTTTTGTTGTTTTATATATTTTATCAAACTCTTCTTGAGTTACATCCATATATTTATCAATAATCTTATCACTTCTATTAAAACCTTTTATAACTGATATTCCAGATAACGCTTCTTGAACAAAAGCAGTTACATCTCCAACTGTATCCTGTCTTACTCTCCCTGATTTTCTAATTTTCTTTGTATATTTTTTTACCATAGAAAGTATCGCTGGTAAAACAGTTAACGATATTAGTGCCAATACAAAGTCAACTTGAAACATTCTGAATAAAAGAGCAACAACAGTTACAAACTCTTTCAACATATCAAACAACATAAATCCTATTCTTCCAAGAGTTGTTGAATCTCCTGAAAGTCTAGCCATTAAATCTCCTAGCTTATTTTGTTTAAAATACGCTATTGGTAATCTTTGTAAATGTGAGAATACATCTATTTTAATATCTCTTCTTATTTTTTCTGTTATGTATCCTGATGAAATATCTGCAAAATAGTTTGTTATAACTTTCAAAATAGTAGATGCAAAAATAGCTCCAATAACAATCATCATCATTTTTGCATTTTTCTTTACTAAAACATCATCTATTAAATATTTACTTAGCCAAGCAGGTACTGCACTCATCAAAGATGTTACAGTAGATAATAATATTACTCCTAACATAGCTGTTTTATATTTCAAACTATATTTTAAGAAAGTTTTTAAAGATTTATTTTTAAAAAACCCCATTATTTTCCTATCTAATTCATTAATTTTTTCCATTTTATTTTCCTTTCAATAAAAATTCAGCATATCTTTTTGTAATATCTACTCCAGAAAGCTTCTCTCTTATTCGTTGAATTTTTTCTTGAACAGAGTCTAAATTTTCTAAAACAGTTTTCATACTTTTTTCTATTTCTACAGAGTTACATCTTTTTTGTAATAACTCTGGAAAAACCTCTTCATTTAAAGTTAAATTTGGTAAAGATACAAAACCAACTTTTAAAATATATTTAGCTATTACATAATTTATAAAATTAGTTTTATAAACGACTATTGTTGGAATTCCTAGTAAAGCTAGCTCCAAAGTAACTGTTCCTGATGCAGCTATAGCAATTTTACTCTCTTTAACACTTTTATTTAAAGATATATCATAACAAATTTCTAAATTTTTTAAATCTGCTAAATTTTCATCTATCCACTTTAAATGCTCTTTTGAAGAAAGTTTTAGAAGATATTTCTCATTTGGATTCTTTTTTACAAGATCTATGAAATCAGGTATTAAAGATTTTATCTCCTGTTTTCTACTACCTGGAAGCAATAAAATTTTGTCTCCAGTTCTATCTATTTTTTTATATCTCTCTGTAAATGGATTTCCATAGTAAATTGCATCTACATTATGTTTTTTATAAAAATCAACTTCCCATGGAAAAATAACCATAATATGATCCGCTAATTTTAGTTTATCAATTCTTTTTTCTCCCCAAATCCAAAGTTTTGGAGGAATATAGTAAAAAATTTCAACGTCTTTAATCTCTTTTTTTAGTAATTCTAAAAATTTTAGATTAAACCCACCATAATCTACCATAATAACTTTTTTTATATTTTCTCTTTTTATAAAATTAAGATACTCTTCAGCTTTATTTTTTAAATAACTGTATTTTTTTATCGCTTCAGTAAATCCCATAATCGCTAATTCATCGATATCCTGTATTATGTTAACTCCTGCATTTTTAGAGTGTTTGCCTGCCACTCCATAAAACTTTACATTTTTATCTAATTCTTTAGCTTCTTTAACTAAATAAGATAGGTGTAAATCTCCTGACACCTCTCCTGTAGAAACAAATATTTTCATATTTTCACTCCAATAATAAAGATATTATTTTTTTCTGCTAACTCTATACAATCTTTCATATCTAAAAATAACATCTTATTTGCTTCAGCTACAATTCCTTTAGCTTTTATTTGTACGGCTCTTTTTACTGTTTCTATTCCTACTGCTGGTATATCAACTCTCATATCTTGCTGAGGTCTTGCCATTTTTATGATTATGCACTCTTCTCCTGCATACTCTCCAGCTCTTTCTATTGTTTTATCAGTTCCCTCTATTCCCTCTAAGGCTACTACTGATGACTCCTTACAAACAACTGTTTGACCTGCATCTATTTCACTTAGTGCTTTAGCTGCTTCAATCCCTATTTGTATTGTTTTTTTATCCTCTTGAGAAGGTACATTTTTAGTATAACACCTCTCTTTAAACATCATATCTCCTAATAAATGATTTTGAGGTAATACTTTTATCTTATTTAATCTTAAAAATGATATAACACCAAATAATAAAGTCTCATCTTTTTTATCTGGTAATTTTTCCATTAGTCTTTCTCCAAAATAATCTAATTTCATCTCTTGAAATAAAATTGATTTCTCTACTTTTCCAAGCATTACAACTTCTTTTATATCATTTAGCAATAAATATTTTGTTATTTCTCCTATTTCTCCTATATTGAAGCTTTTATAATTTTTATGATTTTTTATTTCTTCTTCAATTGTATCAAAAAGTCCTATTAAGTATACCTCTATCCCTTTAGCTTCCGCTTCTTTAAGGAAATATAGAGGTAACTTTCCGTTACCTACTATTATTCCAACTTTTTTCATTATCTTGTAATCCCCCTGTTACTAGTTTTTATAAACTCTACAAGATACTTTATATTTTTGTCTTCAGGAAATTCATTTTCAAGCTCAACTAAAGCATCTTTCAATGGATTTCCATTTCTAAATATAATTCTATATGCTTTTTTTAAATTTGAACGATCCTCTTCTGTAAATCCTTTTCTTCTAAGTCCAACAGTATTTAATCCTCTTATTACAGCTTTATTTCCTTCTGCCATAACAAATGGACAAATATCTTGATTTATTGCACTCCCTCCACCAGTCATAGAGTAAGAACCTATTCTACAGAATTGATGAACAGGTGTTAAGCCACCAATTATAGCAAAATCATCAACAGTTACATGTCCTGCTAAAGTAACTCCATTTGCTAGTATACAATTATCTCCTACTATTACATCATGAGCTACATGTACATATGCCATTAATAAATTATTGCTTCCAATTCTTGTTTCCCATCTATCATCTGTTCCCCTGTGAATTGTTACAAACTCTCTAATGCTATTGTTATCTCCAATTATAGTTTTTGTTGGCTCACCTTTATACTTTAAATCTTGCGAAGCTTTACCAATAGAAACAAAAGAATAGATTGTGTTATTTTCTCCTATTTCAGTTATTCCCTCAACTACAACATGAGATTGTAATACTGTATTTTTTCCTATCCTTACGTCTTTTCCTACTATACAGAAAGGACCTATCTTTACTCCCGGTTCCAGTATTGCTCCATCCTCAACTATAGCAGTGCTATGAATTTCAGTCACTATTTTTTCACCCTACTCTCTATTTTTCCATAATAGTAAATGTAAATGATGCCTCAGTCACCACTTTATCATCTACTTTTGCTACTCCTGTAGCTTTTACTATGTTTCTTCTTAATTTATCAACTTGTACTTCATATATTAATTGATCTCCTGGTCTAACTGGAGCTTTAAACTTTACATTTTCAATTGCAGCAAAATATGGTACTTTTCCTTCTGTATCGTCTAAAACTAAAACTCCTAAACACTGTGCCATTCCTTCTACTATTAAAACTCCTGGCATAATTGGATGTCCTGGAAAGTGCCCATTAAAAAACTCTTCATTTACAGTTACGTTTTTTAATCCTCTTATTTTTTGCGCCTCTTTATCCATCTCTAAAACTCTATCAACTAATAAAAACGGATATCTGTGTGGTATTCTTTTCATTATCTCCATAACATCTAACATATTTTTTCCTCCTGCTTTTTAAGTAATTTTGCAAATTCTATATCTAAAGCATGACCTGCTTTGATAGCTATTATGTGTCCTTTTATAGGTCTGTTTAATACTTTTAAGTCACCTATTAAATCTAAAATTTTATGTCTCACAAACTCATCTTCAAATCTTAAACCATCAGGATTTAAAACTCCATCTTTTTTTACAACAATAGCGTTATCTAATGTTCCTCCTAAAGCTAAATTATTTTTCTTTAAGTAATCTATTTCATAATCAAATCCAAAAGTTCTTGCATTTGCTATTTCATTTTTATAAGATTCCATATCTAAGACAACTTCTAACATCTGACTTTTTAAAAATGTATGATCAAACTTAATAGTATAAGTTATTTTATATCCATCATAAGGTAATGCTACTATATGTTTATCTCCTACTGTTAAATTTATTGGTGTTTTTATTTCAATCTCTTTAACCTCTTCTTCTAACTCTTGAATCCCAACACCTTCAATAACTTCTAGAAAAACCCTCGCACTTCCATCTCCTATAGGAAGTTCATTTCCATCTAACTCAACAATTAGATCTGTTATCCCAGCTATATAAAGAGCTGATAAAAAATGCTCAATTGTGTAAACTGCTGCTCCAAACTCATTTTTTAAGTTTGTTCCTCTTGTTAAATCAAATGTATTTTCTATATCCATAGAAATTTCATTTTTACCACTCTCTAAATCTACTCTTTTAAAGACTATTCCACCACTTTTAGCTGGAATTAATTTCATTTTTATCTCTTCACCTTTGTGAAGACCAATGCCATTATATTGAATTTCTTTATTAAGAGTTTTTCTCTTCATAAATTTTCTCTCCTTTTAACCTATGCTTTAGTTAAAAATTTTGTTGCTAAAGCTAAAGCTATATCTTTTTTCCCATCTACAAATTGTACACCTAATTTTTTTTCTGATATTTCAACTACTTTTCCTAATCCAAACTTTGTATGAATAACTTTTTCTCCCATAGCAAAAGGAGAATTTGAAATATTTTTCATTTTTTTTAAATCTTCTGCAGTTATAATATTTTTATAACCTGTTATTTTTTTATCATTTGTAGAAAGTTTTGATTTCGGTAATAAATCTTGAACTTTCTCCACTTTATCTAAAACTTCTACAGGAAGCTCCTCTATAAATCTTGATTTTATCTTTGTTAAAAACTCACCATAAACAAATCTACTTTTTGCATGTGTTAGGTATAATTTCTCCTCAGCTCTAGTAATTGCAACATAACAAAGTCTTCTCTCTTCCTCTAATTCCTCTGGATTGAAAAGCACTTTCTTTGAACCAGGAAAAATATCATCTTCCACTCCAGTCAAGAAAACAACAGGGAACTCCAACCCTTTAGAGTTATGGATTGTCATTAATTTTATATAATCTGACTCCCCTTCTAAATCATCTGTTGCACTAACAAGAGATATATTCTCTAAATATTCTCTCAATGTTAAAAAGTCCACCGTTTTTTCCAACTCTACTATAGAGTTTTTTAATTCCTCTACGTTTTCTATTCTTCCCTCAGCTTCTGCACCATATGTTGAGTTTAAATAAGAGAAATATCCTACTCTTCTTATTAATTCATCAAATACCTCACTTACACTTCCTTCATGACTTAACTCTATTAAGTCATTTAAAATCGTATATAACTCATCTAAAGCTATTTTTACACCTGAAGTTAAACCTGGAATCTCCATTCCTTTTCCTAGAGCTTCAAACATTGAAATATTTGTTTCACTTGCATAATCTCTTATTTTTTCTATACTTTTATCCCCTATTTTTCTCTTAGGGACATTTATTATTCTATTTAAATTAATTGTATCTTGAGGATTATTTATCACTGTTAAATACGCCACTATATCTTTTATTTCAGCTCTTTGATAGAATTGCATTCCACCAAAAACCTTATATGGAATATTATATTTTAATAATCCCTCTTCAAAAAGTCTAGATTGAGCATTTGTTCTGTAAAGAATTGTAAACTCTCTATAACTTTTTCCCATATTTTTTCTTTTTACAATCTCTTCAATTATATAATTTACTTCTTCTCTTCCATCTAAACACTCTTTTACAGTAATTAATTCTCCTTGAGGTTTTTTAGTCCATAAATTTTTATCTTTTGCTGTTTTATTGTTTTTTATCACTTCATTTGCTGCTGTCAAAATCGCAGATGTTGAACGATAATTTTCTTCAAGTTTAACAACTAAAGCATCTTTATAATCCTTCTCAAAATCTAATATATTTTTTATATTAGCACCTCTAAATCCATATATACTCTGATTTTCATCACCAACTACACATATATTTCTATATTTCGCTGCTATTTTAGTAACTATATTATACTGAATATTATTTGTATCTTGATATTCATCTACCATTATATATTGAAATTTTTCTTGAAGCTTTTCTAAAACCTCTGGAATATCTAGTAGTTTATGAAGGTTAACTAGAATATCTGAAAAATCCATTCCATTATTCTCTTTTAAAGTTCCGTTATATCTTCTATAACACTCTAATATTATTTTATAATTAGAATCAAATCTATTTTCTTTTTCATAATCAGATACACTTACACTATTTTCCTTTAGTTTTGATATAATTGAAACTACAGCTCCTTCTGTTAATGACTTATCATTAACAACAAGTTCTTTCATAATTCCTCTTATCACTCTTTTTTGATCATCTGTATCATATATTGTAAAATTAGCATTATAACCTAATTTATCTCCATATACTCTTAGCAATCTTACACCAAAAGAGTGAAAAGTCGATATCATAGCTTTGTGTGCATCTTCTCCAATTAAAAGTTCAACTCTTTCCCTCATCTCTTTAGCCGCTTTATTTGTAAATGTAACTGCTAAAATCTTATAAGGAGAGATTCCTTTTTCATTTATCATATGTGCAATTCTATACGTAATGGTTCTTGTTTTTCCAGATCCCGCTCCTGCTAATATTAAAAGTGGTCCTTCAATTTTTTTAGCTGCTTCTCTTTGTTTTTCATTTAATTTATCTAATATACTCATAATTACTCCTTTAAAATTATACCATATAATTATATTACTATTCAAATAAAATACCCGATTTTCCAATAGTTTTTTTGGATTTTATCGGGTATCATAATTAATTATTTTTTATTCAACGTCTTCTTTTGATCTCTCTGTAAAAAATTTTGTTAAATTAACTAGTATATAGTAACAAGTAACTATAAACATGCTGTATTTCAACGTCACTAAAATTAAGACAATAAATGGTATTGTTAGCTTTTTAGGAACAAATCCAAATACTTTATCAGGTGTTTTAAATGGTATTGTACTTACCATTAAAATTGCAGCTAATAGTGTCAACCCTACAAAAACTTCAATTGAAAATAGATTCATTCCAAAATTTGTTTTTACTACTTCAACAAATAATAAGTACGAGCATACAACTGACGCTCCTGAAGGAATTGGCATACCACTAAAGTCATCTTTTTCACTTGATGCTGTTGTTACTATATTAAATTTAACTAATCTCATAACTCCGCACAGTGCATATATAAACGATATTGGAATAACAAAAGATTTCATTCCATCAGAACTTTTTAGTACTGAATAAACTAATATACCCGGTGCTAATCCAAAAGATATTGCATCACAGAAAGAGTCGAACTCCTTTCCAAATTCACTAAATGCATCTAGTTTTCTCGCTGTTTTTCCATCTAAACCGTCGCATACCATAGCTAATATTATAAACCAAATAGCTTTTGAGAAATCCCCCGCTATGGAAGCTGTGATACTTAGATATCCTAAAAACATATTCGCTGCTGTAATTGCATTAGGTGCAATATACTTTCTTTCTACCATTTTTAATCATCTCCCTGTTTTTACAAATCTATTTGATTTTATCATATATATGATATAAAATCAATATGTCTATACTTTTCAAAATAATCTAGTGAAAGAGAGTAATATATGAATAAAAAATATTTTTTTAACCTTTTTCCAAATGAAGATGAGTTTCTGATAGCTTCTATTTGGGAGGATTTATCGTTATGTTTAGAAATTGATTATCCTGTTTATGGCTCTATTTTTTTACCTCCACAAATCTGGACAAAACTTCATGACGTTTGTGAATCAATTAATTTAGATGTGCTTACTTTAGGTTTAACTCCTTATAGTGAAAAACAGTTAGTAATTTTCACACCAAAAAACTTTAATTTTTCACATTTAGAAGAAGTTGTTACTTATTTTAAAATTGATGCTTCTAACAAATTTAAAATTTTGTACCATAAAGATTTTTTGGGGACTATTATGGGGCTTGGACTTAAACGAGAAACTTTAGGTGATATTATCGTTAAAGATAACATCGGTTATTGCATAGTTACAAATGATATTTTTAATATTATAAAAAATAATCTTGAGCAAATAAATACTATTCCTATAAAAATTAGCACCATTAGTACATCTCAAGTTCCTCAATTGGAGTTTAAAGAGATTACAGATACTGTTTCATCTTTTAGACTTGACTCTATTATAGCTTCTATTGCAAATTCATCTAGAAATATAAGTACAAATTTGATTGAAAGTGGAGATGTTTTAGTTAACTATAATACTGAAAAAAGTAAAAATAAAATAGTTAATATCGGTTCAGTAATTACAATTAGAAAAAAAGGGAAATTTATTTTAGAAAAAAACTTAGGTGAAAACAAAAAAGGAAAATTTAAAATTCTTATAAAACAATATATTTAGGGAGGGGTTTTATGAAAACTGTTAAAACTATTGATGCTGCTGGTATGATTTTATGCCATGATATCACAAAAATTGTTCCTGGAGAATTTAAAGGGGTAGCCTTCAAAAAAGGTCATATTATACAATCAGAGGATATTCCAGAGCTTTTAAAACTAGGAAAAGACAACCTTTACGTATGGGAGCATCAAGAGGGAACTTTACATGAAAATGATGCTGCAATTAGAATAAAAGAACATATTGCTGGTGAAGGCTTAGATTTTTCACCAATAAAAGAGGGAAAAATAGATTTTATTGCAAATATTGATGGACTTTTAAAAGTTGATGTAGCTGAATTACTAAAAATAAATAGTCTAGGAGAAATTATTGTATCTACTTTACACAATAACACACCCATAAAAAAGGGAACAAAAGTAGCTGGAACAAGAGTTATTCCTCTAGTTATTAATGAAGATAAAATCATAGAGATGGAAAATATCTCAAAAGAAAATATTATTAAAATTTTACCAATCAAATCAAAAAAAATAGCTATCATAACCACTGGAAATGAGGTTTTCTACGGAAGAATTCAAGATAAATTCGGTCCTATTCTAACTAAAAAAGTTGAAGAATATGGATGCGAAGTTGTTTATCATGCATTCTCTTCAGATGAAAAAGAGATGATAAAAGAGAAAATACAAGAAGCACTAGATAGCGAGGCTGAACTTATTCTTTGTACAGGTGGTATGTCTGTAGATCCTGATGATAGAACTCCTCTTGCTATAAGAGAGATGGGTGGAGAGTTAATAACTTATGGTTCCCCTGTTTTACCTGGAGCTATGTTGCTTTTAGCTTATCATGGAGATAGAGCTATCTTAGGTTTACCTGGTTGTGTTATGCACTCTAAAAGAACTGCTTTTGATTTAGTTTTACCTAGAATTTTAGCCGATGAAAAAATAACTTTTGAAGATATTGCTTCTTATGGTCATGGGGGACTATGTCTTGACTGCCCAATCTGTACTTTTCCACATTGTTCTTTTGGAAAATAATTAAACAAAATAAAAACACTTCTATCCAAAGATACAATCTCTGTATAGAAGTGTTTATTTTAATAAAATCTTATTATTTGTGAATATTTCTTTTGTTCATTTGAATTTAATCTCTGAATCTCTTTTTTACTTTCGACTTTATTAGAACCATTTGTAAAATCTGTTATTCCAGCCCATGGTTCTAAACAAATAAATTCACTCGAATCTGTACTTGTCCATAAAGTTAATATTGGTAAATTTTCAAATTTAAATTCAACTCCATGAGAAGAGTTTAAATGTTTTATATCTATTTGTTTATTTTCCATCCCTTCAAATACTAATGCATCTTTAGCAAATTTATCTTTCGATAAATTAAACTTCTCACATATTGTTACCTTCTCTGGAATATCAAATAAAAAAGAGTTATTTCTTTCATCAATTTTATATAAATTACACTCTTCTTCTTTTAATTCTAAATAATAATTCTCAAAAGTTTTGTCATTATTATAGTTACAATAAAAAGCTGTATGTCCACCGATATGATAGTACATCTCAACTACATCACTGTTTTTAACTATATAATTATGATGTAAAGTATCCTCTACTAATATGTATTCAACTATTAAAGAGAAATTATAAGGATATCTTTCCTTTGTATATGAATTTGGTTTTAATTGAAATCTTGCTGTATCATTTGTTACTTCTAAAGTTTCAAACTCTAAATCTCTAGCAAATCCATGCTTTGTCATTGGAAGAGTAACTCTTTCATTTTTCCCTAAAGGATAATCTATTTCTCCACTTAAAATATTCCCTATAAAAGGAAATAAATTTGGAGCACTTTTTTTAAAACTTCCCTCAGTTCCTGGCCAAATATATTCAATTCCATTCTCTTTGTTTATAACACTTTTCAATTCTGCACCAAACTTATTAATTAGTACAGTTAACTTTTCATTCTCTATCTTCACCATGAGAATTATCCCCCTATTTTTAAATTAGTATTGTACTAAATTTGGAAATTGAGAATCTAAGATTTCATCCATTTGAGCTGTAAATTCAGCATTCTCCTCATTTTTTAAGAACTCTTCTACATCTCCTGTAATCTCAATTCTCTCAATGATATCTCCTTGCTTTACTGAGTCTACAACTTTTTGGTCAGCTTCAGATACAACTTCACCAAAAATTGTATGCTTGTAGTTTAACCAAGGTGTCTCAACATGAGTTATAAAGAATTGTGACCCATTTGTTTCTGGTCCAGCATTAGCCATTGCTAATATTCCTTTTTTATCAAAAACTACTCCTTCTTTAAACTCATCTATAAATTGATATCCTGGTCCACCTGTTCCTGTTCCTGTTGGATCTCCACCTTGAATCATAAAGTCTTCAATTACTCTATGAAATTTAATACCATTATAGTATCCTCTCATTGCTAAGTGCGCAAAGTTTAATACTGTTACTGGTGCTACTTCTGGGAAAAGAACTAAGTTAATATCTCCTCTTGGTGTAACTATTTTTGCGTTTAATTTTACTTCTTTCATATTTCTTACCTCCATATTTTTTCCTAAAACAACTCTTGGTTTTGCAAACATCTTTTTCGAAAGAAAAAAGACAATAAATACTGCCAATAAAATCAAAATCTGTTTGAATCCTTTTTCCATTCTTACTAGTCCTCCATTTTAAAAGCTTCTTTATATGTTTCTAAAAGTTCCTCTTCTGAAACAACCCCGTAAATTTCATAAGGCCATTTAGATTCTAACTTCTTTTTTAATTGATTGATATCTTTTTCAACAACTAAGTACTTATCCTCTGTATCTCTAAGTTTTTCTCTCACTGGTTGCAGCTTATAAATTATATCAAATTGTTCCTCTTCTTGTATAGTGTCTTTTAATAAGTTTTCTAAATTTTGTTCTTCTGTTGCTAGCTGATTGTATCTGTTAAGTATTTTATCCTTTTTGTCTAGCAATCTATTCAAATTATATTTAAAAAATCTTTTTACAACTATAGCTCCCGACTTATTTTTTAGTTCTTCTCTCTTTTTTAAAGTCTCTTGAATTTTTTCAAGCGGTAATCTATTTTTTTCTCTTATCTCTTCTACCATATCTTTAAAAGAGTTGAACTCTTCTTCATTCATTTTGTCCACTTTCATTTCTAAAAGTGCCCCATATATTTTTTCATAAGGTAATAAAACTTTTTCAGTTAAAATTTCCTCGCCTGAAATATCTCCCATCTCTCTTAACTTATCCAATTGAGTAGAAGTAATCTTTAAAACTGTTAAAATTACTTCTTGAGCATAACTTATAAATTCCTCTTTTTTCATTATTCTCTCTCCTTTTTTCTCATAGATTTTCCAGCTAAAACTCCAGTAGAACATGCTGCTTGAATATTATATCCACCTGTATCTCCATCGACATCTAAAAGTTCTCCAACTAAATAAAGACCTTGTATTTTTTTAGATTCCATAGTTTTAGCATTTACCTCATCTAAAGAGACTCCTCCTCTTGTTACCATAGCCATCTCAAAACTTCCAACTTTTGTTATTTCCATCTTATTTGAAGTTAATAATTTTACTAGACTCTCTCTTTTTTCTTTTGAAAGTTCTGCCATTTTTAACTCTTCACTTATTTCTAAAATAGACAATATAGTTTTTATAAATCTTTCAGGTAAAAAATAATAAGATAAAACTTTCTTTATTGTTTTTTTACCATCTTTATTCATCTCTTCGATTAGCTCTTTATTTAAAATTTCATACTCTTTTCCAATATAATTAATCTCTAACTGACTTTCACTTTCAACAAATCTTGAATTATCCAATATTCCAGGACCACTAAAATTTGTATGCGTCAATAAAACAGCTCCTTTTTTTTCTATAACTTTTTTATTCTCTTTCCAAATAGTAATTTTAACATTTTGAAAACTTATTCCAGAAAGTTCTTGAAAAAAATAATCTCTCACATATATAGGACTTAGTGCTGGTTTTGGCGGTACAATTTTATGCCCTAGTTCCTTAGCCATCACATATCCATCTCCTGTTGTTCCAACTCCAGGATAAGATTTTCCACCTGTTGCTAGAACTAAATTATCACACTTATATAATCCTTTATCCGTAAAAATTGAAAATATCTCTAAGTTTTTTTGAATACCTTCTATTTTTATTCCCTCTATTATTTTAATGCCTAAAGTCAACATCTTTCTTTTTAAAAGATCTACAACATCTAAAGAACTAAATGTTTCAGGAAAATATTTTCCAGTTTCTTCAACTAAAACTAAAGGTAACCCATTTTCTTTAAAAAACATCTTTAACATCTCTGGAGAGTATTTATTTAAAGCCTCTTTTAAAAATTTTCCATTTTGTCCATATTTATCAGAAAAATCTTTAGGCTTTCCAGTGTGAGTTAAATTACATTTTCCGCTCCCTGCTACCAATATTTTATTTCCTATACGTTTACTTTTTTCTAAAAGAGCTACTTTAAAGCCTCTTTCTGCTGCTGTAATAGCTGTAAAAATTCCTCCCGGTCCTCCTCCAACTACTATTAAATCAAATTCATTCATTATCTAGCTCCATAATATTGATAATAGTGACATTTTATTCCACCATTATATAGCTTTCTATTTTTTGTGGCCTTTTTCCCAAATACTTTTTCAAAATTTTCATAAGATGTAATTATATAGTAAGACCATTTTGGGAATCTCATTTGGAAAATATCTCCCATAAGACCATACAATCTTTCTACAGCATCTTCATCTAACAAACGATCTCCATATGGTGGATTTGATACTATGCAACCTTTTTCTGCCATTGTTTCTAACTCTAAAAAGTTCATACATTTAAATTCAATCTCTTCTTCTACCCCAGCTCTTATAGCATTTAATTTAGCTACTTCAACTGTTTCAGAGTCTATATCAGAAGCATATATTTTCACTTCTTTATCATAATCTTCCCTTGAAAACGCTTCATCTCTTAAATCAATCCATAAGTTTTCAGGTATTATATCCCACTTTTCAGATGCAAAGTTTCTATTTACTCCTGGAGCTACATTTCTTGCTATCATAGCTGCTTCTATTGCAATAGTTCCTGTTCCACACATTGGATCTAATAGAGGTCTATCTCCACCTTTCCAACGACTTAATAATACTAAAGCTGCTGCCATTGTTTCCTTTAGAGGCGCTTCATTTATTAAGTTTCTGTAACCTCTTTTATGTAATCCTTCACCACTTGTATCAATCATAACTAAAAATATGTCATTATGCGCTTGTATCTTAACTCTATAATGAGCTCCTGTTTCAATAAGTCTTTCTGTTTGGTATGCTACTTTTAATCTTTCAACTATCGCCTTTTTTACAATTTTCTGAATATCAGATTTTGAAAAAAGTTTACATTTTACTGAACTTACCCAACTTATTGGAAATTCTCCATCTATTGAAATTATATTTTCCCAAGGTAATCTTTTTATATTTTCAAATAAATTATCAAAAGTTAGAGCTTTAAACTCTCCCATTTTTATAAAAACTCTATCTGCACATCTTAAGTGTAAGTTAGCTTCTACAATGTCTTTTTCATCTCCATCAAATTCAACTCTTCCGTTAAATGTTTCAATATTTTCAAATCCTAAATCTTTACACTCATCTTTAACAACGCTCTCTAACCCCATTGTTGCTGAGGCTATTAATCTATACTTCTTACTCATCTATTCACTCCTTTTTTTTAAACACTCTAAATATATAAATTTTATAATTACAAATACTGGTACTCCTAAAAACATTCCTAAAGGTCCAAAGAAACTTCCACAAACCATTACTGCTACAATGGTCCAGAAACTACTCATTCCAACAGATTCTTCCATTATTTTTGGACCAATTATAAATCCATCTACAGCTTGTCCTACTCCAATAGCTATAAAAAGATACACTACTTTTAATGGAGCTGCCAATAATATCAAGAACGTAGCTATTGTTCCAGCTACTATCGATCCCACATATGGAATCATATTTCCTATTCCTACCATAACTCCACTTAAAAGAGCGTATGGTACTTTTGCTATAAAAAGAACTAAAAACACTAAAAAACCTACGACTACAGATGTCAATATTCTTCCTAAAATATATTTTAAAAATACATCGTTTACTTTTCTAACAAAATCTACACCATATTTTGCTTTTGATTTTGTAGTAAAAAGTAAAAAAACATTTTCTAAAAACTCCATAAAATATTCTTTACTATACATTAAATAAAGAGAGATAAAAACTCCAATAAAAAAGTTAATTACTCCCATTAAACTTCTTAAAACCCCAGCTCCTAATCCAAATGCTAAATTTTTAAAGTTTCCTAAATTAGTTCTTGTAAATTTTATTAAATTATTTTCTATCTCTTTAGGATCAAAAAATAATAAATCTTTTTCTTTTAAAAAATCTATTAAGTGCTCAGTGTTAGAACTTAAGCTTGTTAGCATAGTTGGAAACTTATCAATTAAATCGGTTACACTATTTATTATATTTGGAACTATAATTAAAACTAACTCAATTATAACCAGAAAAACTATCATTAAACTTATTCCAATTGCCCATGATCTTTTCATTTTTACTTTATTTTCAAAAATTTTCACAAGTGGACTTACTAATATAGCTATAAAAATAGCATATATAAATGGAGTCACAGAACTTACCATTTGCCCTACAATAGAATTGAAAGCTTCGTTATATTGAAAAAAAGTTTGAATTAAAATCAATAATAATCCAACTATAAATAAATGTAGATATCCTTTTTTCATTACTTTACTCCTTTCTTACTTATTTTATTACAAAGTCTACATCGTCTGATCGTTCATTTGTTTTTCCAACAACCTTAATTATTAATCGATCAGGAACTCCAATTATAACCTCTCCTGGTTGCCCTATCCAACCTTGTTTTACATTCAATTTTAACGGAGAATTTGAAGTTGTAACTCTTATTTTTTTATCTTTTATTTTTACATTTACTCCACCTATATCAGTTGGAACAAAAATATCTTTTTCTTCTGTTTGTAATGGATATACATACTTTAACTGATTATTTACGTAAACTTCAGCACTCGCAGCATCTGAGGCTTTAAATTTTGTTATTTGAAATCCTAGTACAGAAAATATACTAATTAGTATTGTATAAACTACTACATCCCCTTTTCTAAAATATTTTTTTTGTTTTTTCACAGATACACCTACTTAGCTTTTCCTATTTTTTCACCCATATATACTTTAGTTTCTAGTCCTTTACTACTATTTTCTAAAATATCTTTATCAAAATCAACCTTATTTTCTTGGAAAAGTAATACACACGACGACCCTCCAAAGAAGAAATATCCTTTTTCTTCACCTTTTTTTACTAAAGTATTTGGTCTGTATGTTTGTTTTATTCCACCAACCATCGTAGCTCCAATTTCACTTAAAACTATTTCACCAAACTTTTCAGTCTTTAAAATTGAAACCTCCCTTTTATTTTCGCAATAAACTCTAAAGTTCTTTTTTATTGCATAAGGAGATACAGAATAATAATATCCATCTATTAATTTAGATTCACCTATTATTCCATCTGCAGGAAAATGAAATCTATGATAATCTACTGGTGCAAGTCTTATAATTACCATTGTTCCACCTTGAAATTTTTTAGCTTCCTCTTTATCCATTAGAAATTCTTCTAATGTAAATTCATCTCCCTTTAAAAAAAATTTTGTTGTTTCTTTTAAATTATTAAAAATTAATATTTTTCCATCTGCAGGAGATACTAATATATTTTCATCTCCAGCTATTTCTCTTGCTCCCTCTTTTAGCTCTCTTATAAAAAAATCATTAAAAGATGTAAATTCTTCAACTCTTTTTTTTGACTCATTCATATTTATAGAATTCTCTTCTACAAAAGGCTTTATTTTTTCTATAGATGATTTTTCAGACATCTTTTTTCCATAATAATCTGTTAAAAATTTTTTTCTAACAACTAAATTTAGAGGTAATTTTCCTAAGGGATTATAATATAAAAACTTTAAAAATCCTTCTCCAGGTGGAATTTCTGTTTTTATTTCCCCAGTTTTCCTCTCAATATAATTAATTTTATCAAAATTCATACACTTACTCCTTTTATATATTAATTTTTTATTGTATAATGATTATAGTAAAACTTATGGAGGTCAAAATGAAAAAAATAGCATTAATCGCTCACGACAACATGAAACCAGAAATGGTTAGCTTTGCGAAAAAATATGAGCACATCTTGGCAAAATACCCTCTTGTTTCAACTGGTACAACTGGACTTAGAATTATGGAGGCAACTAACTTACAAATTCAACGCTTCAAATCAGGACCTATAGGTGGCGATCAACAAATTGGTGCCGAAGTAGCTACTGATAATATCGCAGCTGTTTTATTTTTTAGAGATCCTTTAACATCTCAACCACACGAACCTGATATCTCAGCACTTATTAGAGTTTCTGATGTTCATAAAGTTCCAATTGCTACAAATTTAGCTTCTGCTGAATTGCTTATTGTTGGTTTAGATAAATGATTATAATAGGCTGACTCATGTCAGCCTATTTTTAATTTATTTGACTTTTAATCTCTTTAATTAGATTATATTTTAATTCCAATAAATCTTTAGATAAATCTATTTTATATTGATGTGGGTTTTCCAATCTTTTTCTTTCTTCAGATATTCTATTTAAAGAATCAAGATAATAATCCCTTGAATTTAATACATCCATAAGTTGAGAGCTCTCTTCCATTACAACACCATTTTTTACAAATTCACGTGTTATCTTTTTATATGTATACTCTCCCTTTTTTAATAAACTAGATTTAAATTCATATTTTTCATCTCTGATTATTAGATCTTCTCCTCTTAATAATTTTTCTTTATCAGAATCATTATTTACAAGAGTTATTAAATCTGCATATGCAAATCCTTCCTTATCATAAATTCTATATACCTCTTTAAACCCAGGATTTGAAATTTTTATAACGTCTTCTGAAAGTTTTATAACAGGTTTATAATCAATTTCTACAATTTTATAAACTCCTCCAAAACATGGATTAGACTTACTTACAGCAATAGCGTCTCCTACGCCAAATATATCTACACAAGCTCCCTGTTCTTTTAAAGATTTTATTAGAGATTCATTTAAAGAGTTTGTTAAAAATATTTTTGCTTTTTTTAATCCTGCAGCATCTAACTCTTTTCTACATTTTTTTGATAAATATGCCAAATCTCCTGAGTCGATTCTTATTCCATAATTTCCTTTATAAGAATCATCTATTCCATTATCTTTAAAGCTTTGAATGGCATTTTTTAATCCTATTCCTAATGTATTATATGTATCTATTAATAATATTAAAGAATTAGCTTTTCTTTCTCTTCTATGTTTTATAAAAGTATCAAATGCTTTTTTCTCAGCTAAAGCACCAACACCAAAAGCTTGTATAAACGAGTGCGCCATTGTTCCTACGCTTTGAACTCCATATTTATATTCTGTAACTATATTTGAATGTGATAAACATCCTCCTATTATTGAAGCCTTAGTTCCCGATACTGCACTATCAAATCCATGTGCCCTTCTACTTCCAAAAGAACTTACAGGAATTGGATGTGCCGCTCTAGTTATTCTTGAAGCTTTTGTTGCTATAGCTAACTGCATGTTCATTAAATTTAAAATTGGTGTTTCTAAAATTTTAGCTTGAATCAAAGGTGCTTTTATTGAAATTATAGGTTCATTTGGATAAACTATCTCTCCATCCCTCATTGCATAAAGATTCCCTGTAAACTTCATTTTTACTAAATATTCTAATAGATGTTTTTCCTCTATTATTTTAGAAAAATACTCCCTTTTTTCATCCTCGCTTGTTTCATTTAAAATTTCAATTAACTCAATTACTTCTTGAACTCCCGATACAACAGCAAAACCACCATCTTCAGTTTTTCTGAAATACATATCAAATATAGCTTCTTTCTCTTCCATATTTTCCATTAGAAAAATATCACTTTCTGTATATTGATACCTATCTGAATTAATAACTTTTGCAAAATCTGTTAAAACTCTTTCTCTCCCCATATTGTACCTCTTCATAAAATATTAGTTTTTAATTTTTCTTAATAATTATATCACTTTTATGATATAATTACCAATAAAAATAGAAAAGGAGTTGCTTTATGAGAGCTGTTATACAAAGAGTTAAGCATGCGAGTGTTAGTGTTGATAATCAAATTACTGGAGAGATCAAACAAGGATTTCTTGTGCTTTTAGGTGTTACCCATACAGATACTGAAAAGGAAGTTGATTGGTTAGCTAAAAAAATAACTGATTTAAGAGTTTTTAACGATTCTGAAGATAAAATGAACTTAGGATTAAAAGATGTTAATGGTGAACTTTTAATCATCTCTCAATTTACTCTTTATGGAAATTGTATTAAAGGACGTAGACCTGCATTTATCGATGCTGCTAAACCTGATGTGGCAAATGAATTATATGAAAAATTTCTAAAAAAATGTAAAGATCTTGGATTTAAAACTGAAGCTGGTATTTTTGGAGCCGATATGAAAGTTGAACTTTTAAATGATGGACCAGTTACTTTAATTATTGATACAAAAGATTGTTCAAAATAAACATTTTACGGGAGGAGAAAAATGGATATAAAAGAGATTAAAAAAAATGCAAAGGAAAGAATGAAAGATTTTTGTATATTATGTGCAGAGTGTAACGGCCGATGGTGTGCAGGAAAAGTTCCTGGAATGGGTGGAGCTGTTAGTGGTGGTAGTTTTCAAAGATCATATGAAAAATTAAAAGAAGTTAAAGTTGCAATGAGAACTTTACATGGAGTAACTGATCCTAAATTAAAGCGTAACTTCTTTGGAGAAGAGTTATCTTTTCCAGCTATGATTGCTCCTATAACTGGAACAAAGTTCAATATGGGTGGATATGTTAGTGATGAAGAATACTCTAACGATATCGTATTTGGAGCTATTGATGCTGGGACTATAGCTATGATTGGAGATACCGGAGACCCTAACTGTTTTCAAGTAGGAATTGATGCAATAAAAAGAGCTAATGGTAAAGGTATTGCTATAATTAAACCTAGAGAAAATTCTGAAATCATAAAAAGAATAAGATTAGCTGAAGAAGCTGGAGCTATCGCTGTTGGAATTGATGTAGATGGTGCTGGTCTTGTTACAATGAAATTATTTAATCAACCTGTAGGTCCAAAAACTTTAAGTGATTTAAAAGAGATTATTTCATCAACAAAGCTTCCAGTCATCATAAAAGGAATTCTAACTGTTGATGAAGCTAAAATATGTGTTGAAGCTGGAGCTTCTGCTATTGTTGTTTCTAATCACGGAGGGCGTTGTTTAAACGAAACTTTTGCTCCCGCTGAAGTTTTACAAGAAATATCTCAAGCTGTAGGTAATAATATAACTATCTTAGCCGATGGAGCAGTAAGAGAAGGAGTGGATATTCTTAAATATCTAGCACTTGGAGCTGATGGAGTTTTAATTGGTCGTCCTATAATTTGGGGATCTATTGGAGGTAGGCAAGAAGGAGTTAAAGTTACCCTTGAAACATTCAAAAGCCAACTTTATCAAAGTATGATACTAAGCGGTGCTGATGATGTTAAAAATTCTAAAAATTTTTCTTGCATTTTATACACTAAAAAAGTATAATTTAAATACAAAATTTAGGAGGTTTTATCATGGAAAGAAAAGACGTTATTACATTTGGTGGAAGTCCTTTAACATTAGTTGGAAAAGAGGTTATTGTTGGAGATGCTGCACCTAACTTTACTGTTACAAAAACTGATTTATCACCTCTTTCTCTAAACGATTTAAAAGGAAAGACTGTAGTTATTTCAGCTATGCCATCTATTGATACACCTGTTTGTGAAATGCAAACTATCAGATTTAATAAAGAAGCTGCAAAGTTAGAGGATGTTATTATCTTAACTATTTCTATGGATTTACCTTTTGCTTTAAACAGATTCTGTGGAGCTAAAGATATTAAAAATGCAATAACTACTTCAGATTATAAAGATAGAGAGTTTTCTCATAACTATGGACTATATATTAAAGAACTTGGATTAACTTCAAGAGCTGTAATTATTATAGATAAAAATGGTAAAATTGCTTACACTGAGTATTTAAAAGAGATTACTGAAGAGCCTAATTATGACGCTGCTTTAGAAGCTTTAAAAAAATTATAAAATAAAAAAGCCTTTTTAAGGCTTTTTTTATTATATAAACAATGTTTCTATTATTTGTACCAAAGAAACTATTATTATACCAACTATAAAGTTTAAAGTATAACTTCTATATTTATTAAGTAGTATATTTATCCCTTTAGAAACTAAAATTAATCCTATTCCAGTTCCTACAGCAAAAAAACTTAATGGTAATATATTAAAACTTTTTATATACCCTAATATATTATAATATTCTCCCATTATCATAAGTAATAAAGATCCTGAAATTCCAGGTATTACCATAGCTCCCGCTGCTACTATTCCACAGAAAAAAAGTTTTATTCCATAAGATAGTGTAAAAATAGAGGCTGCTGTCCTTATAACTTCTTCTCCTGCAAACAACTTAGTTATATATATAAAAATCCCTGTACATATAACTCCTGCAAAAAAAGCAAAGAGATTGTCTCTTTTAAAAAATTTTTCACCTTTTAATATTACTGGAATTGATGGAAGTATCAAAAATAGAAAAATAATTGTTGTTCCTCTAGGATACAACGTATACATTTTAGAAATAACTCCTGCAAATGCAACAATTCCAATTACTGCTCCCAATCCTATTTGCGATAAAAATTTAGCATATTCTATTTTTTTTGCCATTGAAGCTGTTAAAAAATTCCCAACTGCTTCTGTTAATTTATCATAAATATTTAACACCACTGCTAGTGTTCCTCCTGAAACACCAGGTAAAACATTTGCAACTCCTATTACTATTCCTTTTAAAAAATTTTTAAACATGCACACTCCTAGTATTTATTTTATTATTTTAGCTTTATCAACAAACATATCTTTTATATAAATATCTACACTATCTATAAAAAATTCATTATAAAATACATCCACAATAGTTCCTTCTTTTTCTTTTAGTAACGAACTACTATATATATTATTTTTTACTCTAACTCCACTATTATAAACTTTTCTTTTATACTTGTGTAAAAAATATAGAAGCTTATATTTTTCCTCATTATTTAAATTTTCTATTTTTCTATCTTCTATAAATAAATATTTTTTTATAAATAATGAAATCTCTTTTATATCTTTCGGCTTTTCTTTATTAAACTCCTTTAAAATATCTGTATCTATATATCTAACAAACCCCATCATGTTTTCATCTGCTTCTTCTTGGATAAAACTAATTTTAGTTTGAAAAAATATCGTTCTTAATAAATTTTTAGAAACTCCTTGAATTCTTTCATCTAAAGATATATTTTTAGGATAAGCTCCCTCTATTATAATACTTTCTTGAATAAAATTAAATAGTTTTATCAATTCTCTTTTCTCTTCTTCAAAAATAAAATTTATTATTTTATAATTTTCTTTATTATAAAAAATAGTCAAATAAAAAATTTTATTTTTATTGTTAAAAAAAGGAATCGGTATAGCTTTTTGTATAATAGCATATTCATATACTTTATCTTTTTTTACAGATTTTATCGAATTTTGTTTAATATTCTCATCTAAATTATTTATTATTCTAAAAAAAGTGGGATAACTTATCATACTGTTGTAGGAACTGAGAGTTTTTTTAGCTTTTTCATATAACTTAGTTACTGGCAGTGTATGATACTCTTTATATAAAGTCTTTAAATGTTCCATTACATCTTCGTTTACCTTTTTAAAAGTATTTTTATCTACTCGAGTTTTTTTTACTAGACCTTTTTCTCCTGAATCTTTATATTGACTTACCCACCTTTTTAAAGTGGCATAAGAGATTTGAGTTTCTTTTTCTATCTCTCTTAACTTTTTCTCCTTCTTAAAAAAGGGTTCAAGTATCTTATATTTTTTGTTTTTTTTATCTGTTTCCATAGATATTTTTACTCCCTTTTAAAATCTTTTGTTAAATTATAACACAAATAATGCGTAAAAAAAAGGCTCATTTATTTTGATAATTTTCTTGACTTTTTTCAAAATAAAATGTATTCTTTTAGTGAATTAAATATTCTTTATTATCAATCTTATGGAGGAGTTTTATGAAAATATTTGCTGAAGTTCAAAAAATCGGTAAAGCTTTGATGACACCGGTTGCGATTTTACCAGCTGCTGGTATATTCCTTGCTGCTGGAAATAAGTTAGGTATACCTTTAATGGAACAAGCTGGAGGAATAATATTTGGTAATTTACCACTTTTATTTGCCGTTGGAGCTGCTATTGGTTTAGTTGGTGGAGACGGTATTGCTGCTCTTGCTGCTATTGTTGCACTTTTAATTATGAATACTACTATGGGAACACTTACAGATGCTGCTAACGGTATTGCTGCTGGAAATCCTGCTTTCGCAGAGGTTTTAGGAATACCTACTCTTCAAACTGGAGTTTTCGGAGGACTTATTGCAGGTATTATCGCTGCTATTTGTTACAAGAAATTCTATAAAACAGAGTTACCAGCTTTCTTAGGTTTCTTTGCAGGAAAAAGATTAGTTCCTATTATGACTGCAGTTCTTGCTTTCTTAGTTGGTTTAGCTATGCCATACATTTGGCAACCTGTTCAAGCAGGACTTGCTCAATTATCTTATTTAGCTAACGAAACAAACACTAATATTTCTACATTATTATTTGGAATTACAGAAAGAGCTTTAATCCCATTTGGATTACACCATATTTTCTATGCTCCTTTCTGGTATCAATTCGGAGAGTATACAAATAATGCTGGACAAATAGTTAACGGAGACCAAGCTATTTGGTTTGCAATGTTAAAAGATGGAGTTCATTCATTCTCATCAGCTACTTACTCTGGAGCTGGTAAATTCTTAACTGGTAAATTCCCATTCATGATGTTTGGATTACCTGCTGCTGCTCTTGCAATGTATCATGAAGCAAGAACTGAAAATAAAAAAATGGCTGCTGGAATTTTATTCTCTGCTGCTCTTACTTCTTTCTTAACAGGAATAACTGAGCCTTTAGAGTTCTCTTTCTTATTCGTTGCTCCTATACTATATGGAATTCACTGTATTTTCGCTGGATTATCATTTATGTTAATGAATATGTTTGGTGTTAGAATTGGTATGACATTCTCTGGTGGAGTTATTGACTACATTATGTTTGGTGTTCTTCCTGGAACTGAAGGGTTTGAAACTAACTGGCCAATGGTTATTGTTGTAGGTTTAGGATTCTCTGTAGTTTACTACTTTGGATTCAGATTCTTTATCAGAAAATTCAACTTAGCTACTCCTGGAAGAGAAGTTGGAGCTGAAGTTGATGATCAACCTAAAGCTGAAGGTAGTGAATTAGCTACTCTAGTTCTTGCTGCTTTAGGAGGAAAAGAAAACGTTATCTCTGTTGATGCTTGTATCACTAGATTAAGACTTGAAGTTAAAGATACTGCTCTTGTAAATGATGCAGAATTAAAAAGACTTGGAGCTTCTGGGGTTTTAAAAGTTGGACAAAATGGAGTTCAAGCTATATTTGGTGCTAAAGCTCAATTTATAGCAAATGACATAAAAGGTTTATAATATTTATTATCAAAAAAAAATGAGTGGAGAGTTAATTCTCTTCACTCATTTTTTTTATATTCATTACCTTACTAAAATAATTATCAATTTCATCTTGAATATTTTCACTATAATTTTCAAGTTGTTTTTTTACAAGATTTTCAATATATCTTATTTCATCTTGAATAGTTGGATAATATAGTGGAGATTCTTTTAAAGGAGTTGAATAAAACTCTAAATTCTTTCCTTTTTTCTTTCCTATATAATTAAACCACGAAAAGAAAATTTTAGAATTTAAATAACCTAAAATATAGTATAAATTAACCTCTTCTGTTTTCGCAGTTAAATAATATATATCTGCACTTCCATAGAACTCTTTTTCTGTATAAGCGAAGTTATTAGTTTTACATCTTTGCCTAACTATAATTTTAGGTTTTAAAAAAATATCTTCATCTCTAGCCCATTGTAACTCCCACCAATTTATCCTATTATTTATAACCTCTCTTCGCATAGATAGTTTACTCTTATAATCCAATAAATAATTTGTAACTACATCATCTAATTTAGACTTGCCATTTAAATACATAATCCAAAATGGTGGTTTTTTTGATATTTCATATTTACCTATATCTCTATTTTTATAAAATGGTTTTAAATATTTTTTAAACTCCTCTTTGTATTCATCAAAAACAAAAACTTTATCAGCTCCACTCACTATTCCCTGATTAATATTTACAAGATCTCCTAAAACAACATTACTTTTCTCTCTAATTTTCTTTATATTTTCTTTCCAAAAAGGGGGAATTAATGCAATTTTACTGTGTTCCTCTGTAAAAATATTTTCTTGTTCAATAGAATACTCGATACCATCATCATTTACAGATATCTCTAAGTTTTCTCTATTTTTCTGCCAATAAAAAATTATATTGTGTTGCCCAATAGCATCTTTAAATATTGAATAACTATAGTTTTCCAATCTAAAGAAACTACCTTCAAACTTCATTTTTTCTCTTATCCCTTCTGCACTATCAGCTTTTAGCCAATAATTGGTAGTTAAATATACTAAAATACCACTATCTTTTAATATATCAATACCTTTATCTATAAAAAAATAGAAATAATCCATTTTTGGTTTATAATATTTTTTCCCAAAATCAGTTTCTTTTATTGTATGAAAAATTTCTTTATGATTTTTTTCTCCTAAATATGGTGGATTTCCTATTACTATATCATATTTTTCCTCTATTTTTTCATATAATGAATCACACTCTTTCAGGTTTAGTTTTCCAAAGACCCCATATTTGAAGAAAAGAGCCTCAGCTCTTTTTTCTAATAGTTTTAATGCATTTAAATCTACATCAAATCCTGTTATCCAATTTTCACTATATTTATATTCTCCAAAAATTTCCTTTGAAATTTTTAACAACTCCTCTAATATTGCTAACAAAAGATTTCCAGAGCCACATGATATATCTATTACTTTTATATTTAGTATATCCTCTTTCAAATTATTTTCTAAATATTTATTCAAAGCTACTTTACTCATGCTACTAGCATATTTTTCTGGTGTGTATATCTTATAATTGTATTCCACTTAATCCCTCCTAAAGAGCTTTAAGTTACCTTCACCCTCTATTAATATAACCCCATCTCTATATAAATCTAAAATTGCTAAAAATATATATACTAAATGAGTTCTATTTTCTGCTCGTCTAAAAAGTTCTAATACAACCTTTTCTGAAGAGTAAAGAATAACTTTTATTCTATCCATTTCCTCTTTTAAAGAATATCTTTTTTCAACCTCAATTTCTAGATACTCCTCATCTTTTGGCAAATATTTTACATAACTATTAAACATATCTTGAAGTTTTAGACTAGTTAAATCAAACTCCTTAGGAATATTTTTAGTTATTTTTCTTCCTTCTTTTCTAGTATAAGAGATGTTGTATTCACATTCAATACTTGATATCACTTGTGCAACTTCTTTAAATACTTTATAATCTTCTAATCTTCTTTTTAGATCCTTTTCTTTTTCCTCTTCCTTTTCAACACTTAGTATAGATACTGCTTTTATCTCTAATAGTTCCGATGCAATTTCTAAAAACTCCACCTTTACACTTAAACTATCACTTTGTGCTTTCTCTATAAATTGAAGATATTCATCTATTATCTGAGATATTTTTATTTCAGATATTTTCATTTTCTTCTTTTCTATAAGATGTAGTAAAAGGTCTAAAGGGCCTTCAAAGTTATCTATTTTTAATACAATCTCCATCTGCTTTTACCCTTACCTTTTCTTTCCAATTTAAAACATCATTTTTTATTGTTTCTTTTAATTCATCCATTGAATTAAATTTCTTTTCTTGTCTTAAAAACTCTATTAAAGAAACATATATTCTTTTTCCATATATATCTTTATCAAAATCTAATATATGAACCTCAATACTTCTTTCATCAGGTTTCAATGTTGGATTTTTTCCTATATTAATGACTGCATGCCACCAATTTTGTTCACCTTCTATTTTAACTCTTCCTCCATATATACCAAAAGGAGGATATATCTTATTTAATATTTTTAAATTTGCCGTAGGAAACCCCATTATTCTTCCTAACTTTCTTCCATGAACAACTTCACCAATAATTAAAAATGGTTGTCCTAAGCATCTATTAGCTATATCTAAATTCCCCGTTGCTAACATTTCTCTTATAAATGTTGAACTTATAATCTGCTCTTTAATTTTTACTGGTTCTATTATATTAACGAAAATTTTATGTTGTTTTCCCAATTTTCTTAAATTCTCAACTGTTCCTTTTCCCCCTTTTCCAAAAGAAAAGTTAAATCCTACATATATCTCTTTTGCTTTTAACAACTCTGCTAAAACTCTTTCTACAAATATCTGAGGAGTCATATTAGAAAACTCTTGAGTAAATGGTTGAAGTATTAAATAATCTACTCCTAAAGATTCTATTATATGAATTTTCTCTTCTAAAGAGCTAATTAATTTAGGTGCTTTTACTCTATTTGTCACTTCCATTGGATGATTTAAAAAAGTAAAAACAACCGATTTACCACCGGTTTCTTTTGCTTTTTTTACAGCTTGAGAAATTAATTCCCTGTGTCCCATATGAATTCCATCAAAAGCACCTATAGCTACGTATGTATTTTCAAAGTTTTCTTTAGTTAGCAAAATATCCTCTATTATTTTCATTGTACTCCCCTTATGCTTCCCTTTCTTTTTCTAAAAGTTCATTATGTATTTCTTCTAATCTTCTAAATCTATTTCTAATTCCTGATTTAGATATTCCTATCATCTCTGCTAACTCTTGTAGTGATGCCTCTGGATTTTCTAATCTTAAAAATGCTATTTCCTCTAAAACTGGACTCAATTCATTTAATCCAATTTTATACCCAATATAGTTTATCATTTTCACCTGTTTTCTAGCTGTATCCAAAGTTTTAGTTTCATTGGCAACTTCCCAATTCATCTCTCTAATAGTTTTATTTTTTAAATCTTTTATCATCGTTGTTTCTTCATAGTTATAAAACTCTTTCATCGAACCAATTAAAACTATTATATCCATAATATCCTCTGCATTTCTCATATATACAAGTGGCTTATTTCTTTTTATTGTTTTATAAACTTTTTTTTCAAGTTTCACTAAGAGGTTGTATAATTCATCTGCTAATTCATCACTATCAACAAAAAAATCTAAAGCATACTCTTTTTCTGGTGATTTTATATAACCACACCCTAAAAACATTCCTCTTATAAATCCTTTTTCAACCTCTTCACTCACCTCATCTACTTCAGATGAATATTTTTCTAAATTTTCAATAAATTTTTTTATTCCAGGTTGTGATGGAATACTTATGACATAAGTATTATGTTCTCCAAATTTTTTACTTTTAGAAAATTTTATAAAAATCTTTAAGTTTGTTAATTCTTTTAACATAAAATAAATTCTCTCTGCTATCTCTTTATTTTCTAATTTCAGCTCTATGCTGTTTTGATTAATAGCGTGTTTTAATAAGAGTATCGCTCTTATCTCGGCGTATTTTTCATCTTCATTCAAGTCGCAACGATGAAGTATTTCATTTTTAACTTTATAAGTATACGACACAATCTCCTCCTACTTTGTTTCAGCCCAATTCTGTCCTATAGAGCTATTTACTTCTAATTTAACTTTAGAGAATTGAATACTTTCTCTCATTATTTTTTCTATTTTTTCTTTATATTCTAAAACCTTTTCTTTTTCCACCTCAAATATCAATTCGTCATGAACTTGAAGTAACATATGTATATCTTTTTTATCTTTTAATAAATCATATAAATTTATCATAACCTTTTTTAAAACTTCAGCAGCTGTTCCTTGAATTACTGTATTTACAGCCATTCTTTCTGCTTGATTTTTTATAACTCTATTTTTTGAGTTGATTCCTTCTATTATTCTTTTTCTCTTAAAATATGTCTCAACATATCCATGTTCTTCAGCATATTCAATTATCTCTTTTTCTAAATGCTTAACTGCTGGGTACTGTTCAAAATATCTTGTTATATAATCTGAAGCTTCTTTTGGTGTTATTTTTAATTCTTGAGATAATCCAAAAGCTGTCTTACCATATATTATACTAAAGTTTACTGTTTTAGCAGCATCTCTTTGCTCTCTTGTCACTAAAGCATCTTCTGATAAGTCAAAGATTTTTCTAGCTGTTAAACTATGTAAATCTAAATTCTCAGAGTACGCTTCTATTAAATTTGTATCCTGTGATACTTCAGCTAAAACTCTTAATTCTATTTGAGAATAATCTATTCCCAATAAAACAGAACCATCCTTAGCTATAAATCCTGCTCTTATTTTCATTCCCTCTTCAGTTCTCACTGGAATATTTTGAAGATTTGGGTCTGATGATGATAATCTTCCTGTTGCTGTACCTGTTTGATTAAAAGTTGTATGTAATCTATTATTTTCATCAACCATTCTTGGAAGAGGATCCACATAAGTTGATTTTAATTTACTTAATTTTCTAAACTCTAAAATAGATTTAGCTATTTCATACCCTTGTTCAGCTAATTTTTCTAAAACCTCACTGTCAGTTGAAAATCCTGTTTTAGTTTTTTTCACTGGGGGAATATTTAAATTAATAAATAAAACCTCACCTAATTGTTTTGGAGAATTGATATTAAATTCCCCTTCTGCTTCTTCATATATTTTTTTTGTTAACTCATCTATTCTGCTCTCTAGCTCTAAGCTATATTTAGAGAAGTATTCTGGTGATATTTTTATCCCTTCAATCTCCATATCAGCTAATACTCTAATCAAAGGCATCTCTGTTTCTTTTAAAACATTGTATAGATTATTATTTTCCAACTCTTTTACAAGCTCTGGATAAGCAACAAGCATTCCCCTTGTTCTTTTTGTAAGAAACCTTCCATAATCTTCAGTAGATATATCCTCTATTTTTGTTTTTCCAAAAACTTCATTATACTTTTCTACATCCTCTTCTATAACATTTCTTAACATTACCTCAATCTCTTCTCTAGTTTGAGATGTTAATAAATGATAAGCTAACATTGTATCAAAATCCATATTTTTTACAAAATATCCATGTCTCAAAAAGTTTTTAAAGCCATATGATATAAATTTATTGTTAGAATTTAAAACTTCTTTAAAAGAATTTTTACTCTCTTCATCTTTTAACGGCAAAAAGTAATCTTTATTTTTTAAAGATACTGCTACGCCTTTTTCTCCCCAATAAATAGCTATTTCACTATCTGAATTTAACTTTTCTTTTATTTTAACTCCTTCTAATACAAAGAATCCTTTTTCTTCAAGTATTTCAGGTGTTCCTTGAAAACTAAATAATCCTAGTTGCATTCCATTTTGTGAAGCTGGTTGAGCTATAACTTGACTTTGTCCATCTTCTAAATTCATTTTTTTTATTAGAGATTTAAATTCTAATGTTTTAAAAAGTTCTAAAAGTTTTTTATCATCTTTTTTATACTCTAACTCATCTGCCTTCACACCTAAGTTCAATAGTTCAATAGTTGCTAACTCACGACTTATAAAAGCTAACTCTCTATCTTCAATTAAATTATTTACTAAAGATTTTCCTATTCCAGGAAGCTCAGTCAAAGAATCTATATTCTCATAAATCCCTTCTAAATTTCCATATTTTTCTAGCATCGGGATAGCTTTTTTAGAACCAATTTTTCTTACACCTGGAATTCCATCACTTGTATCTCCAATTAATCCAAATAAATCTGGAATCATTTTTGGTTTTACTCCAAGCTGTTCAATAACATCCTCTTCAGTTGATAGTATTTTCAGTCCTCCACCATCACCTTTTCCTAAAAGAGCGATATTCACATGTGAATCTAAAATCTGAGATAAATCTTTATCCCCTGTTATTATATAAGATTCAATACCTTTAGCTCCTAACTCTTTAGCCAAGCTTCCTAATACATCATCTGCCTCATATCCATCTATCTTAAATTTTTTTATTCCAAAACAATCTAAAAGTTCCTCTATTCTAGGTATTTGAGCTACTAAATCCTCTGGCGCTGCATCTCTTTGAGCTTTATATTCTTTATATATTTCACTTCTTTTTAAAGTGGCTCTTTTTACATCAAAAGCAGCTCCTATATAATCAGGATTTAATTGATTTATAATACTCATAAGAGTATTAACAAATCCATATACCGCTCCTGTTGGTTCATTTTTAGTTCTAAAATTTAAATTTCCATAAAAAGCTCTATACATTATTGCACTCACATCTAATAAAACTGCTTTTTTCATTTTTTTCCCCTTTCTACAATTTACATTTTTCATAATATTATACCATATTCAATACCTTAGTTAAAAAAATTATTTTATAAATAAATATTATTTTTTTTATTTTTCTGTTATAATCTCTGTGTATAAACTAAAATATAGGAGGTATTTATGAATCTAGTCGTATTAATTGGACGTTTAACTAGAGATCCTGAACTTAAATTTGGTCAAAGCGGAAAAGCATACTCAAGATTTAGTTTAGCAGTTGACAGACCTTTTTCTAAAGGAGAAGCTGACTTTATTAACTGTGTTGCTTTTGGAAAAACAGCTGAACTTATCGGTGAATACTTAAGAAAAGGTAGAAAAGTTGCTGTTAATGGTAGACTTCAAATGAATAGATATGAGGTAAACGGAGAAAAAAGAACAAGTTATGACGTACTTGTTGAAAGCATGGAATTTGTTGAAGGAAGAGGAGAAGCATCTGCACCATCTGATTTTGCTCCAACGCCATCTTATTCAGCACCTAAAGTTGCTGAGCAATCTTCTAATGATGACTTTGGTGGATCATCTTTTGACGAAGACGAGTTTCCATTCTAATAATTAAATAATATTTTAAACTACTAGGGGTGCCCTTTGGCTGAGACTTACCCTTAGAACCTGATCTAGTTAATACTAGCGTAGGGAAGTAGTTAATTATCACTTTTATTTTATAATTGTGTATATAAAGCTATTTTCCTATTTTTTGGAAGATAGCTTTTTTTATTTATATAAATTTTAACAGGAGGTTTTTTATGTTTTCAAAAGAGTTATACAAAAGTGCAAAAGAAATTTGGGATAGCTACTACACCCATCCATTTGTAAGAGGAATCGGTGAGGGTTCTCTAGAAAAAGATAAATTTAAATTCTATATTATCCAAGATTATATCTACCTTCTTGATTATGCAAAACTTTTTGCATTAGGTGTTATAAAAAGTAAAAATGAAAGTGATATGAAAAAATTTGCTGCACTTACAGATGGAATTCTAAATTCTGAAATGGGAATACATAGAGTTTATATGAAAAAATTAGGAATTACTGAACTAGATATTGCATCAGAAAAACCAACTCTTGATAATACTTCATATACTAGTTACATGCTCTCAGTAGCTCACTGTGGTGATATAAAAGAAGTGGCTGTTGCTGCTCTTTCTTGTATGTGGAGTTATGAAATGATTGGTTTGAAGTTAAAAGAACTCTATGGTTCTAGCGATGAATTCTATGGTGAATGGATTGAATGTTACTCTTCTTCTAGATACAAAGAGTTAACTAATTGGAATATTGAGCTAGTCGAAAAATATTGCCAACATATTTCAGCAGAAGAAAAAGAACATTTAAAAACAATTTTTATTAATTGTAGTATTTACGAGTATAAATTTTGGGATATGTCTTATAAGGGGTCTTTTTAACATGAATATGCTTGAAGTAAAAAATTTAACTTTTAAATACGATAATCATAACTTTATTTTAGACAATCTTTCATTTAATATAAAACATAATGAACTAATTAGTATAGTAGGTGGAAGTGGGTGTGGAAAATCAACACTCATAAAAATATTAGCAGGAATTGAAAAAAATTTTAATGGCACTGTTCAGTTAAAAAGTATATCTTATATGCCACAATCAAATACTCTTTTACCATGGAGAACTATTTTAGAAAATATACTTTTACCAATTGAAATAAAAAAAGGAAATAAAAAGATAGAAAAAGAAAAAGCCATCTCTCTCCTAAAACGTTTTGATTTATTAGAATATTCAGATAGTTATCCTAAAGAGCTTTCTGGAGGAATGAAACAGCGTATCTCGCTTATTCGTACATTAATGAGTGGTGGGGATTTGCTTCTCTTAGACGAACCTTTTTCAGCTTTAGATGCTATAACTAGAGAGGATTTACAAAATTGGCTTTTAAATCTAATATCAACACTTAAAAAAAGCATGATTTTTATCACTCATGATATTGATGAAGCAATCTTTCTATCTCATAGAATTTTTGTTTGTTCAAAAAAACCTCTTTCTAAATTTAAAGAGTTTTTAGTTCCTGAAAATATAACTCTTGAAAAAAAAATACATCTGAGAAAAGAGATTCTTTCTATTATTAAAGGAGATAACTTTTATGAAAAAAATTAATTTTTCTATAATCTCTCTTTTTTCATTTTTTATACTATGGGAAGTTCTAGGAAGATATATTAATAAAGGTTATATTCTTCCTACTCCTTTAAATATATTAAAAAAAATCTGGATTCTCAAAGAAAGTCTTTTCTTTATACATTTACCAACTACACTCAATATTGCAGTGATTTCTTTAATATTAACTATTTTATTAGGTCTATTTTTAGCTATCTCTATGGATTTTAGTCATATAGTATACAGTTGTATCCATCCTTTAATTATAACTAGCCAAACTATTCCTATTACTGCTCTAGCTCCTATTTTTATATTATGGTTTGGTTACTCCATTTGGAGTAAAGTTGTGGTTGCTGTAATTATATCTTTTTTCCCAGTTACAATAACTATATATAACGGTTTACAAAATGTAGAGAAAGATGAGATTAATTATTTTAAAAGTCTTAAAGCAAATAAAACACAAATTTTTTTAAAGTTAAAATTACCTAGAGCCCTTCCCAATTTTTTTTCAGCTCTTAAAATGAGTATTCCTCTTGTTTTAATTGGAGCAGCTATTGGAGAATGGTTAGGCGCTACATCTGGTCTTGGATATTTTAGTAAAAGAATGATGTCTCAATTAGATGGTGCTGGCGTTTTTGCACCTATAGTTATTATATCTTTACTTGCTATAACTTTAGTACAAATTATAACTATATTCGAAAATATAATATTACATTGGAGGAGTAAATGAAAAAAATACTTACTATTTTAATACTTGTTACTTTATTACTAAGTTGCAATTCAAAAAAAGAGGATAATTTAAAAGAAGTTTCTATAATTTTAGATTGGTATCCTAATGCTGTACACTCTTTTCTTTACACAGCTGTTGAAAAAGGATATTTTAAAGATGAAGGAATAAAATTAAACATAATTTATCCCTCTTCACCTAGTGATTCTTTAACTTTGCCTGCTGCAAAAAAAGCTGATATAGGAATCTCTTATTTAAATAGTGTCATTATGGCAAGAGCTAATGAAAACGTTCCTATAAAATCTTTTGGTGCAATACTCCAAAGATCCGTTAATACAGTTATATCTTTAAAAGAAAAAAATATAACTTCTCCAAAAGATTTTCAAAATAAAATTGCAGGTACTAGTGGTGGAGTTCTTTCTGAAACGTATTTAAAATCAATGATGATTTCTCAAAATTTAGATCCTAACTCTCTTAAAATTACTGATGTAGGATTTGAACTTCTAACATCTATGATTACAAATCAAGTTGATTTTACAATTGGAAATATGATTAATCATGAAGTTCCTGTCATTAAAGAGAAAGGTATAGATATAAACTATTTTTTAATTGATAACTTTGGAATTCCTCAAGCATACGAACTTATTTTAGTTGCTAATGATGAACTTTTAAACCAAAATAAAGATACTTATACAAAAATTCTAAAAGCTATGCAAAAAGGATTTGAAGATGTTAAGAACAATCCTAGTGAATCTTTAAATCTTCTTCTTTCAAAACAAGCTGTTGATCAATTTCCACTAAGTGAAACTGTAGAAAAGGAAAGTTTGGAAATTTTACTACCAATAATGGAAACACCTCAAAATAAATTTTTAACTCAAACTAAGAAAGTTTGGGAAAATAACGTTAATTGGTTATACGAAAATGGTATCATTCAAAAAAAACTTCCAGCTGAAAATTTTATATATCAATTTTAAATTTTTTAATATATAATACCCTTTAGAAATAAATTTTTGGAGGGATTATTTTGAAACAAATTCGCTCTCTTTGGAGAGAAAATAGAAGTGAAATTCTATCTATTTTTACTATTGCTTTACCTACTATTGTAGATATGTTTGTGCAAACACTACTTGGATTTTTTGATTTAATTATGGTTGGACGATTAGGTCCAGAAGCTATTGCTTCTGTCGGTTTAGGAACTGCTCCAATTTTAACTGTTATTCCAATATTTTTCGCAATCAGTGTTGGAACTACAGCTATGGTCAGTCGTGCATTTGGAGCTAAAAATTATAATGAAGCTAAAGAGGGGATGAGTCAAAGTTTAATCTTGGGAGTTCCTGCAGCTTTCATCGTTACTTTTATCTTTATTATTTTCGGTAAAAATATTCTTGGAATTATTAGTAAAAACCAACCTATAACAGACGCTTTAAGTTATTTAAAAGTTGTTTCTTTAGGAATTCCTTTTTTGTGCTTTAACATTATTTTTTCATATGGATTTAGATCTATTAACAAAGCTAAAATTCCAATGATTAATAATACAATTAGTATTTTTTCAAATATATTACTTAATTATATCTTTATCTTTGTTTTAAATCTTGGAGTTTTTGGTGCTGGAGTAGCTACAACAATATCTAGAGGAATAGTTACTTTAATATTTTCATTCTTAATAATATATAAAAAAAATTATTGTATTGCATTAAGTAAAAAAGATTTTAAAATAAATAAAGAGATTTGTAGACGGCTTTTAAAAGTTGGATTACCCTCTGCTGGAGAACAAGGAATATTTAGAATTGGAATGCTTATTTTTGAAGCCATGGTTATAAACTTAGGAACACTTCAATATGCAGCACATAAAATAGCTTTAACTGCAGAGTCTTTCTCTTTCAATTTAGGACTTGGATTCTCTGTTGCTGGTACTGCTCTTGTTGGACAGCACTTAGGAGCAAAACAGTATCAAGAAGCGAAAAAAGCTGGCTATTTAAACATGTTTTTAGCTATGGGAGTTATGACTGCATTTGGATTTATTTTTATGATTTTTCCAAAATTCGTAATTTCAATGTTTACAAAGGAACAATCTATAGTTCCCATGGCTAGTTCTGCTCTTAGAATTGTATCTATCGCTCAGCCTATTTTAGCAGTTTCAATGGTTTTAAGTGGTGCTTTAAGAGGAGCTGGAGATACTAAATCTGTTCTTTGGATTACATCTATTGGTATGTTTTTAGTTAGAATTCCACTTACATATCTATTCTTATATGTATTTAACTTTGGTTTAAATGGTGCTTGGATGGTAATGATTGTAGATTTAACATATCGTGGGTTAGCGTGTTTGTATAGATTTAGACAAGGAAAATGGAGGTATATTGAAGTATAATTATGATAATACAAATTTTTGGAAAAAAGAACTGTAACGAAACTAAAAAAGTTCAAAGATTTTTTAAAGAAAGAGGAATTAAAACTCAATTTATTGATTTACTTGAGAAATCTCCCTCAAAAAAAGAGTTTGAAAATTTCTTAAAATACTATGATTTAAATGACTTTTTAGATATTGAAGGAAAAGAGTATAAAAAAAGAAACCTAGAATATATGGTTTATGACACAATGGATTTGCTTCTAGAGAGTCCTATTCTTTTTAAAACTCCTATTATTAGATCAGATAAGGGTGTTATTTTAGGATATAATCCTGAAAAATTAAAAAATATATAATAAAAAATCCTCATTAAAGAAACTATCTTCGATGAGGATTTTTTATTACTCATATTTAATTAAGGCTTTTCTATACTTCTCTTTAAACCACTCTCTTAAATCTTGTGGTTCTAATATTTCAACCTCATCTAAAAAAAAACTAAAATATCTTTTTGCTTTTTCATGTGAGCATTCTAATATATACTCATCTTTATCAATTTTTATAACTTGTGGTCTATTTGTTTCTATTTCATTAAATATCTTTTTTCCACCTGTTGTTAATTTAATCTTAATATATTGTCCAAAAGATATAAAAGGATCAAAATTATCTTTCATTTTATCTATAAACTCTTTATCTCTTAGCTTAAAAGATGTATTTTTTATATAAATTGATTTTATATATTTAATCTTATAGTTTTTCCACTTTCCTTCTCTCAAATTATAACAAAATAGATAATTCATAACCTCTAGCTTAGAACTTTCGATCAAATATGGTTCAACTTCAATATTTTTTTCATCTCGAAAAACTATCTTGATTGTTCTTTTCTCTTTTATTGAATAATTTATTCTTTCAACTATCTCTTTAAATAAAAAACATTCTCTCTTTTTCTTTCCTAAACTAGCATATTCAATTAAAATTTCTCTAAAGAACTCTGATTCATTTTGAATATTATTTTCCTCTAAAAAATTATAATATCCTTCTAAGTTTTTTTTATTTAAATTAAATTGAATAACTGAAGTTTCTCCTTTATAAGGATAAATAAATTTTTTCTCTTGGTTTTCCTTTATTTTTTCTGCATATATATAATTTAATAACGTATTTTTTTTTATAAAAAATTCCTCAATATCATTTTCTAAAATCTCAACTATTTTTCTAGGTAAAGTCACTCTTATTTTTTTTTCCATATTTCACTCCAATGAAATCGTTATCTAGTGGCTATTATATCATGAAAATAACTATTTTTTTATAAATTTATTTATATATTTATGTAAATAATATATCATTATATTAAGTACAGTATTTAAAAATTAGCTTCTCTCATATCATCAATAATCA
>ERZ772855.28-NODE-28-length-175878-cov-38.643590_pt1 | contig 175878 bp, 161 predicted proteins | sample MGYA00511900_ERZ772855 | MGnify/ENA primary metagenome ERZ772855 (study PRJEB29015, sample SAMEA2737701) | human gut metagenome | biome: human gut; feature: human-associated habitat; material: faeces | place: China | collected 2012 ... | reverse complement strand
CTCGTCCGCCTTGAAAACCGTTGATATTACTGGCTTTTTCAAAAAGTTCTGTATCACCACTCGCACCATAAAAAAACAGATTAACTTTTTTGTTAATCTGTTTTTTATTTTACCGGCAAACGGTGGCAGGACTACGCCCAAACAAAGCAGGAGGCTAATAATTTTTTGACTATTTGAGGATTTATGTACTTAATAGTGCATAATCTATTGTATAGTACAGGCAAAATATGTATAATGTAGACAAGATATTTAAATATGCTGAAATGTACGAATAAAACAATTTTGCAAGAAGTCTTCATTACAAACAACTTGAAGATTTAGTGTCGCTTTATATTGTTGAAAAAAACAAAGAGCAGAATTATTTACTTATGCCATCAAGCTGTAAAATTAACGAACAAAAATACGAGTTCTTTTTCAAATCGCCTAACAGAAAGGCAATTACTTGCCAAGTTAAAAATCAAAAAGAAATTAAAATAGAAGAGTATTATAACGAAAATGATTTTGAAAAAATATATATCTTTTCAGGAATATGGAATAACGAGCAAGTTAAGGAGTTAAACAAAAAGGCAAATAAAAATAAAGCTAATAATATTCAAATAATTTCGCCCGATGAATTATTTGACATATTACAAAACAGCAAATATAATTATAAAGAATATCTTAACTTGAATAGTTATTATAAAATTGATGAAAATAAAGCTGAAGATTTACATTTAACAAACGGATTTATTAAATGTAAAAAATTCAATAGCAAATGTCATATGAGATATAAAGAAGATAATGATTGTATAACTTTCTATAATAATTGCTTATTTTATTCAAAAGAATTTAATTCATTTTTTCTTTACGATCATTTTGCTAATGATTTAAAAATTATAAAAGAAATCTTTGACAAAATAAAAGAAACTAACCCTGAGATCAACATAAAAGAGGAAAAACTATGACTTATGTAATATCAGACCTACATGGCTATCCGCTTGAAAAGCTGAAAAAGTTGCTTAAAAAAGCAACTTTTAGCAGTGATGATTTTCTTTACATACTTGGTGATATTATTGACAGAAACGGCGACGGCGGAGTGGGAATTTTGCTTTGGCTGCTTGAACAGGTTAATGTTCAATTAATACTTGGCAACCACGAAGCAATGTTGCTGTCATGTGATTTTGTTTTTGACGAAATAACTGAGGACAGCATTAATGCTATAAGCAGTGAAAAAATCGAATTGCTTAATAACTATATGTTAAACGGTGGAAATGCAACTCTGAAAGCTCTTCGTAATTTGCCGAAAAATACACAACAAGACATACTTGATTATCTTCGTGACTGTCCGCTTTACGAAGCGGTTACCGCAAGCGAAAAAGATTTTATTCTTGTTCATTCAGGTTTTAATAATTTCAATAAAAACAAAAAAATCAGAGATTACTCATCAGATGACTTATTATGGGCGCGGCCTGAACTTGATGATAAATATTATGACGATATTACAACAGTTTTCGGTCACACTCCGACATTTAGTTACGGTGAAGAATATAAAGGCAAAATTATAAAAACAAGCACTTGGATTGATATTGATTGCGGAGCTGCTTACGGCAATGAGCCTATTCTCTTGCGATTGGATGACTATAAAGGATTTAAATTGCAGCTATAATATTAATAAAACAAAGATTACTTAAAATTGGTTTTCGGATATTAAAAAATGGTTGTAGCAAATTCCACTCCCTTGCTACAACTATTTTAATTTACATAAGACAAAAATTACTTTTTCTACCCATAAACGAAATCGGGCTGAGTAATCTGATTTTGCAATTTGGAGTTTTTTACAAACATTAAAATATTTTCAAAAAAACGCTTGACAAATTCGGTGTATGGTGATAAAATATATATCGTTGTCGACAGACAATATTCGCGAGTGTGCTGGAATAGGCAGACAGGCACGTTTGAGGGGCGTGTGTTTCACGACGTACGGGTTCAAGTCCCGTCACTCGCACCATAAAAAACAGATTAACTTTTGTTAATCTGTTTTTTATTTTACCGGCAAGCGATGACGGATTTTTGCAAGAAAATAACGGATGAGGTGTCGCCGTTTACGGCGCTTTACAAGGAAAACTTTGATTTAAAAGAACTCTTAGCGAGAGCGTTGATGATTTTTTTACTATGAACAAGCCGCAACAAACGAGGCAGGTATTTTGCTTATATCTAAACTCAGCCACTTTCAATATATCTGCACATTGTACACTATAAAAAATTCTATAAATCGAGATTTGGAGGATAAAACTTATGAAAGGTAAAAGTTTGCTTATAGGAATAATAATTGGGGTAGTAATGGCAATACTTTGGAGCATTGTTTTTGTTAATGTATTAAACAGTATGGCAGGAATTGGAGTTGGAATATGCTTTGGTATATCTTTTGGTATATTAGGTAGTCTTATTTTTTCCAAAAAAGGTAAAAACAAGTGATAATATAAATTTCGTTTTGATAAGCTGATAAATACGCTTTTATTTGTAACTATATCCTTTTAATCAACTGTTTTTAATTTACTATTAAACACTACAAAACTGTAAGCAAATATGATTTTAAATTGAATAGCTTACCAAAACATTTTGATACAAAATCATCAAACTATGACTTTTGTAATAATTTTAAAAATATATCAACACAATTAATCAGGAGTAATTTTTATGAAAAAAGCAATTTTATTTGATTTAGACGGCACATTATGGCACACAAGTGATGTTATTCTTCCGATTTGGAACGAGGTACTTAAAAATCACCCCGAAACCACAAAGCAGATTACACTTGACGAAATGAACAGCTATATGGGCAAAACCATTGAGCAGATTGCAAGCATTATGCTCCCTGAGCTTAGCGAGGAAAACGGTGTGAGCATTATAAAGGAATGCTGCGCCGTTGAAGTTCCGTATCTTGAGAAATCAGGCGGTCATTTATACGAAAATCTTGAGGAAGTGCTTAGAGCGCTTTCCGAAAAGTATTTTCTCGGCATAATCAGCAACTGTCAGTGCGGTTATATCGAATCATTTTTAAAGGCCCACAAGCTCGAAAAATATTTTTCTGACTTTGAAATGTCGGGCAGAACTCAGCTCACCAAGGGCGAAAATATCAGCCTTGTAATCAAAAGAAACGGCATTGACTCTGCTTTCTATGTTGGCGACACTATCGGCGATCAGATAGCCTCTAAAGATGCAAATGTACCTTTTGTTTTTGCCGAATATGGATTTGGCAATACAGAAAATCCAAAATACATAATTCATACATTTTCCGAGCTTTTGGAAATATCCGAAAAAGTATTTGCCGAGAACTAATCATTTATTTGTGTTTCGGAGGTCTTGTCTTCCCTGTCGCTGTCCTTTGCCTTGTAATAAATAACGGTCGGCTTATGTGCCTTTCCGCTCTTTTTATTATGGTTAATATACATTATTGCAAACACTACGGCTACAAGTGCAATTATAATAACGGCAGTAACAATTAAAATAAATTCACGCATAAAAACATCCTCACATTTTATTGATTAACTCAATTATAAATGTGAGGATGTAAATTTTTTAATGAATTATGTAGACGAAAAATTATTTTGTAAGAAAATAATTCATCATTGTAAAGCCTTTTTCAATGTAGTTGCCTGTTTCTCTTGCCTCTTTCTCGCAGAAAACCTTTACACCGCTGTTAATCTCATTTTTGCTGTCATAAATGAGGTACGGTACAGGAGTGGAGGTATGTGTACGGATAGAAAGCGGAGTTGGATGGTCAGGACATACCAAAACAGCAAAATCATCGTAGCCTCTCAAAAATTCTACAACAGGAGCGAGGATATGCTCGTCAATCATTTCTATGGCTTTTACCTTGTTTTCAATTTCACCACGATGGCCACATTCGTCAGGAGCTTCAACATGAATATATACGAGGTCTGCACCATTTTTAAACTCCTCAATAGCCGCCTTGCACTTGCCGTCAAAGTTTGTGTCGAGATAACCTGTTGCGCCCTCAACATCAACGCTGTTCATTCCTGCGCAGATTGCAATTCCCTTTAAGAGGTCAACGGCAGAAATCATACTGCCCTTTTTGCCGAATTTCTCGCTGAAATTATCAAGCAGAGGCTTTGTGCCCTCGCCCCAAAGCCAAATTGAGTTGGCAGGGCGCTTGCCTCTTGCAATTCTCGCCTTATTAACAGGGTGATCCTTTAAAAGGTCATAGCTCTTTTTCATAAGGTCATAAAGCTCATCAACAGCCTCGCCCTTTGGAATGTAATCGGTAATTACCTTGCCTGTAATGTCATGCGGAGGTGTGAGCACACCCGGATGCGGATTGCCGTTCCTCCAAACAAGGCAATGACGATACGATACACCGGGATAAAAGCGGAACTTATCATTGCCGAGTTTTTCCTGAATATACTCAATGAGAATTTTTGCCTCTTCTGAAGAAATATCGTCAGCACAATAGTCGAGAATTGTCTTTTTCTCGTAATCCTCTTCGTCTGAAAGTGTAACAAGGTTACATCTGAGAGTAACATCTGTATCCTTTAAATCTATACCGATACTTGCAGCCTCAAGCGGAGAACGACCGCTGTAATATACAGCAGGCTCATAACCGAGAACAGAGAGGTTTGCAACATCGCTGCCGGGCTTTAAACCCTCGGCAACAGTCTTTACAATACCAACCTCTGCTTTTGCGGCAAGGCTGTCCATACACGGCTTATTTGCCTTTTCCATAGGTGTGGAATTACCGAGTGCCTCGTTTGGCTCATCAGCCATACCGTCACAAAGCATTACCAAATATTTCACTTTAAATCAACCTCTTTAATAATTATTTCTGTAATGTGCCAAGACTTGCACATTTGAGATATGCGTTAATAAAGCCGTCAATATCGCCGTCCATTACAGCCTGAATATTACCTGTTTCGTACGAAGTACGGTGGTCTTTAACCATTGTATATGGCATAAATACATAGCTGCGGATCTGACTGCCCCATGTAATTTCCTTTTGAACACCCTTGATGTCCTCAATTTTGTCAAGGTGTTCTCTTTCTTTGATTTCCATAAGTTTTGAAACAAGCATTTTCATAGCCACATCACGGTTTTGATACTGGCTTCTTTCAACCTGGCTTGCTACAACAATACCTGTCGGAATATGAGTAAGACGAACGGCAGATGAAGTCTTGTTGACTTTCTGTCCGCCTGCACCGCTCGCACGATAAACATCCATCTTAATATCCTCAGGAGCAATGTTTACTTCTATGTTATCGTCCATTTCAGGCATAACCTCAAGGGATGCAAAACTTGTGTGTCTTCTGCCCTGAGAGTCAAACGGAGAAACTCTTACAAGACGGTGAACGCCTGCCTCGCTCTTTAAGTAGCCGTAAGCGTTTTCGCCCTCAATAAGGAGAACGGCGCTTTTAAGTCCTGCCTCATCGCCGTCAAGATAGTCAACTTCCTTAACCTTAAAGCCATGAGCGTCTGCCCAGCGGTTGTACATTCTGTAAAGCATTTCTGCCCAGTCCTGAGCCTCTGTACCACCCGAACCTGCGTGGAAAGTCAAAATAGCGTTGTTTTTATCATACTCGCCTGTAAGGAGAGTTTGAAGTCTTTGCTTTTCAAGACTTTCTTTGACTCCCTCTGCCTCGCTTTCAGCCTCTTCAAGAAGCGAAAGATCCTCTTCCTCATTTGCAAGTTCAATCAAAGCGCAGGTATCTTCATACTTAGCCACCAAAGCCTCGTAAGCCTCAACCTTACCTTTAAGTGTGCCTGTACGCTGTAAAACTTTTTGAGATTTTTCTACATCGTCCCAAAATCCCGGTTCGGTAGCTTTAAGCTCAAGCTGCTGAATTTCCGAAAGCATACCTTTCATACCGAGAGCGTCTGACAAATCGTCAATTTCAGGTTTAAGTGCCTGAACCTTTAACAATAATTCCTCAAATTGTACCATAAAATATACCATTCCTGTCTTAATTTGATATATAGCTCTAAAAATCAGATTACTATTTTACATACTATTTTATTATAACAAATCAGCCGATAAATGTAAACTGTTTTTTATAATAAGGGACAATTACATAAATAATTTATTCTCTGTTTCCTGACGCATATTTTCCCACATTAACATCAAGAACTTCTCTGACAGGCTGAATTAACGATTCTTCATACTGAACATTCCATTGAACATTTTTACTCATTTCACCGTTTTCAAGTCCGTCTACGCAGTCACCGCTTTTTATCGGACATTCGTTATCATAAATATAGCAAAGAACACTATATGCGTGATATACAACACTGTTTGGATTTAAGGTATTAAAATGATACTGAACATCAGGAAGCCACAAAGTGCTCATTCCCACAGAATCTACTATCATATCGTCAGTTCCCTCAATGTTAAAAAATCTTACATTGACAGCATAATAAATAAACCTTTGCTCCACAGGAAGATTACAGGCAACAATACTTTCTCTTGATAACATTTTGTGTGAATTATCGAAAACAAAAGCCTTGCAGTCAGGGAAAATCTCAGCGAGAGCCTCGATAAATTCAACAGACATATTTGCTCTTTCTTTATAGTCAAGGCCGGCTGCCAACATATCCATTCCCAATACTTGATACTTACACTCTTTCAGAATTTCACTTGCGTTTGGACAATCGTTTAACTGTGCTATTTCAAAATCATTTAAAAGCGGCTTTTTAATTTCCGTACATTCGGTAATTATAAGCTGTGGATTAACATCTGCGTCTTTAAAATGAGCTATATAATTTTTGGGAATAAAGCTTGCCGATGCTTTATCATAAGAAAAACATTCGGTCTTTCCAAGATGCCTTTCCATTATTTTATTAATTTCCGTTTGCTGCGGCATTTCGCATTTTTCTTCAAACAATAAATGAATAAAAAATACTGTGCCCGGTTCCGGCGCTTTTTCATTAAGATTTTGCTGAAAAATATTTTCTGTATTATCAGGCATTATAATTCCCCTATCGCAATATAATTATGTTTTATCCGTAATTTTTCCGTCCGGCATAGCGCTCAATTCGCCCTTGGTAATTGCGCTGTCAACAGCATATCCGATTGTTATATCAATCAAATTGCCTGTACGGTTAAAGCCAAACTTCTTAGAGGTTTCCTTTATAAGGTCGGTTTTATTCATACAACCCTGCTCGCAAAGCACATCTTTTGAGGCATTTAATATTTCATTTGAAGAAATATCATCTATGCTGCGCTTGTTTTCGGGTTGCTCAGATACCCTGTAAATATCGTATTCCTCGGGTTTCTGTTCAGGCTGCCATACAAAAAGCACGCCGTTGTCTGAGGTTTCAAAGTGCATTATTCTGCCGAGAACTCTGTCGAGGATTGCCTCTGCCCTGTTGCCCGAGCGAGAAATTCCGTAGGCTGAAAGCACGCTTTTATACAAGGATTTTTTGCTTATAGGTGCTTGTGCGGAAATGATTCTGAACATCAGCTTTTGAATATCCACCTCTGACGATGCCGCATAAAAGCTGTCTGAATTGCCGAGAATCGGTATATTCACATCTTCGTACTTTCTCATTCTGCAGTTTTCAAATGAAGAGGTGTCGAGTTTTTCAAACTCAAAGGTTTTGGCTTTGTTCTGTTCGCCGACTTCGTGCTTAGTATTTTTATCGGCAACGGCATTTTCGATTTCCGACTTTATTTTGTCGATAACACGAGCGGAATTATCAAGCCAGTCGAGAGTCCAAACACGCATAATTTTCCAGCCAAGACCTGCAAGCACATCGGGCTGTAAAACAAATCTGTCCTTTGAAGTTGCGGAATTTTTGCAGTTTTCGCCGTCGGCAAGTATGCCGAGCAAATAGTTGCCGGGATTTTCGGGATCTACAATGCCAATGTCTATCTTATATTCCGAACAGCCGATATTGCATTTTACTTTATAGCCGAGCTTTTCGATTGCCGCTGCGATTTCAGCAACTACACTGTTGTTGGCAGTTGATGAAACCGTACCGTCTGAAACGGCTATATTTCTGTTTTGACCTGCGAATTTCAAAAAGCCTTTAAGTCCCTCAACACCGAGCGCCCTTGTGCGTGACAAATCAATCTGCTCAGGAGTAAGGGTTGAATAAACTATCATTTCGTACCTTGCTCTTGAAATTGCTACATTAAGTCTGCGCCAGCCGCCGTCACGATTCAGAGGGCCGAAATTCATAGAAACCTTGCCGTTTTTATCAGGGCCGTATCCGACAGAGAAAAGAATTATATCTCGCTCATCGCCCTGCACATTTTCAAGGTTTTTAACAAATACAGGCTCTGCCGACTCGCTGTCGAATTTTTCAAGTTCGGGGTGCTTTGAAAATTCATCTGCGAGCATATCTTCAATTAAATTCTGCTGAATAACATTGAATGTAACAACACCTATGCTCTTTGTGCGCAGCTCTTCGTCTGAAAGTCTGCGGATAATCTCGTTTACAACAGCCTCAGCCTCTGCCTTGTTCTGCTTAGTGCCGCCCTTATCGTAATAGCCGTCAATGTGTATCAGCTTAACTGCCGATACCCTGTCGTTTGGTGACGGGAAAGTATAAAGTTTATTGTCATAATACTTCATATTGCTGTATGCAATAAGACTTTCGTGGCGAGAACGATAATGCCATTTGAGGTACATTTGCGGCATAGAAATAGAAAGACAATCATCAAGCAGACTTTCGAGATCCTCGTTTTCAATATTTTCTTCATCAATGCGGTTTGACTTAAAGAAACTTGTAGGCGGCAGCTGGTTTGGATCTCCGACTACTACCACATTTTCGCCCCTTGCAATAGTACCTACCGCCTCGCTTGTAGGCAGCTGCGACGCCTCGTCAAATACTACAAGGTCAAACTTAGGGAATGACGGGTCAATATACTGAGCAACCGAAATCGGGCTCATAAGCATACACGGGCAAAGTCTGCGCAGCAATGCCGGAATTTCATTAAACAGCTTTCTTATAGATATTGCCCTGCCGTTGCTCTTAATGGCTCTTTTAAGTAAACCGAGTTCGGAAGATGATGCGCCTGCCGAACCCGATACAGGCACTTGCGCCGACAAGGTTGCCACAAGCTCCTGAACAGTAAGCTGAGAATACTCGTCTATTAATGAATGGTATTCCTTTATTGTCTGCTCAAAGCTGTTACTTCTGAATGTGCTTAGGCTTTCGTCAGACGAAATATATTTAAGCGCAAGCGCATAATAAATATTACACTTAAATGCGCTTACTGCGTCCGATTTATCAAGAACACCGCTCTCAACAGCGTTGCAAATGCACTCAAGGTTTTCGTTTCTGAGCTTTTCCCTGTTTGCGTTATACTCGGTAACAGCATAGAGTTTGTCAATATTTTGGCTTAGATTTTCAAGTATGTTATTTGACTCTTTGAAAAGGTCTGCGTTCTGTGCATCGTGTAAATTAACCTTTACCGTATCGGCAAAAACTTTCCACTTCAGCAAATAATTTTCAACACAACCTGCGTCAAAACTAAGCTGTGAAAGATTAACTCTTGAAACAGATGACAGTATTGCCCTCTTTTCGTAATCATTATAAGGCATAAGTGCATTGTAAACAGCATTGGTTTTATCAATAGCATTTTTAAAATCAGCGCCCAATTCGTTTAGAATAAAGCAAAGCTCGTTAGCGCTTTTTACATTATCGCTATGCAATTTATTAAAGCTGATAAGTCGCTGATACCACTCGGTAATATTTTCCTTGGTAACGGCATTAGGAATAATGCAATACTGCGAAATATCTTTCAACAGTTTTTTCTGCTTTGAAATTCGGCTCAAAATCCAACTCGACTGTGCGGCATTCCAATCGTTGAGCGCTTGAACCGGATTAAACTGATATATGCCGCTTGTAAATACCTTTTCAAGCTCTTGGCTTTCGTTATTCTCGGCACAAGTATTATTGTAGTGTGCATTGAGCTTTTGAACCAAAGAGTTGTAGTTGCTGTCAAGAATAAGTGTGGGAGAAAAGGCAGAATTTATAAGCAAGGCCTTGCAAAGATTTAAAAGGTCTGCAATATTCTTTTCGCTGTAATTATAATTAAGATTTAGGCCGTCAGAGATTTTATCAATGCTTGCTTTTGCGTTGCTGTAAAGATTAAGCAAGCTAAGCGATTGAGAGTAAATCTGCTCTCTGAGCGGTATAGAATATTCCGTAAGAGAAATATCTTTAAGTGGATTATTTACGATATCACCCACTGCGTCAACCGAATTTGCATAGCCTGTGATATACGATGAAAGCAAATCTATTTTATCTTCGGTTATACTGCTCACAAGCTCCTGCGGAATAATTACTTTATTTTTAAAATCCGCATAGCTTTCATACTGCTCTATTGCGTCATAAACTGAAATATTGCTGTCGTGCTTTTTGTGAAGTCCGTCAATTACACCGTTCATACCTGCACGCATAGCTTTTAGTCTGTCTGCCGATGCCTTGTATTTTTCGGGGTGCTTGATTCTGCCCACCTCAAGACTTTTTTCAAGCTGAGAAAGCACACTGCTCTTGCTTGCCTTGTTGGAGTGAAGTTCAAGGCAGAACGGCGCAAGTCCTATATTTTCAAGTCTGTGCTGAACTACATTGAGAGCCGCCATTTTTTCCGCAACAAAAAGTACAGACCTGCCATGATAAAGCGCATTTGCAATAAGGTTTGTAATGGTCTGCGACTTACCTGTTCCCGGAGGGCCGTGAAGTACAAAACTCTTGCCCTTTGCCGCCTCTGCAATGGCGAGCATCTGTGATGAGTCGGCGCTAAGCGGAATAGCCAAATCATCGGGCGCAATGCGTTCGTCAAGGTCTGTTACCTTGAGCGGATTTTCTTCGTGCTCAACAATAATTTTCTTGTCTATAAGTCCCGACACAACCTTGTTTTGTTTCAGCTCGTCAGCACGATTTCTCAGGTCATTCCACATTACAAACTGACCGAACGAAAACTGACCGAGGCAGGCTGTATCTACAACATTCCAACGCTTTTTGTCAAGAATACAGTTGCGTATTGTATTGAAAACGAGCGGAATGTCTGTGCCATGCTCGTCCTCGGGAAGTGGGTCAAGGCTCGGCACTTTAAGTTCGAATATCTGCCTCAAATACTCTATTAATGTAACATTAATCTGTGTTTCTTCCTGTCTGCTCCTTAAAACATAGCCTTTGTTGTGTGAGCTTTTCACAAGCTCGACAGGAATCATAATAAGCGGCGCATAGCGTGGCTTTTCAGAAATGTCGCTTTCATACCACTTCAAAAATCCGAGTGCAAGAAAAAGGGTATTTGAGCCGTTTTCCTCAAGACTTGTTTTTGTGGTTCTGTAAATATTTTTAAGTGATTTTTCAAGCTCTTCTGCGTGCATTACGGCGCAAATTCGCTTGCTTTTAAATTCTTCCCTTGCAATATTGGTTGCAAGGTCGTTTTCGTTTTCAATCTCATACAGTCTTGCATCTCTAAGCGACCTTGTCCATTCGCTCGGCAGCTCTCTGATTGCAAATGAAGTTCCGTCCGAAAGGCTATCCTCAAGCAAGGCGAGGTCATAAGTTAAAAGCGGCAAAGCGGTCTTAGTAATCTTGAAATTCAAAAGTGAATTTCTTAAGCTGAAATCAAGCAGCTTTCGCTCCCACATTTGAACTCTTGAAAGTGAGCCTTCCTCGTAATCTATTACTCCTATTTGCGACCTGTTGAGTGCCTGAGGTGCTGTTGCCTGATAATCGGGCATAGGAGTATCCGAGCCTGCACTGCCCTGAAATTGATTGTTGGCTATTTTCTGCGGAATAGGTCTAAGACCGCCCGCCCTTGAGCGCCGTACATCAACAGCGCAAATAAAGCTGCCCGAATCAAGGAGATTGTCTTTGCCATGCTTTACGGCTTTGTCAAAATCAACATTCTTGCTTGCCGTAAAATCAGTACACTCAACAAGCAAAATATCTTCGTTTCCGCTGACTGTACGCTTATCAATAGCCGAATAATCATCAATCACGCAATCGGCAAAGGTTTCCTCTTCAAGGCGACAGCCGCAATATGCGTGTCCCTTTTCAAACATTATTAAAGGATGCAAGCCTGCCGCCTCAAGACAAGAGGCATATGTAACCGCAAGGTCAAGGCAAGTGCCCTGCCTGTTCTCAATTACGGAATACGGAAGCCGCACACGCTGACCTAATCTTTCGTAGCTCGGCGGAACATTGTTGTATACAATATTTTGTGACTGCAAAGCCGCATAAATAGCCGCCATCTGTACCTTTACCTCATCTGCACTTCTTGTAAGATAGCCTGTAATCTCAGGGCGTTTGCCCCACTTTGCCATATACTCGCTTGCTTTTGACAGCATATTAGATACTGTCGGGTGGTTTGGCGTAACAAATGCCGCTATCAGCTCAGGCATAAGGAAACAGCCTGTCCACTGGTCGAACGCAAGCAGATCTATATTTGTGGAGTCACTGCTGATAAGCTCGTCATCGCACCAAAGCTCAACACTCAGCTGAGCTACCATTCTTTCGGTAAGAGAAAATAAAAATTCAGTTGACAGCACAATTTTTACGGGACTTACCTCCACCTCGGTATGCGCAGGCAGAACATCTACCGTATGGGTATATTCCTTTGCAAATTCAGGCTCAAAGGAAATTTTTAAAATCACATTTTTAATTTCCTCGTCACTGTTATTTTTTATCAATATATTTCGTACAAGCGGAACATAGTTTTGCTGCATTGCAAGATTCATTGCACCAAAGGTTTCCACTTGAAATGTTATTTTGTCATTCACAAGCAATCCTCCTTGCTTAAAGTCACTAATTATCTTTATTATATCATAATCAACAATTTAATACAATGTTTTATATATAAATATATTCCTTTTGCAAACAAATAATAATATTCACAAATCTCACATCAAAATAAAATAATTCAAGCAAATTTCAGTTGCATTTAATAAGATTATTTGTTATAATTAGTTTGTATAAAAATACCCGGAGGCAATTATGGATTTTTATAAATATAAATGCCCTGTTTGCAACAAGCAGTTCAAAGAGAGCGATGATATAGTAGTTTGTCCTGATTGCGGCGCACCGCACCATAGAGAATGTTGGGAAAAAGAAGGAAAGTGCTGCTATAACGATAAACACTCAGAAGATTTTTCTTTTGAAAATTTTCAGGAAAGCAATAATTCAGATAACAGCGGCGAAGAAAATGCCGACTGCGAGTCTGAAGTGATTTGTCAGGTATGCGGTCATCCAAATGACAGCACCTTGTTTTACTGCGAGCACTGCGGCGCTCCTTTACTAAAGGATAATAATCAATGCAATAATTCCGCAAACAACACAAATGTACCGCCTGAGGCAAACGCTTTTCCTTTTGGTCAGCCTCAGCAAAACGGCGGCATACCTTTTATAGCTTTTGACCCGATGGCAGGCTTTAAGGCAGATGAAAAAATCGCCGATGATGTTACCGCAGGCGAGGTTTCAAAATTTGTTGGAAAAAACACAAATTATTTTATGCGTGTTTTCGGCTCGATTATGAGAACCAATAAATCCCGTTTCAGCTTTGTATCGGCTATTTTGCCGGGCGCTTATATGCTTTACAGAAAAATGTATGCAATCGGCATTTTTGTATCGGTAATTGTAATCGCTCTGCTTGCCGGCACTTTAATTATTCAGTCAACACCTGAATATACAGAGGCTTACAACATTTATATTGATAATTACAGCGCATTACTGCAGGGAACATACAGCGGTGCAAATTTCAGTGATTTGTTCAGCGGTATGTCATCTACAAATCTTTTTTACTTTTCTATCCCCTACATTCTCGGGGCAATCAGATTAGCCGTTATGCTTATCTGTGGATTCAGAACCAACAGAATGTACTACAAGCACTGCATAAAGAAGATTTCTTCAATCAAAAAATACGCAGCAAGTTTTGACAAAGAATCAGAAGAGGAATCACTCAAAACAAAATCTACAATCAACGAGCAGATAGAAAACAAGGGTGGCGTAAACCTTGCCATGGCAGTTGTGGCAACAATTGTATTTCTGGCAATCATCTATATGCCACTGTTCATTTAATACAAATTTTCGGAGGATAATATGAAAATCACAAAAGCAGTTATTCCGGCGGCAGGACTTGGCACACGAGTTCTTCCTGCAACAAAATCAATGCCTAAAGAAATGCTGCCTATCGTTGACAAGCCAACAATTCAGTATATAGTTGAAGAGGCTGTTGCGGCAGGTATCACTGATATTCTCATTGTTACAAACAGAGGAAAGGGCATTATTGAAGACCACTTTGACGCATCTCCAGAACTTGAGGCAAACCTTGAAAAAAGCGGCAAACTCGAATTTCTCAAGACAGTAAGAGAGATTTCCAATCTTGCCAACATCACTTTCATTCGCCAAAAGGAAATGAAAGGCTTGGGACACGCAATATTAAAGGCAAAGTCATTTGTAGGCAACGAGCCGTTTGCGGTACTTTTCGGTGACGGCGCAATTATTGGTGAAAAGCCGGCTATCGGTCAGCTGATTGAGCACTACGGCGAGTTTGGCAAGGGTGTTGTCGGCGTTAAAAAGGTTGACGCTAAAGACATTCACAAGTACGGCTCACTCAAGGTAGAGCATATTTATGATAATGTATTCAAATGCACAGATATGAAAGAAAAGCCGCAGACACCCGAGGAGGTGCTTTCGCTCTACTCTATCATAGACAGATGCGTACTCCCTGCCGAGATTTTTGAAATTCTTGAGAGAACAAAGCCGGGTGCAGGCGGTGAAATTCAGCTTACAGATGCAATGCGTGAAATTGCAATTACCGAGGGTATGACTGCCGTTGAGTTCGAGGGCAGAAGATACGATATGGGCAACAAGTTCGGTATTCTTCAGGCACAAATCGAAGTAGGTCTTGAACACCCCGAAACAAAAGACCAGCTCAGAGAATACATAAAAGAGCTTGCTAAAACTTTATAATTAAAATTTAATCTTTTAAGCTAAAATATAACAGACATTTCCAACTTTTGAGAAATGTCTGTTTTTTTGTTTGCTTTTACGGCATTTATTAGAATTTTATTTACTTTGTGTCTATTAATGCACACCATAGCTAAAATTAGCGCTTGAAATATTTTCAACTTGCGTTATAATATGATAAACAACACAATATCTATTAAAATATACGATATAGTTTAATTAAAATTCTATCGGTATAGTAATCGGGCGGCGCTTTTCAAAGATAGTATACGACTTAAATCCGCACTTATGTGCAAGTCTTATGCCCTCCTCTATTCCGTTGCCGACTGCACTGCTTGTGTGTGCGTCACTTCCGAGAGTAATCATCCTGCCGCCAAGTTCATAATAACGCCTGAGCTGAAATTCATCAGGCAAGGTTCTTCCGATTGGTTTAAACAAACCCGAGGTATTTATCTCAAGCGCTTTTTTATTTGAAATCAGAGTTTTGTAAATATCATCAATTACATCCTGATACGGCGTCAGGTCGGGATATTCCCCTGTTGTTTCAAAAATATATCTTAAAGGATATGTAAGATGAGCAAGGCTGTCAAAGTCAGAAAAGGCTGCTGTTTCTGCAAGTTCATTAAAATATAATTTCAAAATTTCGGAAATATTACAATTATTAAAGTCAATAAAATAGAAATCTTCCCTATCTTTTAAATTATGCAAAGACGCTAAAACAAAGTCAAAATCGCCAAAAGAAAGTGCTTTTTCGGTACATTCCGGATCGTGCATAGGCTCACCGAGCTCAATTCCGCATAAAACCTTGATTTTTTGTCTGTATTTTTCCTGAGCCTTTTTTGTCAGCAAATAAGACATAGGGATTTTCTCGTTAAAATCTCCAAATTCTTCATTATAGCCGAACTTCATAAAAGGTGCTTCGCAATGGTCGGTTATTGCTATTGCGTAAAATCCCTTATTTACGGCAGAATTACACATTTCTTCAACCGAGCTTTCTGCGTCAAATGAATTGTTTGAATGGGTGTGAACATCACATAAAATCATAGCTATCAGCCCTCCGTAATAAATAATACCATATTCGCCAAATTTATGCAATATAAGGCTTTACTTTATCGGATTTTAGTTATATAATAGGGTAGTGATATAAAACAATCATACAATACTTTTGCAAGAATAAAATTCGTTTCTTGCAAAACACGGAGGTAACTTATGAAAGCTATTATTACAGTAATCGGTAAGGACACAGTCGGAATACTTGCAAAGGTATCAGCTACCTGCGCTGCCGACGGCGCAAATATCGTTGAGGTAACACAGAGCGTTCTTCAGGATATGTTTGCAATGGTTATGCTTATTGAATTCAACGAGGAAAAGATTGATTTTGAAAAGCTCAGAACTGACCTTGACGCAGTCGGAGAGGCTACTGCTACTAAGATTCATGTAATGCACGAAGATATATTCAACAGTATGCACAGAATTTAATTTGCCCTTAAATATGGATTGAAAGGATAAACACCTATGCTCGAAACAAAAGATATACTTGAAACTATCAATATGATTGATAACGAAAATCTCGATGTAAGAACAATTACAATGGGCATTTCACTTTTAGACTGTATTGATGATGATATTGATAAAGCCTGCACTAAGGTTTATGACAAAATCTGCCGTTCTGCTAAGGACCTCGTAAAAACTGGCGAGGATATCCAGAGGGAGTACGGTATTCCTATTATAAATAAAAGAATTTCTGTTACACCTATCGCAATGGTGGCTGCACCGTGTCAGAGCAAAAAGGTTGTAAAATTTGCTCACGCACTCGACAAGGCTGCTAAGGAACTCGGCGTAAACTTCATCGGCGGTTACTCCGCACTTGTTCAAAAAGGTTTTGCAAGCGGTGACTATGCGCTTATCGAGAGTATTCCGGAGGCACTTGCCACAACCGATTTTGTATGCTCTTCGGTTAATATCGGTTCAACAAAAGCCGGTATCAATATGGACGCAGTAAAAATGATGGGTAAAACAGTGGTAGAGGCTGCACAGGCTACCGCAGACCGTGATTGTATCGGTGCTGCAAAGCTTGTAGTATTCTGCAACGCTCCTGAGGATAACCCGTTTATGGCAGGAGCTTTCCACGGTGTCGGCGAGGCTGATACCGTTATCAATGTTGGTGTTTCAGGCCCCGGCGTAGTAAGAGCTGCTCTTGCTAAGGGCGGCGAAGGCAAAAATATTGCCGAAATCGCCGATATGGTTAAGAAAACCGCATTTAAAATCACAAGAATGGGTCAGCTTGTAGCAAAAGAAGCAAGCAAAAGACTTTGCGTTCCTTTTGGTATCGTTGACCTTTCACTTGCACCTACACCGGCAGTCGGCGATAGTGTTGCACATATTCTTGAAGAAATGGGACTTGAAGTATGCGGATGTCACGGTACAACTGCTGCTCTTGCTCTCCTCAATGATGCTGTTAAAAAAGGCGGCGTAATGGCTTCGTCACATGTTGGCGGACTCAGCGGTGCTTTTATTCCGGTGTCTGAGGACGCAGGTATGATTTATGCGGCTGAAAACGGATATCTTGACATAACTAAGCTTGAGGCTATGACAGCCGTTTGCTCAGTTGGCCTTGATATGATTATTGTACCGGGTGACACAAGTGCCGAGGTTATCTCTGCTATTATTGCAGACGAAGCAGCTATCGGTATGGTAAACACTAAGACAACCGCTGTAAGACTTATTCCCGCTATTGGTAAAAAAGCCGGCGAAACTCTTAACTTTGGCGGACTTCTCGGCTATGGCCCTGTAATGCCGCTCAGAAAAGGCTCGCCTGCCGAATTTATCAACAGAGGAGGAAGAATTCCTGCACCGCTTCAGGCTCTCAAGAACTAAACTCAGGGGGTGATTTTTTGAAGGATATGATTAAACAGATTGTTGAGGCAGACGCCGAGGCAAAAGCCTTCGATGAAGAAAATCAGAAAAACAAAGAAGCTCTTGCTAAGGAAATCGACGCTCAGGCAAAGGTAATCTATGATTCCTATATGTCAAAGGCTGAAGAAACCATTGAGCGACAGAGTGCTTACATTGACAAAGATATCCGTCATCAGTGGCAGGATACCCGTCAGAAACATAAATCTGTTTTAATTAAACTTAAGTCTGATTTCGAGGCAAATGCTGACAAATGGTCAGATGAAATTGCTAAGCGTACAATCGGATAACTATCCATTTATTAAGCATATTATTTTAAAGGAGGTGCGAAAGCTGTGTCTTCCACTTCGTTTGCGGTGCTTACAAAGGCAAGAGCAAAGTTTGGCAAAAGGCTTACCGAAAAGGACTACAACAACCTGCTTAACTCAAACAGTGTGGCAGAGGTTATGTCCTACCTGAAGTCTTATACTCACTATGCGGAGGCATTGCGTGATGTAAATGAGCGTGATGTTCACCGTGGCAGACTTGAGATTCTTTTAAGGCAACATCTTTTCTATGAGTTTGACTCGCTTTGCAGATACGATTCACAAATGAGCACCGGCTTTTCAGCATATGTTATAAGCAGAACCGAGATTGAACAGATAATGCGCTTTCTCACTTTGCTGAATACTTCATCTACTGAAAAGTTTATTTATCAGTATCCGACATATTTTTCAAAGCACACAGAGATTGACCTGCAAAAACTTGCGCTTGCAAGAAACTATGATGAGTTTCTCTCTGTTTTAAGCAACACAAAGTATGCGCAGATTTTCACCAAGTATCAGCCTGATGAAAATAATCTTTTGCCGATTTCGGATATTGAAAACGACCTTTATACTTTTGTTTTCTCAAATCTTAAAAAGGTTATAAAAAGCAAGACCAAAGGCACTGAAAGAAGAGAGCTTATGGAGCTTTTTACAGTAATTAATGATTACAACAACTTCTCTCGTGTGTTAAGACTTAAAAAATACTATAACCTTTCACCTGAGCAAATAAAAAGTAATCTGCTCTACCCCTTCTCAGGTATCAGCGAAAAAATCATTGACAGAATGTGCAGTGCGGAATCCTCCGGAGAAGTTTTCTCCGTAATGCAGGAAACCCATACAGGCAAGATGATTGAGCAAATCGGTTATGTTTACGCAAGTGACATCAGCCCGAGAGTTAAATACAAGCTTGCAAGAAAGAATATGTATTTCTCAAACAACCCTTCTGTTGTAATGATTTCATATATGTTCGTTGCCGAAACCGAGCTTATGAATATCATAACCTTGATTGAAGGTACACGATACAAACTTGATTCAAAAAAAATACAGTCCCTGCTTATTGTATAAGTAAGCAGTACCACTAACAAAGAGGTGATTTTATTTGGCTGTATCAACCATGCAAGCTGTTAACATAATCGGCTTTATGGATGAGATTGACGATGTAATTACCGTATTGGGTGAGTCGGGTGTATTTCACCCCGATGAAGTGTCTGTTTTTTACAACAACACCCAAGGCTTTTCGCATCTTCAAACAAAAAATATCTATGCCGAACATCTCACTAACCTCAAGGCGTCGTTAGGACTTACAAAAAGACAGTTTCCGCTTGTCGATGTAAGCAATTTTAATCCGACATATCAGGATATTCAATTGTTTTGCAATAAGATTTGCGATGAACTAAACGAGCTTGTCGAAGACAGAGATTTTGCCGCCGAGCAGTTGCTTGAGGCTAAGCAAAACCTTGACGAAACCAAGCACTTTGTCGGACTTGACATTGAAATAGAAAAGCTGCTTGAGCTTAAATATGTAAATGCAAGATTCGGAAGACTTCCTAAGGACAGCTATGTAAAACTGGAAAGTTATAAGGATGACCCTTATATTGATTTTTCGGTGTGTACAGAAGATAAAGCTTATTATTGGGGCGTTTACCTTGCTCCGGCTGATAAGACAGAAGAAATTGACAGAGTTTTTTCAAGTCTTTTCTTTGAGAGATGTGACATAATCGGTGTTAATTCAACGCCAACTCTGCATATGAAAAAACTTACGGCACTTATTCCCCACCTTGAGGATGTTTACAAGGATACCGAAAAGCGTATTGACGATTATCTTTCAATGAACAGAGAAAGAATTTTAAAATATTTGTCAAAGCTTGAGGAGCTTTCAATGTACTCAACCATCAGAACAAAGGCTTTGCAGTACAACAAGAGCTTTATCATTGTAGGCTGGGTGCCGACCGAATTTGCAAAACCGCTTAAAAAACGACTTTGCAAGCATAGAAGTGTTACAGTTGAATTTTCAGACGCAAAGAACGAGATTAAAAAATCTCCGCCTGTAAAACTTAAAAACTGTTTCCTTGCACGACCGTTTGAGTTCTACACCTCAATGTACGGCGTGCCAAAATACAACGAAATTGACCCGTCACTTTTTGTAGCAATTACTTACATTATTATATTCGGTATTATGTTTGCCGATGTAGGTCAGGGTATCTGCCTTACCATTGTAGGTATATTAATGTATAAAATCAAAAAGATGGCAATCGGTAAAATACTTGCACCATGCGGTATTTCATCTGCATTCTTCGGACTTGTGTTCGGCAGTGTGTTCGGATTTGAGCATTTGCTCGACCCCATGTACAAAGCTCTCTTCGGACTTGAAGAAAAGCCTATTGAGGTAATGAGCTCCGAAATGGCAACAAAGATTATTCTTGTAGCCATAGGCATTGGCGTATTCCTTTTAATTACCGCAATGTTCCTCAATGTATACACATCAATCCGTCAAAAGGATTATGGCAGAGCATTGTTCAGCACGAGCGGTGTAGCAGGTATAATTTTTTACAGTGCAATAGTATTCGGCATTGCAGGTCAGCTTTTGTTTGGACTCCCTGTATTCAGCGCTCCTTACATTATTTGCCTGATTGTAATTCCGTTTATCTTAATTTTCTTTGCCGAACCGCTTGGCGGATTGGTAAACAAAGAACCTGACTGGAAACCCGAAAGCTGGAAGGACTACATTGTTGAAAATATTTTTGAATCAATAGAAGTTCTTTTGAGCTATGTAACAAATACAATGAGCTTTTTGCGTGTAGGCGCATTTGTTCTTGTGCACGCAGGTATGATGATGGTTGTATTTGTTCTTGCAGAAACCGCAGGCCCTATTGCCTACTGGCCAATCGTTGTAGTAGGTAATGTTATAGTAATGGTACTTGAGGCTCTCCTTGTTGCAATTCAGGTATTAAGACTTGAATATTACGAGCTTTTCAGCCGTTTCTATTCCGGCGAAGGCAGACCATACGAGCCTGTCAAGCTAAAACTTACACAAAACGGTTAAATTTTATTTCAGATAAAATTTAATTATATATTTTATTGTTTATTTATTTTTTGGAGGTAAATCATTATGAGCATCTTAAATTTAGTTATGTTGGCACTCCCTGTTGTATTTCTTGTAGCATCAGTAATCGTAGCTGTAAAGGCTTATGAAAAAGGTCACAACAGAAAGAAAACAGTTTTAATGCAGATTGCTTCATTCGCAGCAGTATTTGCAATTTGCCTTCTCTGCCCAATCGTAGCAGGCGCAGCAGATGCAAATACAGTTTCAGAGGCAGTACAGGTTGCTCAGCAGTCATCTAAGAGCTTTGCATATATCGGCGCGGCTATCGCAGTTGGTCTTTCATGTATCGGTGGTGGTATTGCCGTAGGTAACGCAGCTCCTGCAGCTATCGGCGCAACAAGCGAAGATCCTAAGGCATTTGGTAAAGCAATTATCTTCGTTGCTCTTGGTGAAGGTGTTGCCCTTTACGGTATGCTTATCTCAATCTTGATTCTCTTCAGCTAATTGAAGAAATAAAGGATATGACGAAAAATGAAATTTTTTCTTATAAGCGATAATGTTGATACAAAAATGGGTATGCGTTTTGCAGGTATTGACGGTGTAGTTGTTCATACGGAAGAAGAGGTTACACGAGAGCTTACTAAGGCTATGGAGAGAGAAGATGTGGCTGTTATTCTTATGACAGAAACTCTTGTTTCTCTCTGCCCTGACCTTATCTATGACCTAAAGCTCAACCGTAAAAAGCCTTTGATTGTAGAAATCCCCGACCGCCATGGCAACGGACGCACCAAAGACAGTATCACAAAATATGTTCAGGACGCTATCGGCGTAAAACTCTGAATGAGCTGAGAGGTTATTAATATGGAAAATACCACAAAAACTGATAACTTTTTGCAAGCTATACAAAGATATACCGAAGAACAAAAGTCTATTGCCAATACTGAAGTTGAGCTTTTAAAGGAAGAAAAGCTCAAGAAAGCCGAAGAAAACGGCAAGCGTGACAGTGAAAAATACATACAGCAACAGCTTGAGGCTAAAAAGTATGTAGAAACAAGCAAACTTGCCAGACTTGTTCAGGAAAGTCAGAAAAAACTCTTTAGAGAAAGAGCAAAAATGACTGACGAAGTATTTGAAATGGCTGCACAAAAGCTAAATAAATACACTGAAACAAAAGAATATAAATTAAAACTTGTTGATAGTGCAAGACAGATTGCAGAGCTTTTTGAAGATAACCGTTGCGTTGTGTATATCAACGAAAAGGATATGAAATATTCAACAGAAATCCTATCTGTATTTCATGGAATGGCTGAGCTTGTTACAGACAATTCCATTAAAATAGGCGGACTTAAAGGCTACTGTAAGTCAATGAGAATTGTTGCCGATGAAACACTCGACACAAAGCTCTCTGCACAGAGAGAATGGTTTATTGAGAACTCAGGTCTGAGCGTTCTTAACTAATTGACCTTCTTGATTTTATCCGAAAGAAGATGGTAATACAAATGGAAAATAATGTTATTTATGGAATTAACGGACCTGTTGTTACCGTAAAAGATGCTGATTGCTTTGAAATGATGGAAATGGTACATGTAGGTGACCAAAACCTTGTTGGCGAGGTAATCGGTATAACTTCTGATTTTACCACAATTCAGGTATATGAAGAAACAACCGGTCTTAAGCCGGGAGATATCGTTACAGGTACAGGCGCACCTATGAATGTACTTCTCGGACCGGGAATAATTGATAATATTTTTGACGGAATTGAGCGTCCTCTTAAGGCTATTGAGGAACAGGCAGGCGCTTTCATCGACAGAGGTGCATCGGTATCTTCTCTTGATGACAAAAAGCTCTGGAATGTTACAATCAAAGTTAAAGTCGGCGACAGACTTGAGGGCGGTCAGATTTATGCTACACTCCCCGAAACACCAATCATTGAACACAGACTTATGGTTCACCCTGAGCTTTCAGGCGTTGTAACTAAGGTTATGCCTGACGGTCAGTACAAACTTTTTGACACAATTGTTGTTATTAAAGATGATAACGGTGTTGAGCACAACCTTACACTTTGCCAGAAATGGCCTATCAGAACTGCTCGTCCTGTAAAGGACAGACTTGCGTCATCTATTCCGCTTATTACAGGTCAGAGAGTTATTGACTCTCTCTTCCCTATTGCTAAGGGCGGTACAGCCGCAATTCCTGGCGGTTTCGGTACAGGTAAAACTATGACACAGCACCAGCTCGCAAAATGGTGCGACGCTGATATTATTATTTATGTAGGCTGCGGTGAGCGTGGCAACGAGATGAGCCAGGTACTCGAAGAATTTTCTGAGCTTATTGACCCTAAGTCACAACGTCCTATGACAGACAGAACTGTACTTATTGCCAACACATCAAATATGCCTGTTGCCGCTCGTGAGGCGTCTATTTACACAGGCATTACACTTGGCGAGTATTACAGAGATATGGGCTACCATGTAGCTATGATGGCTGACTCAACATCTCGTTGGGCAGAGGCTCTTCGTGAAATTTCAGGCCGACTTGAGGAAATGCCTGCCGAGGAAGGTTTCCCGGCTTACTTGCCGTCAAGACTTGCCGAGTTCTATGAGCGTGGCGGTCGTGCAGAAGTTCTCTCAGGCGGAGAGGGTTCTGTAACACTTATCGGTGCGGTTTCTCCGCAGGGTTCAGACTTCTCTGAGCCTGTTACTCAGAATACAAAGAGATTTACCCGTTGTTTCTGGGCACTTGATAAGTCGCTTGCTTATTCAAGACATTATCCTGCTATCAACTGGATGAACAGTTACAGCGAATATTTCAATGACCTTGACCCTTGGTTTGAGGAAAACCTTGGCAAGGACTTTATAGAGTATCGTAACAGAATCAGTGCACTTCTTCAGGAAGAAAGCTCGCTTATGGAAATCGTAAAGCTCATTGGTTCGGATGTACTTCCTGATGACCAAAAGCTCGTAATTGAGGCAGCAAGAGTTGTTCGTGTAGGTTTCTTACAGCAAAATGCTTTCCACGCTGACGATACATATGTTCCGCTTGAAAAGCAGAAACTTATGATGAAAACAATTCTTCACCTTTATGACAAGGCTAAGAAGGTTGTTGCAAAGGAAATCCCTATTTCAAAGGTAATTGAACTTGGTTTGTTTGATAAGCTCACAAAGATGAAATACGATATTCCTAACAGTAAGCCTGAGCTTTTTGATGAATATATCAAAGAAATTGACGAAAAGCTTGACTCAATTATGTAAGGAGGAAACGCACAATGATTATAGATTATGTCGGCGTTAAAGAAATTAACGGCTCACTCATAGTTCTTGACGGAGTAAAAGGCGTTTCCAACGAGGAAATTGTTGATATCCGCCTTGAAAACGGCACAGTAAGACAGGGCCGTGTCGTACAGATTGAGGGCGAAAAGATTGTTGTTCAGGTATTTGAGGGCACAAGAAGAATCAGCCTTACAAATACAAGGACAAGACTTACAGGTCACCCAATGGAAATGCCTCTTTCTCCTGAAATCATCGGTCGTGTACTTGACGGTGCAGGCAGACCTATTGACGGACTCGGAGATATTTTCCCTGTAAAGCGTGCTAACATTAACGGCACTCCTATCAACCCTGTTTCAAGAATTTATCCTAAGAACTACATCAACACAGGTATTTCTACCATTGATACACTTATGACACTTATCAGAGGTCAGAAACTTCCTATCTTTTCAGGTACAGGTATGAAGCACAACGACCTTGCGGTACAGATTGTTCGTCAGGCAAAAATCAGCGGTGCAAACGCAAACAACTTCTGCGTTGTATTCGCCGCAATGGGTGTTCAGAAGGATGTTGCCGAATACTTCAGAAAGAGCTTTGAGGAAAGCGGCGTACTTTCAAGAGTTGTAATGCTCTTAAACCTTTCTAACGACCCAATCATCGAGAGAACACTTACACCAAGATGTGCTCTTACTATTGCCGAGTACCTTGCCTTTGAGCTTGAGATGCATGTTCTTGTTATTATGACAGATATGACCTCATACGCCGAGGCACTTCGTGAGTTCTCATCATCAAAGGGTGAAATTCCTGCAAGAAAAGGTTATCCTGGTTATCTTTACTCAGACCTTGCTTCACTTTATGAGCGTGCAGGTATGATTAAGGGCAAGAACGGTTCTGTTACTCAGATTCCTATTCTTACAATGCCTAATGATGATATTACTCACCCAATTCCTGACCTTACCGGTTACATTACAGAGGGTCAGATTGTACTTGACCGTTCATTACAGGGACAGGGACTTTACCCACCTGTAAGCGTATTGCCGTCACTTTCCCGTCTTATGAAGGACGGTATCGGTGAAGGCTACACAAGAGGCGACCATCAGGCGCTTGCAAACCAGCTCTTTGCGTCATATGCAAAGGTAATTGACGCTCGTTCACTTGCATCTGTTATCGGTGAGGAGGAGCTTTCCCCTATCGACAAAAAGTACATTGAATTTGGCAGACTGTTTGAATCAAAGTTTGTTAATCAGGGATTCAATGAAAACAGAAGTATCGAACAGAGCCTTGACCTTGGTTGGGAGTTGCTTTCTACTCTGCCAAGATCTGAACTTGACCGTGTTGACGATCAGATTCTTGACAAATATTATGTTGAGAAATAAACCGTCAGAAAGGAGTGCTGAGCATTTATGGCTGTACAGGCTGTACCTACAAAAGGTAATCTGATGAACACCAAAAAGTCGCTTGCTCTTGCCAAAAACGGCTATGAACTGCTTGACCGTAAGCGTAACATTCTCATAAGAGAGATGATGACGCTTATTGACCACGCCAATGCAATTCAGGAAAAGATTGACAACGCATATGAAGAGGCTTACATAGCACTTCAGACTGCCAATGTAACAAACGGCTTTTGCGATGACCTTTCAAACACGATTCCTGAGGAAGACTCATTAAAACTTGATTCAAGAAGTGTAATGGGTGTAGAAATCCCTATTCTCACCATAGATGAGAAAAAACCTCAGACCTACCTGCACTACGGACTGCGACTTACAAACTCCGGTATAGATAAGACCTACGAAAAGTTTTCAGAGGTTAAGTATCTTACCGCCGAGCTTGCCGAGATAGAAAACAGTGTTTACCGACTTGCAGTATCAATCAAGAAAACTCAGAAAAGAGCCAACGCTCTTAAGAACATTATGATTCCTAAATTTGAAGAAACCGTAAAGTTTATTTCCGATGCTCTTGATGAAAAGGAAAGAGAAGAATTCAGCCGTCTTAAGGTTATTAAGAGAACTAAGCTTAAAAAAGCTCAGGCTGAAAAAGAAAAACAAGCAAAAGCAGCTAATGCTTAATAAAACCCCCACTCTGAGTAATCGGAGTGGGGGTTTTTGCTGCGATAAGGCAGGAATATTAAATTAAAAGTCAGCCAACTAACTAAGGAAAAATTGGTTCTTTATAAAAAGTTGGGGTAAATTATGGTTTAACGGATTATCGGTTGGGAAACAAAGTAAGTTAAATTTCAAGCTTTCCGCCCGAAGTTAAAAGTTTGGTCGACCTTTTCAAAGGTTGTGGGTGTGGGCAACGCCAACAAATGCTTTCTCTTTACGCAATCTAACGATAGCCAAACGGCTTTCCGTTTGGTGGCTCAAAAATAATAGCGAAAGCCTTTAAAAGCGAAAGCAACAAAGGAGAAAAGCTACGCTACTAAAACTACTAATTTGCCACTTTTAAAGGGCAAATTAGCCACAACTGAAAACTATTGCGTCCTTTAAAGTATATTTTCTCTACTGAAACTCAAGTGTAACTTTCTTGCTCTCTGCCACTCATTAGTCTTAACTTTTATTTACTCCTAAAGTTTTGAAGAATCTAAAGTTTAGTTATTCTATGATATAATTTAAACTTTTTATTTTTATTTAAAATAAGTTCGTTTTTATCATTTTATGGGCTCTGCCCAAACCTGCAACCCTTTAAAAAGGGTTGACCTAAATTTTATGTTTTGTCGGTGCTTGCATTATTTAACAACAACCCACAAAGCGAGATTTGCTGCTAAAAATACCACATTAAGCAATGTAAACACACCAAGGTATTTTGCAATGCTTACGCTTTCCTTTTGAATAAATTTAAACGAAATTAAACTCGCCATAGATGCAATCAATGTGCCGAGTCCGCCTATATTTACGCCTATCATTAAAGCGGCGGCATTGCATGTAAAGCCTGAAAGCAAAATTGCGGCAGGCACATTTGAAAATACCTGACTTGCAAGCACTCCAACCGGCACTTCATTGCCATTAACTACACTCGAAAGCCAACCGTTAATTTGACTTATATTACCGAGATTTCCTATGAATATAAAAAGGAACACAAAGGTAAACAGGAGGCTGTAATCCACCTTTAAAAGCACCTTTCTGTCAAATATAAGCACAAATACTATTACAACCGCAAGCAATACAATGTAGTTCAGCACTCTGAATACGCTTAGCAGTGCTATTGCAAAAAGAACGGCATACATTGTCAAAAGTCTTTTGTCAAAGATAACTTCTTCCCTGTCGCCTAAATTTGTAAGTTCCGATTTATCAGAAAACAGCGAAAAAATTACAAGCAAGCCTAATGAAAGCATTGCGTACGGAGCAATCGTATAAAAGAAATCTGAAATACTCATATTGTATGCCGAAAACAAATATAGATTTTGCGGATTGCCAATCGGTGTGAGCATACTGCCGAGGTTTGCCGCTATTGTTTCAAGCGTTACCACAAATATCATTCTGTTCAGCTTATTCGCAAGTTTTAAAAGCACAACCGAAAAAGGCACAAATGTTATCAATGCGACATCATTAGTAATCAGCATTGAGCTGAAAAAGCACAATAAAACAAGCAAAAGTGTAACACCACGCATTGTTTTTGCCTTATTCAGCAAATTTTTCGCAAGCAGTCGGAAAATTCCCATTTTGTTTAGACCTGCCATTATTGTCATAAGCGAAAACAAAAGTCCGAGTGTGCGAAAATCTATGTAATCAAAATATTTTTCACTCGGCGGCACAAAGAACATTGAAATCAGCGCAAGCACAAACGAAACGCTGAGTACAATTTCTTTCTTTAAAAAATCAATTATCCTGTTCATTTATAAAATCACCATAAAAAGCGGTATGAGAAATCCCATACCGCTAAAATTCTATTAAAGCTCTGCCTCGGCAACCTTCATCATAATTGCACATTCCATACGCTTTTTGAAAAGCTCACAGCCATACTCATATATGCCTGTAATTGAGCCTGTCGCATGGTAAGCATTTGCGGCACAACCGCCACTGCAATACAGCTTTGCCCAGCAATCCTTACAATTCGGTCTTGCGTAAGCGTTGCAGAGTTTAAACTCGTCCTGCACCTCGGTGTTTGTAACACCCTCGTAAATATTGCCAAGACTGTACTTAGGGTCACCTACAAACTGATGACAAGGATATAACTCACCCCATGGAGTAACAGCCATATACTCAGTACCCGAGCCACAGCCTGAAATTCTCTTATAAATGCACGGGCCGCCTGTAAGGTCAATCATATAGTGATAGAAAGTGAGCGGTCTGCCCTCTTTTTCCCTCTTGAGCATTTCCTTTGCAAGAATTTCGTACTGCTCAAAAAGAACAGGTAAATCATCATATGTAAGCGCATACGGATCATCCGGCGAGCAAACAACAGGCTCCATAGAAAGCTCGGTAAAGCCGAGGTCTGCCATATGGAAAATATCGTTTGTAAAGTCTGTATTGTTGTGGGTATAAGTGCCACGCACATAGTAACCCTTATTGCCACGCTTTTTAACAAATTCCTGGAACTTAGGTACGATAATATCGTAGCTGCCCTTGCCGTTTACAGTCTTTCTGAGGTGATCGTGCACCTCTTTTCTGCCGTCAAGGCTGAGTACAACATTGTGACATTCCTTATTGGCAAACTCGATTACATCATCATCAACAAGCATACCGTTTGTCGTTAGAGTAAAACGGAAATTCTTATTCTTTTCCTTTTCAATACTTCTTGCGTAAGCCACAATCCGCTTAACCACATCAAAGTTCATAAGCGGTTCGCCGCCGAAAAAGTCAACCTCAAGGTTCACTCTGCTGCCTGAATTTTCAATAAGAAAATCAATGGCTCTCTTACCCACTTCAAAGCTCATTAAGGCTCTGTCACCATGGTATTTGCCCTGACTTGCAAAGCAATATTCGCAGTTGAGGTTACAGGTATGGGCAATATGCAGGCACAATGCCTTTATAACCGTATTTCTCTTTTTAAAATCAAAGGCAAGGTCTGCGTATTTATCGGTTGTAAATAGCTTTCCGCTGTCCTTCAATTCTGTTACATCATCATAGCAATCAGAAATTTCATCCGCTGTAATCTCAGGGTTATCCTTGTACTTTTCAAGCATAGCCTTGATTATATTTTCTTTATCGGAATTTTCGTACATTTCAATAACATCATACGCAAGGTCATCAACGCAATGAACGCTGCCGCTGAAAACATCGAGCACAATATTATATCCGTTTAACTTATACTGGTGTATCATATATTTTCTCCAAAACTGATATATAGACAAAAGGAAAGCCGTTCTCCAAAAGGCGAAACGGCTGAAAATCCTTTTTAATGCAAAACTGCACAGCTAAATTATTTCTCGCTGAGGCACTTCTCGCACTGCTGATTAGCAACGCCGCAAGATGTTTTGCAAGCAGACTGACAAGATGTCTGACATTCGCCGCAACCGCCTGTCTTTACGCTTTTCTTAAGGTCACGAGTTTCAATAGTCTTAATTCTTTTCATAGAAAATCATACTCCTTGTAAGATTATATTTGTTTTAATGATACCACATAATGTGAAATTTGTCAATAACAACAAAATTACAATTTGTGTAATTTGTAAGAAATTTACTGCTCTCGCCGCACGAGTCTTTTGCCAAATCCGCTCTTTTTGTACATAATAAATCCAACGGTTGTAGTGATAACCTCGGTTATAGGAAAAGTGAACCAAAAGGCATCAAGTCCGAAATGAGCAAGCACCCAACCGAGCGGCACAAACAGCACAACAGTCCTCAGCACAGTAAGAGCCGAACTTTTAAACGCCGAACCGATAGCCTGAAAGAACACAGGAAAAATCAGCGAGGTCACCATAGGCACAAATGAAAAGGCAATCACTCTGAGTGCATATGCGCCGATTCGTATTACTTCGCTGTCCTTTGAAAATGTGCCCATAAGAGAGGCAGGCATTATTTCAAAGCACAACACACCGATTAGCATTAGCGCCATTCCGAGCAAGACGGCATCTTTCAGAGTTTTGCCGCACCTTTCTCTATTTCCTGCACTGTAATTAAAGCTGATAACAGGCACAATGCAGGTCTGCATTGCTCCGAGCGGTATAAAAAATATCGTCTGCCACTTGTAGTAAAGTCCGAGTGCCGTAACCGCTTGGTCTGAAAATCCCCTTAATATAAGGTTTAAGCCGAATATATACAATGTGTATGCCGACTGCATAAGAATATTCGGAAAGCCTAAATGATAAATTCGTCTTATGTATTCCTTATATGCTGAAAATTTTGGCGAACGCTTACAGCCGTTTTTCATTACGATTAATGCCGCCGCAATTTGCCCTACCACCGTTGCAGTGGCAGCGCCTGCAATGCCCATTTCAGGGAAAAATCCCATACCGAATATAAGCAGAGGATCGAGTGCAATATTCACCACAGCGCCCACAATCTGAGCAATCATCGGTATTTTCATATTGCCCGTTGCCTGCATTACCTTTGTCCATATGCTCTCAAAAAACAATCCAAAGCTGAACACGCAGACTATTCTGCCATACACAATTACTTCGTCTATAATCTCCTGCGAATCGGTTGAAATGCTCGCATAGAACGGCATTATATACCAACACACGAGTGCAAATATAAACCACATTGCAAAGGCAAGAAAGTTGCCTACACCTGCGGTTTAATCGCTTTTGTGCTTATTGTCAACACCGAGAAAATGCGCCATAAGCGTGTTTATGCCGACACCCGTACCAACCGCAAGCGCAATCATCAACAGCTGAATCGGATAAATAATTGACAATGCCGTCAAACCCGATTCGGAGTAATTGCCAATGAAAAAGCTGTCGATTATATTATAAAGCGCCTGAATAAGCTGAGCGAGCATAACAGGAGGTGCAAGCCTTAGCAATATGCCGAGAATTTTATCCCTGCCAAAATCAATTTCCTTTTTCCTAACCCTCTCCAAAATAAAGCTGCCCCCGATAATCAGTCAAACTCATATTTTAAAACGGCGCAATTTTTCACTCCGAAATTTGCGTATTTGTCATTGGTCATTTCATTAAAATAAGAATTAACCACCCTTGCAATTCCGTTGTGCGCCACTAAAATGCAAGTTTCTCCGCTTGCCTTAACATCGTCAAGCAAATTGTAAATTCTCTGCGCAAGGTGCAGCATAGATTCGCCGCCGCTGTATCGGCAAATGAACTCGCCTTTGGCAACTCTGAATTCTTCGCCATCTCGTGGTGTGCCCTCAAATCTGCCGAAATTCTGTTCCTTAAGCCTTGGTTCTTCAAAAGCAGGAATACCTGTAATTTCAGATATATGCAGTGCCGTCTTTTTGGCTCTCACAAGCGGCGAGTAAAGAATTTTATCTGCCTTAATATTTTCCGCCAATATTCTTTTGCCCGTTTCCACAGCCTGCTCGTGACCTTTATCCGTTAAATCAATATCCGTAGCACCGCAAATTTTATTCTCAACATTCCATACGGTTTCGCCATGCCTGACAAAATAAACGCAACTCATAAAATCTTCCTTTCCTTATCTATCCATATATACTTTATCAAAAATTCGGCAATAATTCAAGGCGACAGGTAAATTTGGTACTGATTTTGTATGACTGCATAATATGTTACTGAGTAAACAAGCTCGGAAAGGAGAATATTATGGATATTATCAATACAATGATTTCAAGATACACCACACCTAAGTTTCCCGAAAAGACACCGCCTGCTATGGCATTCGTGCCGTTTCAGGAGAGCAATCCAAAGACCTACTCGCCTGTTCAGGCGCTTGATTCGGGCACTATCTTTCCTGAATTAAACAAGCCATTCTATGGCAAGAAATGCGGCGGTGGTAAAAATGACTGAGAGGGAAATTCTTTTAAAGAAAATATCGACATATCAATTTGCAATTTTGGATTTACAGATTTTTCTTGACACCCACCCATACGACCAGCAGGTGCTCTCGCAAATTAAGGAATGTAAGGAAAAGCTGTTGCCGCTTGTTGAGGAATACGAAGAAAAATACGGCCCTTTGCGCAAGGAGTCAAACTCTGCAAATAAATGGCAGTGGGTAAAAAATCCATGGCCTTGGGATAACGAGGAGGATTTGTAATGTTTGTATACGAAAAAAAGCTGCAATACCCCGTAAATATAAAACAAACAAACGCAAAGCTCGCAAAAATTATAATAAGTCAGTATGGTGGACCCGATGGGGAGTTGGGGGCGTCTTTGAGGTATTTGAGCCAGCGGTTTACTATGCCGCTGCCGGAGCTAAAAGCAACGCTTACTGACATTGGCACAGAAGAGCTGAACCACCTTGAAATGATTGGCGCTATTGTTTATCAGCTTACAAAAGACCTGACGGAAGATGAGATAAAAAAGCAGGGGTTTGAGGATTATTTTGTTGACCACACAACGGGAGTATATCCGCAGGCGGCGGCAGGTGTTCCTTACACAGCCGGATCTATGCAGGTTAAGGGCGACACAATAACTGACCTTCACGAAAATATGGCAGCCGAACAAAAAGCGAGGACGACTTATGATAATATTTTGCGATTGTGCGATGACTACGATGTAAAAGACCCAATCAGATTTTTGCGTGAGCGAGAGATTGTGCATTACCAAAGATTTGGCGAAAACCTGCGACTTATGACCGACAAGCTCGATGAAAAGAATTTCTACGCATTCAACCCTGCGTTTGATAAAAAATGCTTTAAGAATTGCATCAAGAAAAAATAACAGAAAACGGTTGCCAAATTAACGGCAACCGTTTTCCTATGTTGAAGATTTAAAATTGTATATCGGTTTTATCTGATTGATAATCTCGGCGGTGGGTGAAATATTTTTTACGATTTCATCCTTTGTTTTGTACGCCATGGGCGATTCGTCGAGGGTGCGCTCTGATACACTTGTTGAGTAAATGCCCTGCATTTCCCTTTTAAATTCATCAAGTGAAAGGGTTTCATTTGCGGCTGAGCGGCTCAATACTCTGCCTGCGCCATGCGGTGCGGAACAGTTCCAATCCTCATTGCCCTTGCCTATGCAAATCAAGCTGCCGTCACGCATATTTATAGGAATAATCAGCTTTTCACCCTTTTGAGCCGACACCGAGCCTTTGCGAACTATATTGCTTTCGTGGTCAATATAATTGTGAACTGTCTGAAAATGCTCAAAGTCCGCAAGCTCCTTGTCAAACATTCTTTTAAGAATAATATCGGCTATCATCTCTCTGTTGAGCCAAGCAAATTCCTGACAGATTTTCATATCGAAAAGGTACTGCTCCCTGTACTCGCCCGTAAGATAGCAAAGGTCATACGGAATATCGGTTTCTTTAAGCTCAAATTCTTTTTTCAGCTTTTTAATTTCGCTTTGAATTTCCTTTTTTCTGCCCTCTGCCTTGTACCTCTCAATCAATTCCTTTTGCGCCTCAAACAGCTTATCCATACCACGCTGAATATCATATGCCATTTTCTGATAAATCTCTGCCACCTGCTTGCCGAGGTTGCGGCTGCCCGTATGAATTACAAGGTACTTGTTGTTTTCATCGTCAACATCTATTTCTATAAAATGGTTGCCGCCGCCAAGAGTGCCTATGCTGCGCTCAATTCGCTTTGTATCTTTAAGACTTCTGTAACAATTTAGATCCTGTAACTTTGCAAATCTTGCTATTCTGTCCTCGTGCGTTTTTTTGCCGTTCGGCACATATTCTCTTATTGTATTATCGAGCTTTTCAAAGTCAATGTCAACCTTTCCCAACTCAACGGTAAGCATACCGCAGCCTATGTCAACACCGACAATATTCGGTATTACCATTTCGCCTAAATCAGCCGTAAAGCCGATTACGCAGCCTGCTCCTGTGTGCACATCGGGCATTATGCGTATTTTACATCCCTTTACAAAAGGCTGGTCGCAAAGCTGCTGTATTTGGTCGAGCGCCACCTGCTCGGCGTTATCTGTAAATATTTTTGCTGTGCTGTATTTGCCCGTTATTTCTTTCATATTATCACCTAATTATGCTGCTATGTTTTTATATCTCTCGCTCTCTATTACTTCGAGCATATACTTATACGGATTAATGTCATCGCTTGTCACCATTGAAAAGAGTCTTGGACTGCACCCCGATACCAAAGCGACGCCCTGCTCATTCATGGTAACAGGCTGATGCAGGTTTCTGCTCGCCACATTCCAAAAAACCACCTTTGGCAAAGCATATCCTTTTTCTTCAAACATTTGCTTTGCATTTTCAAAATTAGTTTTTTCTCTGTTATTTACGCAGTAATCAAATTCCATATCCGATATTATATACAGCTTTGACGGCAGCTCGCTTTGTGGAACATTGTATTTTACAGCTGTATTAAGTATCAGTTCAAACACCTTTTCTATGTCTGTGTTTGCAACTGTGTAAAACCTTAGTATATATCGCAGCTTTTCTATAAAGGTATTTCCTTTTATTTCAATAAGCTGTGGATTTTTCGAAAATTCTATGAAATGATTTTTAAATACTCCCTTGCTATGTTCGGCAAAATAAATTCCAAGGGACAACGCTACCGAGGCAGGACTCGGATTATTATAACAATACATTGAGCCTGATGTATCCACTACTGCAAGTGCGTTCTCGCCATTGCAAAAATCAGGCAATGATTTCCATGTAGCATTGAGTGCCGCCTGCTCAGTTTCGGAAATACTCAACGGCAAGTCGTTTCTTCCCAATGAATTATACAAAGTGCCGATATAAGGCTCTAATAATTCATACGGCATAAGTGTGCTTGCGTTCAGCTTTCCCTCTCCGCTTTCTGCACGATTTATAAAATCCTCGTATCTTTCTCGGTCTTTTCTCATAAATACAAATCTGTATTTAAAAAGCGCCTTTGAGGGCAATTTTTCATAATCAAAAGTAAAGTCCTCTGTTCTCAGATTATTCTCTGCTATTTTTAGATGTGCACGCAACGCACTGAGCGTTTTTCTGTATTTCTCCTTTGTATAGCCTAAAGCATTTGCCAATTTTTTGGCATTGGCAACAGCAGATTTACTGCTCGCATTAATCGACGGCATCCACTTTGCAAGCAGAGAAATCTGATTACCGCTATTCATATTTTTTATATCGGTTTCAAGCTGAGCTTTAATAAGTTCAACCGCCTCGCACTCGCAATCTGTATTAAGCAATACAAGCAGGTCGTCAAATCTGCCATACTCTGCGATATATTTCAGATTTTTTAAAACCGAGCTTTTTCCCCTTTTTGCAAGGTCATTAATAATAAGGCGGAATACTTTTCTTTCGCCGAGTCCTCCACGAATATCTCTTGCAAAGAAAAGTATTTTCATTGCTAAGTCGGGGTTTTCACTGTATGCGCAGTAAAAACTGTTTAAAACAGAGTCTTCTCTGCTGTTGCGCATAGCCCCTATTGTTGAAAATAAATCAAGACAGGCGGAATTTGTTGTCTTAAAGGCAACTGCTCCGTTTTCTGTAAATGTTTTGTTAGTTTCAGCTTTTAGGTATTTCAACATGAAAACCCCTCCTTAAAATAAAATACAAGGTACGATAATTCAAAACTAAGTTGACAAAGCTATAAAATATTGCTGACTGTACCTTTAACAAAGCTCATTTTATAACATATTAAATGTTGTGATATAAATTTTCTCTGTAATTGCTGTGTGAGCTTTTATGCTGTTATTATATCAAACGGAATTTAGAAAATCGTGGAAAAAAAGTTGCGAACTTAAAATAGTCCGCAACTTTTTTGCTTGTTTATTCTGTTTTTCAGCTCATTTATTAGGCTTTGGGGCGAAATCACCTTTACCCTTGTGCCAAAAGAAAGCACACGAATTAGAATTTCCGTTCCATCGCCCTTGTCGTATTCAAGACTGATTCTGTATTTATTATCGCTTAGCCTTTCGGTTCCTTTTTTTAGATAAGAAAATTCGTGCATTACCCTTTCGAGTGCGTTTTTCTCATCTGTAAGTTCAAGTACAAGTGTACCGGTAGCGCATCTTTCTTTTTTATCCTCAAATGGCTTATATTTTTCAAGCAGCTTGCAGAATGTTATCCTCGACAGGTTGACAGTGTAGGTGTGGTGCGAATTTACACAAATCAATCTGAATTTATCGTCCTTTTCGGAATATTCCAGTCTATGAGGAATTACTTTAATCGAATACTGAAAGTCTTTATGAGAAGTAAATCGGATAAGCAGTTTATGATTTTTGCGAATTGCCGTCAAAATAAGCCTGAAAATCTTGATATACTCAGGATTTTTGTAATCGTCACCGTCAGCAAATCTATCGTAATAATCGAACATATCACTGCTATACAGCGGCTCAATACCTTTAAGTGCATCTGCGTTTATATCAAACAGCTTAACTCTCGGATCATCAAGCAAGGATTTAAGCCACCTTTTTTCAAGCAGGGTAATAGGCATACTCGGTTTATTTTTGATTGGCGTTTTCATATCCTCGGTAATCAAATTCCACTCGCCGCTCTTAATGGCAGTCGGAATACTTACACCGCTTTCGGCAAAAGCGTATTTGTCTACAATTTCATACATCTTCTCTTTGGTTAAATCACCGTCAACTGCGCAGGCTATCAGCTTTGAAACTGCATTGTAATAACTGCCGTAAATCTCGCTAAAGAGCATTTTCGTCACCTCCGTATAGCCTTACCATATCGTTTACATCATCAATAATTTTGTTTTTTAATTCTTTGTTTGAGCTTTCAAGACTGACAATTCTGCCGTAAAAGCTGCGTATCCAAGGCGTCATCTCCATTACATCGTAAACATCTGCGGTAAATTTGTAATGGTTGCTGTCAAGCCTTGCAACAGTACCGCTGCGTTTTTCTCTGTACAGTCTGTCAATTATGTATTTTTCGTTATTTGCAACATATATTACCATTTCAATATGCTCGGTACTTCGGTTATCGTTTGAGGATACACCCCACAAATGATTGGAAAACTGCACCGATTTTTCTTTAAAGTAATTATAATCATCGAACACCTCGCCTGACTTAACGCTTTTTATAGAATCAAGTCGAAAAGTCATCATCTTTTTGAAACGGATATGATAGCACACCAGATATCTCCGCCCACTCGTAACGCTAACACGAATTTTAAAAGGTACTACCGTATGCTCGGTTTTGTTTTGGGTTCTTGTTGAAAAATTCTCAACGGTAATCTGCCTTTGCTCTCCTATTGCCTGCAAAATCAGATACAATACCTCGCTTTCGAGAATATGCAAAATATAGTGGTGCTTAAAATAAAATATCGTGTCTGTACTCTCAAATCTGTCAAGCAAATATGAGCCGACAACGCCCATAGGTGAAATTTCAGAGTAAAACTGAATGGCGTCTTTGAAGCTCTCAAGCTCAATGTCACTATTGCTTTTGCTGTAAAGTAATTGATTGCCCTGCTTTTTAGCCATAAGAATACCGAGCTTTTCGTACTCCCTCAGCTTTTTTCGTACGGTAGACACATCCGGTTCTTTGACGTTTTCAAAGTGGGTGAAGTAATCTGCTGAGAGCCTGTCGGTAATTTCACTTGCGGAAAGTTCAGAATTTTCGGTTAAAATATCAAGAATTAAAAAATGCAGATTTATATCGTTTGCGGTAAAACTCTTTGCCTTAAATGCCTTATAGAGCGGATTTGTGGGAATGTTTCTGCTGTCAAGCGCAATAAAAACATTTTTCCCGTCAGCGCCTTGGCGAAAGCACATATAATCTCCGAGCCAGCTTTCAATTCTTCGTTTCTCGTTATCGTAACTTCTTGCACTCTTTTGGTCGTATTCGCTCCTGCTTTTAAAGCCATAAACAAAGAATTGGCTCATATATTCTCTTATTTTTGAAAAATTCTTAATAAGCTCGCTGAATGCCATAATCATCCCTCCTACCGCAAAATCACTTATATTATAACATATTACCCAAATTTTTAACATAATTTTTCTGAAATAATTGCATTATTATTGTGGAATATGGTATAATTTATTAAACATATCATTGTAGGTGATAAACTTGAACGATAATCAAAAGCTGTTGAAAGCAAAATCATATTTAGACAAACTCGCAAACGGAATCAATCCCGTTACAAATGAAATTGTGCCCGAAAGCGACACCATAAATAATATACACATATCAAGATGCTTGTTTTACATCTCCGATGTTTTGAGAAATGTTATTGAGGGCAATACCGATTCTCCTAAAAAGAAAAGCAGTAAAGCGCCGTTTTCAATTACCGCTCAGCAATTAGCAGGCTATCCCTTTGCGAACGAGCCGATTACCGTTACGGAAATCACAAAGAACATTAACGCTTTGATAGATGCCGATGAAATGAAAGGCTTAAAAACTACAAGCATTACAAATTGGCTAATTGAGATAGGTTTTCTCGAATACATTACTGACGAAAAAGGGAAAAATCATAAGTTCCCGACTGAAAAGGGCACTCAGCTCGGCATATTAACTCAAGAGCGGTTGGGTATGTACGGCACATACAAGGTGGTGCTATACAACAGCAACGCTCAGCAATTTATACTCGACAACATAGACGCAATAGCCACTTACAACACTGCAAAAAAGAGCTGATTACGGAAAGGGAAAATATTATATGAAAAAAAATACTCTTGCAAACAATCTTATCTACTATCTTTTCTGCGGATTCAGCGGTGCGGTAATCGCCTGCATAGTTTGGCTATTTCTTAGGCTTATGAGCTTTGGTATTGGCTTGATTTGGAACACTGTACCCTCTTATTTTAATTTCACCTACTATCCGATTTTGGTGTGTACAATCGGTGGTGTTTTGCTTGGAATTTATCAGAAGATTACAAAGGCTGTACCCGATGAGCTTGACGAAGTGATGAAAAAGGTTAAGCGAGATAAATTTTATCCGTACAATAAGGTGCTCTTGCTCTGCGTTTCAGCGCTTATCCCCCTGCTTTTCGGCGGAAGTATCGGCCCAGAGGCAGGACTTACAGGCGTAATCGTGGGACTTTGCTATTGGGCAGGCAGTCATATGAAAAACGCAAAGAGCAAAATTCCCGAACTTATGCAAACGGGCGTCAGCGCAACTCTGACGGCGATTTTCTACGCACCGCTTTTCGGTCTTGCCGCCACAAACGAGGAACAGCTTGACACCGAGGACACAGCAACCGATATTCGCACAAACAAACTGATTTCAAATGTAGTAGCGGTATTGTTTGCAACGGGCACAATATTTCTGCTCAATCAATCCTTTGGCGGCAGTACGGGATTGCCGAGAATAGGCGAATACAGCATTACAAATACTGAAAGGCTATGGGGTATTCCACTCGCCCTGCTCGGCACATTGGCAGGACTTTTGTTTGTAATATCAGAAAAACTGCTCACAAAATTTTTCGGTAAAATTCAGAGCAGTTTTGGAATTATTGTGAGCACCACACTCGGCGGATTGGTTCTCGGTATTTGCGGCACATATCTGCCGCTTGTAATGTTCTCAGGTGAAGAGAGCATAAGCGAGGTAAGCAAGAACATCGGCGAATTTGCGCCTTGGGTACTGATTTTTTCGGGACTTTTAAAACTTGTTCTTACAAATGTTTGCATAAAGTCAGGCTGGAAAGGCGGTCACTTCTTCCCCGTCATCTTCTGCGGAGTAAGCATCGGCTTTGGCGTTGCATTGCTTATGGGACTTGACACCGCATTTTGCGCCGCCATAATCACCGCCGCACTTCTCGGAGTTACAATGCGCAAACCCCTCGCCGTAACCGTACTTCTCCTCCTCTGCTTTGATTCAAGAATTCTCCCATGGATTTTGCTTGCGGCATTCCTCAGCAGCTTGGTTGTGGGAAGGTTAAGTAGGAAAGGAAATTAAAATATTTTATAGCTTGAATTAATAATACAAATGAAAATGCAACCAAAGAGGATTTTGGTTGCATTTTTGGTTATAGCTTTATTATTTAAGTTGCTTTTTTAATAATTTCTTTTTTGTATATTGTTATAGGAAAACTTCTCCATTTACTCAAAGAAGAAATTTTTGTTTTGTTTCTATAAGCCATAAAAGTAAGCCATAAATCATCAGCATATGGACATAAATTTAATATTGCTTCTTTATTAAATACTTCCAAATCCAATGCATGAGGAAAAAGAGAACCGCTGCCTGTATAAACCTGTACTTTATCAGAATTTATAATTCCATTGTTTGTCTTGTCAACTACAATTTTGGAGCTTCCTATGTTCTTTTTCAATATTTACTTTTGATTATCCCACATTTTTCCGTGATGAGGGTTATATTATCAAAGCCTAACTTTTCTCTTATATATTTAGTATAACCAACAGGTACAGTTGATTTAATATCAATGATAGCTTTAGATTTGATTTTTATTACTTGTTTGATAACATCTTCAACAGCCGATGTATCAAACTAGTTTTTATTAGAATCGTAGTTTGTTGGTGTTGCTATCACAACAAAATCAGCATCCTAGAATGCATTTTCATAATCTAAGGTAGCATATAGATTTAAGTTTTCTCCCCTAAAATATTTTTCAATGTATTCATCTTTTATCGGAGATAATCTGTCATTGATCAGTTTAACTATTTCGGGACTAATATCAACAGCAATAACTTCATTGTGTTGAGCAAGCAAAGTGGCAATAGATAAGCCAACATATCATGTTCCGGCTACGGCTATTTTCATTTTAATTACGCCTTTTGCTTTTTTAATTTATTCAGTAGGTTATTAATTGGCACACGAATAACATCCTTCTCATAATCATTCATAGAGAAGAACCAACTACCAACTGAATATAATACTACATATATCAAAACAGTAAATAAAAATACACTCCAGGAATAAAAATTCACAAAATTTGACACTATAAATGTCATTACACATAATAGTGTAGGAATCCATGACATACATAAAATATTCTTCCAAAACAAAGGAATATTGATTTTAGTAACTTTGTAATAATATATATTCATTATTATTCCTTGACCTAAAATATAGGATACACAAGAACACAGTGCAGCTCCGATACCACCCAAATAAGGTACTATAAAATATGTGGATACTGCATTTAATATGGCTATTGCTAAATAAACCAAAGAACGAAATTTATGCTTATTTTGAGCTATTACAATTGTTAGTCCGGTATTTTGAATATACGGAATTACCAAAGGTATCATTGTTACCAGTGCTATATAGTAAGATTCTCCATAATTTTCACCTGCCCACATAATTAAAAATGGGTGACCTAAAGCTATAAAACCCGAAACTACTAACGCCAACAAAAGATACTGTAATCTTCCGACTCTAATAAAAACTTCGGACAAAGCTTGAGTGTTTTCTCCATCCAAAGTAACCATTGAATTGATTTTAGGACCAATTACACCGGATACAGCTTGCGACAACTGCATCAATATATTATTAAATGTCGAGCCAACATTATAAATTGCAACAACTGCAGTTCCTACCAACGCACCTAAAATAACCTTATCTGTGGCCCAAAACAGCATATCTACCAAAGTTCCTATAAACATGTACACTGAAAATACGAGCAGTTCTTTAATAAATACACTTTCAAATCGTACAAATTTTGGTGTTATTTTTAAAACCTTAAAGCAATAGTATATATTGACAGGGCAGGCAATAAAATTAAGTAGGAGTCCTGAGAATGTCATACCAATTGAGCCAAATCCACAATATAATAGTATAATGTTAGCAACTGGAGCTAAAACTGTAGAAAAAATATCAATAACTCTTCTAAATATGAATCTTTCATATGCAGTAATAATTGATGAAAAAACACTAATTGGAAAGGCAATGGCTGTGTTAAATGCCATCATAACAATCAATATTTTAAGTTTATCTACTTCCTGTTGCGTAAGGCCCTTAGAAAAACATGAATCAGTACATAACATTAATATAAATCCGCCGATAATTACTAAAACAGATACTATCCCGTATATTATCAAAAATAAACCAAATATGCTTCTTACTTGTTCTTTCTTGCCTTCGGCTCTATACTTACATATATATCTAATAATTGTACTGCCAAATCCAAAATTCAATAATGATAAATATCCAACAATAGAGTTTGACAAACTGTATAAGCCATACTCAGCTTGACCAAGTATTCTTAACATAATTGGGGTATATATCATAGGTATAATACTACCTATTGCAAGATTGACGTACGATAGTAACGTACCCACACGAAGTTGATTAACTTTCATTATGCAGTCTCCTTAATACCGAGTTAAAAAATATCTTTAATGGATTAGTTTTTCTGCCACTTTTCTGTATTTACTTAATTAGCTTTTTACGATTCAGTGGATATGTTTCACCATAATATAATTTATTTAAAACTGTCTTATATTCAAAAGCAGCATTTGAATTAAGCTCATACTCCATAACTGAATTGTTTTCCGAGAATGCTTTCCGGCCACTGATAATAATAGTACATCACTTCATTTGTAAATACAATTTTCTTACATTTATTAATTAGATGATGACTTATATATATCTTCAAATATTTTACCATCAGGATATGATAAACCATTATATAACTCTTTTTTTATAAGTTTAGCCCAAGATGCAGCCATAATAAATGAATAGTGATCATTTTTATAAATTAGTTCTAATCCATGCTGGTTACTAAAACATTCAACAGTGAAATTATTTTCCTCAGGAAAGATATAATTTATTTCACTGCCTTTTATAAAATCGCATATAGAAATATCTGCATCATAAGCAACCAAATTTTCATATAATCTTTCTATTATATTTTCTTTTATATAATCATCACTGTCAATCCAAAATAAATAATCACCCTTAGCTAATTTAACTCCTGCATTACGAACAGTGGCAATACCTTGATTAGTCTGGTGTATCACTTTTATTCTCTTGTCTTTATCAGCATATTTTTGACATATGTTATAGCTATTATCAGTTCACCCGTCATCTATGATTAATACTTAGAGGTTTTTATAAGTCTGTTTCAATACTGATTCTATGCAATGAGAAATATTATTTTCTACATTATAAACAGGTATTATTACAGTTATAAGTGAATTTGATTTTTCAGCTTTAATCATTAACTAATCCTTTCAAATACTCATTTTTTAGGGCGGAATACTCTTTAGTCTTATTTTTTAGCTCATTTTTAATTCTTTCACTGTTTTTTCTCAACCATAAAAAAGAATTCAGCAAATCGCTTTGTTCTTTTAGTTCTTGTACAGGAATAACATAGTTTTCATATGTTCCAAATAAGTCCTTTGCAATACCCTTGGCTTTTACGGAATATCCAACTACTAATGTTGGAACACAGGTGGAATACGCAGCAATTGTCGCATGAGTTCTTGCTCCAATAAAGTAAGAACATTGGCTTATAATATACTTTTGCTGCATACAATTATGATCATCTACAATGCAAATTCTATCTTTACGAGATATTTTATCATATAACATACGCAAGACTTTTCTATCATCATTTGAATCCCATACAACATGCGGAATTAAAGCTATATTATAATCTGTTTGTTCTATGATATAATTAATTAAATATTCATAATTTTCAATAGTTTTACCTTGATTTTTTTCATATTCAAGAATCATCGGACTAATATTGATACCTATTGTGTTGCCCTTTATAAAATTTTTCGGTAATTCCGTTCTCTCAATGTTAAGAAAAAAAGCAGGATCAGGTAATAATAATGTATGAGAATTAACTTTTTTTAAAGCCTCGTATGATATACTTTCTCGAGCTACAATTAAATCAAATTTTTTAATATCTTTTTTTATACTTCTCTTTTCCAAAACAGAAGGTTCAACAGAAGTACCCCATAAAACAAGTTTTTTTACTTTCTTTCTAATTAATTTATTTACAACAGGATAAACTTCAGCATCAGAATAGCAATAATTATCTCCACCGACAAACAAGCCAAAATCCATATTATTAATTGAGTTAATTGATAATTTATGTAACAAGGCATCTACATAATAATGCTTGTTAAAAAATTTCTGCATAAAATATGCCTTAATAAAATCAAACGATTTTTTATTAATAGCATTTATTTCTTGATTAATACTTACAACCGAATCTAAGCCATAATGCAAATCTTCAGATTGATTATACGATAAAAGTACAGACTGCCTTGAATCTAAGTCAAGTAACCTTGCAGTTGATCTTATTATAGCTTCACAGCCGTGGTTTTCACTTCCACCATGAACATACATTACTACTTTCATATTATCTACCCAGTTTTCTTCTTATTTTTAATAAGATAAAAATAAGACTATATTTGTTTTTATTATATAAACATATAATAACTTTTATTAATATTGAATTTACTTCTTTGGGATTAACTCTTTGGATAGTATTTTTTAATCGTTTATAATCAGATAAATATGATTTATATGAATTACAGTTACAATTAATTAATATTGTGTATATGTATCCGGCAACTCTTTTCATATATAGATTTTTTTCATTTTCTCCAAAAGAGTTGTGATTTTCCAAAAAAGTTCTTGTTTTATTTTGTATTTCAATTTGCTTTATAAAATCAATTTTTTTATCAGACATACCAATGGCGGAATTGTCTGTACCGATTAAATAAAAATATCCGGAATAATCTAAAAATAGTATACTATCTAATTTATTATAAATTTTAAGGAAAAAATCATAATCCTCTGCTAAGTTTATACTTTTGTCAAATGAAATACTATTATCAGTTATAATACTTTTTCTAATACATTTACCTGCCACAAATCCATAAATACCGGTGTCCATCTGTTCTTTATAAAAATTTTTACATATATCATCTATTTTGATTACACCATTGTTAAGAGGTTTAATTGTATCTATCAGTTCACTGTTCTTACTTACTTTTGATAAACCTGAAATTATAAAATCATACTGTGGCTGATACAAATTTTCCAAATAATCACTTGCTACATAATCATCAGCATCAATAAAAGTTACAAAATCGCCACAAGACATATTCAAACCAATGTTTCTTGCATTAGAAACACCGTTATTTTCAATACTTATAACTTTTATTTTTTCATTTTCATACTTTTTACATAAGCTAAGCGACTTATCTATTGAACCGTCATCTACAATTATTAATTCCCATTCTTTAAAATTTTGACCGATAATTGATTGTATAGCCCTTTCTATATATTTCTCTTTATTATATACAGGCATAATAATTGAAACTGCAGCCATTTTTTCGTCCTTTTACTTGTTATATATTTTATATAGCACTTTAGCCTTTCTATGTTTCATTAGAAAGAGTTGAAGTCTAAGTTTTGCTGAAACATTTGATAAATGTAAATTTTCAAAAGCTTTTTTCAACTCTTTGGATTTTAAAACAATATTCATTTCTTGCAGTGCTTTTTCTTCAGGCAGCTTTGAGGCCATTCCCAAACAATTACATGCATAATATAACATATGTGTTTTCAATTGCTGTGAAAAATCATAATCAGTAATCAAATCAAAAAAATTGTGTAAATACTCATTCATTTTGCAATAAACATTCCATGCTCCGGCTCTATATGAAGTTGTGATAGTTCCCGGATTGGAATAATAATGATATAAATATTCAGTTTTTAAATAATAAAAGCTATTACATTTATATCCGACAATAGCACTAAACAAATTATCTTCTGACCATTTTACATCATTTGCGAAAGTAATAGAATTATCAGCTAAAAACTGACGCTTATATAGGCAAAGGCAAACCGAAAGTAATGGTCCATAGTCAATATTACTTCCCATAATTAATGCAGGAAAAATATCGCTTCTGATTTTTTCTTTATCATAAAAACCGGAATCAATACTAAGCGATTTGTTAAAGCTGTTATTATTTTCTAAGATTCGTTGATAGTCGCACATAACAAAGTCAACTTTGTGTTTTAGTGCAGCGCTATACATTTTTTCATACATATTAATATCTATGTCATCATCAGAATCGACAAAACCAATATATTCACCTGAAGCAACATTGATTCCAGCATTTCTGGCACTACTTAATCCACCATTAGATTTATGTACAACTTTAATTCTGTTATCAATTTCTTCAAAAGAATCGCAAATTTCACCACATTTATCTGGAGAACCATCATCCACTAAAATTATTTCTATTTCATTTAGAGTTTGATTTAAAATAGAATCTACACATCTTTTTAAATATTTTTCAACTTTATATACGGGAACTACAACACTAACCTTAATCTTATTCATAAAAAATTCCTAACATTAGTAATTTAACTATTTTCTATAATATCGTATAATTTATTTATTTCCTGAGAATTTGAATAATCACTGACAGCACAATTTTCAGAAAGCTGTTGCATAAGTACTTTATTATTTAATAACTTTGCTATGCCATCTGCACATCCTTGATTATCCATAGGAACTATAATACCATCATAACCGTCTTTCAATTGACTTGATGATGTAGCGAATTTTGTAATAACAACCGGTTTGCAAAGCATTTGAGCTTCACGAACGGTTACAGCTTTTCCCTCATATCTTGACGGCTGTACATATAAATCACAATTTTTTATGTATGGATATGGATTTATTTTTTTGCCAAGAATAATAACATTATCTTCCATATCAAATTCTTTTATTTTACTTCTGATAATTTTCTCATCTGTGCCATAACCAATTAAATACCATTTTATATTTAACCCTTTTTCTCGTATAAGTTTACATATTGCAGGGATATTATCAAAATTTTTAGCTTCACAAAATCTACCTACTGACAGAAGTTTAATTCCACTGTACTCAAAATCATTTACATCTTCATCAGCTTGCTCGGTTAAGAACTTTTTACTGAGTATATTTTCCAATGTAATTGCTTTATTCTTTAAATCGGGATAAACCTGCAGAAATTGCTTTGTGCATACATCCGAAACACTTGAAATATAATCAATTTTTGAATAAACTTTTAAATCATATTTCCTGCAAGGATTAATAACGGTATAATCAGTATGATTCCAAGAAATTTTAATGCGTGAATCAACTTTATTAACCAAAACATCAGGAATACCTAAGAATGACACTGCGCAATCATAGTTGCCGTAAATTTCAGGTAACAGCCATTGTAGATATTTGGAAAGATACTGCATATTCATCCAAACACCTTCATGTTCCTTAGAAAACATACAATGGAATTTCAAAGCTATTTTACCAAAAATTCTTGAAACGCCAAATAAAAACAATCTGCCGGGTAATAATTTTTTAATTGAAACATCAAACGTATTATATTTCTTTATATTTGGTATAATATTTACATTGTAATTTATATATTTTAAAAATTCTCCTTCATGTCTATACAGAAATAAATCTACATCATATAAACTATAATCAATTGAATCAAGTAGTCCCAAAAGACTTCTTTCTGCCCCACCTATAAACATAGAAGGCATTATAAACAATATTTTTTTCTTCATTTTCTATCCTCAATAGGTTTTATGTTTAAACTAACATTTGAAGAAACTATTGAGCTGTCAGGAATTGTTCCTTTTATTATGCAACCAGCTGCAATAACACAATTATCTCCAATGCGAGTGCCTTTTAATATAACACAGTTAGTTCCGATCCAACAATTCTTGCCTATTTCAATAGGAGATGAATTATGGGTTAACAAAACACCTTCTATGGCATTGAAGTTATGATTATTATCAAAAATTTTTACATTCGGACCAAACTGACAGCCTTCACCGATTTTCACAAACGATTTTGCACTAATCATATTTCCTTCATTAAAATAGACATTGTTACCAATATACAGTTCTGCATTATCATCGACAATAGCCGTAAATCTTCCGTCATTAATAATTCTGTCACCTAAAGAAACAGAGGAATTTTTATCAATTATAAATTTTGAATTTAAAGAGAATAATTGTAATCCTTTAGTTTTCAAATCATGACATTTGAACAGCTTTATGAAAGAAAATCTTATCTTATTAACAATAAATCTGATATATGGTTTCATTTTTATTTTTCCCTTGATAACAATCTATGCATAGGCTTCATAACAGCGCATCTTAATCTTTTTCCTTTACTCATCCAAGAAGCCGAAAACCAGTGAATTGAGTAGGTGTTACATGTTTTTGACAATACTCCTGTGGGAGCATCATACGGATTAAAATAATCAGAAGAATAAACAGTTATTTCGCCTAAATATTGAGTTTCACCATTAAGTTTTAGTCCGATTTTTTTAATTGCCTCAGTATTCAAAATTGGACAACCAACAGTACCATTTTCTCCGTCTAAAAGCTTATCGTATTCATTTATCATCAATTTTATAGCTGAATTATTTTTTTCTGCGCCAAAGCCAATACCGGTATTAATATATTCATTAACTTCAAAGCCGACAAAAGCTTTATTTTTTAATAAATCGTTAATTGGTTTTATTACCTCAACATCAGTATCATAATAGATACCGCCTTCATGATACACTACCAATAATCTTACATAATCGCTCAAAAACGCATATTTCTTATTATCATAGCAATATTTAGTATAAGCGTTTTGATACACATCAAAGTTATCTTCATTCCATTCTATAATCTTATAGTCAGGACAATATTTTTTCCAGCTTTCGATGCATTTGTTTACCATTGCCGGTTTTTCACCTCTTCCAAACCAGCAATAATGTATAATTTTAGGTATCATTTTACTCTCCGTAAATTTAAAAATATTAAACTAAAAAGTTGACATAATTTTTAGTTGCATATTCCTTGGGATAAATTCTTGCCGGATTACCAATAACAACCGAATGGTCAGGAATATCAAAATTTATAAAACTATTAGGCGCTATCATCACATCATTTCCTATGTTGATATTTCCCACAATAGTCGAATTAATTCCAATAGAAACCATGCTGCCAATTTTAGGCACACCTTCTCTTTTACCTCTATTCTCTCTCCCTATTGTGCAGCCTTTATGCAAATTAACATTATCACCAATTACAACGCCAGCTGCCACAGTAATATTATAAGGGTGACCCAAATATAACCCTTTTCCTATTGTGGCTAACGAAGATATTTCTAAACCGTATTTTTTAGTTAATCTATAAAGTCTTACTCTATTAATAGGACTTCCTTTTTCACTAACCTTTCTCCACAAATACACAAATTTTAGCTGATGAAATAATAATAGCTTTAACTTTGTTTTTAAAGAAAATGAATATACATCACCGGTCATTCTATAATAATCAAACCTAAAAATATTATTCATGATTTCACCTCTAAATACTTTCTATATCCATGATACTTGATTATAATTATTAGTAAAGAACAAATAATCTTCATGCCAACTTAATCCATAAGTAAAAATTATCTGATAAATAAAATACAATGCATAACATATACACGCTGCATTCTTTATCCAAGAATATTTTGGCTCTTTTACCATTTCATTTACATTCCATACTAAAAGTAAAACTGAAAAAACTTCAAAGTATAAATTAAATCTTGCATATACTGCAGAGAAAACACCTGCCATTGTAAATACAGTGAAAAACAACGCCATATTAAAAACTATATTGTAATATTTGTATTTGTTTTTCATCAAATCTCTGTTAATAAACGCAAGTATAATAGGAACGGCACTTACTAACACTCTAACTAAATTTATGCTGTAATTCCATTCTTGTCCGGCATATCTTTCACCGTAATCAGAACCTGATAAAACATTATCGACAAATCCCGCCGTAAAAGGAGAAGTTATTACTACTAAAACACCGACAACCAATATAAATTTTGTCATCTTTCCACATGCTTCTGTATTTGCTATAAAATACAAAAACAATAAAACATATGCAGAAGTATGTATTTGTGCCGCAACGAAAACTATCGGTAAAAACAAATACCATTTTCTCGTTGCAAACAAGGGAAAAACAACTACAATTAAGGCAGTAGCTAAATACTGCCTTAAACCGTTCATAGTATGTTCCCAACAGCCTGCCATCACAAATAAGTAAAACGCAAACTTCATATCACCGCTGTAATTATACAAAAAATACATTAACGGAAAAATAGTAATAAATGAAGTTATTTCGAGAAAAACTCTCGGGTCAGTAGATATATAAGTATGTATGAACGACATATAAAATTGAAACAACCATTCGTTTCCAATTGAAAAAGAAGATATGCACTCATCAATTGGCATAGCTTTATTGAAATAATCTAAATATGCTACAGTATCACCAAACTCAAATCTTTGACCAGAAACATATGCTAATAAAAGAGTACCCAAAAAGAAAAACAAAAAATTAGTATCTCTGACTTTTGTTAATTCTGTTTCAATTGTCGTATTTTTATCAAGTGGCTTTCTGCCAATATAGAACAATACTAAAACTAATATTGTTGTATATACAAAAACATTCATTCGCTAAATCCCTTCAACCTTCATATAAGAAGATTTTGATTTTTTCATAACAATTACCTTTAAAATATACCCAATAGGAATGCTTAATACCGTTAAAAACTTTTCAGGCGATTCCTTAACAAAATGCTTGTTTTTAGCAATCAATGAACTTGAAACATAGTGTATACAGGCTTTGAATTTTTGCTTAATATTTATACTATGTTTCATCTGCTCCTTTCTCCAAAACGCAAAGCCTTTTGGATTGCGAGCATATTGTCTATACATATTTGTGCTCGAACCGTCCATCTGATAATCGACAATACAAACACATTCGTTGAGTATTTTCAATTCGTATTTTTCATCTATTAAATGATACTTATAAGCAAGAGCAACATATTTTTCATTGTCAAAAACAGGATAAGGCGGAGTAGCCTTGATTATATCGGTTCTGTAAATCAACTTTTTGTCACCAAAGCCACCGTTATTATAATATCCCATAAGGGTTGTGCTTTCTTTGTCAGTTGGCAATTCTTTGCCAATTACTTTTTTTGTTGAATCGGTAAAATCGAGTGCAATGATACCGGCATAACCTTTATTTTTGTTTTTATTCCAACAATCAATAATCAATTGCACCGCATTATCCGGCATATAATCATCCGAATCTACACAAACATTAAGCTCCGTATCAATATTTTCGTAAGCTGTGTTATGTGCTGTATGCATACCGCCGTTTTCTTTGTAAACATACTTTATTTCAAAGCCATTATTAATTTTAATCCATTCCTTTATAATCTCATATGGATTATCAGTAGAACCATCATCAACTATAAGCCAAATAAAATCCTTGCATGTTTGGCGTTTTAAACTCTCATAAGTTCTTTTAAGTGTATTTATTCTGTTATATAAGGGGGTAAATACGGTTAAAGTAGGCATATAAACATCCTTTTACTTATAATTTAGAAAATCTTTTCATTCGTGCAATTAGGGCACCGGAAAATAAGTTATTAAAAATTGACTTTATCCTTTTCTTTACACAAAGTGTATCAAATTCATTTTTATTATTAGTGTTTAAGCTATTCAATTTATTATTAATACTAAATACACCATCAGCCTCATGAAACTCATTTCTTAAAATATAAAATGCTTTACAGTTATTATCAATAGTTGACCAATTAAGCATATCTCGCTTTTGCAAATGTATATACATAATTTCACTTGCATTGCCATTCTTAGAATTTAAAGTCAATTTGCCGTTATCCCAATAAGCATACTTTTCTTCTTTACTTGAAACAGTAACAAATTGATACGAATTATAAGGTACATCATAAAAGCACCACTTAAAATATTGTTTTATATCATCATCTTTCTTAGCAGCATATGCTACTGTGCCGTTTTCGTCAAAATGACAACTGTAATTGGTATGCGATGAAAATTTAAAATCACATACTTTATCGTATTTTTTTAAGAAAAGATAATTCATTTTCCTACAATTTCTAAATAAACAAAAATGGCCATGAAAAAACAGCTTATCATAATTATCAAATATTTCATCAGAAATAAAGTGATTTAAGTCACCGAAAATTAAATCAATATCACAAAAGCCCCAAAAATCGAAATCAACGATATCATCTTTAAATATCAATCCATAAGCCGGCTTATAATCACATAGCTTATACGGATTTTTTATTTTAATATCTTCACCAAATAAATTCTTTATTCTCTTCTGTAATTCACAAAAGGATATATTCTTTACTTTTACATTAGAATTTTTGCTGACATTTAAATCAAGATCGGAGTAAATAAAGAATGTATAATCAGGATTTTTCTCAGCTGATTTAAGCCATAAATTAAAATAGTTAGGTTTTTTACCAAAATATGGTATAATAAGCACTGCCTTTTTATTCATAGTTATCCTTTCATGTAAATAAACTCTATAATAAACAGTTATAATAAAAATTTTCTAATTTTTTTGCATTATTTTTTATGTCAAATCCGGAGGCTACAATTTCATCATATGTGTCTTTTTTCTCAATTTGTGCTGCCTCAAACACTTTTTCTGACCAAAACTTTGCAGGCTTATCTAAACTATAATGCGAAACCCTGTTTGTTTTAATACACTCAGGCGGTACATTATCAGATATTACACACGGCAAACCTGCTGCCTGAGCCTCAACTATTGAAAGCGGTAAACCCTCATAAAGCGATGGAAAAAGAAATACATCCATTGCTTGCAGCACTCTGTTTACATCACTGCGATTGCCTAAAAATAATACATTGTCAGTCAAGCCGAGATTATTTACCTTATTGATAATCTCCTGCTGACCGTTTCCTGTTCCCACAAGAATCAATTTAGCTTTATTATTTTTTTTGTAAATCTCATTAAATACATCAATAATAAAACCATGGTTTTTTTGTGGATTAAATCTTCCTACATGACCAACAACAAAATCTGAATGATTAATATCAAGACTGTTTCTGATTTCATTTTGAATTTTTGGATTATACCTATATATCATTGCATCTATTGCATTATTTAATATGGTATAAGGCTTTCCGTTAAACATCCAATCACCTGCCTCTTTTCCACAAGAAAACAAGTGAGTAGCGTATTTAGGAATTAACCTTTTAGAATATAATTTTATAGGATATTTTAAATTTTTATCCTGACTTTTATTATGTGAATGAGCTATTCTGATTTTAACTCCGTTTTTCTTTGCAATTTTGAGAGGATAAGCACTCATACAATCCAAATGAGAATGAACTATATCATACATATGTGTTTTAAAAAAGGAATCTAAGGCATTGAAATATGATTTAGAAAAGGGATTCAGCATTGGCATACGATAAATATGTCCGCCCAATGAAAGTATTTCTTTATCATAATCTGCCTCCTCCTGACGATGAACCAGAAAATCAAATTGTACTTTATTGCGGTCGATATTTCTATAATAATTCATTATCATAGTTTCGAGTCCGCCTCTGCCCATATATGTAACTATTTGTAATACTCTTATCATAATAATCCTCTCAATATACGATTATCACTTCAAGCCCAATGCTGTTATTGTCTGCTCTACAACAATCTTTTTATCAAACTCATTTTCCATTTTTTTACGGGCAGTTTTGCCCATTTGTTCACGAACAGAGTTTTCTGTATGCAAAAAAGCCTTCATCTTTTCATATAAGCTGTCAGAATTTTTCGGTTCGCAGAGCCAACCTGTTTTTTCGTTTTCAACAGATTCCCTGCAACCCGGAATATCGGTAGTGATAACAGGTCTGCCGGTAGCGGAGGCTTCAAGATTAACATTGCTCATACCCTCATGATAGCTCGGCATAACAACACAGTCAGCTTTAGCATAATACGGTCTTGGTTCTTCCTGAAAGCCATGAAAATCCACAATACCCTTTTTAACAAGCTCATCAACTTTTTCTTTATATTCATCTTCAAAAAAGCCGACTAAATCAAGAACAAATTTTTCACCGTCATTATGCAGTTTTTCCGAGGCATCAAAAAGCTCGTCCATACCCTTTTCTTTCATAATTCTGCCCAAATATAAAAATCTCGGTGGTTCATTATTCGGATACAGCTTGTACTCATATGTTTTTAAATTTATACCTGCGCCATTGAGTACAGTTTCTTTCTCAGCAGGAATTATTTTTCTGCTTGTAAATTCATCAGCATTAACCTGATTTTCAAAAAATACGGTTTCTACCTTTTTAAAAGCGGTTTTATATAAAAAAGTTACAAACTGAGCAAGTCCTTTTTTTTGAAAAGCTGTTCCTAATCCCTGAACATTGGCATAAAATGGAATTTTCAGCTTTGCGCACATTAAACCGCCGTAAATATTTGGCTTAATAGAATATGTAACAACCAAATCGGGCTTTTCTTCTTTGAGAATTTTCTTATAAAACTGCATTAAAGCATAGTCGGTAAAAGGATTTATACCTCTGCGTTCCATTTTAGTTTCAATGCAGCGCAAACCCATATTCATAAAATCATCATGATGACCAACAAAAGGCATACTGAGTACAACCTCGTTGTTCTTCATCAATTCTTCAATTAGCTCTTTTCTGAAGCGGTAGAGCATATATGAATGATTAGTCAAAATCAAAATTTTTCTTTTTTTACTGCTCATTTTACAAAGCTCCCGTTCCGCCCTCTACTACGCCTTCGTGTTTAAACACACTGACTATTGTCATAAACAGGCATTTTACATCAAAGGCAAAGCTTAAATTATCATAATACACCTTATCCATCTGAACCTTTACAGGGATAGGCAGCTCATCTCTGCCGTTTATCTGAGCCCAGCCTGTCAAGCCGGGTTTTAAGCTGTTTATGTTATACTCATCTCTTTCGGCAATCAAATCGTCCTGATTCCAAATAGCGGGGCGAGGTCCGATTACAGTCATATCGCCCTTAAAAATATTAAAAATCTGCGGCAGTTCATCCAAGCTGGTCTTTCTTAAAAACTTGCCGACTTTGGTAATATATTGGTCAGGATTTTTGAGCAAATGAGTAGGACAATCCTTTGGAGTATCCGTTCTCATAGTTCTGAATTTTAATATATTAAAATACTTTTTATCCTTGCCCACTCTCTTTTGTTTAAAAAATATCGGGCCTTTGCTTGTGCATTTGATAATTACACAAATTGGGAGGTGAATTATTGAGAGAAAAACAATCGCCATAAACGAGCAGATAATATCTAAAATACGCTTGATTATTCTGTTGTAAACTGTTTTTTCTCTGTTCATAAACACTACACTCCGTTTGGCACACACTTACACACTATATTTATTCATAATTATATCACACAAAGTACAATATATCAACATAATAGTACATTTAAAATTAATATAGCTAATAATTTCACATATTCTGTAATATATGAAATTTTATTATACGGATTATACAGAATAAAATATATTTCAAAACGATAAAGAAAATCGTGTAAATTCCTGCACACATTTTTGCACACTTTTAAAATCATAATTTTACAATTTCATTAATGCTTTTATGACTTTTAGTTACAAAATATACTTTTTTTAAATAATAAATCTAATGCCTTTAAGAAAATAAAATGTATAATAATCTATGTTTTTGAGTTTAGAGTGAAAAATGAAAATATAAAATAATAAATGGAGTGTGTATAGTGAAAAAATTATTGAAAAAGAGAACGCTGTTTGCGGTTTTGCTTGCGGTAGCGGTATTTGCCGCCGCAACGGACTGCCTGTTTTCATAAATCCATATTACCACGGCGACAGTGCAAAACTGTCGCTTTTTCTTTTAAAAAATAACGGCAGTTATCAAAACAACTGCCGCATTATCAGAACAAATATTTATTTTTTGCCCACAAGCAGGGTTGAACCGCCGAGCCGGAGGCATCTTGCCTCTCGCTTAGTCATAAACATTCCATCGGTGGTATCTATCAGTTCAACACTTTCGTAGCCCATATCAATCAGCTTTTGCTTAAATTTTTGCATATCGCCGTATCTTGATTGCGACATTAAATCGTGAATTGCAAAGGTTCCGCCTTTTTTAAGCACTCTCAGCGTTTCAAGCAGCAGCTTTTGCTTATCGACTCCTGTCACATTATGATAAACATAGTTGCTTGTTACCGCATCAAAGCTCTCGTCCTTAAAATCGAGCTTGCAAGCATCGCCCTTCATAAATTCAATGTTTTTAACTCCCTCTGCCTCTGCATTTTTACAGCAGAGCATATTACTAAAATCAGAGTACTCTTTTCCCCATCTGTCAACGCCAATCATTTTAGCGTTTGGGTTCTTCTTTGCACACGCAATAGTTAAAGCGCCGCTGCCACAGCCAACATCAAGACCTGTACCGCTGTCTGGCAGCTTTATGTAATTTGCCATTCCCTCAACAATCTGCTTTGAAAGCTGTCGAGTACCGTTATAGGAGAAAGCTCTGTATGCCATTATACTCCATTTAAGAAAAGCACCGACAATCAGCAGAGCGAGCAAAAGCGCCGCAAATATTATCCACCTCAGCGCATCGCTTAATCCTACACCTATCACACCGAATATTACAAACAGTACAGCTATCACAATCGTACCCGCTATCAAGCTGTTTACCATATATTTCGGCACCCAATTTTTATAATCCGGCTTCATATCATTACTCCTTTTCGAGTTAGTCGTTACTAACTTTTTTTATTTATTATATCACACAAAACATAAATATCAATATTATATTTACACTTTTAATTTTGTCATTATTTCGTCATTATATTAATTGTATATTTAATTATGACAAAAACAAACCATTCTTATTTTGTATTAGCATTTGTTCAAAATACATTGTAAATAAGAAAAATTAATGTTATAATTATCAAAATATAACGCAAAGGAGAATAAAATGAAAAGGTCAATTAAATATATATCCGTTCTGCTGTCGGCACTCATTACGGCAGGCTGCTGTTCAACAGTGTTTTCAGCCGCCACTATTAGCGATTACACCGACTCCGTAAAGGCAATTTACGAAAAGATTAAGGACGGCAAAAAGGTTTTGTATGACGAAAACAAAAACGAAATTCCGCTTGAAGAGCTTAATGACGATACAGGAAATGCAAAAAACAATCTTCCGAAATCTTACGACTTGAGAGATTACGGCAGGGTGTCAAAGGTGAAAAACCAAGGCTCTGAGGGCTATTGCTGGGCATTTGCCTCTGTGGCGTCTATGGAGTCGAGCATACTTTCGCAAAGCGAACTCAGAAATAAGATTGGCGAAAATCCGAACGAAAAGCTCGACCTTTCGGAGGCAGGCTTGGTTTGGTACATTCACTCCGGAACAGTTGACAAGGAGTCGCCTTTTTATAATGATTATATAAACGATGCATCAAAGGGCAGCAATGGCGGAGTTTCGGAAACGCTTGCCATTTCCTTAAATTCTGGTTACGGTACATATCCGCAAAGTCTTTGCCCGTATGACAGAATTAAAGACGGATTTTCGGATACTTTAAGACATTACTCCGATTACAGGCTTAAGGATTATAGCGAACTCAGCAACGACCGAGATACATTAAAATCTAAAATAATGGGCGGCGGTGCAATTACCGTTCACTATCCAAGCATAAATGAATGCTATTCATCTGATTTTGCAAACTATTACAGTGACGATACCTGTATTCCAACAGGCGATTCACATTTAATTGTAATTGTTGGATGGGATGATAATTACAGCAAAGATAATTTTACGGGAAAGGTTAAGCCGAAAAATGATGGCGCATGGCTTTGCAAAAACAGTTGGGGCGACCGCTACGGAGATGACGGCTATGTCTGGATTTCTTACGATACCGCAAACATCAGCTTTGCTCAGTACATAATGCAGGGAAATGACGCATACGACAACGAATATCAAAACTGCATTGTAACCGACGGTCTTGGTTACAACTATAACGGTGCGGCAAATGTATTCACAGCCGAGTCCGATGAGCAGTTAAAGCAAATCAGCTTTAAGACAATAGGCGCTTACGATTATACAGCCTCGGTCTATGCACTTGACGCTGATTTTACAAATCCAAAAGACGGCAAACTGCTCTCCACATTCAGCGGAAAAATCAACAACAACGGTATCCACTACCTTGATGTAAAGGATAATGTTTACCTCGCCTCAGGTCAGAAATTCTCTGTTGTTATTGAGGCTAATAACGATTCCAGCTTTATGTCTTTTTCAAGCTCGGAGTGTGTGGGCAAATTAAGCAAAGAAAAAAGCGGCTATGTTCTCAGTTCGGGTAAATGGCAGGATGTGATTACACAACAAAAACAAACAAGGGCTTATGCGTCCATAAAAGCATTTACTTCATATACCGATAACAGCGAAACAATCAACAAGCTAAAATCTGGAATTACCGATGCAGAAAACATAGACAAAGACAAAATCAAATATGAGGAATACGCTCAGCTGCTCAACAATCAGATTACAGCATCTAAGGCGCTTTTGACCGACGCTGCCTGCTCGGTTCAGGATATGAATAACGCTGTTATTCTTTTAAAGTATTATTCCGAAAAAGCTATTGACACTCCGTATGAGATCAACAATATTGACGATTATCTAAAATTGGTTGAAATCAGCAATAAATCGGGATATATTCCGCAAAAAATAAGTCTGAACGCAGACCTTGATTTTTCCGATTATGGCAAAGAGGTATCCCCTATCTGCAATGCCGAGGGCAACTTTTCTTCTGATTTTTACGGCAATAATCACACAATAAAAAACATAAAAATCAGTTCTGTTAGCGCTTACGGAAATACAACGAGCGGCTTGTTTGGCTCATTGCAAAGCGCAAAGATAACAGACCTTACAATAGAAAATGCGGATGTTGCACCTGCAAGCAGGAGCGGCATTCTCAGTGCATATGCTCAATACGCTACAATACTAAACTGCACCGTTAAAAACAGCGTGGTAAATTACGATTACTACTCAAGCACCCAGTCTTCGGGCGCAATCAGCGGCGAGTTTTGGTACTCGGTTGCGTCATACTGCAATGTTGAAAACTGCACAATATACGGTCAAAACGCAGGTGAATTAGCTTTTGCAATTCAGTCGATTTTCTCCTACTGCAATCTAAGCAACAATAGGGTTTACGCAACAAACGGATTGTCGGTATTTGACAATGCAAACTCTAAGACGAGCAATCTTTACTTTTTCCCAACACCAGCCAACAGTGATATTTTTGTTGAAATGCAGGACGATTTTATCAGAGTTTCCTCTTTGCTCCACACTGTAACAAGCTGTACTTCCGAAACCGTAAAGCTGAGCAAATCCGATAAATACTACTATGTTGATAAGAATTCTTTGACGGATAACAATTTTGTACTTTTGAATATTGATTATGTCGACAAAGACAATAACTACAATTACAGAGTTAATCTTAAGGATAAGTCGCTAATTCTTATTTCAATTAACTACACACCGTCCGAAACATTTGAAATTCCGTCAGAATATCTCGGCCAGCCTGTAACCGAACTTTCCGAAACTTTCTTAAATTCAACCGACACAAGCAACATTAAAACGCTCATTTTCCCCGACAGTCTTGTTACGCTTGAAAATGTATCAATAAAACAGGTATTCAACCTTGAGAACCTTGTAATCGGAAACGGTATTAAAGAAATTCCCGATAGGTTTGCAAATTATAGGTATAATCTCAAGACTGTAAAGCTCGGAAATAATGTAGAAAAAATCGGCAAAAATGCTTTTGAAAGCTGCGAAGCACTTACAGAAATCAACCTGCCCGAAAGCGTAAAATATATTGATGATTTTGCTTTCATAGGCTGTAGTTTTGAAAAAATATTAATCGGCAAAAATGTTGAATACATAGGAAATAGTGCGATTGGATATTTGAATTATGCGCTCGGCAATAAGAATTATTCAATTATAAAAAATCCGAACTATGTAATTAACGGCTACTCATCAACCGCCGCCGAAAAATACGCAAGCAACAACAAAATTAAGTTTGTAGACCTCAACACACAGTCGCCGGATATGGAGCAAACCTATACTAATATTGATGATTTGATTGCAGGCGACATTAATCTTGACAACAAGGTAGATATTAACGATGTAACACTGTTGCAGAATTTCATAGCAGGCAATGTTGAATTTAATGATTTTCAGTATAAAAATTCGGCTGTAACCCACTATTACGAAACAATTTCAGTTAATAATGTAACAGAAATTCAGCGCTACCTTTCAGGCAAAATAGACAGCTTGGAAATATATAGCGTGGGATAATTTAATATTAAAGAAAATGCACCGCTAAGCATAATGCTTTCGGTGCATTTTTAGGTTAAATTATTTTCGGTCGGGCAACAAAGTTAGACAAATGCTAAACTTTCTGTCCCGAATATAAAAGTTTGATCAGCCCTTTCAAGGTTGTATTTGTGGGCAACGCCCACAAATACTTTATGTTACCGCAAATTTTAATAGCTAAACGGCTTGCCGTTTGGCGGTTTAAACATAACGGCGAAATCCATTAAATTGCGACAGCAACAAAGAAAAAGCACGCTACTAAACTTCTAATTTGCCACTTTTCAAGGGCAAATCAGCAACACTCGCAAACTTATTGTGTCCTTTAGAATATTTTTCTCTAAGACTGCTCAAGTGTAACTTTCTTACTCTCAGCCACTCAGTAATCTTGACTTTTATTTTCTGCTAAAGTCTTGAGTAGTCTAAAGTTTGGTTTTTCTATGATATAATTACTACTGTTTACTTATATTACAAATCAGTGTGTTTTTATTTTTTATGGGCTCTGCCCAAACCCGCAACCCTTTAAAAAGGGTTGACCTAAATTTTAGATTTAGTAAGCTAAAATTTATACCATACTAAAACTCCGCTCTGTATTACCAAAGCGGAGTTTTTATAATTATTTTTATTTCAGCAAATTATCTTCTGCCGTTGTTTCTTCTCTCGTTAAAAGGTCTGCGTGGGCGTGGCTTTCTCTCTGTATCTACATCGTTCTCAGGAGTAAGTCCGTCTACATCTATAAGAACCTGACGGCGAGAAAGGTTAAGTCTGCCCTTTTCGTCAATTTCCATTACTTTTACACGAATCACATCGCCAACATTGACAACATCAGTTACCTTGTCAACACGCTTTACATCGAGCTGTGAAATGTGAACAAGTCCCTCTTTGCCAGGTGCAATCTCAACGAATGCGCCAAAGTCCATAAGTCTTGTTACCTTGCCGAGGTACATTGCGCCCGGCTCCGGATCAATAGCAATAGTCTTGATAATCTCAATAGCTCTGTTGCACTTGTCAGCGTCAATGCCCGATACGAATACCTTGCCGTAATCGCCGTCTTCCTCAATGTCAACCTTAACTTCGCACTCAGCCTGAATTTCTTTGATAACCTTACCGCTCTTACCGATAACCTCGCTGATTTTCTCGGCAGGGATTGTAGTTGTATACATCTTAGGAGCATATGGTGAAAGCTCTTTTCTTGGCTCTGGGATAGCCTTGAGCATAACCTCGTCAAGAATGTAGTTACGAGCCTTGTGTGTTTTTGCAAGAGCCTCTTTAATCATTTCAGGTGTAAGACCGCTGATTTTAAGGTCCATCTGAATAGCTGTAATGCCGTCTTTTGTACCTGCAACCTTAAAGTCCATATCGCCAAAGAAGTCCTCAAGTCCCTGAATGTCAACCATTGTCATCCAACGCTCGCCCTCTGTGATAAGACCGCAAGAAATACCTGCAACAGGAGCTTTAATCGGAACACCTGCGTCCATAAGTGCAAGTGTAGAACCGCAGATAGAACCCTGCGAAGTTGAACCGTTTGAAGAAAGAACCTCTGATACAAGTCTTAATGCATATGGGAACTCCTCAACAGGCGGAATTACAGGAACGAGAGCACGCTCTGCAAGTGCGCCGTGACCGATTTCTCTTCTGCCCGGACCTCTGCTTGGCTTTGTTTCGCCTACTGAATAGCTCGGGAAGTTATAGTGGTGAATGTAACGCTTCTCTGTTTCGCCGTCAATACCGTCAAGCAACTGCTTATCAGATACAGGGCCGAGAGTAGCGATTGTAAGAACCTGTGTCTGTCCTCTTGTAAACAAACCCGAACCGTGAACTCTCGGAAGTACAGAAACTTCTGATGCGAGCGGACGAATATCGTCCATACCTCTGCCGTCAACACGCTTTTGCTCATCAAGCAGCCAACGGCGAACGATGAACTTCTGTGTCTTGTAAAGGCACTCGTCAATAAGAGCCTCACTGTCAGGATAAATCTCGTCAAATTTTGCGTGAACCGCCTCGTAAATAGGCTTTAATCTCTCGTCACGAACTGTTTTGTCATCGGTATCAAGAGCAACCTTTACATCTTCCTCAGCAAATGCCTTGATTGCCTCAAACATATCGTGGTCAGGCTCAAGGCTTGCAAACTCAAACTTAGGCTTGCCGATTTCTGCCTTGATATCCTCAATAAACTTAATAATCTTCTGATTTGCCTCGTGGCCTGCCATAATTGCGTTATACATTTCATCATCTGTAACGCAGTCAGCGCCTGCCTCAATCATAGCAATTCTTGAGCTTGTAGACGCAACGGTAGTAGCCATCTTAGAAACAGCTCTCTGCTCCTCAGTTGGGTTAATGATATACTCGCCGTCAATCATACCGACAGAACATCCCGAAATAGGGCCGTTCCACGGAACATCAGAAATTGAAATTGCGATTGACGCACCAATCATAGCTGTAATTTCAGGTGAGCAGTCCATATCAACGCTCATTACAGTACAAACGATAGAAACATCGTTTCTCATACTCTTGTCAAAAAGCGGACGGATAGGACGGTCAATTACTCGGCTTGTAAGGATAGCCTTTTCAGACGGTCTGCCCTCACGCTTTAAGTAAGCGCCGGGAATTTTGCCTACTGCATACATTTTTTCTTCATAGTCAACTGAGAGTGGGAAGAAATCTACGCCCTCTCTTGGCTTTGGAGATGCTGTAACAGCAACATGAACTGTTGTGTCGCCATAATGCACAAGGCAAGCACCGTTGGCAAGCTGTGTCATTTTGCCTGTTTCAACCTTTAAAGGCCTGCCGGCAAATTCTGTTTCAAACACTCTGTATTTGTCGAATGTCATTAATCTGTTCATTGTAAAAATCCTTTCTGAAATCATCGATTTCTGTAATAAACATCTTGCGGATTTTCACGCTGTTTTAGCAATAAAACCGATAAAAACAATAAAATTTTACAGATTTTTTACCCGTTTTACCGCTAAAATACAGCTGAGAAAATTTACGCAAAAACGGAATTTAGGGCAAGCTTGCGCTTGCCCTGATTTGTAAAATTACTTACGGATACCAAGTCTTGCAATGATAGAACGGTATCTCTCGATGTCTACCTTGATGAGGTAGTTGAGAAGGCTTCTTCTCTGACCAACCATCTTAAGAAGACCTCTTCTGCTGTGATGGTCTTTTTTGTGAACCTTGAGGTGCTCGGTAAGGTCATTAATTCTCTTTGTAAGGAGAGCAATCTGAACCTCAGGAGAACCTGTGTCACCCTCGTGAGTAGCGTACTCGGCCATGATAGCCTGCTTTTCTTCTTTTAACATTTGCGTTTCCACCTTTATAAAATATTTCGCCAACCGTCCCAGAGTAAGGCTGTGAAAATCCGAAATACGGCTTAACCCTTGTTCCGAGGCAGTGGTCAACAAATTGATTATAGCACAAAGGATATTAAATGTAAAGAAAAATTTGCAAAAAACTTAGTATTTTTGCTGTTTGCCCACCAAAAAATCAGCAAAAGCTCAAAGATTAATCGGAATTTTCATCAGAACCTTTTGCCTTTTCTCTCTTTACCATTTCTTTTGTGCTGTCAAGGATACTTTTCTTGTCTTCATCAGACATTACCCTGTACGCAATCACAAGCATTTTTTCATCATTTGAAAGATTATTGAGCCTAAACTCGTTATCAAACGGATCCTGAACCACCGGAGTAAGCTTGCCCTTGCCAAGGAGCGTGTTGTAATCAACGCCAAAGATAGAAACAATTTTGCCGAGAACCTCATGGCTCGGCTCAGAAACGCCAGTTTCGTACTTTGTGTATGTGGTTCTGTTAATATTTAAAATATCGGCAACCTGCTGCTGAGTAAGATGGCAACTCTCACGATGCAATTTAAGTCTTAGCGCAAAAGAATTGTTTTTTCTTTCGTGATTAGTCAATTTTACACATCCTTTGTATATAAAACATAAATGAATTATTAATATTTTTTCATATATTTTTATTATAATACAAAGTAGTTTTAATTTCCACAAATGTGAATATAAATCACTGCAAATATTATTTTTAATATTCTCCCTCAGGTCTTGAATTTTTTAAATTTCGGTTGTATAATAGATGTGTATTCACATTTTGCTGGTGTGGCGCAGTTGGTAGCGCAACTGATTCGTAATCAGTAGGTCGACAGTTCAAGTCTGTTCACCAGCTCCAAAGCAAAAACCGCATAACCAAGCCGTTTTTTAGGCGTTTGGGTGCGGTTTTTCTTTTTATATTTATCGCAAAACACCGCCTAAAACTGCTTTAAATTTTAAAAATGTTAGTCAGCTTGTTAAATAATTTCAAGCTAAATGAGGTTCTTATCTGCTTGTTCAATACAATTTTTACATCAGGGACAATCGGCAATTATTACAGATATTTTCTTTTCAACTCAACTACCTATCTTTATTAGAAGTGCTAAATTCTGAAAGCAAGCTGTTTTAATTCTTTTTAAGTATTAAAAACAAGTTGAAAGCAAGTTAAAATAACAAAACCGCCCTTTTTACGGAGCGGTTTTAGTATCTTTTTGCTTTTCTGTCAGATAATCACTAAAAAAGTGATTCGTCTAATAAAAGTATTGAAAATGGGAGAGTTTTGAGTCATCTTCATAACCCGGACATTCGGGTTCATAACTCAACACATCAAAGCCTAATTTTTCACATATGCTTTTAGATGTTATTTTCATAAAAGCATCTCCAAAATTATTTATAATATTAATGCTTACGCCAAGCGCTTGTTTGATGCGTGGATTTTTAATACAAGTAATTTACAGCAAACTTTCTCAATTTTATCAGGGGTACAGCTGAAAAGGTTTCCGTACTCCGCCATATTTCTGAAATCTATTCTATTGACAACTAACTTGTTGTTGGTGTATAATATAGGTGAAAAGGAACGGCTTTAGCTGTTTCGCTTACAATAGGTTTAATTTTTTAACTTAACCGTCTTGTGCTGCAACACAGGGCGGTTATTTCTTTTTTATGTTCTTTATGATTTCATTTACTGCTGATAATACAACAGCGAATGTAAGTAATAAAATTACATCTGTCATTAAGACACTCACCCCCTTTCGCAAGGGAGCTGAAACAGCCGCCACCGTTCCTTTACGAGTATTATTATAGCATACTTATTTTTAAGTTCATAGTATAATTTTATATAAATATTTGTACTTAAAAACTTTATAAACCGAGTGACAACTTTTATTAGAGCCGCTTTTTCCCAAAAGAAAGCTTTATAGTATGCTAAACTTTTTAAAATAGCGTCACTACTCAACAGTCAGCATAGATCCATTTAAGTTCTTTATACTCTATATAGCACAAAACAGACCGCTGGCAAACGGTCTGTTTTGTATTGTGTGTTTTATGAAAATGAAGCCCGTTCGTAACAGGCACATTTCAACTATGTTACGGTAACTATATATAGTTACTACTCTATTATTATACTTAAAATCACCACAAAATCAAGGGCTTATTGCTGTTTTTGTAGGAATAGTAAAGTAAAAAGGCAAATTGCACATAAATTGCAAGTAAAGTTTGTTTATTAATTTTTTCGATTTTTTGAATTTTTGACCAAAACAAACAAATATTTTTTGCTTTGTGTTCGACTTTTTGGATTTTGGCGAGTTTTGATTATAAAGGTTCTTTATCAAAAGTTGGTTAAAATATGGTTTAGCATACTTTCGGTCGGGCATCAAAGTAAGACAAATGTTAAACTTTCCAACCTTTCAAAAAGTTTGGTCAACCTTTTTGAAAGGTTGTGGGTGTGGGCAACGCCCACAAATACTTTATGCTATTGTAAATTTTGATAGGCAAACGGCTTGGCCGTTTGGCGGCTTGAACACAACGGCGAGAGCCTTTTAAAACGAAAGCATAATAAAAAAAGCCACGCTACTAAAACTACTAATTTGCCACTTTTCAAGGGCAAATTAGGCACACACGCAAACTCTTGTTTCCTTTAGAATATCTTTTCTCTACTGATACTCAAGTGCAACTTTCTTGCTCTCTGCCACTAATTAGTCTTTACTTTTGCTTTCAGCTAAAATCTTGATTAATCTAAAGTTTAGTTATTCTACAATATAATTGCAACTGGTTCTTTTTTATTAAAATTAGTATGTTTTTATTATTTTATGGGCTCTGCCCAAACCCGCAACCTTTTAAAAAGGGTTGACCGAAATTTTTAATTTATTAAGCTAAACTTTGTGTGTTAAACCACAATTTATTAATATTACCCCCACATTTGCAAAAATATAAAAGCATAAAAAAAGTGGCACCTACACAAAGTGCAGATACTACTAAAACATATGAGGTACTATCAAATTTAGGTTTAAATCTCGTTGTCTGACATCTTGTTCCCTCTCTCTTTAAATAACATATTGCCGATTACTCACTTAACAATAAACTGCAAGATGTCAGACATAACGGATTTACATTATTGTGCCCGAATACGAATTTATCAGCGCTATATGCTCTTGTATCTGAACTTTTTTCAGACTTTCGGTGGTGTGCTTGCCACCGAGCGCTAATAAGGTGGTATCGCCAAAGCACTCTTTATACAACAACATTCCATGTTCGTTAATAGCTTTATAATACTGATTTAAGGAAAAAAATTCGTTAACAAAGCTCCTGTCTGTAAGGCGGCTTAAAAAGAAATCGAAATCCTTTAGCAGCAGCTCAAATTTTCCGTAGCGATAATACAAAATGCCTATGTATTCGCCACTTTCGAGTGTGATAATATCACCAAAAGCAGTTACAAAAAGGTGCCCAATCCGTGTTTTTCCCAGATTGAGATCAGAGTTTCTGGAATTATATTCTTGAACTTGTTAATAACGCTGTCATTAACCTTTGAATAAGAAATAAAATCGTTTAATGCAGCTGTATTCAAGAGTACTCCTCCCTTTTTATTAACCTCCGTACCATTGTTACATAGCACCGCATCACTTCATACACCATATCATAGGTGTATGAAGTTGCTGTGAAGTGCCATAATCAAAACCTCTAAATACAAAACTTCTAAATTTGTACTTGTTTTTCCTTTATTTACCATCTGTATTCTATCACGAGAAAAAAGGTTTGTTACAGTTTCGGCAAAAACGCATTAAAAAAAGTCAAAAGTGATGATTTTTATATGACAAATTCGATTTTTTGTTGTATAATACCTTTTAAGGGAGGAATTTTTTTTGCTTAATATTCTGCTTTGTGATGATAACAAATTAATTCTCGAACAGGTTAGTTCGCTTATTAACAAACTGCAAAAAAATTATAAAATACAGTTCAATGTGGATATGCGCACCTGCGGAGATTTTATTTTTAAAGAAAAACACTCATACGACATTGCCATTGTTGACATTCAGATGCCGTCTGTAAACGGTCTTGAAGTATCGGAAAGATTGAAAATGCTCAATCCCGACATAATAATTATGATTTTAACCTCGTACCCCGCTTATCTTGACAGCGCAATGAAAATTCAGGTTTTCAGATACCTTTCAAAGCCGATTGATACCGAGAGATTTAACAGAAATTTCCTTGAGGCGGTTGAGTATTACAAGAAAATCAGCAAGAGCATTATTATAGAAAAATATGATGAGATTTTTACCGTAAAAACGAAGGATATTCTATATATAGAAAACAGAAAGCACGGCTCGCTGATTGTTACAAAGGACAAATCCTACGAAACCAACAAAAAGCCTGCCGAATGGTACGAGATAATTAATCAGCCAAACTGCTTTATTCAGTCGCACAAAAGCTACCTTGTAAATCTTCAGAATGTTACAAACTTTGACAAAAGCTCAATAACCTTTGAAACCGACGACGGAAACTTGGTGGCTCATTGCATTTCTCAAAGAAAATATGCCGAGTTTAAAAAGGCTTTCTTTGATTTTGCGGGAGGTATTGTATGACAATATTCTGTTACACAACTGTGCATATTTTCGAGGCAATTATTTCTTACATATTTTTCTCAAACAAATTCACGCCAAAGCTAAACAACAATGCGATGTTTTTGTGCTTTTTTTCATCATCGTTGGTGCAATTCATAATAAACCTTGTCAGCGACAATGATTTTACAAATTTAATCGGATTTATTGCCTGTAACATACTGCTTTGCATTTTCTGCTTTAATACAAATATTTTTCAATCAATTTATGCGGCAATTCTGCTTACATCCATAATGTTCATTACAGAAATGTGCGTACTGTTTCTTGCAATGATAATTTTTAAAATTGATTTTTCAAATATTGAGAGCAATAGTATGATTTTTGTACTTGTAAGCGGAAGTTCAAAACTGTTATTCTTCTTTGTAGCATATTTTGTTTCAAAACTCTCTATTAAAGAAAATAAGGAAAATTTAAAGCTCAACAAAACAAATATGCTTTTCTTTCTACCGATGGCATCTATTCTTATTATAGGCGGAATGTCATACATTGCCCTTAAATACGAGCTTGACGAGTATGCATATATACTTTTTGTGGTGGGTACAATTTTATTAATGTACTCAAATATTGTGGTTTTTCTTGTTCACGAAAGCGTACTGCAAACTCAGGCTGAAAACACTTCTTTGAAACTTCAAAAGCAAAAATCCGAGATTGATACAGAGTATTACTCAATTCTGCAAAATCAATACGAAAACTCAAACATACTTATTCACGATATAAAGCGCCACCTGTTGTCTATAAAAGAGCTTTCAGACGAAAAGGACTTTGAGGGCATTAACAAATACATAGATAACCTATACGAAAACTATCAAATCAAGTATTTGAGAATATACAGCGACAACAAGCTGATAAACGCAATCATAAACAGATATATGAACACCTGCAAAGACAAAACGATTGATTTTTACTGCGATATTCGTGATATTGATTTTTCGTTTATGTCTGATAACGATATAACCTCTCTGCTTGACAACCTGCTTGAAAATGCCATTGAGGCTACACAAAATGCAAACGATAAGAAAATTGAGCTGACTGTAAAGCCGATAAACACAAACTATATCGTAATCAACGCTTGGAACTACTGCTCCTCTGCGCCTAACCTAAAGGACGGCAAACTGCAAACAACTAAAAGCAATAAATTCATTCACGGCTACGGAATTAAAAGCATAGAGCGAATTGCAAAGCAATATGACGGCAATGTAAGCCATAGCTTTAACCCCGATGAAATGAAATTTACACTTTCTGTTGTGTTGAAAATTAAAGAATAAACACTGTATGCACCGTAAAGCTGATAATACGGTGCATATTTTATTTTTAAACGGCGGTATAAATGCAATTATAATTCAAACAATATTAATGCAATATTTTGCAAATATTACAAAATAAGGGGAGATTTGATATGAAAGCAACAGGTATTGTAAGAAGAATAGACGACCTCGGTCGTGTTGTTATACCAAAAGAAATCCGCCGCACTCTTCGTATTCGTGAGGGCGACCCACTTGAAATATATACTGCTACCGACGGCGAGGTTATATTCAAAAAGTATTCGCCTGTCGGGGAACTCTCGGCTTTTGCGTCACAATATGCGGATGTTTTGTCGAGGGTGAGCGGTTTGCCTGTTATTATATGCGACAAAGACCATGTGATTGCCGCCTCGGGAGTTTCTAAACGAGAAATGCTTGAGCGCAGGGTATCCTCGGTTCTTGAAAACTATATGGAAAACAGGAAAAGCTACACTGCCACGCAAGCTACAATCGGCGATATTCAGCCTGTTGAGGGTGTTGAGCATCGGGCGGCAGTTATTTACCCTATTATAGCCGCAGGCGATGTTACAGGAGCGGTTGTAATGCTTATGGGCGAAGATAATAAAATTCCAACCGAAACCGAGGTAAAACTTGCACACTCAGCCGCCGCATTTCTCGGAAAGCAGATGGAGGAGTAAATTATGGTTATCGCACAAAGTTTAGTTTAATAAATTCAAAATTCAGGTCAACCCTTTTTAAAGGGTTGCGGGTTTGGGCAGAGCCCATAAAATTATAAAATTGCACTGATTTTCAATAAAAAACAAACAGTTGCAATTATTTATATAGAATAACTAAACTTTAGAGTAATCAAAATTTTTAGATAAAACAAAAGTTAAGAATAATGAGTGGCAGAGAGTAAGAAAGTTACACTTTAGTCAAAGTAGAGTAAAGTTATTCTAAAGGACGCAAAAAGTTTTTGTGAGTGACTAATTTGCCCTTGAAAGTGGCAAATTAGTAGTTATAGTAGCGTTGCTTTTTCTTTTGTTGCTGTCGCAGAGGCTTTCGCCATTATATTCAGCCACCAAACGGCAAGCCGTTTGGATATCACTAATTTGCGATAATTGAAAGTATTTGTGGGCGTTGCCCACACCCACAACCTTTGAAAAGGTTGACCAAACTTTTAACTTCGGGCAGAAAGTGTAGCGTTTGCCGTACTTTGTTTCCCGACCGAAAGTACGGCAAACCATTATTAATGCTGCCACACATTTATAACAGAACCAAAAAACAACCGTACAAACATAATTAAATGAATGTACGGTTGTTTTAGTTGTGATTAATTATTTATGTGTGTTAGGGTGGCATTTGCCTGCCATTGCACAGGATGCACATCCGCAGCCGCAGCTGCCACAAGAAGATTTGCCCTTTTTCTTTGCCCTGAAGTGGCTGATGATAATTGCCGCTACAACAGCAATAACTATAAGCAAAACAACTATTGTACCAAGATTATTGGCTAAAAAAGTAAGCATATACATCCTCCCTATCTTATTTTATTAACCCTTTATTTTAACATTGGTTTTCAATGTATTTGCCTCTTTGTAAGGTCTTACAAGCATATAAATCATAAATGCAAGTACCAACACAGCGAAAATAAGACCGATAACATTTACATTACCTGTAAAGAGTCCGCCAAACTGGTTAATCATAAGAGCGATTGCATAAGCAAATACACACTGGTAACCTACTGCAAAACAGGTCCACTTAGCGTTGTTCATCTCTCTCTTCATAGCACCGATAGCCGCAAAGCAAGGAGCGCAGAGGAGGTTGAATACGAGGAATGAGAAACCGCTGATTGCTGTAAATGCAGCGCCGATTTCTGACCATCCGCCCGGATAAAGAATACCCATTGTACCAACGATATTCTCTTTAGCAACAAGTCCTGTAACAGATGCAACGGCAGCCTGCCAATTACCCCAGCCGAGTGGAGTGAATATCCAAGCAATGCAGTTACCGATAGCAGCAAGGATTGAGTTTCCGATTTGGTCTTCTGAAAGCATCTGGAACTGACCGTCTACAAAGCCAAAATATGTTGTAAACCAAACAAGGATTGTTGAAAGAAGAATGATTGTACCGGCCTTTTTAATGAATGACCAGCCACGCTCCCACATTGAACGGAGAAGATTGCCTACTGTTGGGAGATGGTAAGCCGGAAGTTCCATAACGAATGGAGCAGGATCACCTGAGAAGATCTTTGTTTTCTTAAGCATAATACCTGAAACTACGATTGCAGCCATACCGATAAAGTAAGCTGATGTAGCTATCCATGGAGAACCTTGGAAGATAGCACCTGCGATCATAGCAATGAACGGCATTTTTGCACCGCAAGGAATAAATGTTGTTGTCATAATTGTCATACGGCGGTCACGCTCGTTTTCAATAGTACGAGATGCCATAATACCCGGAACGCCGCAGCCTGTACCAACAAGCATTGGAATAAACGACTTACCCGAAAGTCCGAACTTACGGAATACTCTGTCGAGTACGAATGCGATACGAGCCATATAACCGCAGCTCTCAAGGAATGCAAGGAGTAAGAAGAGTACGAGCATCTGCGGTACGAAACCGAGAACCGCACCTACACCGGCTACGATACCGTCAAGGATAAGACCGTTGAGCCAATCGGCACAATTAATAGCGTCAAGTCCGTTGCCGATAAGAACAGGAATACCGGGAACCCAAACACCGTATGTGCTTGCGTCAGGAGCGCCGTAAGCCTCTTTGTAATCTGTATTGAGATAATTGTCTACTGCTTCCTGCAACTGAGCCTTTGTTGTATTAGGAGTTTCAGTTACCTCAAGTGTTTCTTCATCTTCAACAGAATAAGTAACATTTGCATCGGCAGGAGTTAATGTTACAAGCTGAGAGAGCGCTGCTTTTGCTGCGTCTTCAGAATAATTTTCATCTTCAAGGTCAATAGCAGCTGCAATGTCATCATTACCGTACTGCTCATTGAAAGCCTCGATAATTGCGTCTGAATCGCCGTAAGTTTCTTCAGCCTCTTCTGTCTGAGAAGAACCAACACCAAACAAATGCCAGCCGTCACCGAACAAGCCGTCATTCGCCCAGTCTGTTGCCATTGAACCTACTGTCTGCATTGAAATAAAGTAAACAAGGAACATAATTACCGCAAAGATTGGAAGACCAAGCCAACGGTTTGTAACAACCTTATCAATCTTGTCTGATGTTGAAAGGCTGCCCTTGCTCTTTTTCTTGTAGCAAGTCTTAATAATGGTAGCTATGTAAACATATCTTTCGTTTGTAATAATGCTTTCGCTGTCATCGTCAAGCTCTTTTTCGGCATTTACGATGTCAGTTTCAACATGCTTTTTGATTTCATCGCTAAGGTTGAGCTTTGCCATAACCTTATCATCACGCTCAAATACCTTGATAGCGTACCATCTCTGCTGCTCCTCAGGCATTTCGTGAACTACTGCCTCTTCAATATGAGCAATAGCGTGTTCAACCACACCGTTGAATGTGTGCATAGGAACAGTTTTGGTGTTTTCGGCAGCGTCAATCGCAGCCTCGGCAGCCTCCATAATACCTGTTCCCTTTAAAGCAGAAATTTCAACAACCTTGCAGCCAAGCTCTTTAGCAAGCTCCTTGGTGTCGATCTTATCTCCGCTCTTCTTTACAACATCCATCATATTGATGGCAACAACAACAGGAATACCAAGCTCGGTAAGCTGTGTTGTAAGGTAAAGGTTACGCTCAAGGTTAGTACCGTCTACAATGTTAAGAATTGCGTCAGGTCTTTGCTCAATAAGATAGTTACGAGCAACTACTTCTTCAAGTGTGTAAGGAGAAAGTGAGTAAATACCCGGCAAGTCCATAATTACAACATCGTTGTGCTTTTTGAGCTTACCCTCTTTCTTCTCAACAGTAACGCCCGGCCAGTTACCAACAAATTGGTTTGAACCTGTAAGAGCGTTAAAAAGGGTGGTTTTACCGCAGTTAGGATTACCTGCAAGTGCAATTTTAATACCCATTTAATGTCTTCCTCTCATAAATTAAATAGTTATTTTAGGCTAACTTAAAACTTAAAAATATCGGGGAAACCCCCGTATTTTACTTAAACAAGCTCAATCATTTCGGCATCTGCTTTACGCAAAGAAAGCTCGTAGCCTCTTACTGTAACCTCAATAGGGTCACCGAGCGGTGCTACCTTGCGGATATAAATTTCAACGCCCTTTGTAATACCCATATCCATTATTCTGCGCTTAATTGCGCCTGCACCGTTAAGTTTTGCAACCTTTACGGTTTCTCCGATTTTTGCATCTCTCAGAGTTCTCATACTGTACCTCCATTAAATCATAATTTTGCTTGCCATTTCACGGCTGATTGCAACTCGTGCCCCCTTAACATTAACTATAAGGTTGCCTGCCATTGAGGTAACAACTGTTACTGTACCGCCAACAACAAAACCCAAGTTTTCAAGATGTGCACGAACCTCAGAGTTTCCTCCGATTTTTTTGATAATGTTTTCAACGCCCGGATCGGCAAATGTTAAAGGCATAAACTCACCATCCTCACCGCTTTGATTAGTGCCAACTAATTAGCAGAAACTAACTTTAATGCTCTAAAAAAGTTAGCACTCGCTAACTGATTATTAGTTTACTACTTTCATCATAAAATGTCAACACTTTTGGTAAATTCAAAATAATTAAACACAAATTTCTTACATCTGACAAATTTTTACAATTTTATACTCATAAAACTTATATGATTTGTCGGCATAATTTATTATTATGTAATCACAACGCAGGATATGAGTGGTTTTATTAAAAGTGCAAAATTGTTTGAGTAAAAAGTAATCTCTGAGCATTGACCGGCTCAGAGATTATTTATATCTATGTTAATTATTATTCCCATCTAAATACCGAACCGCAATTAGGACAGGAGTCCACACCGTAGGTTATTTCGGCTGAACATATCGGGCAATACACTTTTTCATTGTCAACACTGTTATCAGAAAAATATTGAGCGCCATAATTAGCGCCATAATTATTATATTCTGCATTTGTGTTGATTTCTGTATGTTTAATTCTGCTGTTATCATAATTTTGCGGTTCAAAATTATTTTTAGTTTCCGATGCTTTAGTTTGGCTTTCGGTATTTGTATTATTAAAATTTGTATTATTTTTCAATGTAGAATTATTATATTCCTGTGATTTTTGAACATCGTTATTTTTGTGTTTTTCTGCATTTGCTTTGCTGTTTATATCGGGAGTAAAACTTTTTGAAGTAGTATTATTGACAGGTTTGCTAACATTACCGTTAGGTGCTTGAGGATTTGGTGCAGGAATATTATTCTGTTTTGGAATATAGTTATTCTGAGGCGGAGCAGGATATAAAGCACCATAGTTAAAATTGTAACCTTTATCATCATAATATGTAGTATGCTTTACTACCCATTTCTTTATGTAAACAGTGAAAAATGCCTTGCCGAAAATGCCGACCAATATATCGACTAATAATATAATCGGTAAAAATGATAAAAATTTAGTATAGCTGAACACAGTATGACTGTAAAAATAGCTTGTATATTTAACATAACTTGAGCAAACGGCAATAATAACAGGAATTATCATAATTGCACCCAATATCAGCTCCCATATTATCATTCTGCCGAAAAACTGCCATGCGGTACCGTTAAAATAGAGTCTTTTGCCATTAACAACAGTATGCTTAGTTTCCCATCTTATTTTTTGGCAGCACATATACGGAGCGCCGAATCCCAAGGTAATTACTGAGAATATAGTTGACCAAATGTTCCAACCAACTAACTGAATACCTGTTCCGTCAAAATAAGAATTATTAAACTGTGACGAAGTTTTTGCGCCTGCGCTTGGTGCGTTATAGTTATTTTGAACAGGCGGTTTATACGGTGGAATATTTTGACTTGGCATATTTTGATTTGCCGGATTACTGTTTATATTCTGCGCCGATTTCGGCACAAATTTGTATCCGCATTGGTCGCAAAAAGCGACTTTATCATTACTCTGTTTTTTACCACATTTTGGACAATACATATTTTTCTCCTATTATTTATTAAGATAAATTAATAAGCCCTGACAATACAAACATCATCGTCTGTTTTGTCAAACACCATTTTCTCATATTGTTTTTTAACATTGAAAAATACTCTGTTTTTCTTTTCCTCTGACGGCTGAATGTAATTGCCGTTTTCATCAAATTCCCTTTTGTCAGCAAATTCAAAAATAATTGTGCTGTTTAGTGGATAATTACCGCCGCCGTTCATTGAAAGGAAAAATTCCTCTCGAATACAGTTTCCTAAAACAATATGGTAGGTTGCCGCAACTATTTTCAACAGCTCCCCTAATTTTTCATTTTCGGGATTGCCGACAAAATCCTTAAAAGCGGATAAATCTTCCTCTGATAATCTTTCGACATATGCATTATTGAACATAGTAAAATATTTCAAGCCATTGCTTTTCTCCTCTGTATCAGGTGTAAAAATATTTTTTTCTTCACTAAATCGTTCATCTAATCTCTTTAGCGCATACTTTTCGATTAAGATTTGTTCCGCTAATTGCTTATATAATAACGAACATTTATTATCCATATATCCTCCTCAGCTTATTTATCGCTGTATTTGACAGTATATAATCTGCAGTTTCCTTCTTTTGGATCAATAATATATTTTTCTCCCCAAGAAGACACAATATACTTTCCATCTTCTGTTATTCCTGTTATTACCATACGATGGCTTCCTATGTGCTGATGGAGCTTTCCATTTAGTTCATAAATGTTTCCATTGCTATATGAAAGTAGTACACTTTCTCCTTTCATTGTATAATCCTTTAATTTTGAAGCAGTCATAGTGCCTGTCCATATATGATTTACTTTTGATTTAAAACCTTTATCAGATAAAAATATATCTAAACAATCTTGCATTTTGTTGGCATTACTTCCATTACCAGTGTTGTCATTCCAAGGATCATAATCTTTGCGAGATCCGTCTTCTTTGCGGTTATAATCTCCATATTTATTATATCTACCGTTTTCTCTGTTATCAGTAGAAGAATATATATCGGCAATTAATAAATTATAATTTAAGTCACCTTTTTGGTTATACATTGAATAGCCAAAAGTCTTTTCAAAGTCCTGTTCTCTGCCTTGATAATACACAAATATAGTATTAACCAACGCAACATATCCACAGCCTTCGTTATTCATTTTTTGGAGATATTTTGAGAAATTCATATCATTAGGCATATCACAATCTGCCATATTTCTCTTTACAATTTCTTCTATTTCTTTTCTTTCTTCACTGTTTTTCTTTAAATTCTTAGCAGCGCCTTGATCTCCTCCGTAAGAACCATCGTCATCAAAAACTATTGAGTCAACTTCATAGATTGGCACTTTTTTATCATCTTTAAAAAAATTTTTTATCCATTCCCACATACTGGAAAAGAATCCACCAAAGATGTTACCGGAGATTTCTCCGGAGCTGCCTAAAGTGTCGTTAATTTGGCTGCTGTCTGTATTTTTTTCAACACCCACATATAAAGCGCACACATTTTTTAGACTTTGTGAAAGGCTTTGAGCCGCATCGGACATATGTGCCACATTATTTTTACTTTTTGATAATACAGCTTTTATCTGATTTGCCGCATCTCCATGAATAGGCAAACTGTTTTTTATTGTATTGATTTTTGAGGAATATGTTGATAATTCACCTTTATATGAATTAAATTTGCTGCTTTCGTTTTCCAATGCTCTGGCAAGTACCGAAAACCTTGGCATAATTAGCACCACCTTTATTTGTATGTACGATTTTTAGAAATTTCAAGAGCTTTCATTTCAGTGTCATATGTTCTTTTAGCAATACGCCTGATAGTGTTAGCAATGTTTGAAATATTGTTTGCCTCACTTTTGCACTTTTGCGAGAATGCATCTAATTTTCTGACAAACTCGTTTGCCGACTCTCCCGACCAGTTGCCCCTGATGTGATTTGTATCATCGGCAATTTTTTTGTCTGCAAGATTTCTTATTGAATCCGCAATATCGTCAAGCTCGTCAGCTTTTTTATTTGCAAGATTATAGTTGTAATATAACTGATATTTAGTCATTTTTCATCACCTACTCTAATATATTAGATGGCAATTCATTTGTTGCCGAAGTAATGGCTGATTCTGTTTTTTCATAATTAGAAGAAATAGCTTTTAGCTCTTCAACATAATTTTTCAGATTTTTAATCATATTATTAATGTTATCGCTTTGCTTGTTGTAACTATTTACTTTATCCTCAGAAACATAGCCTTCCCAATATGCACGCATACCGTTAATTTTTTGGTTTATATCGCTGAATGTATTATTAACATTGTTGATCTTATCGTTGATAGTTGCAGCGGTGTTGTTGAGTTGCTCCGGAGAAACACTGAGTGTTATACTGTCACTGAGGTTTAACGGAAAATTAAAATCCATACTTGGCATTACACTTCACCTCAAATATTAATATTTGAAACACATAGTTTCACTTCGTTTTCGCAGGTTTCGTACTTTCTGCTCTGTTCTCTTATTGTTTCTGCCATACTTTTTAAATCATTTATATACGATTTCATTTCTGAGTAATCATCTGCAAAATGCTTGGTAAAAGCCGCATTTGCTTTACCTTTCCACATACCGTTCAAAGCAGATACATCATTATACATATCAGAAATATATGCCTGTACTCTGTCTAAATCAGAAATTACCGAATCAGCATCATAACGCAGCCTATCGGTATCTACGGTAAGCCTTTTGTTTTTTATCTCTGTTTCTGACGCCATATTTATCCTCCTATCATTTGAATCATCAAATTTGTTTGACCGACTCTTATTAAATCGCCGTCATAACAACGCTCAGGCTTTAACACAATATCGTCATTCAAGAATGTGTGATTTGATGAATTTAAATCTTCGATATAAACATTACCGTTTTTTAAATACAACGCACAATGCTGATGAGATATCATAGAATCGTTGTCTATTGTTAAAATGCCGTTTGCTTTATTTCTGCCAATAATAATTTTATCAGTCAGATTTATTTCATAAGTTTTTTGATTTTCACTGCTCATATTAATTAGGCTGATATGAACAGAATTCTGTTTTACTCCGCCAACTACAATGGTATCTCTCAGCTCATTGCTCATACCTTTGAAATAATTATTATCAGATGTAATTTGACCGGTATATATATCTACACCGCCGGAAATATGAACATCGTTTCTGTAATTATTTTTATTTTTGGATTTGAATAAAACTGCAATTACTATTATTAAAATCAAAACCGTAACTGCCGCTAAAATAATAAGTATCGTATCCATAAGTTATTGCTCCCGATTTTCACTTACGGCTGCCTTTGCAGTTTCCTCTGCCTCAAGCATTCTGTTTGTAAGCTGTTTTAATTCTAAATTAACAGATAAAATATCGTCACCTATATGTGTTAATTCTTTTTCCAAGTCACTAATTTTGGAATTCATTAAACTTGCAAAATCTCCTTGCCAACCGTCTGTTATCGGTTGAGTATTATCAGCAAAAGAATCAATTATACTTTTTTTGTACTGCTCATAAATATTTTCTAATTCTTTTTCAACAAATCTGCTTAATAAGAAATTGTACTTAATTTCTTTGCTCATACTATCAACCCGTCATTCTATTATATTATTCGGCAATGAATTTATAATATTTGCATTGTCTTTTTCAGCTGTTTTATAATTACCTGCAATTTGTAATAAATCGTTTTTTTGTCTTGATAATTTAATGATAACTCGTCGTGCCAATACATAATCAAACTTGCTATCCTCACGCAGCATATCTGAGGGAGTATCGTTCCAACAGTATTTTGTATTATCTAAAAGATTATTAATTTTATTTACACTATTCTCTATATTATTAATAATACTTTCAATGTTCAATGCAATATCTGCAAGTTTATCGTCATTTGCGACAACCGACTTATCATTTGTTTTATTAGTGTTAAAAGGCATAAATACCACCTTATATTGAACTGATTATGTTTATAGCCTCTTCGCTATCTCTTCCGTATTCGGAAATCGCTGTTTTAATTGTTTTGCAATAGCTTTTATACATTTCGGTTACTTCTCGCAACTGAGCAATATTGTTTTCAAAATTACCGGCAAAGGCATTTCTTGCTTCACCCGACCAGCATTGCAGCAATTTATTAAGCTGAAGTTCAAGCTGAGATAAATAAATATTTAATCTTTCTGTTTCGGAATCTAATTGACTATGCAAAAAGGCAAGGTCGCTTATTTCAATACTTATTGTTTTCTCCATTTTTCATCACCCCTTTAAACAAAATAACATTATGAATATCTATGTAGTCTATTTTTGGAGCAACCGCCTTATCTGCCTGCTTATACTCAGCTCTTTTCTTAATGTTATCCTCAGAGCATACAAACATTTCTGAAATTCTCTCGGCGGCAACACGCATTTTTAGGAGAGTATATAATGTTTCCTCCATTTTTGCTTCTATCTTTGTAATGCGAATGACAATGTTGTCAACCTCTGTTTGCCCGTCCGACAGCTTTATTTTTAATCTGTGTAAATCGTCTTTAATATCATTTAATTTTTTTGATGTGGATTTAATATTTTCAGAAAAAATTTCAGCTTTTTCTACACATACTTTCATTACTGCACCCCATACCAAAAATTAATTATAATTTTTATATGACAGGAAGAATAAATCTTCCTGCCATAATAAAAAATTTAAAAAAGAGAAGTTGAAATTAAGAAATAACGCCTGAAGATAAAGCCGATGCGTCACTTTCGTTTTGCTTTTCAGCTGCTGAATATGCGTCTGCCATCTGATTGAGGTCGGATACATGTTCATTAATCATACGGATAAGAGTCTGAATATCGGTTTCAAGACTTTTAAACTTGGTCATATAAGCCTGCGCAGCCTCGCCCTCCCATGATGAAGAAAGAGCCGATGCTTTATTAAGCATTTCATTTGTAAGCGACTGAATTTTGTTGCCCTCGTTGCTAAAACTTGATGCGGTTTCCTTAAGTTTTTCCGGTGATACTTTAATTGTTCCTGTCATAATTAACACACTCCTTACTATAATTAATAAGTTCTTTTATTTGCGATGTCTGTATTCATCTGCTCTGTTTGATCGTATCTGTCTGCAATAGCGGTAAGACTTGATGCGTACTGTGTAATCAACTTATGAAACTCAGTCATCTTTCCCTTGTCTGTCATAAAAGCTGCATGGAAAGCATCATTTGCATCGCCGTCCCACATACCGTTAAGTGAACTTTCGTAATTTTCGAGCGCTGAAATTGCCGACTGAAACTGACCGTTTAAGTCCATTATATCCTGCGCACCTCTTTTTAGCTGAGCTGATGTTACTCTGAATTCTGACATAATTTTTACCTCCGAATTTTTTGATTTTCCGATTTCTTATCGGTTGATTATATTATATTACATAGTAATATTATTTTAATAAAAGCTGACGAACAGCACTTTTTATATGACAAACGCCACATTTATGCAAGAATTAACCTGTCGCCCGACTTTATATCATTTTCATATAAACTTAAACTAACTGACAAAGTACGGTTACATTCGGTTTTATACAGCATAAACTGCTGCGAGTCATTTGATAATACATACTGTTCTTTTTGGCAAATCAAAGATGTGATTTCTTCAATAATCCAGCAAACAGGTATATCCTCGTTTAGCTTAAACTCATATTCCTTATCCATTAATGGTATAAATACATTTACTATAATCATTTTTCTCCCCTGAAAACTATGTTCTCAATAATTAACATGTAATTATCTTTTGTATATAATTTTCTCTCAACAAAACCGCTGCTCTTTACAAGAATATAGTCGAATAAATAGTGCCTAATTAAAAACACTTTGCACATTGGTACAGAAAGATTACTGCCACTGTAAATCATAGCTGACAGTAAAATATTGTCATCAGTGTTATTATCAAAATCTATTGATTTTTCAAATTCACTTAATCTTTCGTTATCAAAATCAATGCAACTGTCTGATTTAGGCAAATATGAGTTTTCTGAAAGATAATCAATAAATTGATTTACGGTAAAAGACGATATATTAATTTTGTTGTTTGAAACATTAACTTTGCTGATTACGGTAACTTGTTCGTTTTTAATATAGCAACATAAGCTGCTTAAAAAATCATCAGTTGAATTTATTATTATACAATGTTCAAACTCACCGACTGAGTTTATGATTTTTTGGACAGCAGATTCAATTACAAAACCGTCAGCTGTTTTTTCAAGAATTTTATCGTTGTATAGCTTATTAAATATGTATCCTGCGCTGTTATCGGAAAAATCTATTGTATTAAAGAACAGGCCAAAGAGCTTATCATATCCCGCCAAAGCCATAAGCATATTAAATTCATTTTGATTAAAAATATAACTGAATGTCATTTTATTTCCTTTATTCTGCTTTTATATGATCTTGATATGGGTATCAAAGAATCATCATTTAATATAATTGTATTCTGCGAAAGCATTATTTTTTTAATATAAAACCTTGACACTATAAAACTTCTGTGACATCTTATAAAGCCATCGCCGAGTTTACTCTCAAGATTATCGAGCGTATCATAATAAGAAAACTCCTTATTGCCAACAACAATATATATTTTTTTACTGCGAGATTCTATATACATAATATTTGGATACGGAATAATCTGTCTTTCGCCCTTATTCTCTATTATCAATACTTTTCCACTGTTTTCAGACGAATACTTCTTCATATATTCTGTTATAAGGTTATTCATAACATCAGATAACATTTTAATTGAAAAAGGTTTCAGTAAAAGAGCGCTTGCCATAATAGAGGGGGTTATGTATTTCATGGGAGAAACGGTGTTGTCTGCTATTATCATAATGAACATAGTTTTGTTAAGTGACCGAGCCTTTTGTGCTGCATTTATAACATTGTCATTTTCCAAATCAAATATTGAAATATCGTATGACGGAATATTATTTATTAAAGCCAAAAATTCTTCGTATTTACCAATAAGTTCAAAACTAAGATCATCATCAGTTAATCTGCTGCACACTTCTGTTGCCGCATTTTTATATAACTGCTGTTCAGATTTCATTTTTGAATAAGATAAAAACGAAATCATTTGCCAAGACCTCCGAACAGTGGAATAACAATTTTTTTGCATATAGATTCATCGTCAGCCGAAGGCACAAGTCCCATTCCTTTTTTCATTGACTTTGACAAATCGTTAAAGCCGATATTTTGAAAAGTAAATATTCTTTGCGCTGAAATATTGCCTCCAAGATGAACACCTGTTTTATAGGAAGTGAATATGTTATAAGACCTGTAACCGGCAAGCGTTGACGACTCCTCTGTGTTTACACACGAAAAGAAAAAGATATTATGTAAAAAGCCCTTTTCAAAAATATTTTCAAAAAACGGATTCATAGGACTTATATTATTTTCAGGATGATAAATTTCATTCATAAAAGCACCTATATCCGCTATAAAAATGTAAATCGGTTTATTTGTTTTCATTAACTCATAAATTTCTTTTTCTGTTTTACCGTCATTAATGTACTGATGCTTTAACTTATTTCTTCTGACAAACTCAGGGACAATTTCATTAAAATAAGCTGAAATATTCTCTTCACTGACAAGATACTCTGCACCCACATAATTTGCTATTTGCTTAAGCTCGCTGCTCGACTTTTCAATAATAACAATTTTTCCGTTATCATTTTTTGCATAAGCAGACATAATAAGCAATTTTAAAACATTGGTCTTGCCCGTTCGTTTTTTACCCGTTATGCTGTAACAATAAGTGGCAGACAAATCCACACTGTAAATATCTGCATTCTTTTCTTCGTAAGCAAACGGCATTTTTGAGTCTTCCAAAAGGGCAGCCTTATAGTTGCTTGCAGCAGAAATAATCTCGTATGTTGGCTCTTGAGGAATAGTAGGGATTTGCTTTGCAGCAAAACCATTCCAGCTGCTGCACATATCTGAAACTTTACGCTCAATAATGCTGTTTCGCTCGTAATCATCTTTGGCTTTAACCGCAACAGCAGTTTGAAACTCAAGTATTCTATCTCCCACATAACATATGCCTCTGCCCTTTACACCGGCAGCAGGCATTATATCAAGGTGAGTTGTACGCATTATATCCATATACTTGTATTTATCTCCCATTTCAAGACAAACAACAGTTTTTATGTTATCGGCAATGCGATTTTGAATTTCGCTCATACCAAAACCGGCTGATGACATTATGAGATATATACCGTAGCCCACACCTTCCCTTGAAATGCGGATTAAAATATCTTCATATTTATTTTCGGTTTTCTCCTTAAAATTCGCATAATTGTCTATAACAATAAACAAAGACGGATATTTTATACCATTAACCTTTACATATTGAGAGTAATTACCGCCATTAAACGCAGCTTTTCTCTCCTCAATAAACGACTTTATCATATTAAAGAATCTGTCGATAACTTCAATTTTAGAGTCCTTAATTACACAGCCGGTATGAGGCATATTTTCAAAAACCGAGAGCATTCCGCTGCTAAAATCCAATATATAGAAATTTACAAATTCCGGTGAATACTTTTGGGCAAATGAATATATAAGTGTTTGTAAGAAAGTGCTTTTGCCGCTCACAACCGAGCCGCATACCGCAAAATGACCACCGTTGGCAAAATCAATATTAAATGGTAATTGCAGCTGATTTTCGGGGTCATCATATAAGCCAATGTCAGCATTTAAAGTCCATTCTGCTTGATTTTTCCAATTTTCTGCAAAATTATCTCTAATGCTGCTGATAGTATTAAGCGGAATTAAATTACTCAATAACGGCAGCCATAATTTCATACTGGTTACATAGCCGTTTTCCTGAGAAATATTTTTAATATATTCAACGATAGCCTCAAGTTGAGTTTTTTCTTTTGGTTCGGGCAGCCTTTTATTTAGAGCTGATGATTCATTGATGATAACCTCTGCAAGTTTATTACAATCCATAATTTTGCGTGGAAGTAAGCTAACAAAATTGCGCATAGTTTGTATATCGGATTCGTTATTGCCAAAATTATAGCCGGCTTTTTTAGCCCTGCTGACAAGTGCCTCAACGATTTCATCAATAGATATACTGTTCTTTTTATTATCATCGGTATAATCCATAATCTTCTTATACTGCTGCAACAAAAAGGCAATCCATTTAATCTTTTCGATTTCCTTGCGGCGCATTTTTGTGTGACTTCCCACTACTGCGGTTTTTCCGGTTGGAGTAATCATTGTGGCTATTTCAGCTTTATTGCTGTCGGAATTTTCATCATAAACTGCACCGCTCCAACCCGACTGAAACAGCTCGTATATTTCATCGTTTCCGACCTGCAAATAGCAGCGTCCTGCTTGAGTAATATATGCGGCATCAGGCTTATGGAGCATATCGTTACTATCCTGTCTGCCTTGAACACGCAGGCAAAGTCTGAATTTTGTGTTAGACCAAATGTTATCATCAACACTTCCGCTTGGTTTCTGTGTAACAAGAATTAGGTGCACACCCAAACTTCTGCCGACCTGAGCAACGCTTATTAATTCACGCATAAAATCCGGTTCTTCTTTTTTTAATTCAGCAAACTCATCAATTATAATAATCAAATGAGGAATAGCAATTTTAGCCTCACCGCTTTTATACAGCTTTGTGTAATTATTAATATTATTTACACCGTATTCACTAAAAATTTTCTGCCTTTTTAAATTTTCACTTTTAATGGAAATCATTGCTCTGCCAATCTGATTGCCTGACAAGTTTGAAATCTGACCTGCAAGATGCGGCAAATCAGAAAATAGGTTTGCCATACCTCCGCCCTTAAAGTCTATAATAAAGAAGGCAATATCCTCAGGGCTAAAGTTAATTGCAAGCGACAAAACAAAAGTTTGTATTAACTCACTTTTGCCGGAGCCGGTAGTTCCCGCAACAAGTCCGTGAGGCCCATGGTATTTCTCGTGAATATCTAAATAACAATTTGCGCCGCCTTGCTTTTTTCCTACAAGAACACGCATTGAATTATATGTTTTGTTTTTTCTCCAGAGATTAATAATATTAAATTCAGATAATTTAGACACCCCGTACATTTCAAAAAAGTCAAGCGATGAAACTATACTGTTGTCATCTTCAACCTCTTTGACATATATATTTGCCAGCTTTCGTGACATATTATTCAGAGAATTGTCATCTACATAATCGAGTGAGATATTCTCGATATTATCAGTCTGATCAATAGTATTATAGTAACTGCAACGATTTTTGTCTTTTTGAATAATATTAATACAAGAGCTTGGTAACTCTCTGAAATTCTCTGCAACTAAAAATGTTGTTATTCCTAAGTCATTATTTAAATCTAAAATATACTTAGAAATTATTTCACCATCGAGTAAAGTGCCGTTTAAAACAAACAAGAAGTAATGTGGCTTAAAGCTATTGCTTTTATTATATTCGTCTTTGTTTTCACTGCGTGTTCTCAAAATATTGGATACTTCAAAGAACACATCGCTTGCCTCTTGCTTATTCGTTGCAAAATATCTGAATTTTCTGTTTTCAGACCAAGTATGAGGTAATATTTTTAAAAAGTCCCAATAGTAAGAATTGTTTTTCTCGCCGTTATAGCAAAATACAATTTTGGCGTCTGTATAGCTTAAATTTGCAATAATCTGAGTTATAATCGTTTTCAAAACTGAATATGCGCCGTCTTGACTTTTTTTGCCAACGATACCAAACAAATGCTTGTACCTAAAATCTATGCCGACAGGTATATTTTTTAGCACCTTGAAATTGTCATATATCATCTGCGGCTTATCTTTAAGCAAATCATATTCCAAAGAAAATTTTTCTTTAGGTATCTGTATTTCAGATTGAAACTCAGTTTCTCCTATGCCGAGCCTGCAAAAGTAAAAATCAATTTGATTTATATTTCTACTCCAAAGCTGTTCGGAATTTTCATCGTATTTTAAACATTCCTCACAAGACGGATACATTCTATTTAAAGTTTCATAATTGCTTAAATACTTAGATTTAATTTCGTCTGTAATGCTTATAAGGTAATTACCATAAATATTAAATCTTTTGCTTTCCTCGGCAAATTCTTCTCTGCGAGTTGTTTTTATATTTACATATCCCCACAAAGTACCAATAAGCGCCGAACCTACTGCTGTAATAATGCCGGTAAACATAAATGCGCTTGAAGTACCGCCTGACATAGACTGACTTAATATTGCAAGACCGCAGCCGAGCAGCATAGGTATTGACATGGTCAATGACGGGCCTATTGTTTGGAGCATAGATTTCTTTTTTGAAAATTGCGGATTTGAAGGTGGTTCAATAACTATTGGGTCGGATTTTAAACTCGGTATAAATCTTGGCGAGCGGTTAAACCATTTTATCTGATGTCTGTTTTCAGAAAAAGTTTTGAGGTTTTCGTCTTTTGAAAAAACTACCTTTGTAAGTTTTGTACTTACTTTTAAATTTCCTGTTAATGAGGAAACCGCAAGTATATCGTCAAAAAACAATATCTTTAAACCAAATATATCAAGTATATCTCCGAATTTTAACTGCTTACGGTTATGCACTCTGCGACTATTGACAAAAATACCGTTTGAACTGTAATCATAAAGGTAAAAGCAGTCATTTTCGTTTACTATACTGCAATGTCTTCCCGATACCATACCCATACACTCGTAGCATATTTCATTATTAAGCGACCTGCCGATGTCAATACAATTAATATGTTTAATAATATATTTATCAAATGCTCTGAAAATAAATTCGTTGTTTACTACAATACATTTAAGCAGTTCTCCGCAATCGGTTCTGATATTAAATATATCAGTATTATTTAAAGATAATCTGCTTTTCTGTTCATGGTTATGTGTTATTGCGTAACTTTTGCTGTCTTTTATGTACCATTCCTTATTAACTGATTCAAAATACAAATTAAAACTATTCTTTAATGAATAATTATTTTTATCAATGTATACCTCATAATCAGAATTGTTTATAATCGGAAGTAATACTTCTTTCATAACTTCATTTTGATAAATAATTAATAACATAGTATTCCTCAATTTACATAATCGTCACATCATAATAGAACAAAGCGACCTTAATTTCATTTGAACCAATAGTAATTACATCACCGGTGTCGAGTTTTATCATTTCCTTATTATTTATTATATAATTATTAAACAAAGACTTGTGAACAGCAGTACCGTTTGCAGAACCCATATCTTTTAAATAAACGTCAAATCCTGATGCAAAAATGCAACAGTGAATTTTGGAAACAGACGGCTCGTTAATATAAAGATTGCATCTTTCTTGATCTCTGCCGATAACTATTTCTTTTGACGGATCGAAAACATATTCCATTTTATTTTTAGTGTGCAAGCACTTTAAATATATCATCGTTTTCTGATCTGACGGCTTAGAAAAGTTTGGATTTTCATCAAGCGGATTTTGCAAAGAATAATTCAAATAGTCCTCTTTATATATATTACCCGCTGCAATATAATACTTTTGCTCTTTTTCTTTTTTCTTATTTGTATATACGGTAACTGAAGCCGATGCTGCAACAACTATTACTAAAAAAATAATAAATAACGCTATCATCATAATCTCTTAACCCTGGAATCTACTATACTGATATTTCCGTTACTAACCGTAAAAGCAGTCATATAACTATAATCAGACGCAAACGAGAACGGCTCGGTAGGAACAATAAGATTTTGTTCGCCTGCCCCTTCTACTTTGATATTTACTTTGTAATCGTCTGTTGAACAAGTGCCATGGAAATGGAAATCTATCATTGTATTTTTATCGTAAACCGTTATTATCTGCGATGAACCGGTTTCCTCGTATTTTGCAATGGTTTTTCCGTTTTTTTCTATTATAGGATTGTTATATACCCTTGTTTTGCCTACATAACCGTATCCCATAAGAACACAATGTATTTCGGCATACTTTCCTTGTGCACTGCTTGAATTTGGTGTTACGGTAATTACAATAGTACCGCCTGATTTTTCAAGTTTTATATCCATTGAAATTTCATCATTGTCAGATACAGTTACATCAAAATAGCCGGTTTCATATTCTTCTGCCTTAACCTCAAAAGTATATTCTCCCTTTTCAAGTTCAATTTCATAATTAGAGCTTGAAACAACTAAACTTTTATAAATAACACCGTCATTGTTAGCTTTGCCTTTTCTGACATTAATCTGAGCGTTGTTAATGGTTTCTCCGGATTTTGAGTCTACAATATTTCCTTTTACCTTATGAGCATTACTTAAATCGACAATGCTCTGCGGAATAATAACATTATAATTATTTGCAAAGTCTACTGTGCCCGATTCATTGCAAGCTATTTTAATATTGCAGTTATATAAATCAAATGATAAAACATATGAATTTATATTTCTGTCAAAAGACTTGATTATGTTCACTGCGCCAAGGTTCTTTATGTCATCATAAGAAACATTGGCTGCATTTTGGAAAAGGTCTTTTGCGTCATCAAGAACAATCTCATTAGGTGTTGAATCTTTAACAGGTTTTTGCGTAGCTGACTCAATTATTCTTTTATTTGTATCTGTATTATAATAGGAAAATTCTGCGTTTAAATTCAAATATTTTACAGTGTATTTTCCATTTAAAATTTGTTCGGAGGAAATAGCGTAATTATGAGAATATTTATCATATGTATATGAATTAAATATATTAAGCAGGTTATAGTTAATTTGTTTAGTAGCCAAAGCGCTGTTATCTTGTGAAGTTGCCGCTAAATTACTGTCTTTAATGCTAATATAATACGCCAAAGTGTTTTTGAGTTTTTCGCCGTTAGTATTTTTTATTCCGAGATTCAATATATTCATTAAGCTGTCAAAATCGTTTTTAGAGTAATATATTTGAGCAAGCTGAATATATGGTGCTTCCTCTGACTTGTCGGCATCTATCGCCTTTTTGTAACATTCAATAGCTTTGTCATAATCGTTATTGCTTAAGTATTTTTCAGCCATTTCTAGTTGCTTTAGATACATACTTTCAGATGGGGCAACGTCAATAATCATAAGCACTCCAACGCCGCATATAATTAGCAAGACTAATGGTATTGTCAGTAAAACGAGTTTATTTTTCATATTTCTATCCTCTCAAACTCAAATAATTACAAATAATAAGATGAATAATACAAGCACTATAATGGCAAGCAGCAATGCGCAAACAACATTATTTGACGGATGATATTCATAATACTCTTCATAATTTGAACTGTCATCTTGAGAATAATTAATATTCTGATTATAGTTTAAATAGCCCGAATAATCATTATACTGCTTAGTTCTTGTATTGTTTTGTCTTGCATTATAATAATCTGAAATATTTACAGTTGTGGTTTTTCCTGTATCAAGAAAAGTTCCGCAATACTCACACCTTTTCCAGCTATTAATAACATAGCATTTACAATTTGGACAAGTCATCTTTATTCTCCCATTCATCACTAAATTTTTTATACCACTTCAAAAGTAATACTTCCGAAAATAAAACAAAAGCAATACCAACTGCAATCAATATGATTCCCAGCACAATAAAAACCATATTCACACCTCACCATTCAGAAGAGCAGTAATAACTGAACATTCTTTTTATCTCTATCAAATCATCGTCAGGGATTGACGACCTGACATCATCGGAAGATGATAAAAACAGTTCATGCGCTTTTTTGCAATATCTGCTTACATCTGCACTTTTTTCATCTTCCGCCGTAAAAGCGAGATAAATATATACTCTGCAATCTTGCGGATAATAATCGCTTAATCTTTTAAGCACATTCTCAGCTTGGCCATAATCGCCCGTAAATCTGTATATTTGCGCCAGATTAATTGTATCTGAAACACTTGGATAATAGTCATTCTGAATTTCTTTATAATATGACAGGGCTTTTTGTATGTATAACTGATTTTGAACATCCGAATTAACCATACAATTAAAATAAGCACTGCCTAATTTTCTTAAAACAGAAATATCTTTTTTTACATTAACGGCTTGTTCATAATACTGTGCTGCGCTTAAATAATCTTTTTCGTTAAAATATGTATCGCCGTAAATCAGGTATCCCATATATCTATTTTCAATGTCAACATCGTTAGCAAGTATTTCATTGAGAATTTGTCTTGAATTTTCGGTATTTCCGATATACAAATTAAACTGCGCATCTACAATTTTCAAATAATATGACTCAATATTATTCTCTTTAGCTTTATTGATTTCATCTTCTGCCCTGCTGAGTTCATTATTCATAATAAGAGAGATAAGATAATCTCTAAAAAGCACATTGGCGTTGTCATCGTTTTCGTTATTGCCGACGGTTAATTCATATGCTTTTTTATAATAGAAAGATGAATTTACAAAATCGTTTTGTCTGTAATAACACTCTCCCAAAGAATGTAATAAATTTTCTTTTGTTTCTGTATCTAAAATTCTTTTATAGTTTTCATTATCAAGAATTGCCCTGCCTTTTTCTGTGGCAGAAAAATCATTTTCTTCATAACTTTCGATAAAGTTTTCGTAATCGTTATTAAAATTTTCTTTAATGATACTGTTGTTTCCGCTGACTATAAGCGCTATTCCGAAAATAACAGAAAGCATGGCAAATGAAGAAACGCATATTTGAATTAGCACATACTTTTTAAATCTTTTGTCCTGCTTTTTTATATTATTAACTGCATCAAGCATTTTTCTTGCTGTTTTATATCTGCCTGAAAGACTTTTATTCATCGACTTTTCAATAATTGAAACAAATGCCTCTGAATAAGGTATATCAAATTGAGATAAGTCCGGTTGTTCCTGATTTTGAATATCAGGCATAATGCCGGTCATTAAATAATAAAAAGTCGCTCCCAGACTGTATATATCAGATCTTCCGTCAAGCTCTACCGTTTGATCATAAGAACCGTTAATTATACACAAAACATTGTGGTATTGCTCCGGAGAAGAATAATTAACACTAAAACCTCTAATTGTTTCAGACTGGCCCAAAGAAATTCCGAAATCTATCAAACAAATATTGCCGTCTGAATTAACAATTATATTTGCCGGCTTAATATCCATATGAATAATAGGCACTTGCTGTTCGTGCAAGTAAGCCAGCACTTCGCAAAGCTGCTTTAACCATTTGGTAAGCTGTTTTTCGTTGAAACGCTCACCGCTTTTTATGTAATGAGATAGGTCGTAACCGTCTATATAATCTATTATTGTATAAATGTCATTTTCAAATTCTATAAAATCGTAAACCTGTGGTAAATAAGGGTGATGTAAACTTTTAAGAATATCAACTTCATTTCTCAGCAAGGTGACATCTGAAACATCACCCTTAAATTTTTTCATTACCACATACTTTTTTAGTCTTAAGTGAAAAGCAAGATAAACTACGCCCATTCCACCGCTTCCAATTTCATTGACAATCTGATAAGTGTTGTCAATAATTTCTCCACTATAAAGCATAATCCAACCTGCCTATCATTTGTCTATGCACACCTTGGCGATGTGCATAGACATAAAAATCAATTAATTTTTTCTGCGCTTTTTCGCTACAATAAATATTACTAATGCGATAATTCCGGCAAATAATACAGCAGAAATTATTACTAATACAGGATTAGCAAAGAAACGCATAAGGAGTGTAGCTGAAAGGGTAAAGTTTTCAACAGAACCGTCACCACTGTTTTGTGCCATATCCTTTACAGATACTTTTACATTCTGAGCGGTAATATCAGAAGTAGCGTTTACTTTAATTTTTGCTGAAATTGACGCTACATCTTTTTCTACTGTATAATCTTTTCCCTCTTTAAGAGTTTTATCATCAAGCTTGATAACAAGTGAATTTGCATCAATATAGCTGTCTTCGCAAACAACAGTTACATCTTTTGAATTTTCTTCATAAAGAGCGTTATTCTCTATACCTGCAATGTTTACAACCGGAGCTGTTTTATCAACTACAAACTGAACAGCCAATTTTCTGTTTTCAATCGGGCGAATTCTGTTTGTAGATGTGTTTTTAGCTGCATCGGTAGAAGATAATTCAATAGAATAGTTACCTTCGTTTACGAAATTTGATGATTTAACAGTATAATTGTACTTATGCCACTGACCTGTTTTTGCGTCTTCGTTTACGGTATAATCCACATTCTGCTTAAGAGTTTTAAGAGAGCTGCTGTCGAGACTAAGACTAATATTAGACTTTGTGAGCTTGTCAACATTAATCTCTGAAATAACTATATCCTTTTCAGCGTTAGTGTAACCATTGTCGAGGAGGTCATTTGTTTCTTTGTTGCCGCCCATATATGTTGAACCAAAACGGTTTACAGAGAAAGTAATAGTATCGTTTGAGCTATTGCCTGCTTTGTCTGTAAGAGCTGCATTAAGAACATAAATACCGTCGTTTACTTCGTCACTTGCAAAGTTTGCATAAGTAACAACAGCGCCTGTGTTGCTTGTAGGAACTACTGTGCTTACAAAATCATTTGTAACATCTGTTTTCTTTGCCTCAATATCTACTCGTGTGAGTGTGAGAACATAGTCGCCCGAATAGTTATTATCGCTAAGGTTAATTACAGGAGCTACATTGCCTGAATTTGCCGACTCATTTTCTACATTAGAAATCTTTACAGCCGGAGCTGTTTTATCTACATAGAAAGTAGTTACAACATTTTCTTTTGCGGCATTGTCTGCAAGGTCTGTGTAGTTTACATCAAACGCATATTTACCGTCATTTGCAAATTTGACAGTAGCGGTATGTATATTTCCGTTACTTGTCCAGCTTGATACTGACGGAGCTGTTGCGGCTGTTGAGTTATCAGCACCTGTTGCGCTGATATTAACCTTTACATCCTGAGCATTAAAGTTGTGTTCATTTACTGTAATAGTTGCGGTTCTGTCAGCCTTATAATAATTATTATTTTTAGCTGAGTTATTATCAAATGAAACATTGATAGTAGGAATTGTTTTATCAACAGTAAACTTATGCTGTGCAACCTTATCTGCCTTGTTGCCTGCCATATCGGTAAAGGCAATGTCGAATGTGTAGTCGCCGTCACTTGCATATACAACAGTAGCTGTATGTGTAGTGCCGTCAGGGTTTTCTCCGTTTGCTACATTGTGTGTTGTCCAACCTGTAATCTGCGGAATCACATTATCGGTATTTGTAATTTTACTGATAACATCTTCCGGTGAGAAGTTTCTTTCAGTAACGGTTATTGTGGCTGTTCTGTTTGCCTTGTAGAACTCTGTACCATTGTGTGTGGTATGATTATTATTATCATACTCAATTTTAATGGTTGGCTTAGTTTTATCAATGCTGAGTGTTTCTTTCTTGGTAGATACATTGCCTGCTCTATCGGTTAATTTAACTTCAATTTTAATATTATTGCTGTTATTCTTAACTGTGATAGTAGAAGACGCCTTTGTAACAAGGTTTTGATCACTTTCTTCTATTTTCCAACCGCTAACAGTACCGTTGCCATTCATTGCAGTAGTGGCTGACTGATCGTTAGAATATTCAATACTGCCGTCCCAGTTATTATCTGTATCGAACTCTGAACTTACGCTATATTCAATTTTTGCAATGCCTGAATAAGAGTCGCTGACATTTAACGCTACATTAACATCATTGTTATAGAGTTTGTTAGAGTTTTCAATATAATTTGTTGCAGGGAGGGAAATATCTATACCAGACATTTGTTCATGCTTACTGCTGTTTTCTACAACAACTCTGTCGGGTGTTACTGGTTGTGAATCGTCCTTATTAGTTGTTGTATCAAAGTAATAGCAGTTACCTGCTTTATCAACTGCATATGCATATACATTTCCCTTGAAGTTAGCAGGAACTGTAAATGTGGCTTTGTAACTAGTTTGGTTATATCCCGATACTAAAACTTCCTGAATATTACTTGGAGCAGTTTTGCCCTTTTCTATTGTATAGAAATGAATTTCAGATACACCGGAAACCGGGCTGTCTACTCCGCCGTCAACAGCAGTTACTTCAACCGTAGTAGTGTTTTTAAAGTAATAACCGTATTCAGTTTTAATTACAGAATCAGGATTTTTTGCAGGATTACCATTTTTAAAGGTAAATTGACTTATTACCGGAGCTGTGTTGTCTACATAGAATGTTTTTGTGTTTGTTTTTGAAACACCGGCATTATTTGTTACTGTATATTTAAGTTCATATTTACCTGACTTTTTAGTTGAAATGTTATAATTCAAAGTAACCTCAGTAGTTTTCTTATCAGTTACATAATTATAGCTAAAATTTTCTGATGATAAAAGATTATTGTTATTGTCATTATCAATTATATCTACATCTTTACTATCATTCCACTTACAACTAAAGCCGCCGATTTTATTGATACCTGTGAACTGATCTTTAATATTAGATACTACACTTACTGTATCACCACTTCTGATAGTAAGATTATTATAGTCATATACATCACCGACAAAAGTATTTTGGGCAGTGATTTTTTCGCTATTACTATTTGATACTACTTCAAAGCCTTCAATTTTGTCATAATCAACCTTAGTAATATCAGCCTTTGCAACTACTACTTTTTCAGTTTTTTCTTTATCTTCTTTTATAAGATCTACCAAAGATTTAGTTGCAGTATTGCCTGCCTTATCCTTAACAGTAAAGCTGAGATCATATGCGCTATCTGAATTTCCAAGGTTATATGAATATGTTACAGTTGAAATGTCTGTTGCATTTGAGGCTAATTTTTCGTCATTTATTTCCTTTACATCAAGATTTTCTTTATTATCATTCTTTACTGTAATGGCACTATCTGACGGCAAACCGCTTGTTGGTGCATTGTCGAGTGCTGTAACATTCATTACGATTGTATCGTTTGAATAGATACCAAATGTAAGGAAGTTAAGAATCTTACCTATGACATCATTTTTCTTAAAAAACTCAACCTTTGTAATTTCAGGTGCTGTGTTGTCTACATAGAATGTTTCATCAAATGTTTTCTTAACACCGGCATTATTTGTTACAGTGTATGTAAGTACATATTTGCCTGACTCTTTAGTTGAAATGTTATAATTCAAAGTAACATCAGTAGTTTTCTTATCAGTTACATAATCATAGCTAAAAGTTTCTGATGATAAAAGATTATTGTTATTGTCATTATCAATTATATCTACATCTTTACTATCATTCCACTTACAACTAAAGCCGCCGATTTTATTGATGCCTGTGAACTGATCCTTAATATTAGATACTACACTTACTGTATCACCACTTCTGATAATATGCTTGCTGCTATCGTCATAATTATTACCTTCAAAGGTATTTTGGGCAGTGATTTTTTCTTTATTACTATTTGATACTACTTCAAACACATCAGAAACATTTTTCAACTGTTCCTCAGTTAAGGATTTATCGTTAGCTTTTACTTTATTATCTTTTACTAAATTAGCTAAAGCAATGTTTTCATTTACATTATTTGCATTATCCTTAACAGTAAAGCTGAGATTATATGCGCTATCTTTGTTTCCAAGTTCATATGAATATGTTACAGTTGAACTGTCTGTTGCATTTGAGGCTAATTTTTCGTCCTTTTTTTCCTTTACATCAAGATTTTCTTTATTAGCATTCTTTACTGTAATGGCACTATCTGACGGCAAACCGCTTGTTGGTGCATTGTCGAGTGCTGTAACATTCATTACGATTGTATCGTTTGAATAGATACCAAATGTAAGGAAGTTAAGAATCTTACCTATGACATCATTTTTCTTAGAAAACTCAACCTTTGTAATTTCAGGTGCTGTGTTGTCTACGTAGAATGTTTTTGTGTTTGTTTTTGAAACACCGGCATTATTTGTAGCTGTATACTTTAATATATACTTACCCGTTTCTTTAGTTGTAATATTAAAGTTTATTTTAGCGCTTGTTGTTTTCTTAGATGAATAATCGTATTTTTCATCAGCTGATACAGTAACCTTATTCTCAGGCTTTTGGTCATCATTATAATAATAACATTCAATATTGCTGATGTTATTAATGCCTGCTTTATCGCTGACTTCAACCTGTGATTTTACATTTATCGACTCGCCATGTCTGATAATATTATCGTTAACATCATATACTTTTTTATCTGCGCCTGTGAATGTATCAGTAAATGTAAAGTTTTCCTCATTATTTGATACTACTTCAAAGCCTTCAATTTTGTCATAATCAACCTTAGTAATATTAGCATTTGCAACTACTACTTTTTCAGTTTTTTCTTTATCTTCTTTTATAAGATCTACCAAAGATTTAGTTGCAGTATTGCCTGCATTATCCTTAACAGTAAAACTAAGATTATATGCGCTATCTGAATTTCCAAGTTCATATGAATATGTTACAGTTGAACTGTCTGTTGCATTCGAGTCTGCTGTTTTATTTGATTCTTCTGTTTCAGATTCTTTTACGCTTTCGCCATTCTTTACTGTAATAGTGTCTGACGGCAAACCGCTTGTTGGTGCTTTGTCGGTTGCTGTAACATTCATTACGATTGTATCGTTTGAATAGATACCAAATGTAAGGAAGTTAAGAATCTGATCAACTGCACTGCTTTGCTTAGAAAATTCAACCTTTGTAATTTCAGGTGCTGTGTTGTCTACATAGAATGTTTTTGTGTTTGTTTTTGAAACACCGGCATTATTTGTAGCTGTATACTTTAATATATACTTACCCGTTTCTTTAGTTGTAATATTAAAGTTTATTTTAGCGCTTGTTGTTTTCTTAGATGAATAATCGTATTTTTCATCAGCTGATACAGTAACCTTATTCTCAGTATTTTGGTCATCATTATAATAATAACATTCAATATTGCTGATGTTATTAACGCCTGCTTTATTGCTGACTTTAACCTGTGATGTTACATTTATCGACTCGCCATGTCTGATAATGTTATCGTTATCATCATATTCTTTTTCATCTGTGCCTGTAAATGTATCGATAAATGTAAAGTCTTCTTCATTATTTGATACTACTTCAAAATCTGTAATATTATCATAATCATCCTTAGTAAAATCAGCAGTAAAATCAGCATTTGCAACTACTACTTTTTTAGTTTTTTCTTTATCTTCTTTTATAAGATCTACCAAAGATTTAGTTGCAGTATTGCCTGCCTTATCCTTAACAGTAAAGCTGAGATCATATGCGCTATCTGAATTTCCAAGGTTATATGAATATGTTACAGTTGAAATGTCTGTTGCATTTGAGGCTAATTTTTCGTCATTTATTTCCTTTACATCAAGATTTTCTTTATTATCATTCTTTACTGTAATGGCACTATCTGACGGCAAACCACTTGTTGGTGCATAGTCGGTTGCTGTAACATTCATTACGATTGTATCGTTTGAATAGATACCAAATGTAAGGAAGTTAAGAATCTGATCTGTTACAGTAGGATTAGTTGTTTTTACAAACTCAACATTTGTAATTTCAGGTGCTGTGTTGTCTACATAGAATGTTGAGTTATCAACTCCACTATTTACATTACCGCTGTTATCGGTAACGGTTAAACTCAGCTTGTGACTTCTGCTGTAATTTGGATTATCTTTTATATCAATATCAAATGTTACGGTAGCTGATTTAACTTTTTCATTAGTAGCTTGGTTTTTAAATTCTGCTGCCAATTCGTCAAAAGAATTAGCAGTAACGCTTTGCTCTTTTCCATTAATTTTAGTTAATATAAAATTACTAAAGTTAGAATTTTCAAAACCGCTAACACTCAAATCACTTATTGATTGTAAACCTGAAATATCATTGTTTAAATCCAGTGTTACGGTGAGTTGGTCACCATGATAAATGTTATTATCATTAAAAGCATTTGTTTCTGTTGCATTATATGAAGATATGTTAGCTGTTGGTTTTTCTGTGCTTGATACTACTTCAAAATTATTGTTAGTAATTGGAGTATTAGCTACATAAACCTTACCGGAATCAATCAACTTGTTAAATGAAAAACTTTTTTCATTACCAACTCTATCGGTGATTGTAAATACTGTATCACCGTTAATTGTATGATTGCTTAATAATGTGCATGTAAATACATTTTCTGATTGATCAAAATTGCAGGAAAATACATCGTTACCTGTTAATGAACCGTCGTAAATGCCTGAACCTGAATCTTCATCTTTTAATTTGATTGTAAAGGTAATGTCACCATTTTTGTATAAACCGTTATCAACATCAAATTTAGCATTTTCAGAATCAAATTTTATTTCTGTAATTTCAGGTGCTTTATTATCAGGAACTACTTTATATTTCTTTACTTCAAAGCCCTTTTCGGTAGGATACTTTATAGTAAGAGTTGATTTTTTGGTAAGATTGTTTATTTCTAATGATTTAGAATTTGGTGTATAGTTTACACTTGCACCTTCGTCTTCGTCTATTGAAAAATTGACATCTTTTACTGTAAGATTACTGTCTAACTTTACATCATACGAACAACTTTCGTCTTTTTGATAAATGGTTTCCTTAGACTCATCTACAAAAGAATTAGTATCTGATGCCAAAGAGGTTAAAGCAACACTTACAAAATAGCAATTTACTGTTATTTCACCGGTTACAGTATAATTATTATAGCTAACTTTATATTTCAAAGTTTTTGAATTTGAATTGTCATAATTAACAAATTCTAATTTTTGTATTTCTTTATCATTAGAATTATAATATGTAACATTAGCTCCGCTTTCAACAGTTTCTCCATTACACTTTAATTTGGGTTCAAATTTTGGTGTAACTTCAAATTCTTTACCTGAACTTAAAGGATATTCTGAACTTGGAGCATAAACATTAAAAGTATTATTTTCTATCGAAGTAACGTCAGTTTCATTAAATTGCCATTTGCCGCCGTCTATCACTAATCCGGAATTAACCGTTACTTTATACTCCTTGGTCATATCGGGAATATCAGATAGTTTTACAGTTAATGAAACTTTTTTATCATATTCTTTTATATCTGATACGGATGTAATCTCGGTATTATTATAATAAACTTTTACATCAAAGCCGTTAGCATTCTCTACGCTGAATTTATCGTTTGATTTTTCTAAAACAGTTTCTGAATTTTCAGATAATTCTGTATCGCCTGCTTTAAGTTTTAAGTCTGACATTTTCAGTGTTTTTACAACAGATAAATCTGTAAAATCAATTACAGTTGACTCTGAAAAGCTATAACTTTTGTTGAGCTTATTTAAGCTGCCGACAGAACCGATTGATTCAGCATTAAAGATTGTTCCGTTCTCGGTTGTTCTCTCGGTTAGTTTGTAACAATTGCCGGCACTGATATTAATTATGTCATTTGTCTGTTTTTCATAATTGTTATAGTAAAATATAACATTAGTCATTCCAGCCGGAATAGTTACACTATATAGTTTTTCATTATTTCCTAAAGTCAGATTAGAAACAGTATTGCTTTTACTGTCTTTTAAAAATACTGAATTCGAAACAGAATCCATAGGAATATCATTAGCTTCGTCATTTGAATACCCAAAATGTGCCTTTATATCGCTGCTGTTCCAATCAGCAGGCTTAACAAAATAAACCTTGCTGTCATCCATGGTAAAGTCCGCAAGCTGATACTTTGCCTTATCTGCCGAATCGGGGCTTGATACAGCGGTACCTGCTTTGTTTACCTTTGCCGAATAATAGTCATTTGCATATGCGCTCATAACCTGATAATTTTTCTCGGTCGAACTCTTTATGCAGGGTACGGTACTTGATTTTACATAAAGATCGACCTGATCTTGGGTTTCTTTTGTTTTCACATTTTTGTCTTCGGTGTCAGCAAAAACAGCAACATTACTTGCTGTAAATACAGACAGTACAAGCATTAATGCAAGAACAAAAGAAGTTAATCGTTCAAATTTTTTTGAAAAATTAAACTTTTTCATATCCTTATCTCCTTTTCAATAATATATATGTAAAATTTACTCCGTTTAACAAGCAATGCATTTGTAAACTGAAAACAAGTACGGATAAACATACAATTACAATTACTTGATTAACATTCGGAATAAACGATAATACTATAACCAATATCAAAAAGATTAATGACAGGAAGTCAAAAATTGTTGCATACTTATTTGATATAATTCGTAAAGCACCCGGCATAAAACGAGTTGGTCGCATTATTCTGTTATGTGTGCGTTCCGAATTATTATTCAAAGGTTTTTCTGCTTCTGCATTTTTTATTCTTTGCTTATTAAATTGATACAACATTACATACGCTAAAATCATTCCGCCCCAAAAGAGTATCGGTATTGCATATGCAATAATTATATTAAGTACATTTCCGTTGTAATCTCCCCAAAAAGACAATAATAACGAAAAAGATGAAATAAACAGAAGAATAATAATAGTTCTCATCTTATTATTTAGTTTTTCCATATTGCCACCTCATTTTCCAAATCAGCTGATTGTTTCGCTTGTGTTTACTGAAATAACTTTCTTTGTAATCACAAATTTTCTTGCCGGATAATCAGGGGTGCTGCTCTCTAAAACAGTAGTTGCGTCTGTTCCGTCATCAGTTAATTTTTCTGTTGGCATACTTGCACCGTCAAAGCCGTAACTCTGAGGCGGAGCACTGTACTGAGTATTTGGCTGTGGTACAGGAGTCTGCTGAGGTGGAATAGCATAATTATCTGTCTTTTGTTTTTTCTTATTTTTCTTTTCATCTTTGCTAAGCTCAGAGGTAACGGTTTTTCCGCCGACTCTCAGTCTGCCTGTTGCCGCATTTGCCTTAGACATTTCGCTGACAGTTTTGGCTTTTGCTCTGCCTGTACGAATATTAAAAATTTTGCGTATGTCGAACAGGAAAAACAAAACAATAGAAATTATGAAAAATAAAATAAGAAAAGCAATGGCTACATGCTGGCAGGTTTGTAAAATATTAATTACATCGTTAAATCCATTCATTAAATACATTACCCCCAAACTGAAGCCGATGAGTTATCACTCGCAGCTTTTTTAGTTAATGCCAAACGAGCACTGTCAATAGCATTGTTGCAATTTAAAATCAGTGCGTCATAAGTTCCTTTATCTACCGACTCTGTATATAATGTGCTGCTATGAGCTTGTTGAACGAATCCCTGCAATTTATCAAGTTCTGCAAGATATTCGGTCTGAGTTACTCCTCCGCTTATAAAACTGTCGTTATTATTGTATATTTCCATAGCAACAGTATTATAAATGTGCAATGCAATTTTCAGATTTTCTGTTTCAGGCAAGTCGCTTGTGGCAAGCTGCGTAAGCTGATTCCAATAGTCGACATATGACACAACAGAATCGCCGTTTTTACCGACAGTACCTAAATTTTTCTTGCTGTCAACCATTTTATACAAAAGCTGAGATCGTGATTTAATATGATCATCATTACTGTTTTCCGCTGCTTTTTTGAACCATCTTGCAGAAGTATCTATACCGCTGCTATTATTTGAACCGTAATTAAAATACAAATTTTCAGCAAGCGGATATGCAATTTCATCTGCATATGCGGCGGGATCGGCTGATTTTACAATTTCTTCGTAATTATCTTTATTAAGAATATTTTTAAAGCTCTCATATTCCTGAGAAGTAAATTCATTATTACTGTATAAGTCCAGTAAAGCAGAGTATCCGTCTATTTTGGACGGATCTGTTTCAATGGCATTTTTATACATTTCTGCGCTTTCTTCTTCATTCATTGAGTTGCCTGCCTGATTCATATAATACTCATATGTTGAAGATGTTTGCAGCGACAACGCAACTGTAAAACCGATACTTCCCACAAGCATAACCAATGTGAGAATTACAGAGGCAATAAATGTTTTCCATTTTAATGATTGAACTTTCTTGTTTTCTATATCCAAATCCTGATAATGGTCAAGTGCATATAAAAGTTCTGCGCATGACTGATAACGGTCATCAGGATTTTTTTGAGTGCATTTTAATATAATTTCTTCAAGTCCGGAAGAAAGCATTGGATTCCATTGTCTGATAGGATACATTTCATACGGCGGCAAAGCAGGGTTATGACCTGTAATTAAATGATACATAGTAGCACCAAGACAATAAATGTCGGTGCGTGCATCTGTTTGACCATGTCCGCCAAACTGTTCCGGAGCGGCGTATCCTTGTGTACCCAGACAAGTGGTATCTGCCACACTTGTTGATTTGAACTCTCTTGCAGTACCAAAATCAATAAGCATTACATTTCCGTCCGGCTTTAACATTACATTTGACGGTTTCATATCACGATAAATAATAGGCGGTTTTCTCGAATGTAGGTATCCAAGCACATCACAAAGCTGTTTTGCCCATTCTATTACATCATCTTGATTTTGAGCACCGCTGTTTTTTATTGCTTTGCTGAGAGGATTACCCTCAATGTAATCCATTACAATGAGAAATGTACCGTCACCGTCAATAACATCTATGATACTCGGCAAATGCGGGTGATTCAGTCGTTTAAGTAAATCTGTTTCTACAATCAAATTCTGCTTAACGACTTCAAAGTTCTGCACACCGTCTTTACGAACCTCTTTAATCGCCCACTGTTTATTTGCTCTTTCGTTCATGGCAAGATAAACTACACTCATTCCACCCTTGCCAATTACATTCAAAATTTTATATTTTCCATCTATAACAGAACCGATTTCAAGCATTCTACCACACTCAATTCAATTAATTTACAATAACTTAATTACCACAACAGTAATATTGTCAGGCTCTCGCCTATATTTATTAAGGTCCGTTAAATACACCGCATTTTCTAACATAACATTTTCATTTATGCACGCATTAGGACCGAGTCGCTCATAAATCTCCTGTTGGTTAATAATGTGCCTAAATCCATCGGAGCAAATTACATAGGATTCTCCGGATTGTATTTTGCCGCTGAAAAAGTCAGGTACAACATACTGGCTTGCTCCTACACATTGTAAAAGTACATTTCGCTGCGGACTGGTTTCTGCCTCCTGCGGAGTCATTCTGCCTTCGTCCATTTCTCGCTGAACATATGTCTGGTCTTTTGTTAATTGGTAGACATTATCAGACAAGCAATATACTCGTGAATCACCAACATTTAAAATGTAATAATTATCATTTAAAAACAAACAAGCCGCAATAGTAGTACCCATATTAACACCATTGCGCTTGCCGTAGTTTGCAATATCTACATTTGCATTCTGAATAATTGTATTCCACGAATCAAATATAATATCTTGAATATTAGGAGCACACAAAAACTTTGGTAAATCATTTTCAAACCAATTACTTAACATTGTAATTAGTGCAGAACTGGCGACCTCACCCTTAGCAAGGCCGCCCATTCCATCACAAATAACAGCAAGTAATACTTTACCAAATTCTGTATCGGCTTCTAAAATAAGTGCCGAATCTTGATTGGTACTTTTCTTAATACCAATATCGGTATGCATTGCTGTTAAAAATTCCATAATAAACCTCAATTAGCACAAAAATTCAAATTCTTCGTCTGAGAGTTTAATCTTATCACCCTTATTAAGAGCAACTTCCTGATTAGGATTAAGTTTTGCGCCGTTTACATATGTGCAGTTAAGTGAACCGAGGTCACTGATATAATACTTACCGGCACGACAAGTAATCTTTGCATGAGTTCTGCTGACTGAGCTGTTATCTGCTACGCAGTAGTCAACTCTTCTTCTTTCCTTACCAATAACAAAACTTGGCTTGTCAATCTTAATCTTTTCGCCGTTGCCTTTTCTTAATAAAGTAGCACCCATTGACTGGAATCCTAAAACAGAAGTTTCGCCTGCACCCTCGTTAAGAACTGTTGTGCTGTCTGAACCTTCGTCAGCCTGAGGATATGCACGAGAAACCGGAGGAGCGGAAGGTGTTGGACGAGAAACAACTACCGGAGCTCTGCCCTGAGGAGTCTGAACATTTGGGCGACCTGTTGGATTTGGTGTTGGTGTTGTCTGTACAGGAACAGAAATCTTTTTAGCTGATTTCTTTTTGTTGCCCATAACAATAAAGATAATAACAATTACAAGAACTACAACTACAACAAGAATAGCTGCAATAATAATAATCTTTGTAGTATCCATACCGCTTTCAGGCTCTGCTGTATTGGTATCTTCAGTAACAGACTGAGTTGGAGCAGGAGCAACTGTTTCCGGCTGCTGAGTTACAGGAGCAACTGTTTCGGCAGTTGAAGATGAAGTATCGTTGCTTGTATTTGCATTTGAAGTAGAGCCTGCTGTATATTCAATACCTAGTGCCTTTAAAATATCTGTAACCTGATTAATGCAGATTGCATAATTGTAGTCACTGTTAGTAGCATTGTTAATACCGATTACTGTACCGTTCTCATCTACAAGCGGGCCACCTGAATTACCGCTTGTCAATGTTGCGCCATGCTGAATCATATCTGTGCCGCTTACATTAATAAGCTTTGATACTTTACCGTCAGTGATAGTAACATCATTTTTTGTGTATGTGTTTTTATTCTGAATTTCAGATACTGCTGCTGGGAAACCAAGAGCATATACCATCTGAGTTGCTGTTACATCATTGCTGTCGCCAAGTGCAACAACTTCTCTGTCATAAATAGCTTCTGTAAGATTTAAGATAGCAAAGTCGTTTTCCTGACTTTCTTTCTTAATTGTAGCTGTAATAGTAACATCGCCTGATACTACAACCTGAAGAGAAATTTTATCCTGGCTGTAATCTTTACCGGCTACTGCTACAAGAGCATCTTTTGTTTCTGAATCAATATCAACTACATGAGCACAAGTAAGGATTGTGTTTGAATTGATTAAAAATCCTGTACCACCCTGAATAGGAATAATATCACCATTCAGATCGTAAACCATTCTTACCTGCATAAGACTGTTATTAACACGAGTTACAGCCTCATTTGTAGTTTCTGCCATTACTGAATAGCTTGAACCAACAGCAAGGCAGCTCAACATTACAAAGCAAATAATAGTGCTTAATAAATGCTGAATTCTGCGTTTTTTTGTTTGCATTTTCATAGTATTTCCTCCTGAAAATATAGTTGTTTATGTAAATGTAAGATTTACCATAGTTAGTTCTGCGTAAATAATTGTTCAAATGAAAACTGAGGTAAAAGTTCAACATTGATATTCATAGCTTCATTAATGGTAAACTCTTCGGCGCCATGCAATTTATCAATAACGGTTTCCTCATCGGAACCGATTAAATCTGCTATATTCTTTACAGATATTCTCCCCGATTTAATCTCCTGAGTAAGAATTGGATAAATAGTTTTCATTAATAATACCTCCTGATTGACAAATATAATACTTTTATATATCTGAATCTTTATTCAAATTATATCAATTACGGATGTATTGTTTTTAATAACTGATAAAAAGCATAAATAACTGACAGATAACCAAATAATAAATCAATCATAATAAGCAACATAATTTTATCTAAACATTTTATTCAATAAAACATTTAACTTTCACGAATTTTCGTTGTATTAGTCACTTTACTTTTTTAGTTTACACGATTTTTCGTTCATTGTCAATAATATAGCACCTCTTTTATTATCATTTTACTATTTTTTCGTGGAAATATTTATAAAAAGCTATCAATTATGCTTTATTAGATTTAATTTTTCATCTGATACAAAAAACAATACATTTAAACACTTTATGGTAAATATGTTGCTTATACATATTTCCATATTATTCTAAAAAATTATACTATATTTGCTATATTATCTTCAACTTGTGCAACTTTGTGTGCAGCATTTTTAAAAAATTTTTTTAAAAAAAGCGGTGCAAATATTCATTCACACCGCTTTTAAAACTATAAATATTAAAATTTAATTATTATATTTCAACTGCTGATTAATTATACTGAGAACCGTATCCTGTCCTCGTTCATCAAGCATATTGAACTTTTTGATGAGTTCCGTTTCTTTAGTATTAAATTCGCAGTTTTTTCTGAAATCATCATTGCACAAATCGTTTACGGAAATACTGAAGTAATTTGCGATTTTTATTAATGAACTGATAGGAACACCTTTTTTACTTTTTAATGAATCGTTTAATGTTGTAGCCGCAATTCCTATAATATCCGCTAACTGCCTTACAGACAAATTATTTTCAGATAACAAAAATCTAATATTTTGTGATGAAATAAAAGCATAATCTACCATAGTCGCTTCGTCCTCCTATCTATATTATTAATATTCTAAAAAAACATTTACTAACAATACAGATTTTGTATTGTTAATAAATTTACTATTTTTGCTGTATAATTACAATCTATACAAGTTTGTTTACACTATTATCTACTAAAACAAAAATAAAATCAAGTGTTTTCATCAATAAATCGTATCATATATTTGTGTATATTTTGTGAATATAAAAAATATTATTGATTTTGCTTAATTTAATAGCGTTTATGGTATTAAATATTATCTGCAACATAGGAACTTTTATAAAAAACACATAAGCAAAAATATAACAAGCACTCAGCTTAAGCCAAGTGCTTGTTTGATGCGTGGATTTTTAATACAAGTAATTTACAGAAAAAATTTCTCGATTCTTCAGAGGTACAGCTGAAAAGTTTCCGTACTCCGCCATATTTCTGCAATCTATTCTATTGACAACTAACTTGTTGTTGATGTATAATATAGGTGAAAAGGAACGGCTTTAGCTGTTTCGCAACTCAAAGCAAATTATTTAATATAACCGTCTTGTGCTGCAACACAGGGCGGTTATTTCTTTTTTATGTTCTTTATGATTTCATTTACTGCTGATAATACAACAGCGAATGTAAGTAATAAAATTACATCTGTCATTAAGACACTCACCCCCTTTCGCAAGGGAGCTGAAACAGCCGCCACCGTTCCTTTACGAGTATTATTATAGCATACTTCTTTTTAAGTTCATATTATATTTTACATAAATATTTGTACTCAAAAACTCTATAAGCCGAGTGACAACTTTTATATTCTGCAAAAAAGCACTCAGCTTTTGCCAAGTGCTTGAGTATGTATCAGAGCCATTCAAAAGTTACGCTAATATTATTATCATCATTTTTATGCCAAGCTACAAATGCTAAATAATCGTCCCATACATCGTCAATATTAGAAAATGACTTGAATATAACTTCAAACTCATTTGATTTATCTATGTCAATTAACCAGCCTGTAAGGTTTTCACATTCAATATTATCATCTTCAAAACAATTTCCCTCTCCGCAATCAAGAAAAAATATTCTCCCCATTGCATTTGCCGAATCCTGAACTATTTTCCAAAATCTTAAGAATTTAAAGTTTTCTTTTGTTCTTAAACCTTTCATAACAAACTCACTTCTGCTCGCCTGCGGTGCGGATAATTGGCATTTTGGAAAAGTCGTAATCTTTGAGGGCATTTATGCTGTTTAAAAATGCGTGGCTGCCGTTTACTATCATCAAGTTTGGCTGTTCGGCATTGCAGCAGCACACTACTACCTTTTTGCCTGTCGCATAGGCATAACCACATTCCCATGCAGTGCCGCTGTCGGAGTACATTCCGCCGTAAAGCAGCACAACCACATCGCAGCTGTCTATTCCGCTTTTATCAATCTTAAAAATATCCTCTGCCCACTCGGCATTGGTAAGACTTTCTCTATTCTCAACATCGTGCTCCATCGGCACAAAAACCTCGTGTCCCTTTGCATTTAAAATTTCAACCGCTTGGCGGATATTTGCAATTTCATTATCGTTAAAAAACGGTGACGCAAGATAAATTTTCATATTAAATCTCCTAAAAAAATATTAAAAACATTGTGGGTACTGTGACCGCCGCCATTGCCTGAGATACAAGGGCAAGGCTTGCTCCCGCTTGCGGACTTTCGCCGTACGCCGAGGGGATTATTACTGTGTTCATTCCGAGCGGCATTGCGTTTGCGCAAAGGGTAGCAAAGATTATTTCGCTGTCTGTATTTAAAAATCTCAGTGCAAGCACGAAAATCGTTGGAAAAACTATTAATCTCAACACCGCAACAATATAGGTCTGCTTTACTTTAAGCAGGCTTTTTATTTCGTATCCCGCTATGACAAAGCCTGTGAGAATCATAGCAACTGGCGCCATACAAGCGGCGGATTCTGAAATTATTGTGTCGACAAGGCGTATTCTCGGTATCTGAAAAAGTCCGAGGAATGCGCCTATAAACAGCGAAACGAATATCGGATTTAACAGCGATTTTAAAGAAAATCCGCCTTTGTCGGATGGCACAAGCCAAGCAATACCGATTGAATAAGTAAACATATTGAGCGGCAGGGTGAATATTAGGTAGTCAAAAAGCTCTATGCTTTCAGCTCCGTAAATTCCCTGCACGAGCGCAGTGCCGACAAAGCCGAAGTTCGACACCGAGAGCGAAAACCTGTAAACCTTGCGCAAATATTCGTCCTTGGTGAGAAATTTTGAAATTATAAAAGCAAGTAAAATTGCCGTAAGCAAAAGCGCTGTGCTGTATACAAGAAAAATCCATTTTCGGCTTATATTTTCTGCGGTGCAGTTGTTCCAAAAGGTATTGATTACCACCGCAGGCATAAAAATTCCGTTTTCAAGCCGTGACAGGGTTCTGCCGCTGGTATCGGGTAAAATATTTTTCGTTTTAAGAATAAATCCGATGAGGATAAAAGAAAAAAGCACTGCTATATGATTTAGCGTTGACGAAAGTATTTCCATACTGTGTTTCCTTTATATTATAATACATATTTCTGCATAAAACAATAACCGCAGGTCGAGCTGACCTGCGGCTGACAATATTATTATTTATTTTTTGCAAATTAGTATTCATTCATTTTTCTGAATTTCTGAGCATTTTTCGTCACACTGTGGTTTTTCTTCCTTTTTTTCAAGGTTCATAACCGCTGAAAGTCCTGCCGAAACCGAAGAAACCAACAGTCCGCAGAGTGCGCTTTTCCACATTTCTTCATTTGCAAAGTTTGTTCCTGTTAAAAACAGCGCAAGGTTTGCGATGATATAGCCGAAGGCAGTCTGCAAAAATGTGTGCAATGCTCGTTTAAGGCAGTTTTTTGTAAAGCACATCTTCATATTACATAATATTCGGATATGCCGCTAATGTACTTATTTTTCTGAAATTTCGGGCAAGCCTGCAATGCTTGTGAGCAATGACAAAATGCCTGCAAGCATACTTGCCGAAAGCACCGCAAGCCAATTAACCTCGCTGATTAGCGCCGACACACCGATAATTGATACAGCGGTTTGCGCCACTGTTTTTACCGCACGAACTCCCGCAGCCTTTGCCCAATTTTTAAAATTACCTTTCATATATTCTCCCCCTTTTTTGAATTTATATGCTCCAAATCGGCTATTCTATGATTTGCCACTCTGATTTCTTCATCTGTAACCGCCGATAATCGCTCAAGCGTGAAAACTCTTTCCTGCAAATGATTGTACTTATCCTGCTTGCGCTCAAGCTGATCTATGCGGTATACAATTAATGATTTTGTTTTTTCGTTTTCGCTCTCCTGCCGTCTGCGGTTAGAGGCATTTATAAGTAATTGGCAAATTATACTCCCCACCGCAACTATAAGCGCAGTGATGATTTCTGTGTTCATATAACACCCCCTTTACAATACTTAAAAAATCTTGAATGTTGCACTAATTAGGCTAATTTTTTTAAATATTTTTAAAGAAAGGCAAAAAGCACCCTGCAATTAATGCAAGGTGCTTTGAAATACAGGTATGTTATTTTTAAATTAATTATCAAAGAATGTCGATATGTTCGCCGTTAAGTGCTTTATTCATACTTCTTACGGCGCAGAATTTGCCGCACATTGAGCAAGTATCCTCGTGCTCAGGCTTGCGGTCATCACGAATTTTTCTTGCAGTTTCGGGGTCAATGGCACATTCCCACTGAGCCTCCCAATCGAGCTTTCTTCTTGCGTCTGCCATTTTATCGTCAATCTCTCTTGCGCCACGCACACCCTTTGCAATGTCGGCTGCGTGTGCCGCAATTTTAGAGGCAATAATGCCCTGCTTTACATCGTCAACATTTGGCAAAGCCAAGTGCTCGGCAGGGGTTACATAGCACAAGAATGCTGCGCCAGATGCTGCGGCAATAGCTCCGCCGATAGCCGAAGTAATGTGGTCATAGCCGGGGGCAATATCGGTTACAAGCGGGCCGAGCACATAGAACGGCGCACCGCAGCAGATGGTCTGCTGAATTTTCATATTTGCCTCAATCTGGTCCATCGGCATATGGCCCGGACCCTCAACCATAACCTGAACATCCTTTGCCCATGCTCTCTTTGTAAGCTCACCAAGGCGCACAAGTTCCTCAATTTGGCACACATCGGAGGCATCTGCAAGACAGCCGGGGCGGCAAGCGTCACCGAGAGAAATTGTTACATCGTACTCACGACAAATGTCGAGAATTTCATCGTAATATTCATAGAACGGGTTTTCGTTGCCTGTCATACACATCCACGCAAATACAAGTGAACCGCCACGAGAAACTATGTTCATCTTTCTCTTATGCTTTTTAATCTGCTCAATGGTCTTGCGTGTAATGCCGCAATGAAGTGTTACAAAGTCTACGCCGTCCTGTGCGTGAAGTCTTACAACATCAATGAAGTCCTGCGCTGTGAGAGTATCGAGGTCACGCTGATAGTGGATGACAGAATCGTAAACAGGTACAGTACCAATCATTGCAGGGCACTCGCTTGTGAGCTTTCTGCGGAAAGGAATTGTATTTCCGTGTGATGACAAATCCATAATTGCGTGAGCACCCATATTTACAGCCTGCATAACCTTTTCCATTTCAATGTCATAGTCCTTGCAATCTCTTGAAATACCGAGGTTTACATTTATTTTTGTTTTTAGCATTGAGCCGACGCCCTCCGGGTCAATGCACTTATGATTCTTATTTGCGCAAATTGCCACCTTGCCCTCTGCTACAAGCGGCATAAGTTCTTCTACTGTCATTCTTTCTTTTTTAGCTACAATTTCGAGTTCCTTGGTTACAATTCCCTTTCTTGCAGCCTCCATCTGTGTTGAGTATTCTCTCATATTTCATCTGCCTTTCTGATTTCGTTTAAAATATAGTTATGCATCAGCGGCCCTCTGCCATTGCCGAGGTCGAGTTTTTGGCTGATTGCGTTTGTTACATATTTTTTTGCAAGCTCTGTCGCCCTTGGAATATCATATCCGAGTGCAAGATTGCTCGCTATGGCGCTTGACAAGGTACAGCCTGTGCCATGGGTATTAGGATTGTTGATTTTTACTGACGGATAAGTGTAAAACTTTCCGTTATGATAAAGCAAATCATCACTGCAATTTTCTAAATGTCCGCCCTTACAGAGAACCGAACAGCCGAATTTTTCCGCTATAATGCTTGCTGATTTTTGCATATCTGACACACTGCCGATTTTAATTTCGCTTAAAATTTCTGCCTCCGGAACATTCGGAGTAATCAGAGTTGAAATTGGCAATAAATGCTTTTTGAGCATTTCAAGTCCGTTGTCGCTTATAAGTCGGCTGCCGCTTGTAGATACCATTACAGGGTCGGTAACTATATTTTTTGCATTGTAAAACCTCAGCTTATCGGCAATAACCTTTGCGGAATTGTTGCCGTAAACCATTCCTATTTTTACCGAATCGGGGAAAATATCGGTAAATACGCAGTCAAGCTGATTTGCTATAAAGTCATCGCTCGTCTGCTCAATGCCGTAAACACCTGTGGTGTTCTGCGCTGTGAGTGCGGTAATAACGCTCATGGCATAGCAATGATGCATTGTAATAGTTTTAATATCAGCCTGTATTCCTGCGCCGCCCGAACAGTCGCTGCCTGCTATTGTCAATACAGTTTTCACATTAACCTCCGTAAATTACGCTGTCGGCGAGCTTTCTTAATTCCTGTGCGGAAGTATAAACATTCTCTGCGCCGAAAAGTGCGCTTACAACTGCCACACCGCTGATTTTGCAGCCCTCAAGCTGAGAAATATTCCCTGCGTTTACACCGCCGATTGCTACAACGGGAATACTGAGCGAGGTGCAAATTTCTTTGAGCCTTTGAGTGCCGATATATTTTGCGTCTGCCTTTGTAAGAGTGCCAAACACCGCACCGCAGCCAATATAATCTGCGCCGCTCTGCTCGGCTTTTTTGGCAAACTCAACCGTACGAGCCGAACCGCCGATTATTTTATCGTTGCCGAGAATTTCCCTTGCGTGGGCAAGCTCCATATCGCTCTGACCGAGGTGAACACCGTCAGCGCCTGTTTTGAGGACAACCTCTGCATTATCGTTAATGATGAGCGGTGCGCCGTACCTTTGGCAAATTTTCAGCAGACTGTCTGCCTCTTTACAGAGTGTGTCAATATTTGCTCCCTTATCTCTGAGCTGAACTATTGTTGCTCCGCCGTACAAGGCCTGTTCAACACTGTATTCAAGACCTTTTTCACCGATACATTTACGGTCTGTTATTGCATACAGGGCAAGCATTTTTTTGTCAAATATCACGCATATCACCTCAATTTCGATTGTAGTTTCAAAACCTCATTGTCTATATTTTCGCATTGCATAAGCAATGACATTACACATACTCCTGCAAAATTTTTCTCTGTTACCGCCTTAAAGCCGCTTGCCGTATCGGCATTTATACCGCCGATTGCATATACGGGAATATCCACACTCTCGCACACATTTCGCAAAAAATTAACCCCTTTGCCCTTTAATCCTTTTTTGCAGTCTGTTTCATAAATATTCCCTGCTGTGATATAGTCCGCACCGTTTTCCTGCGCAAAAGCTGCGTCATCAACACTGTGAACAGAAGTACCGACTATATCAAAATTTCGCCTGCTATTTAATTCTTTAAACGCACTAAACGGCAAGTGGATTTTTTTAATACCAAGGCTTTCGGCTGTGCCGATAAAATTATGTATAATAAGTTTTTCCTTGTCACATACAGAGAGAACCTCTTTTGCAAGTGAATAATATTCCTGCTCCGAAAGATATTTCTCCCTAAGAATTATATATTGCACTTCAGAATCCGATATTTTTCTTATTCTCTGCAAAAAATCATCTTTGCAGAGCGCCTTTGCGGTAACGCTGACTACATTACACATAGATATAATCGCTCATAACAGGCTGTAAGCCCTTGTCTGTGAGAGCCTTGTAAACCTCGTCAACATTTCTGCCGTCTGAAATTTCAAACTGCTCATCGCCCTTTTTCTCACTTTCGCCGTCATGACCGCCAATGCCGACATCTACGCCTGCCGAAATTTTGGTAGCGGCAATGTCAACCACATTGTCACGAAAACGCTGACATTCCCTTGTGGAAATGGTAATGCTTGCAAACGGCATAAACAATCTGTATGCGCAAATCACCTGCAAAAGCTGCGGCTCGTGCACATCCTTTGGATTGATTTTATCGTTATTAATAATCGGTCTGAGCCTTGGGCAAGAAAAGGCGATTTCTGCGTGCGGATACTTTCTCTGTATAAGATAAGCGTGCATACCTGTGGCAAATGCGTCTTTACGGAAGTCGCTAAGTCCTAAAAGCGCCGCAAAACCTACGCCACGCATACCGCCCATCAAAGCTCTTTCTTGAGTATTTACTCTGTACGGGAAAATTCTCTTATGACCCGCAAGGTGGAGAGTTTCGTATTTATCGGAATTATAGGTTTCCTGAAAAACGGTTACATAGTCTGCGCCACATTCGTGAACATAGCGGTACTCGTCACTGTTCATGGGGTAAACCTCAAGACCTACCACCTTAAAATATTTTCTCGCAATTTTGCAAGCCTCGCCAATGTATTTTACATCAGACATTTTTTTGCTTTCGCCTGTCAAGAGCAAAATTTCCTGCAAGCCTGTTTTGGCGATTGCCTGCATTTCGTGCTCGATTTCCTCGGCATTGAGCTTGGCACGATGGATTTTGTTGTGGCAGTTAAAGCCGCAATAAATGCAATAGTTTTCACAATAATTTGAGATATAAAGCGGTGTGAACATATTTACCGAGTTGCCGAAGTGCTTTTTGGTTTCAACCCTTGCCGCCTCGGCAATTTCTTCAAGCAAAGGCAAGGCTGACGGTGAGAGCAAGGCTTTGAAATCATCAACAGTCTTTTCATCGTGCTCAAGTGCTCTGCGAACATCGTTTTCTGTGTATAAAGACGGGTCGTAATCGTTCATAGCCGAGATTACCCTGTCCATTATATCCGAGTCAATCTGCTCCATATCGGGCAGATATTTCATATGGTCAATTCTTTCTTCCATTTGTCACACCTCAGCTTTCAAGAAAACCTGTGAGAGGTGAAGATGCGGACGCACCGTTTTCAATAACTCTGCCAAGACCCGATAGGTAAGCCTGTCTGCCTGCCTCAATAGCCTTTTTAAATGCGTTAGCCATCATAGGAATGTCGCCTGCTGTGGCAATGGCTGTGTTGCTCATTACAGCGGCTGCGCCCATTTCCATAGCCTCGCAAGCCTGTGACGGTCTGCCGATGCCTGCGTCTACAATGACCGGCAAGTCGATTTCGTTAATGATGATTTTAATAAATTCCTTGGTGGCAATACCCTTGTTTGAACCGATTGGCGAACCGAGCGGCATAATAGCGGCTGCGCCTGCATCTCTAAGACTTCTTGCCACATTGAGGTCGGGATACATATACGGAAGTACCACAAAACCCTCTTTTGCAAGAATTTCGGTAGCCTTTACCGTTTCGTAATTATCTGGCAAAAGGTACTTGGAATCTCTGATTACTTCAATCTTAATAAAATCTCCGCAGCCTGCCTCACGAGCAAGTCTTGCAATTCTTACAGCCTCGTCTGCGTTTCTTGCGCCGGAGGTATTTGGCAAAAGGGTAACATTCTTTGGAATATAGTCAAGAATGTTTGCAACCTTGCCTGTAACAGCTCGTCTGAGAGCGAGTGTAATAATCTCTGCGCCTGCGTTTTCAACAGCCGCCTTTATGAGGTCGAGTGAATACTTGCCCGAACCGAGAATAAATCGGGAATTAAACTCGTGACCGCCTAAAATCAGCTTATCATTTTCCATTATCATTATCTCCTTTATAAATCAATGCAAAAAGCTCAACAACCGCCGCCGACAAAATTTACTATTTCTACCACATCGCCGTCTTTGAGTACGGCGTCTGCGTAATTTGCCTTTGGCAGAATTTCCTCGTTAAGCTCAACTGCAATTCTCTGTGGTGAAATTGAATTTTCTTCAAGATACTGCATAAGCGAAAGCTCTGCTTTGTCAATGTTTACTCCGTTAATTTTTATCATAAGTTCACCTCCGAATGATTGGAATTTTGAGTGTAGTTTAGAATCTCAACTCTTAAATTGAGCAAAAAAATAAAGTGCACCAAATCGGTGCACTTTGTTTGCTGAAAAATATTTGCCGCAAATCTATAATAAACTTCGGCTACAAAGTCCCTCCGTTGGCATTATCCAAATCAGGTTTACGGTCGAAATGTCAATTCATTTCCTCTCAGCCGATTGGCTCCCGTTTTGTATTGTTTATTTTATTATAGTACCAAAGCTGTAAAATGTCAAAACAAATTTATAAATATTTCTGCAAATTTTTACTGATTGTCCCAGCTGTCTTTGTTTTTGCCTGCGTTTGGACTGTCCCAGCTATCGTAATTATTACTTCCGCCGTTTACCTCATAGCCGTTGTGAGTGTCACAATTTTCGCCCGTAAAATCGGGGTTGCTGTTGTAATCGGGATTGATATTCTGCGGATTTGCATTATAATTTCTGTTGTAATTTTGCGCATTGTTTTGATTATAATATGCGTTGCGCTGGTTATTGTAGTAAGCGTTCGGATTGCTGTTCTGTCCGTAAAAATTATTTGGATTTACTCCGCCGTTCGGATAATACTTTGTGTTGTATCCGTGGTTGCCCTGCGGTCTGAAATCGTTAGGATACTGTGTATCGGCGTAAATATCGGTCTGATACTTTTTAATAAGATTGCAAACCTCAACATAGTCGGGAATGTCGGTAATATTAAATCCCGATGAATGTGACGAAGTTGAAGTGCTGTTTGTGCGAGAATATGCGTAGTGGTGGCACTCCGAAATAACATCGCCCACACCGAGCATTTGGTCTAAAACTCCCCTGTGGATATACACATGTGAAAGGTCTGTAAACGGCTTAAAATTATACTGCTTAGCAAAACAGCCGCTTGTAACATAAATTCCACGATCTGTTATTGCGTACTCTGTGTTTTTCAGCCTTCTGAATGAAAATATAACGCCGCCGAGATAAATCCATACAGGCATTAAATGAAGAGCGAAAAAGCCGACAAACATCCATACGCCTGAGTCTAACTCAGAAAGGTCGCTTGAGAACATTTGACTTATAAACATAAAGTCAAACATAAACCAAATGAAAGCAAAAATAAGCATTGGGTTTAATACGCACTCCAGCACAAAGCACGACTTTTTAGGTCTGCCTGCCCACACTATGCGCTCGTTGGTAATCATACTCTGAAGCTCTGCGCTCACCTTATAATCATTATACATAATGTTCACACCTCATTTTTTCTTTTAACATACCGCAAACCTGTAAATAATCAGGAATATTTTTTATTTTTAAAGGCGTCATATTGATAAAACCTCTAAAACTGCCGGACTGCTGCGGATATTCATACATTACAATAATCGTACCCGTATTACAGATACTGTCTGTAATTTCCTTTTTTATTTCTATGTTATAAATCTCGGTAAAGGGTTTATAAGATATTTTCTTGCCAAAAATTCCTTTTGCGGCAAACAAGCCTCTGTCGGTAATTACATACTCGGCATTTTTGTATTGCTTGAGCATAAAGACAAAGCCTAATATATACAGTCCGATAGGAATTATCGGCGAAAACAGGAAAATATAAAATTTGACCACATACAGTGTATCGCTTGCTTTCAACAAGCTCTGCTGAAATTCGTTAAACTCGCCGAGGTATGCGGGCGCTCTCGGCGAAGTGGGCGCATTGCCGTTTATGTAAAACATAATGATAAATGCCGTAATTATCAGTGACAAAATAAGCATAGGATTGAAAATTCGTTGGAAAACAGCGCAATTTTTTTCGGGCTTTCTTTTCCACAATACAAGCTGTGTGCCAACCGCCCGTTTCATCTCATCGCTTAATTGGTAGTTGCTAAACAAAGGTCATTCCTCATTAAAGTTAAATTTTATTACATTAATACCATATTTTCCCTATTATAATATAAATTGAAAATTAAGTCAAAATATATTTTTAACAAAATTTCAGTAAAAATTGTTAAAATAATATATAGTTTTACCTTGACATAAATTGTAATTTTATATTTTATTTTTCTTTATAGATATTAAAAACCTGTGTATTTTTGATAAAATAAAAGAAAATTATAAAGGTAGTGTTTTTATGGCTAATAAAAATCTTATAGACCTTGACGCAATGTCTAAAAATCAGCTTGATATGCTGATTAAAAAGGCTAAAAAAATTATGGAAAATCCTGCCGATTACAGACACGCCTGTGACGGCAAAATTCTTGCTACTCTGTTCTACGAGCCGAGCACAAGAACTCAGATGTCGTTTCAGACCGCTATGCTAAAGCTCGGCGGACGAACAATAGGCTTTGACAATCCGCTTAATTCCTCTGTTTCAAAGGGCGAAAGCCTTAAAGATACCATTACTATTGTTGGCGGATATGCCGATATTATCGCTATGCGCCACCCTGTTGAGGGTTCGGCTATGGCGGCGTCTATGTATGCAGGCGTACCGTTTATAAACTGCGGTGACGGCGGTCATCTGCACCCTACTCAAACGCTCGCCGATATTGTAACACTCAGCTGTGAAAAAGGCAGACTTGATAATTTAAAAATCGGTATTTGCGGCGACCTGCTCAACGGCAGAACTGTGCACTCGCTTATCAAGGCGCTTTCGCAGTACGATAACAATTCATTTGTGCTTATTTCTACAAAAGAATTACAAGTGCCGCTCTACATCATTGATATTCTCGAAAAGAACGGCTGTAAATATGAATTTTCAAACGACCTTGCTAGTGCGATTTCTGACCTTGATGTACTCTATATGACAAGAATACAGCAGGAGCGCTTTTCGAGCAAGGAAGAATACGAAAAGCAGAAGTATGTATTTGTGCTTGACAAGGAAAAGCTGGCAAAGGCAAAGGAGGATATGATAATTCTCCATCCGCTCCCACGAGTAAATGAGATTACTGTTGACATAGACGATGACCCTCGTGCGCTGTACTTTAAGCAGGCGCAATACGGAATGTACGGCAGAATGGCGCTCATACTCTTGCTGTTGCAGGACGATGACTTTATGCTGAAAAGCAGAGATATATCAATTATTGACAAGCGCTGTTCAAATCCTAAGTGCATAACCGCAAAAGAGGAATATTTGCCAAACCGCTCATATCTCAAGCTCGGTATGCAGATGTGCGACTACTGCGACAAGCGCATTGACTGATGAGGTAACAATATGAAAAATAATAAAACTAAACAGGGCAAGGCAATATCAACCGCCATTATCTCTGCCCTTGCGTATATCGTACTCGGCTTTGTAATGATATTTTATCCCGACAAGGTGAGCATTGCGCTATGCTACGCACTCGGCGGAGCACTTACGGTTTATGGACTTTTTAATCTTATAACCTACTTTACCGCAAAGCAGGCATCGTTCGGCTTTGAAATGATTGTCGGCATTGCCGCAACCGCATTCGGTGTGTTTTTCTTGATTTCGCCGCAGTCGATTTACGGAATGATATTTGCCATTATCGGAATTTTGATTATTGTAGACAGTGCCATTGACATAAAAAGGTCATTTCAGCTAAAGGTGCTCGGTGTGAAATATTGGTGGATCAGCTTTCTTGTTTCTGCATTGATTATAATTTTTGCGATTTCAACAATTATTTTCCCGACCGTTTTTGCCGATTTCATAATGGTTGTGCTCGGCATAACACTTGTTTACGAGGGAATTTCGGGACTTGCACTTATGGCATCAATCGGACACTTTGCAAAGAAAATTAAAAGTGACGCAAAAATGATTGACATTGTACCGGATAATGAGTACGATGACGATTGATTTATTATTTTACAAAATCACCTCCTGTCGATTGGCAGGAGGTTTTTGTTTGGTGTTGGTTAAAAGAATAAGTTTAATACCGCAAATAGAAAATCTAAAATTTAGGTCAACCCTTTTTAAAGGGTTGTGGGTTTTGGCAGAGCCCATAAAATAATAAATTTGTACTAATTTTAATAAAAAACAAACAGTTGTAATTACACAATAGAATAACCAAACTTTAGATTAATAAAAACTTTAAAATAAAGCTAAAGTAAAGACTAATAAGTGGCAGAAAGTAAAAAAGTTACACTTTAATAAGCAGAGAAAAGATATTTTAAAGGAGATAAAAGTTTTGAGGTGTGGCTGATTTGCCCTTGAAAAGCGGCAAATTAGTAGTTATTTTTCCTTTTGTGCTGTCGCTTTTAAAGGCTCTCGCCATTATGTTCAAGCCGCCAAACAGCAAGCCGTATGGCTATTAAAATTTGCATTAACTTAAAGCATTTGTGGGCGTTGCCCACACCCACAACCTTTGAAAAGGTTGACCAAACTTTTAACTTCGGGACGGAAACATTTTCTTTTGCCGTACTTTGTTGCCCGACCGATAATAAACTAAACCATAATTTACTCCAACTATTGACAATGAACCAATAATTTTAAGTTTCTGCTATTTCTCCCTAAAATGCAAAAATCGGTGCAATCATAAGACTGCACCGATAATTTTTTAAATTAAACTTATCTACAACAGTAGAAATAAATTACTTTGAAAGTAACTTCTTAATTCTCTCTACTGCCTCGATTGTGTTCTCTCTGTCGCCAAATGAGGTAAGTCTAAAGTAACCTGCGCCGTTCTTACCAAATCCCTCGCCCGGTGTACCTACTACATTTGCCTCTGTAAGGAGGAGGTCAAAGAATTCCCAACTGCCCATATTGTTAGGACACTTGAGCCAGATGTATGGTGAGTTCTTACCGCCTGTGTAGTAAATGCCAAGCTCGTCCATTGCTGAAGAAATAATCTTAGCATTTTCCTGATAGTAAGAAATATTCTCTTTAATCTGCTTTTGACCCTCTTCGCTGAATACAGCGGCTGCTGCACACTGAACAGGCCATGAAACACCGTTGAACTTTGTTGCCTGACGGCGATACCATGTGTTGTAAATGTTGTGACCGTCACGCTCAAGCTCTCTCGGAATGATTGTGTAGCCGCATCTTGTGCCTGTAAAACCGGCTGTCTTAGAAAGTGAACACATTTCAATAGCGCACTTTCTTGCGCCCTCAATAGCGAAAATTGAACGAGGGAGATCCTCAGTAATAAATGCCTCATAAGCTGCATCGTAAAGAATGATAGCGTCATTCTTGAGTGCATAGTCAACCCACTGCTTGAGCTCTTCTGCTGTATAAGCTGAACCTGTTGGGTTATTTGGTGAGCAAAGGTAGATGATGTCTGCCTTTACATTCTCATCAGGAAGAGCCGCAAAGTTGTTCTCACGATTTGAGTTAGCGTAAACAATCTTTCTGCCTGCCATAATGTTTGAGTCAACATATACAGGGTAAACAGGGTCTGTAACGAGAACAACATTATCCTTGCCGAAAATGTCACCGATGTTGCCGCAGTCAGACTTTGCACCGTCTGATACAAAGATTTCGTTTGCGCCAACTGTTACGCCAAAGCCTGCATAGTAGTTAGAGATTGCCTCTCTGAGGAAAGCGTAACCCTCATAGTCAGGATAACCCTTGAATGTATCCTTATGTGCAAGGTCTTCTGCGCCCTTTTTCATAGCCTCAATTACAACAGGTGCAAGCGGAAGTGTAACATCGCCGATACCGAGCTTGATAACCTTTTTGTCAGGGTGCTCCTGCATATACTTATTTGTTCTTGACGCAACCTCTGCAAAAAGATAGTTTGGCACGAGGTTGTCAAAATTTCTGTTAATCTGCATTATTATCAATCCTTTTCTGATATATGAGCAAAAGGTTAATGACAAATAATTGCCAAAACCAAGAAAATTCCAAAATTACTTATCAAGTGACGCCTTAATAAACTCTCTGAAAAGCGGATGAGCTCTGTTAGGACGGGACTTGAACTCAGGGTGATACTGAACACCGATATAGAACTTGTTTGCAGGGATTTCTACTGCCTCAACAAGCATACCGTTTGGCGAAGTACCTGTAATGATCATACCTGCCTTTTCAATCTCTTCTCTGTAATCATTATTGAACTCATAACGATGACGGTGGCGCTCCTGTACCTCTGCCTTGCCGTAAGCTCTCTCCATAATTGAGCCTTTTTTGATAACGCAAGGATATGCACCAAGGCGCATTGTGCCGCCCATATCTTCAATGCCGAGCTGCTCAGGCATAAGGTCAATTACATTGTGCTTGCCCTCAGGAGCAAACTCACCGCTGTTTGCGTCCTCATAGCCGAGTACATGCTTAGCAAATTCAATAACTGCTGTCTGCATACCAAGGCAAATACCGAGGTATGGAATGTCGTGCTCACGAGCGTATTTGGCAGCCATTACCTTGCCCTCAACGCCTCTGTTGCCAAAGCCGCCCGGAACGAGGATACCGTCTACATCGCCCAAAAGCTCATCAGCCGAATACTTAGTGATAAGCTCGCAGTCAACCCACTTAATGTCTACATCAGCCGAATTTTCAAAGCCTGCATGGCGGAGTGCCTCTGCAACTGAAAGGTATGCGTCATGGAGTGCAACATATTTACCGCAAAGAGCAATTCTGCACTTCCTTGTACGGTTGTTAATTCTCTCGAGCATTTCTTTCCACTCTGTAAGGTCAGGTGTTTTGTCGGTAGCAATGTTAAGCTCACGACAAACTACATTTGAGAAATTGCTCTCCTCAAGCATAAGCGGTGCCTGATAAAGAGTTGGAAGTGTGATATTTTCGATTACGCAGTCAGGCTTAACATTGCAGAACAGAGCAATCTTCTTGAAAATGCTTTCCTCAAGCGGTTCGTCACAACGGAGAACGATAATGTCAGGGTTGATGCCGAGTGAACGGAGCTCCTTAACAGAATGCTGAGTTGGCTTAGACTTATGCTCCTCACTGCCCTTAATGTAAGGCACGAGTGTAACATGAATAAAAATGCTGTTTTCTCTGCCAACCTCAAGTGATACCTGACGGATTGACTCAAGGAACGGCTGGCTTTCAATGTCGCCTACTGTACCGCCGATTTCTGTAATAACAACATCAGCGTCTGTTTTTTCACCTACATTGTAGATAAAAGACTTGATTTCGTTTGTGATGTGTGGGATTACCTGAACTGTTTTGCCGAGGTAATCGCCATGACGCTCTTTTTCAAGTACATTTGAATAAACCTTACCTGTTGTGAGGTTTGAGTATTTGTTGAGGTCTTCGTCAATAAAACGCTCATAGTGACCGAGGTCGAGGTCTGTTTCTGCGCCGTCCTCTGTTACATAAACCTCGCCATGCTGGTATGGGCTCATTGTACCCGGATCAACATTGATGTATGGATCGAGTTTTTGAGCGACTACCTTAAGGCCTCTTGCCTTAAGGAGTCTGCCGAGAGAAGCTGCTGTAATACCCTTGCCAAGACCGGATACTACGCCGCCTGTTACAAATATATATTTTTTAGCTTTCTTTTCAGTATGATTAGCCATAAATTATACCTCAATCTCTCCTTCAAATACTTTTTCAGCGTTACCTGTCATATATACAGTTTCGTCTGTATAATTGATGACAAGGTCGCCGCCCTTGAGCTTGATTTTAATATCTTCGCCCTTCTTGCAGAATCCGTTTTCGCAAGCTGCAACCGCTACTGCGCAAGCGCCTGTACCGCAAGCCCAAGTTTCGCCTGAGCCTCTCTCCCATACTCTCATCTTAATTGTATGGTCGTCAAGAACTGTAACAAACTCTGTATTTACTCTTTCAGGGAAGAGCTTATCGTTTTCAAACATAGGACCAATCTTTTCAATGTCGAGGTTGTCGATGTCGTCCATAAATACTACGCAGTGTGGGTTACCCATTGATACGCAGGTAATGTTGTACTCCTTGTCGCCGATAGTAACAGGCTCGTTTACGATTTTATACTTGTCCATAGCAACAGGAATTTCCTTTGGATCAAGAATTGCCTTGCCCATATCAACTCTAAGGCTTGTTACCTCGCCGTTTGTTGTGTAAGCCTTAAGGCTCTTAATGCCTGAGAGGGTTTCGATTGTGATTTCGTCCTTCTCTTTATAGTCAACCATACCATGGTCATAGAGGAACTTACCTACGCAACGGATACCGTTACCGCACATTTTACCCTCTGAACCATCAAGGTTATACATTTTCATCTTTGCGTCAGCAACCTTTGACGGACAAACAAGAATAATACCGTCACCGCCGATACCGAAGTGTCTGTCTGAAAGTCTTACAGAGAGAGCCTCCGGATTGTTGATTTCCTGATCAAAAGTGCTGAAATAAATGTAGTCATTGCCGATGCCCTGCATCTTTGTGAATTTTAGCATTTCTTTCTCATCCCTCATATGATTAATATCTATAAGTTCTGTGCTGTGCTGTGTGTAGTGACTCTTTAAGCAATCTGCAAGTGCGTTTGCGGTATCAAGAGCTGTAAGACAAGGAATGTTTCTTTCAACGGTCTTTCTGCGGATTTTAACAGAATCTCTTGACGGTATTCTGCCCTTGGCTGATGTTGAAATAACATACTGAATCTTGCCTGACTCAATGAGTGTGAGTGTGTTGTCTGTCTTGCACTCGTGAATTTTCTTTACAGCAACAGCATCTATACCATACTTTTTAAGTACAGCCGCTGTACCCTCTGTAGCATAAATCTTAAAGCCGAGGTCATAATACTTCTTGGCAATTTCGCCGATTTCTGCCTTATCGGAATTACGAACAGTAATAAATACACCGCCGTTTTTCTTCATCTTGTAGCCTGCACCGATAAGTCCCTTGTAGAGAGCCTCCTCAAGTGTGCCTGCAACACCAAGAACCTCACCTGTTGACTTCATCTCAGGGCCGAGGTGGTTATCAACATTTATGAGCTTTTCAAAGCTGAATACAGGTACTTTTACCGCAATATAAGGGCTCTTTCTGTAAAGTCCTGTGCCGTAGCCCATATCCTTGAGCTTTTCGCCGAGCATTGCTCTTGTGGCAAGGTCAACCATCGGTACGCCTGTAACCTTACTGATATAAGGAATTGTTCTTGATGAACGAGGATTAACCTCGATTACATAAAGCTCGTCTTTATAGATAAGGTACTGAATATTTACAAGTCCCTTTGTCTGCAATTCAATAGCAAGGTTCTTTGAGCTTTCAATGATTGTCTGTGTCATCTTGTCTGAAATATTCCAAGCAGGATATACGGCGATTGAGTCACCGGAATGAATACCGGCTCTCTCAATATGCTCCATAATACCCGGAATAAGAATATCCTCGCCGTCGCAGATAGCGTCAACTTCAAGCTCTGTACCCTGTAAGTATTTATCAATAAGGATTGGGTTCTCTATATTCTGCGCAAGAATAATAGCCATATACTCCTTAACATCTGCCTCGTTAAATGCGATAATCATATTCTGACCGCCAAGTACATAAGACGGACGGAGAAGTACAGGATAGCCGATTGTCTGTGCAACCTCAAGCGCCTCATCGGTTGTCATAACTGTAACGCCTCTCGGACGCTTAATGTGGTATTTCTCAAGGAGCTCGTCAAAACGCTCTCTGTCCTCTGCCATATCAATAGCGTCATATGAAGTACCGAGGATATTTACACCGCAGTCGCTCATATGCTTTGTGAGCTTAATGGCGGTCTGTCCGCCGAAAGCAACTACAACGCCGTATGGCTTTTCTGTATTGATAATGCCCATTACATCTTCTGTTGTGAGCGGCTCAAAGTAAAGTCTGTCGGCTGTATCGAAGTCAGTTGATACGGTTTCAGGGTTGTTGTTTACGATAACAACATCATAGCCTGCCTTTTTAAGTGCCCATACGCAGTGAACCGACGCATAGTCAAATTCGATACCCTGACCGATTCTGATAGGGCCTGAACCGAATACGATAACTGTCTTTTTATCTGATTTATTATTTTTAATAAACTCTTCTGCCTCGTTTTCCTTATCAAAGGTTGAGTAGAAGTAAGGTGTCTGTGCCTCAAATTCAGCGGCACAGGTATCAACCATTTTATATACAGGCAAAAGGTTCTTTTCACATTTCTTACCTGTAACAGCCTCAATAGTTCTGTTGAGAAATCCCATTTTCTTTGCTCTGTAGTAGAGGTCATCTGTAAGCTCGCTGTTTTTAAGCTCATTCTCAACAGCAATGATATTCTTGAGTTTCTCCAAGAACCACTCGTCAATAAGTGTAACCTCGTGAATTTGGTCTACTGTAATGCCTCTCTTGAGTGCCTCATATACGCAGAAAATTCTCTTATCATCGCAAACGCTTAATCTGTCGTAAACAGATGCATTTGAAAGTTGAGCAAATTCCTTATCATCAAGTGTATCGTGAGAAATCTCTGCACCTCTTACAGCCTTCATAATAGCCTGCTCAAATGTAGGAGCAATAGCCATAACCTCGCCTGTTGCTTTCATCTGAGTACCGAGTGTGCGGTTTGCATAAACGAATTTATCAAACGGCCACTTAGGGAACTTAACTACAACATAGTCGAGAGCCGGCTCAAAGCAAGCATAGGTTGTGCCTGTTACAGCGTTCTTGATTTCGTTGAGTGTGTAGCCGATAGCAATCTTAGCCGCAACCTTGGCAATCGGATAACCTGTTGCCTTAGACGCAAGTGCAGATGAACGGGATACTCTTGGGTTTACCTCGATTACAGCATAATCAAAGGTTTCGGGATTGAGTGAAAACTGGCAGTTACAGCCACCCTCTACCTTTAAGGCAGAGATAATGTCGAGTGCCGCACTTCTGAGCATCTGATATTCCTTATCGGCAAGTGTAACGGTAGGAGCAATAACGATACTGTCGCCTGTATGAACACCGACAGGGTCGAAGTTCTCCATTGAACAAACGGTAATAACATTGCCGTCGCTGTCACGCATTACCTCAAACTCTACTTCTTTCCAGCCTGAAATACATTTTTCAACAAGTACCTGAGTAATTGGTGAAAGCTCAAGGCCGTTTGAAGTGATTTCTCTTAATTCTTCTTCGTCATTTACGATACCGCCGCCTGTACCGCCGAGCGTAAATGCAGGACGGATAATTACAGGGTAGCCGATTTCATCGGCAAATTTTACGGCAGACTCAACATCGTTTACAACGAGTGACGGAATAACAGGCTGTCCGATTTCAAGCATTGTATCCTTGAACATCTGTCTGTCCTCTGCCTTGTCGATTGTTTCGGGGTTTGCACCGAGGAGCTGAACTCCGTATTTATCAAGGAAGCCTTCCTTTGCAAGCTGCATGGAAAGTGTAAGTCCTGTCTGACCGCCGAGCGTAGAAAGCAGGCTGTCCGGGCGTTCCTTTTTAATAATTCTCTTTACTGTTTCAAGAGTGAGCGGCTCGATATAAATTTTATCGGCCATTGCGTTATCTGTCATAATGGTAGCAGGGTTTGAGTTTACAAGAATAACCTCAAGTCCCTCTTCCTTGAGCGCACGACAAGCCTGCGTGCCTGCGTAGTCAAATTCAGCAGCCTGACCGATTACAATCGGGCCTGAGCCGATTACCATAACTCTTTTAATGTTGCTTTTAAGTGGCATAAAATCATTCCTTATCCTTATTTAAAAAATCATATTCGTATATAAATTATGGATAGTATTATTTATTGTTTTTCATTAAATCAATGAAACGGTCAAACAAAAATGCTGTATCGTGAGGGCCGCCGCAAGCCTCGGGGTGGAACTGAACCGAGAAAGCAGGCATATTGTTGTACTTAACGCCCTCGCAGGTGTTGTCGTTGCCGTTTACAAAGCTAACCTCGCCGTTTGACGGCATACTGTCGCTTACAACCGCATAGCCATGGTTTTGAGAAGTAATGTAAACTCTGCCTGTTTCTACCTCTTTGGCAGGCTGATTTGCTCCTCTGTGACCGTATTTGAGCTTTTCGGTTTTAGCGCCCTGACTGAGTGCCAAAAGCTGGTGACCAAGGCAGATACCGAAAGTAGGAATTTTATATTCGCAAAGCTTTTTAAGCTCTGCAATAATTGCTGTGTTGTCTGAAGGATCTCCGGGACCGTTTGAAAGCATAACGCCGTCAGGGTTCATAGCCTTAATCTGCTCTGCTGTGGTATGAGCAGGCACAACCGTAACATTACAGCCACGCTTTACAAGCTCTCTGCCAATGTTGTGCTTTGCGCCAAAGTCCATAAGTACAACATTGAGGTCGCCGTTTTCGGCTTTGAACTCCTCTTTTTCGCTGATTGTTGTACTCTCAACAGCCTGCTCGATTTTATAAGCCTTAATCTCTGCAAGCTCTTCCTCGGTAACCTCGCCTGAATAAGCAATTTTGCAGTTAAGCACACCGTACTCACGCACAATTCTTGTGAGCGCTCTGGTGTCGATTCCGTAAATGCCCGGAATATTTGACTCTTTTAAAAAGGTGTCAAGATCGCCCTCGCAACGGAAGTTAGAGGGAGCTTGGCACCATTCTCTTACAATATAACCTCTGAGTGAGGGCACTTTGCTCTCAAAATCAGCGGGAATTACACCATAGTTACCGATTAAAGGGAAAGTCTGAATAACCACCTGACCAAAATAAGAAGGGTCGGTGAGTGTTTCAAGATAACCGGTCATAGCTGTTGTAAAAACCAATTCTCCCATTGTTTCTTTTTCTGCACCAAATGATTTACCCTCAAAAACAGTTCCGTTTTCAAGTATCAAATATGCTTTACGGCTCATAAACACACATTCCTTTCAGAAATTTTGCATAATTAGTTTTCGTAAGTTTTAATAACCTGCATTGCAATCTGCATTTTGCTCATTCTCATATCCATCGCCTGTTTTTCAAGGTAGCGATGTGCCTCCTGTTCGGTCATATTGAGGCAGGTAATAAGCAGGAGCTTGGCTCTGTTTATTATCTTCATATCCTCTACAATATGGCGGAGTTTTTCATTTTCCTCGTTTACTGTGAGCATTCTCATTCTGAAACACTCGGTAAACTGCACAAAGTGATGAAACAGATGCTTATTAATAGGCTTAGCTATTACAAGCACACCATGCTCGGTAAGGGCATCGTTTACATCGTCTGCATTTTTTTGCGGAACAATAATAACCACGCTTGAACGGGTGACTTTTGCAAAGTGCATAGAAAGCTCTATACCGCTTTCCTCTGCAAGAGGCGCATTAATACAGATAAGGTCAAACTCGTCATTCTCCACAAGTTTTTTTGCTGTTTTGGAATTATCAGCTATTGAAGTCTGCGAAAAGGACTCAATCCTGAGCAACTGCGCAAGTGACTGAGCGCTTTGGACAGAGTGTGAAATAATCAAAGCTTTTTTCATAACCTTATCACCTCATTCACTTATCTTCAACATCATATTTTACAAGATTTCGGAGTGTTCTAATTTACATAAAGGAATTATAATATATTTTTTTATGGATTTCGACAATTACAATTCCAATAATGCAAAATCAGTTACACAAATGTTAAAAAATGATGAAATTTAAAGATATTTTTGATTTTTTCAAATGATATTCAGTGTTGCTGTTGTTAATTATTTTTCGTTGATACGAGCAACGCTCACTGTACTTTATGCCGTCACAAATTATTGATAGCCAAATGCGACAGCAACAAGAGGAAAAACTGCGTTGCTAAAACTGCTGACTTGCCGTTTTTTAAGGGCAAATTATGGCTCTGCCCAAACCCGCAACCCTTTAAAACGGTTGACCTGAATTTTGAATTTTTTAATCTAAACTTTGCGGTAACGGCAATCTAAATTTTTGCAACACTTATTTATTATTTGCAACACATATTTACAAAAAGGCTGTTTCATTTTTTAGATGAAACAGCCCCGTTGCCGTATAATTTTATAATTAAGCTAAATAGCTTAATCCTCGCCCTTGCTCAAAAGCATTCTGTCGTTTTCGAGCTTAGAGCCGCTCACTTTTTCAAATTTTTGCAAGAGGTCGTCTACTGTGAGCTTTTTCTTTTCTTCGCCCGAAATATCAAGTATAACCTTGCCGTTGCTCATCATAATAAGGCGGTTGCCATGTACTATGGCATCGTGCATATTGTGAGTAACCATAAGTGCTGTAAGGTTATTTTCGGCAATAATCTTATCGCTAAGCTCAAGCACCTTTGCGGCTGTTTTTGGGTCAAGCGCCGCTGTATGCTCATCGAGGAGCAACAGCTTTGGCTTGTTGATTGTAGCCATTAAAAGTGTGATTGCCTGTCGCTGACCGCCCGAAAGAAGTCCTACCTTTGAGGTCATTCTGTCCTCAAGTCCAAGCTCAAACTGCTTTAAGAGGTTTCTGTATTCTTCCTTTTCAGACTTTTTAACGCCCCAGCGAAGTCCTCTTTTCTGTCCTCGTCTTGCCGCAAGCGCAAGGTTTTCGAGAATTTCCATATCGGCAACAGTACCTGTCATAGGGTCTTGGAAAACTCTGCCGAGATACTTTGCCCTTTTATGCTCGGGAAGTCCCGTTACATCTATGCCGTCAATAAGAATCTGACCGCTGTCAACCGGCCATACACCGGCAACGGCATTAAGGGTAGTTGACTTACCCGCACCGTTGCCGCCGATTATTGTACAGAAATCGCCTTCGTTTAAGTGAAGTGTTACTCCGTTAAGAGCTACCTTTTCATTTATTGTGCCTTTGTTAAAGGTTTTGTGAATGTTAATAATATCAAGCATTGTCACTGCCTCCGTTTGACTTGTTAGCCTTTAAATTCATTTTAGCTACCTTTTTAAAGGAGGTTTTACTCTTTTTCTGCAAATAAGGTACAGCAAGGAAAATTGCAACAATAATTGCTGTAAAGAGCTTTGTATCGTCGGTAGGCATCTTGAGCCAAAGAACTATGCCCATTGCAATGTAGTAAAGAATACCGCCTACAATTACAAATACCATTTTAATAACAAAGTTCATCCTCTTGCGGAATAAAGCCTCGCCGAGAACCTCGCCGATGATAACAGCGGCAAGACCGATAACGATTGCGCCTCTGCCCATATTGATGTCGGCAAAGCCCTGATACTGTGCGAAAAGTGAACCTGCAAATGCAACAAGTCCGTTTGAAACTGCAAGTGCAATTACCTTTGCAACATTAATATTAATGCCCTGAGCCTTACTCATTGCAGGGTTTGAACCTGTTGAGCGGATTGTAGAGCCCTGCTCAGTACCGAAGTACCAATACATAGCCGCAATAACAATAGCCGCAATGGCAAGTCCGATAATAATGGAAAGGTTGATGTCGCTTGCTGAAATAACAAGCGCATAGTTTCTATAACTTACAGGTAAGTTTGATTTACCCATTATATTCAAATTGATTGAATACAGTGCTATCTGTGTGAGAATACCTGCGAGTATGTCGGGAATACCGAGCAAGGTATGCAATAGTCCTGTGATAAGTCCTGCCGCAATGCCTGCGAGAATGGCTACAATGAGCGCCACCCATACAGAACAGCCGTTGATAAGCAATATTGCCGTAACAGCGCCGCCTGTCGCAAACGAACCGTCTACGCTAAGGTCGGCAAAGTTTAAAAGTTTGTAGGTGATAAATACACCAAGTCCCATAAGTCCCCAAATGATGCCCTGTGCAATGTTGCCAGGCAAAGCCGCAACAAAATTGGCAGGATTAAGGGAACCAAAGTATTCTGCTAAAAATTCCATAAGAACCACCAATACATAAAAGATTGGGGTGTCGTTTTATCGGCACCCCACCGTTTTTTAATTTAAAATTAAGGTAATTATATAAGGATAATTATTCCTCAATAGCCTCGTAATCTGACGGAACTGTGATTCCGTAAGCATCGCAACGGCTCTTTACATACTTCTTTGTTACACTTGGAGCTGACTCAACCTTTAATGAAGTAATGTCTGCGCCGTTTACAAGAATGTCGTAAGCCATTTCGCCTGTTTTCTGACCAAGCTCATAGTAGCTGATTGAAAGTGTTGCAACACCGCAGCCCTTACAAATACCCTCTTCACCTGCGATGATAGGTGTTTTGGACGCTGATGCTGTGTTGTCTATAATACCTGTGTTAGATGCTGCTGTGTTATCTGTCGGAACATAGAGAACATCGCTCTCGTCACAAGCTGTCTTTGTTACAGCTGCAACATCGTTAGAGTCTGCGAAAGAATATGTCTTTACTGTGTAGCCTGCGCTCTCAAAGAAAGGAGTGATTGTGTCGCTCTGATACTTTGAGTTAGCCTCAGCCGAGCAATAGAGAATACCTACTGTTTTTGCGTCAGGGAAAAGTTCTTTGAGCATATCAGCCTGCTTGTCAAGAGGAGCAAGGTCTGTTGTGCCCGATACATTTATTCCCGAAACACCTGTCCACTCTGCCATATCAAGGGCTGTGCCGTAGTCTGTGATTGATGTGCCGAGAACAGGGATAGTAGGTGTAGCTGTGTATGCAGCCTGAAGTGCGGCTGTACCGTTGCCGAGGATTAAATCATAGTTTGAAGAAACAAACTGATTGCAGATTGTTGCGCAGTTAGCCGAATCACCCTGTGCGTTCTGCTCGTCAAACTTAACCTTGTCTGCGCCGAGCTTTTCTGTAAGAGTATCCTTAAAGCCCTTTGTGGCAGCGTCAAGTGCCTCGTGCTGAATAAGCTGACAGATGCCAACATTGTAAACCTTGCCTGCGTCTGCCTGTGTAGCCGATGCGGCAGTTGAATTGTTTGATGAAGTGCCGCCTGTGCAGCCTGCGAGTGCAGCTGTTACTGTGAGCGCTGCTGTTGCAGCAGCTAAAACTTTTTTTGTCATTTTCATAAAAAATTCGTCCTCTCATTTTTTGCTTTAGCACTTAAACGAACATATGCTTTAAAGTTTTTATGCGCTAAAGCAAATATCTCGTATAGTATTATATACCCATTGTACGAATTTTGCAATAGCTAAAAGGTAATTTTATATGCTTTTAATAGCAAAACCATTTGATTTTTTGCTATTTTACCGCCACATTTTCATCACCAAGCTGGTGTTTTAGCTCTTTTATCATAACATCGTTAAGGCTGACCCACATATTTAAGGGCGCTTTTACCTTGCGTTTTGAATTTGTAAGGTAAAAAATAACAGGAGTTCTGCCGTCAAAAATATCAGTCACCCTCTTTGCACGATAGTACATATCCGTATTGAGGTCATCAATTCTTAAATACAAAGCCTGCGGTGCGGTATTTTTATTGTAAACGGCAGTATTTGCACCCTCTGCCCTGCGTTTTTCTGCATTTGTGGGCAGCATATTTTTACATTCGTCATTATTAAATGCCTTTGCTATGCAGTCGCTGATTATCTTAGGCTCTTCGTCCTCTTTAAAATTCAGTGAGCCCTTTATAATTACAGGCGTGTTTTCATTTAAAAGTATTGTGCTTTTTTCGTACACATTCGGGAAAACAACAACCTCTATAATGCCATATTTATCCTCAACATTTATAAAAGCCATCAGCTTGCCGCTTTTTGTAACCTGAGTTTTAACTCTTGAAACAATGCCGACTATAAGCACTCTTTTTCCGTCAGGATAGCGAGCGGTTTCGTTGGTGATAATCTCGCCTATTCTGTCGGCATTCATTCGCTCTGCATACAGGCTGTAATTATCGGCAGGGTGACCGCTTAGGTAAATGCCTGCGATTTCTTTTTCCATACGCAAAAGCTCGTTTGTTGAAAATTCCTTTAAGTCGGGCAGCTGCGGCTCTGAAGTTGCCTTTACATCATCATCGCCGAGGTCAAAGAACGACAGCTGTCCGCCTTGATTTTTGCGTGACTCATACTCTACATCGTCAAGTACGGTTTTGCTTATGGCAAGCAGCTGACGGCGGTTTGCTCCGAGCCCGTCAAGCGCACCGCATTTAATAAGGCTCTCAATGGCTCGACTGTTCATATTTTTGCCGCAAAGTCTTTTACAAAAATCATACAGACTTGTAAACGGCTTAAATCTGCGTTCCTTTATAATTTCGTCTATAAAAGCTCTGCCGAGGTTTTTAATTGCGAGCAAGCCGTAACGAATATTGCTGCCCGTTACCGTAAAGCCATGGTCGCTTTCGTTTACGCTCGGAGGCAAAACTCTGATGCCGAGGCGCTGACACTCGCCGATATATGAGGCGAGCTTGTTCTGATTATCAAGCACGCTTGTAAGCAGGGCGGCCATATATTCGTGCGGATAGTGGCATTTTAAATATGCCGTCTTGTACGAAATCATAGAATATGCCGCTGCGTGAGATTTATTGAAAGCGTAGGACGCAAAGCTCTCTATTTCATCATAAATGGAATTTGCGATTTTTTCATCAATTCCTCGGCGAATACAGCCGTCTACAATAATTTTGCCGCTTTCATCTGTAAGTCCATGCAAAAATATTTCCCTCTGCTTTGCCATTTCCTCGGCTTTCTTTTTGCTCATGGCTCGGCGCACAATGTCGGCTCTGCCAAGGCTAAAGCCTGCAAGCACCCTGAGAATTTGCATAACCTGCTCTTGATACACAATACAGCCGTAGGTTACCTCAAGAATCGGCTTTAAAAGCGGGTGCTTATAGGATATGTGCGAGGGGTTGTGTCGGCAGTCTATATAGCGAGGAATACTGTCCATTGGGCCTGGGCGGTAAAGGGATACCACCGCTATCAAATCCTCGATTGAATCGGGTTTAAGGCGCATGAGAACATTTTTCATACCCTGACTTTCAAACTGAAAGACGCCCTCTGTATTGCCCTGAGAAATCATTGCAAAAACCTTTTCGTCTTTATCGTTTATATTATCGGGGTCATATTCGGGGTGATTTTTTTTAATCTGCTTGTCTGCGTAATCTATAACAGTGAGGTTGCGCAAGCCGAGAAAGTCCATTTTAAGAAGTCCAAGCTCCTCAAGTGTGGTCATTGTGAACTGCGTTACCACATTATCGTCATTTTTTGAAAGCGGAACATAGTCCGATACAGGTCTGTCGGTAATTACCACACCTGCGGCGTGCATTGTGGCGTGTCTTGGCATACCCTCAATGCTCCTTGCTATGTCGAGCAGCTGTTTTGTCTGCTCGTCCTCCTCGTAACGGTTTCTCAGCTCCGTACTTGTTTTAAGCGCCGAGTCGATTGTAACTTTTAATTCCATCGGCACAAGTTTTGCTACGGAATCCACCGTTGCATACGGAATTGCAAGCACTCTGCCCACATCTCTAATTGCGCCCCTCGCCGCCATTGTACCGAACGAAATTATCTGCGCTACCCTGTCTGTGCCGTATTTGCGCACTACATAGTCGATTACCTCTCCTCTGCGCTCTGTGCAAAAGTCAACATCAAAGTCGGGCATACTTACTCTTTCCGGATTTAAAAATCTTTCAAAAAGCAGATTGTACTTAATGGGATCTACCGCCGTAATTCCTATACAGTAGGCGCAAAGTGAGCCTGCGCCCGAACCTCTGCCGGGACCTACGGGGATTTTCTCACTCTTTGCGTACTGCACAAAATCGTTTACGATAAGGTAATAATCGACAAAACCCATTTTTGAAATTGTGGCAAGCTCGTATTCCAGCCTGTCCGTCAAAGACTTATCGGGATTTTGTCCGTAATGCCTGTAAAGTCCCTCATAGCATTTCCTGCGAAAATACTCATAGTGGTCTTCGTTGTTTGGCACATCAAAGCGTGGCAGCTTGCGAACGCCAAACTCAAACTCTACATTACAGCGGTCGGCAATTTTTTGCGTGTTATCATACGCCTGCGGAAGATTTGGGAACAGCGCACGCATTTCTTCCTCTGTTTTAAGGTAAAATTCGCTTGTCTGAAACTCCATTCTGTCCACATCGTTTACAGTGCGGTTTGTCTGTATGCAAAGCAGAATGCTGTGAGTAAAGCTATCCTTTTTATCTATATAATGGCTGTCGTTTGTAACCACAAGTTCGGCGCCGATTTCTTCGGCAATGCGAATAAGCTGCGGATTAATTCGTTTTTGCTCCTCTATGCCGTGGTCCTGAAGTTCTATAAAAAAGTTATCCTTACCGAAAAGCGATTGATAAAAAAGAGCCTTCTGCTTTGCTCCGTCATAGTTTCCGTCAAGCAGATTCTGCGGAATTTCACCGGCAAGACAGGCAGAAAGGCAGATTAGGCCCTTGTGATATTCTTTCAAAAGCTCATCGTCAATTCTCGGCTTTGAATAAAAGCCCTCGGTAAAGCCCTTTGAAACAAGTTTAATTAAATTTTGATAGCCCTCGTTATTTTCGCAAAGCAGCACCATATGATAATACTTTTCATACGCCGAAGTTTTGTCAAAACGAGAGTGCGGCGCAACATAAACTTCACAGCCGATAACAGGCTTTATCCCCTGCTTTTTACAGGCTCGGTAAAAGTCAATGACGCCGTACATTACACCGTGGTCGGTAATGGCAAGAGCGGTTTGTCCCTTTTGCTTAGCCGATTTAACAAGCTGCTCTATCCTGCTTGCACCGTCAAGCAAGCTGTATTCGGTATGATTATGAAGATGTGTAAAAGCCATAGTTATTCACCACATACCTTTGCGTTTATTTTACCGTCACTCAAAATAACAGTGAAATCGTCGCCGTCTTTAAGCTGTTTTGATGAGGTAATGATTTTTTCGTCCTTTTCGGCTATTGCATAACCACGATTCAAGACATTAAGCGGATTCAAACCGTCAAGTTTGCCCTTTGCGGCAACAAGTTTATTTTCTTTATTAGAAATATAAATATTCATAAACCGTGTCAGCTTTTCGCTCTTTGCCGAAAGCTGTTTTTCAAGCTGTTCCGCTTTGAGCTTCGGCGATGATGCAGACATTCTTCTCTGCTGATTTTCAAGTCTTAACTGCGCTGTTTTTATCTTTCTGTCAAGCATAGCTGATATATATTGCTTTTGCTTAAAATAGTAAGATATAAGCTCCTGCCTGTCGGGTACGGCAAGTTCTGCCGCGGCAGACGGAGTAGAGGCACGAACATCGGCGACAAAGTCACAGACAGTAAAATCTGTTTCGTGTCCCACACCCGAAATTATGGGAGTTTCGCAATTATAGACCGCATACGCAAGTTGTTCGTCATTAAACGCCCATAAGTCTTCGGCAGAACCGCCGCCTCTGCCTATGATAACCACATCGGCAATCTTGCTTGCACTGAATTTATTTACGGCACGCACAAGCTGCTCGGGCGCACTTTCTCCCTGAACAAGCACAGGTGCGAGCACTATATCCGCACTCGGAAATCTTCGTCTGATAATATTCGTTATATCCTGAACCGCCGCACCCGTGGGAGAAGTTATGACGCCGATTGTTTTAGGAAATTTCGGCAGCGGCTTTTTATGCGCATTGTCAAACAGTCCTTTTTGAGCAAGGCTCTTTTTAAGCTGTTCAAACGCAAGCGTAAGCGCACCCACACCGTCGGGCTGTATATCTTCAATATAAAGCTGATACCTGCCGCTCGGCTCATATACAGAAATTCTGCCACGACAAATTACTTTCATTCCGTTTTCAAGACGGAATTTTAGCCGCCTTGCATTGCCTGCAAACATAACGGCGCTGATAACCGAATTGCTGTCCTTCAGCGAGAGGTAAATATGACCGCTGCGCTGATGGACGGTAAGGTTGGAAATTTCACCCGTTACAAGCACAAACTGCAATTTCCCGTCATTTTCGATGAGCGATTTTATATAGAAATTGATTTGTGAAACCGAAAGCACTCTCGGCTTTTGAATTTGCGGTGAATACATTTCCTGACCTCCTGTTTGGTGATATATAAAATTGATACTCTCAAACTGCTTACAGTTTATTTCATATTGCCTGCCACTTGGCTTTTCTTTTTCGTTGGCAAGCTATTATTGTGTTTCGGTAAATTTTTTATATGCGAGATACGCTATTCCGCCTGCGTTGTCGGAGGAATATTCCGGCTTTGCAAAGGTTGCGCCGAATTTACGGGTAAGCGCATTTTTTATAATAGTGTTTGACATTACTCCGCCTGCAAACACAACAGGCAAACTGCCATATTGCTCAAGCAATTTTTCAGTCATTTTTTCGAGTGTGGACTGAATATAGGCAAGGCAAAAGGCTGCGATTTTCTCTTTGCTTTCGCCGCAATCAAGCATTTTTTTGCACTGATTTTCAAGACCGCTCAGGCAGCAATCCGCACCCTTTAAGGTGGGGCGCACTTTGAATTTTTCGGTATTCTCAAGTGCGAGCTGTTCAAGCTGAGGGCCGCATGGAAATTTCAGACCGAGCATAAGTCCTACTCGGTCAACCGCCTGTCCTGCGTTTAAATCAAGGGTTTTAGCAACCTCTTGTACGGCAAACGAGCTTGTACTGCCCTTGGCAAGCACTGCCTCTGTTGTGCCGCCGCTTACATGAAAGGCTAAAAATTCCTTGTCAAACAGGTCATCTCTTTCGGCTGAAAACAGCGCTGCGGCAATATGCCCCTCCTGATGTGAAAAGGTCAGGAGAGGCTTTTTTATTACTGCCGATATAATTCTCGCCGTATTTTCGCCAACCGTAAAGCATGGCATATACGAGCCGTCAACAGGGCGAGGTCGGGTTGATACTCCGACTGCCGACACTGCCGATAAATCGGTTTCATTTGCGATATTTTCAACAAGCGTGTGCAGCTGCTGAGTGTGGTGAAACACTGCGTCGCTTTGGCGCAAGCCGAGCTGTCCCTGCTTTACGGGCAACAGTTGCTTTCTTTGCAGCATTTGTCCGCTTTCGCTGTTATACACCGCAACCGAGGTGGTGTAATTCGATGTGTCTATACCGAGAAAAAGGCTCATTATTTTTCACCGTTATCTCTTACAAACGAACCCAAAATACCGTTTACAAAGCCGCTTTCGCCGATGGTGTATTTTTTTGCAAGCTCAACAGCCTCGTTAATGGCAACGCTTGCTGGAACACTTTCAAGATACTTAATTTCATAAACGGCAAGCTCAAGGATTGCAAGTGACGGCTTAGAAATTCTTGAAAGCGTCCAACCCTTTTTAAGGTAGCCTGAAATAATCTCGTCAAGCTCGCTCTTTACAGAAATAATGCCCTCAACCTCTGCCTGAGCAACAGGGCTTACTCCGCCCATAAACAGCTCGGAGCTGTCCTGCACCATATTGTCAACGGATGTGTTTGTAAATGAATTTGAAAACAAAAGCATAAACGCCTGCTCACGCTGTTCTGAGCGTGTGAGCTTGATTTGTGCAACCTTGTTTTCGGTTTCCTGTGCTGTTTCTTCCTCTGCATTTTGAGCAGTTACATTTATCTCTTCAGACATATTATCCCAACTTTACTATATATTTAGATATTTAGGATAATTATATCACATAAAATTTTGATTGTAAACTATATTAACACCAATGCCGCTAACTTAATAAAGCATAAAATTTCAGTCGCCGAGTTTTTATATCACACAAAACAGAAATCGGTTGACAGCTTTAAATTTAACTTCACGCACCTACAACGGATATTGCGTCGCTTGCTATATCGTAATGCGTTGTTACCGCATCGTATACAGAAAGCACTGTGTTTTCATTGAGCTCGTTTTTCGGCACAATTACCGTTACGCCCATATCTGTTATACAGCAAAGGCAGTCGGAAAAGCCCTTTGCCTTTACTATGGTTTCTATTGTATCCTGTGTAGTGAAAAAGCCGATTATTCTCTCCACATTTTCCTGCGCCTCCGTAAGCTCTGAATCTGCGCTTGAATCCGACTCAAGTATTTCTTCGGCATCATCAATCACCTTGTCTTGGGTGTTCTGCCGTTTGGTGCGCTCGGCGGCAAAAAAGTCCTGCTGTTCCTTTGAAAGTGCCATTGTAGCCACTGCCTCGTCTGAGGTTGCCGTTTGTCCTACGGTGGCATTTACATATGAGGCTGCGCCCAGCTCCTTTACGGGCGATGTACTTTTTGCCTGCGAAATCTGATAGTTTATGTAAACCGCTGTGGCAAGTGCAAGTACAAGTGCTGTCATTACAATATGCTTTTTCTGAATTTTCATAATACCTCTACCTTCGTTCTGTTAGTTTTGTAACACATACCTTTGCCGATGAAATATCCAGCGCCCTTGTTACCGCCTGAGTGACCGTTTGTGCAACTACGGGGTCATCTCCGCCCTCGCACACAACAAGCACACCTCGTATAACAGGCTGAATTTCTTTTGTCTTGGTGGTGCTGTCCTCAAGATACACATACTCAACCGAGTTTTCTATGGTGAGCAGCACCTTGGTTTCTCCGCAGCCGCTGATACTCGAAAGTATTTTTTGCAAATCGCTTTCAATCTCTGTGCTGTAAGTGGTAACGGAAAAACCGCCTGTTTCCTCCTTACCGCCCGTATTGATGCCTGTAAACGAGGAAACGAAAATCAGCGCTATTCCGATTGCGCCGACGGTTATTATAATTTTTCTTATTTTGTCACTTTCAAACAGCTTTTTTATTCCGCTTGATTTTTCGTCCATAGCCTGCACCCTTAAATGAAAGTAATTCTCGGATACGCTCCGAAACTTTTAAAAACGAGCGAGCCGATTTTATCATTCTGATTTTTATAGTCTTTGCTTATATATATGCTGATGTCACCTATAATTATGCTGTCGGTCTGCGCTTTTGCGAGAACTATTTTGCACTCCGATATTTTTATGCCGTTCTGTTCCAGCAAATCGGTTAGGCTCTGCTCAAGATTTTGCTCTGCCTGCTTTATCACAAGGTTTGCGTATGCCTCATCTGAGGTTGAAATTTTATTTTCCTCTTCGGCTATGATATTTGTGTCAATTTTAATTGAAGATATTGCCTTTGTTACGGGAGAAATAAGACAGCAAACCATAAAAGCGCCAATCACAAGGGCAACTGTTTTTTTTGTAGTGCCCTCAGGCACAAAGGCTGAGAGCAGGCTGCATATAAGCGCACCTGCGCATACCGTAACGGTTGCGGAAATCATACCGCTCATACTCCACCGCCTCCCAACAAAAGCACAAGCGCCGTTGAAATTATATAAACCGACATAATGCAAAGCACGATTGCAAGCAAGGTGGAAAGCACCGTACTCACACCCTCAAGCAAATTTTTCACCTGATTTATGCCGAGGGTATCTGCAAACAGCTTTCCTGCCGATAATGTGAATATCCACAACAAGCTATTAAGAATAATGGGCAAAAATACAAATGCAATAGATATAATCACAAAAATTCCAAGTCCCGATTTGAGCAAATTTACACTTCCCTGCACTGTTTTGTAGGCATCGGAAAGCGCCGAGCCGACTATCGGGATAAATGAATTGAGAGTAAAACGCACTGCTCGTGTAGATACATCGTCAACCGAGGCGGTTATCAGCTGCTTAAATGAAAGTACGGCGGTGAATACCGTCATAACAAAGCCGAGTATCCATTTTACCGCCTTTGAAATTACAGAAGAAATGCCCGAAAGCCTTGTTTCGGGGCATACGCTTGCCGTAACCGATACACCCAAAAACATATTTAAAAACGGCACTATCACCTTGGAGCTGAGTTGTCCCACTCCCTCGCCTGCACCTATCATCATGGCGTAATATGACGCACCGCTTACGGCGTGTCCCGTACTCGACATTATCATAACCATTACGGGCACAAAGGCAAGCATAAAGGCTGACGCTGTTTTTACAACAGCCGACATATCGGCAATAACCTGAATTGCAGGAAGTGCAGCCGTACAGGTAGCACAAAGTACGGCTGCTATGCCAAGTGAGGAGGAAAGTTCACTTGAAAGCGAATTTTTGTAGGAGGATAAAAGTGAGCATATAAGTATGAGCGCCGTAAGCGATATTACAGCCTTGAGCGGGCCTGCGCTGTTTTCACCTGCGAGCTTGACGATTTCGTTTACAACCTCTGTAAATGAAATTTGCGAAATCTGCTGACCGTCTATGCCGTTTATCCCTATATTTTCAAGGCTCTGCTTTACATCGTCCGACAGACTGTTATATAAAACGGAGGTATCGTAAATGCTGTTAATATCATTTGCTGTGCTTTGCGTGGCGCTTTGTGAATCTGCCGCAAAAGCCGTAACCTGTGACAAACACAAAACCACTGCAAGCACCAGAAAAATTACCGCTGCTTTTTTCAACATCAACACTCCTTTAGGAGTTATTTACAAGTGACGCCACAGTATTGAAAATTTCGGTATAAAGAGGGAGTGACGCCGCCATAATCAGTATTTTACCTGCAAGAGTAACATTTGCCGCTATTGCCTGCTGTCCCGATTCTTTGCACACGCTAACGGCAAGCTCTGTTACAATACAGATTCCTATTACCTTGAGCAATATTTTTATATACTCAATATTCATATCCGATGCCGCCGCAATTTGGTTTACGGTCTGCAATATTGTGCCTGCAAAGGAGATAACCGCCATCAGCAAAATTACTCCGCAAGCTACCGAAAGCATAAGTGCGGTTTCGCCGTTGTGCTTTTTTATTGCCACCGCCGAAATTGCCGCCACGACTGCCACTGCGGCTATTGTAATAATATTCATATTCTTTAAAAACCAAACAGTTGCTTTATTGTGTTAAATAGCGTGCTTATCTGAGTAACAATCAGCGTCAGCACCACTATAAGTCCCGCAAGTGTAGTGAGCATTGCCTGCTCCTCTCTGCCGCTGCGTATCAGCACCTGACACAATACGGCAACTATTATGCCGATTGCAGCTATTTTGAAAATAAGTTCAACATCCATAGCTATCCTTTCAGATTACAATAAGTGCGACAGCCGCACCGACAAAAAATCCCATTGTTTTATATAATCGTGACTTTTCGGTTATGTCTTTTTTGCTGTCATCAAGGTGCGCCTTTGCAAGTCCTTTGTAAAGTTCAATGTGCTTTAGCTGTCCCTCAACATCGGTTATACCGAGCTTTTCGCCAAACGAACACAAAAGCTGTTTGTCATCGTGCTTTAGTGAATATCCGTCAGAAATTTTTATTACTGCCTTTTTCCACCTCTCAAAAAACGAACCCTCGCTTTTCCGGTAAGAGTCATATACGGCTTTCCCGAACGGATCTTCACTCTTTGAAATAATTACAGAAAGCTCGTCACCGCTGTATCGAATATTAGTGGCGAGTGAGTCGAGAAACACAAGGAAGTCATTTATAAAATCTCTGCGCCTGTATAATCTCTGCGACTTTTTTATGCCGATTAATGTGGTTGCCGTTACAAGCAAGGCACAACCGATTATTTTAATCAACAAACACATCACCGACCTTTATAATCTTGATTACCCTGCCCGCCGCTGTTCTGTTGTCGAGAAAAACAAGTGTTTTAAAGCCGCCACCTGCAAGGAGCTTTTTGATATTTGCTTTCTTTCTAAGCTCCTCAATGCTTGAGCAATGCAAGGTTGATATAAAGGAAACACCCGAATTTACCGAATACTCCATAGCGTCAATATCCCTTTGCGTGCCGATTTCGTCACAAACTATAATATCGGGCGACATACTGCGTATAGCCTGCATAATTCCGCTCGGCTTATCGTAAAGGTCGAAAACATCGCACAAGCCTATGTCATTTTGGAGAATACCCGACGAAGTACCTGCAAGCTCTCCCCTTTCATCTATAAGCGATATTCTTTTGCCGTACTCGGTCGAAAGTATCCTCGCCATATCTCGCAAAAGCGTTGTTTTGCCTGAGCATGGCGCTCCGCAAATAAGCACTCCGCCAAAATCGGGATTAAGTGCGTCTATGATTTTTCGTGAGCACTCCTTATGCTCTCTTGCTATTCTTATATTGATAGATGAAATGTCACGAATGTTTATTATCCTGTCGCCCTCGCAAATTGCCGTTCCGCAAATGCCTGCCCTGTGACCGCCATGCATTGTTACAAAGCCGTTTACTATTTCGCTCTGCTTTGAATACACCGAGTAGTTGCAGATATTGTGAAAGGTGTCGGTCAAATCTCCTCGGCTGACTGTGAGCATTGCGCCGTCAAGTATGGCATTTGTAAGTCCGCCCTTTTCGGTAAGAAAATATGTAGTGTCGGGACAAACAATAGCGACAGGTCGGTTTACTCGCAATCGTATCTCCTGAGCTGTGTCGCAAAATTTTGGCATAAGCGGTAAAATTCTCTGATAAATATTCTGACTGAGTGAGCGAATAGCAAGCACAAACCTGCCCTCATTGTTTAGACTTGTCATTTTAATCGTCCTTTCCTTGGCTTTGTTAATATCTATGCAGACAAGCAAGGCAAAAGAACTTAATTTTAATATTTTACAAAATAATTATTGAATTGTTGCTATTTCTATGTTATAATGCTATAAACAACAAATTAGGAAGTGAAAATAATGAAAAAGGCTAATATTATTAAAAAGACATTTGCACTTGCTTTAACGGGAACAATCATTTTTGGCGCAAGCGCTGTTTCTGCGTCTGCGGTATCTTCCCCTGCCGATACACCTTTAAATCAGACAGGAACTATTACATATAACAAGGCTTTTTACGATAAAAATGCCGAGGCTTGTGATGCCATTGCCAACGGCTTGGCAAATCACGCAAGCAGTATAAATATATTTAACTACAAAATTCAAACCGATAATATCGGCAACGCTTACGCTGTGGCTCTAAAGAAAAATCCGCTTTTCTTTTATGTGGACAACAACAACTACTATATGACCACCAAAAAATCCTCCGACGGCATTACCTATATAAATTCCGTTATTCCGATTTACCGCTATGACGAAAGTACAACCGAGCAGATGACAGATAAATTTAACGCCGAATGCAAAAAATATCTTGCAAAGCTAAGCAACAATATGACGGATTATCAAAAAGCGCTTACACTTCACGATGAGATTGCGCTTGAATGTGAGTACGGACTCGGAGATGAATTTTCGACAAGGTCATGTGACGCATACGATGCACTTGTAAATAAGGAGTCAACCTGCGAGGGATACACCGCCGCTTATTCATATTTGCTCTCACTTGTGGGCATAGACAGCGACATTGTAAATTCTTCGGCAATGGTTCATGCGTGGAATAAGGTATGTATTGACGGCTCTTACTATAATGTTGACATTACATGGGATGATCCAGTACCCGACAACAACGGTCTTGTAAGCCACACATATTTTCTGCTGAGCGATGACGAAATTGCAATAGCTACAAACAACAGACAGCCGCACTATGACTATGTAAGCTCATACAGTGCCGACAACTCAAAATATGACAAAAGTCTTTTCCACGAATTTAACACTAAAATGTGCATAGATGATGACGGCAGTTACTATGCGATTTCAAATTCATACAACAGCAAATACAAGAAAAGCCTTGTAAAATACAATTTAGAGGCTGACAGTGCAGAGGTTGTTAAAACAATCGGCGATTATTGGAAAGCGAGCGAAACCGGCTATTGGCTTGACGGCTTTGCAGGACTTGATATGAAAGACGGTGTTCTATACTACAACACTCCAAGCAGTGTTTATTATCTCAATACAAAGACAGGCGAAACCGACTCACTCGGCAAAATCAGTTCCGACAAGGAAAGCTACGGAATGAGAGTGATTGACGGCAAAATTTATGTTGCGCTTTCGTCTACACCTAACGAAAAAACTACGCTCACATACTTTGGCGAATGTAAGGACTTTGACGATTTTATGCTCGGCGATGTAACGGGCGACGGTCAGATTGACATTACAGACGCAACCTCTATTCAGAAGTACCTTGTTGAAATGGAAGTTTACACCGAAAAGCAGATTAAATGCGCCGACTTTGACAAGGACGGCTACATTACTGTGAATGACATAACAGCAATTCAAACCTATATGGCAGACGGAAATGTATAAAATTAAGTAACGACAAATAAGCATCTTTGCAAATAGCAGGGTGCTTATTTTGTTTTTCGGTTCTTTGTCAATAGTTGGGGTTAAGAACATAGTTATTAAGGCTTCTACTTGAATGGAAGGCTTTTTGGTTTGATAAAATTTGTAATTTTATTTGATTACCCCAACATTTAATATAACACCACTTTTAAAATCTTGCTTTACTACTTTGACATTGCGCAATACATTGCGCAATTTAATTTAAAAATATTTTGAAAAAACTTCCGGTTTGCTATTGCAATTTTAAAAATTATGTGTTACAATCCTAATCGTAATTCCGCAGGACGGAATTTTTTTAAACGGTTAAGTTAGTTTAAACTAACTGTTTGTGACATCATATCGGGATTACTGAGTAATTGTACCCGATATATATTTTTAAAATAAGGTTAGTTAAAGCTAACTGTTATATCGGAGGAAAACATATGAGGAAGATGAGCAAAATTATAGGCTCCGCTGTGCTGTGCGTTATTTTGACAATTATCTTTTCTTTAAATACATTTGCACTTGAAACTGAAAATTTATCCGAGGGTACATACAGTGTTGATGCAACACTAAGCTGTTATGTAAACGCAATGGGTGGTATTGAATTTGGAGCGCCGTTATTAACAGGCTCAACAATTAAAGTTGACGCAAACGGCAAAAAAACAGTGACTTTGAATTTCACGAAAAGCAGTGTAACAATCTACAATATAACCTGCGATACTTTTATTGACCCGTCACCGACAACAGAGGACAGCAAAGGTGGAATTAAAAACGGAACGATAGGTATTTATGACGATAACGGAAACCTGCAAACCGATTCGGTGGAATACACACTGAGTGACGATACGGCTCTCAATTCAAAAAGCGAAGAGGTACACTATGTTACTTCAATTTCATTTCCGATTGAGAGATTAAAAGATAAATACGAGCTTACCGTTTATGTAAACAGCAATGTAATGGGTGTTCAGTTTGGTACAGGCGGAAGTGACGGATACCCTGCCACACTAACCGTTGACAGAAACCGTCTGAAAGCGGAAAACACAGACACTGAGCAGACTGAGCAATACGAAACACTGCCAAATAAAACAAAAGCGGTGCAGGCAACCACAGAGGTAGTTGTTGAGGACAAAAAGAGTGATACGGTTGTGGAAAAAAACGGCTTGAACATTCACTATGCAAACGGTGAGAACGAGAGCGCAGACAAAACAAGCGAAAGCTACACAGCTTACCTTAATATGCCGTTGCTTTGGCTAATGACTGCCATAGCCGCAGTTATTATAATTGCAGGAATTGTACTTATAATCAGCAGTAAATTCAAAAGAAAGCGTGATAATAAATGATAAAAAAGATTATATCGGTTGTATTATCGGCAATAATTACAGCAGGTTTTTGCGGTTGTGCCTCAAGCGGTGTGGCAGAAAACAGCGGCTCTGCAAGCAATCCGAAAATTGCCTCTACTTCTGTTGCAATATGCCAAATTCTTGACAAACTTGAGTACGATAATGTAGTGGCGGTTCCCGAAACAGCTACGGAGAATATGCCCGAAAGATATAAAGATCTGCCCACGATTGGCTCGCCTATGACACCCGATTACGAAAAAATCAAATCGGTATCGCCCGATATGGTGCTTTCGCCAAAGTCGCTCGAAAGCTCGCTTTCTCAGGATTATACCTCGGCAGGGCTCAGCTCGGCTTTTCTTGACCTAAGCAGTGTGCAGGGAATGTACAACGCAATAAATTCACTGGGCGAATTGCTCGACAGAAAGCCGCAGGCTGAAAAACTTATAGATGACTACAACAGCTATATGGCTGAGTACAAGACAGACAGTGCAGAAAAAAGCGTTTTGATTTTGATGGCTTTCCCAGACGGCTTTTATCTTGTGGCAACAGAAAATTCCTATGTGGGCAACCTTGTGGAGCTTGCAGGCGGAAAGAATGTTTATGGAAAGGACACAAGCGGAGATGAGAACGGCTTTGTTTCAATAAACCCCGAAGATATAGTGCAGAAAAAGCCCGACATTATAATGGTGTTTGCTCATTATAACGAGGAAAGTGCTTTTAAATATATGAAAGAGGAATTTAAGTCAAATTCTGCATGGCAGTATTATGATGCCGTAAAGAATGACAATATCGTTTATCTCCCCTCAAAGTATTTCGGTATGAGCGCAACGCTTGATTGGAAAGAGTCACTTAATTACCTAAAGCCTGTTTTGTACGGTGAATGATTATGAAAACACTTACAAAAAGAAAAACAATAGCGGCATTTTCAGTAACCGCCGCACTGATTTTAATAATGTTTTTTATTGCCATTAATACAGGCGGACTCAGTGTCAGCGTTGCTCAGCTATTTAAAGGATTATTTGTTGAGTACGACAAAACCGTAGCGATAATTCTTGAACTTCGTTTTCCACGAATAATTGTTGCGTTGCTCGGCGGCGCTGTTATGGCTGTTTCGGGCGTACTTATGCAGGCAGTTATGAAAAACCCACTCGCCGACCCCGGCATAATAGGCATTACTTCGGGTGCGGCATTTACGGCAGTTATTGTATCGGCTTTCTTCCCTTTTCTTGCATCTTTTACTCCACTGTTTTCATTCATAGGCGGTATGACAGCTTTTGTTATAGTGTATTTGCTTGCGTGGAACGGCAATGTAAGTCCTCTTAGGCTGATACTTGTGGGTGTTGCGGTTGACGCATTTTTTACGGGATTGTATCAGGCTTTTTCCTCTGCAACAGGAGGAAATTACAGCGGCGCCGCAAATATTATTAATTCAAACATATCTTTAAAAACATGGAACGATGTTTATCTTCTCCTTTTATATACGATTGTGGGTGCGGTATGCTGTATATTGGCGGCAGGAAAATGCAACCTGCTTTCGCTGTCGGACATCACACTCCATAGCCTTGGTGTAAATATAAACAGGGTCAGAATAATAATTTCGGTTATATCGGTAATGCTCGCAAGCGTATTTACCTCTGTAATCGGCTCGGTGAGCTTTTTGGGACTTATAGTACCGCACATTTCAAGGCTGTTGGTTGGCAGTAATCACAAGGTACTGATTCCGTACAGTGCTTTACTCGGCTCGTTTATATTTTTAATGGCAGATACAATAGGCAGAGTGATTGCATATCCTTATGAGATAAGCGCCGCAATTATTATGGCTGTTATAGGCGGCCCAATGTTTATTATCCTGCTTAGGAGGAGCAAAAACAGTTATGGAAACAGCAACACATAATTTATCGGTTGAAAATTTAATCTTTGGCTACAACAAAGACAGGTTAATTTTAAATGATATTTCATTTGAGCTTGCTCCGAATAAAGTCACAGCATTGCTCGGTGCTAACGGAAGCGGTAAATCTACCCTCTTTCATTTGCTTACGGGCAGGCTAAAACCTAACAGCGGAAAAATTATTTTTGACGGCAAAAGCATAGATACAATTAAAAAGAGGGAGTTTTCTCAGCACATTGCGGTAGTTCATCAGTACAATACAGCGTCTGAAGATTTTACGGTGAGGAAACTCGTGGAAATGGGACGCACACCATACAAAAATATTTTTTCCTATGGGCAAAGCTCAGAGGACGAATTTGCTGTAAAAAATGCGCTGAAAATTACCGACACCTATAAATATGCCGACAGGATGATAAGCACATTATCGGGCGGTCAGCGGCAAAGAGTGTGGCTTGCGCTTGCGCTTGCTCAAAACCCCGACATTCTTTTGCTTGATGAGATTACAACATATCTCGATATTCATTACCAATACGAGATACTAAAACTTATAAAAGAGCTTAATAAAGATAAAAAGCTGACCGTTTTAATGGTTCTTCACGACATAAATCAGGCGATTGAATTCAGCGACAATGCAATGGTTATGAAAGACGGCAAAATTATTTCTTGCGGAGAAACAAAAAAAGTTGTGAACAAAGATGTTATAGGCACTGCGTTTGAGGTAAATACGCAAATGGTTGACATAGCAGGCAGAAAAATTTGTGTTATAAAAAATTGAGAGGTGTTTTATTTTGACTAAAGAAAAAAGAAAACGACTTGGAATAATTCTTATAATCGTAGGTGCAACGGCACTGCTTGTAATTTTGTTTTTTATATTTTTCGGAAGTAAACTTGTGCTGAATCCCGATTATGAGTTTGAGCCTGAGCAAAGTATTGTACAGTCCTCAAAACAGCTTGATTTTGACTCAATTTCAATTCCGGGCAAAGAATCAATGAAAATACAGGCAGAGCAAAAAAGCGTTTTGGTTGACCTGTATAATCCAAAGGATAACAAATGCTATTTTGAAATTTCTATTTTGCTTGACGACGGCACAGAGCTTTACAAATCAAAACTTGTAAAACCGGGTCAGAATATCTACAAAATAGACCTTAACAAGGAGCTTGCAAAGGGTACATATAACGCAACTGTCCATTACAGCACATACACAACAGACGGAAACTACACTCCCCTAAACGGAGCAAATGTACCTATAAAGCTTATTGCGGAATAATAAATTTGCAGTAACATTACTGTCAGTACAGTGATATTACATAAATATTTTATGGCACTGAAAGTGCAGAAAGGAGTGCATTAATAATGCATAATACAAAATTCAGAACGGGAAAAATTGCCGCTGTATGCACAGCCGCTGTTATGATGGCATCTTCACTTGGAATAAGTGCATTTGCCGCAGAAACTCAGACACTTGAGGCAGGAAAATACACTGTTAATTCAGACCTTTCTTGCTATGTAACAGCAATGGGCGGCGTTGAATTTGGTAAGCCTCTCCTCACAAAGACAGAGGTAACAGTAAACGAGGACGGCACAGCAAAGTTTGACCTTAGCTTTACAAAAAGCAGTGTTACAATTTACAGCGTTACTTGCGATACTTTTGTAGACGCATCGGCAGACGGAGCAGTTCTTAATTACAAAGACGGTTCAGAGTGGAAAGCAGTTGACAGCTACAAATTAAGCACAGACACAGCGCTCAATTCAAAGAATGAGAGTGTTAATTATGTAGAGTCAATCTCATTTACAGTATCTTCTATTGCCGATACATACAACCTTGGTATGTATGTAAACAGTAATGTTATGGGCGTACAGTTTGGCGGCAGTGACAGCGCAAACTATGCCGCAACCCTCACTGTTGATTGGAGCAGTGCCGCAAAAATTAAAACAGCCGACAAAACATCTTCACAGAGTGCAACTGTAAAGTACAATGTTGAGGAGGGCTACGAGGTTAGCATTCCTGCCGAGATTACAGTTGACACAGATACAAAGACCGCTAACTACTCAGTACAGGCTAAAAAGTTTGTATTGCCTGAGAACGCATATGTTACAGTAACAGCCAACGAGAACGGCTCACTTTCAAACGGTAAGGACAGCCTTGCATTTACAAATGAACTCGCAGCAGGCAACCTTACAAAAACAGGCGACAACCTCAACGGTAAGGTAACAGTAACAGGCGAGCCTGCATCTGCCGGTGAATACACAGGTACAGTAGACTTTACAATCAACTACTTTGCTAAATAATTAAACAGCTAAATCAGCAAACAGAAAAATAAAAATCCATCGGGAAATTTCACCCGATGGATTTTTTGCTTTGGTTTGGTTTTGTAAAGTGGGGACAAATTATTGCCTTGGGTAGTGCACCTTTTTAATATATATGAGAGAAAGAATCCAAGATGGGGACATCTTTCGATATAAGCATGTTTCCCACAGCATTTTCGACTTCATTTTTTGTATACCCAAGTGGTATATTCTTTAAAGGAAATATCAATACAAATGTCTCATCCCACCTTTTTCCCAGTTTATGGATGATTATTCCTGATGAATTATGAAGCCACTCTATTTTATATATCTTTTTATAGGGATCATATACTTTATGTGTTGTATCATACTCCTTACTATCCTTTGGCATATCAAAATTTATATCAGCACTTACGGCTACGACTCCGAGATATCCATCTTTGGTAAATTTCAGCCATAATAAGTCATCTTTGCTATTTAATTCGAATCTTTCTTTAATATTGTCATAATCTATACTTTTGGGGTCAAACTCAGGATTATCAGTTGTTTGTATTCCTATCTCCGAGAGGTAAGTTAGGATAAGAGTTATAATTATATTTTTGTCTACTAGGGGCTTTTTAGATTGCTGTAACGCATCGTTATATCTCACATAGCTGTTGCCGTGTACAGACTGACAGCGCTTTTCACCACGCTTGTCTATCCAAAAAGCATTTTTAGGTAAATTATGTAAATATTTTTCTAATTCTTTGTTAATCTTCATACTATACTTTCTCCTTTATCTCTCTGCTATATTTTCTCTCAGTTGTGTAATTTGAATTGGTTTGTTATATGTTTCTACAAATTTTGCGGCTTGCTTAATAGCATATATCATTCGTATCTGCTGTTCCGAATATTCACCATACTCTGTTATGATTTCTATATGTTCAGGATCACGTAAAAGTTCTGCACAAAGCGAATCAAAGCTATGTGTGTGGTTTTTCACTCCTTTTTGAAAAAATGATATATCAAGCTCATTCTGGAAAACTCCGCAATTATATAATTCATATCTCCGATTTCAAAACCTTGCGCTGTATGCAGGCACCATATCCCATTATCTGCATCGTAAACTGGAAAATAATTGCCCTGATATTTCTGTTCTAATAAGCTATATAAACTATCCATATTTTAACCTCCAAAAATTATTACAGCTTTTAATCAAAGTCTTTCTTGATTAAGTAGCAAAATATACTTTTTGCATATTTTCTTCTTGTTTAAACTTAGCTTAATATTATAGTAACACAGTTCATTAATTTTGTCAACCTTATTTTAAACTGTGTTTAGTTTTATTTTGATGCAGTTTATTTACTATGTCAAGCTTTTTTATCCGGTTAAATACAACTTGCTTTTTTTTTAATCGTATAGTACAATTTCATCAGAGGTGGTTATAATGGATAATATTATAAGCAGGATACGCATAGTTTTTAAAGATAGCGGTTTAACACAAACAGAGATAGCGAACAAATTAGATGTAACGCCACAATATGTATGGAAAATAATGAATAATGATAATTCAAGACCCCGTAATAACATAATAAAAGGAATTTGCCGAGAGTTTATGGTCAACGAAGATTGGTTGCGTACAGGGAAAGGCAATCACTATGTTGCTAAAAATGATAAACTTACTTCTTATCTTTCAACCGTATTAACTGGAAACGATAAATTTATAAAAAGCTTAATAGAAACTTATATGGAATTAGACCAGACTTCTAAAGACTTAATAAAAAAATTTGTTTGCTCTATTTCTGAAAAAATGTAAAAATAGATATTTTGCTTGAACCAGCATAACGCAACCGCATAATTACTAATTAAAGCAATTATTCTTCATTTATTATTACCGTATTTAGCTTTTGCTGTTATGTTAAAACCGCCAAACGGCAAGCCGTTTGGCGGTTTTAACATAACAATAATTTAAAGTTTTCGTGTGAAATAAAACTTTTTATCTCATAGTGGAAAGCCTTGCTCTCGTCTTATTCGATTCTCAGCAGAAACTAAATCAAACAACTTTTCACACGCTTTATTCCGAAAGCATATTTAATAATTCTTCTTCAGAGATAACGGTGATGCCGAGCTGTTGCGCTTTTGTCAGCTTACTGCCTGCGTCTTCGCCTGCAAGCACATAATCGGTCTTTTTAGAAACAGATGAGCTTGTTTTTCCGCCGTTCTGTTCAATCAGCTTGCCTGCCTCACTGCGTTTCATAGTCGGCAATGTGCCTGTTAATACAAAGGTTTTGCCCTCGAAAATTCCGCCTTTCTTTTTCTGCTCGGACGGTTTCATCTCAAGACCAAGTTCTTTAAGCTCTGCTATAAGATTTTTTGTGCTTTCGGCTGAAAAATAGTTTACCACGCTGTCAGCCATAATTGCACCAAAGCCCTCTATTGCGGAAATATCCTCTTTCTTTGCGCTCATAAGGTCATCTATGCCTGCAAAGTTTTCGCACAAAATTTTGGCGGCTTTCAGTCCGATATTCCTTATGCCAAGGGCAAAAACAAGGCGGTAAAGCTCGTTATGCTTTGACTTTTCGATTGAATTAATAAGATTTTGTGCTGACTTTTCAGCCTTGCGGTCGAGTGCGGTAATGCTCTCAACGGTTAATCTGTAAAGGTCGGCAGGAGATTTTATAAGTCCCTCATTCACAAGCTGTTCGAGTACGGCAGGGCCGAGTCCGTCTATATCCATAGCATCTCTGCCCACAAAATGGATAAGATGGCGCATAAGCTGAGCAGGGCAATCGGTATTGGTACAGCGAATTGCCGCCTCGTTTTCGTCACGCACAACGGGTGTGTGGCAGGACGGGCAAAGTTTTGGAAACTCAAACGGCACTGCGTTTTCGCCATGCTCCTTTACAGAAAGCACCTCGGGTATAATCTCGCCTGCTTTACGGATAATTACCGTATCGCCAACGCAAATGCCCTTTTCTTCGATAAAATCTTTATTGTGCAGGGTTGCTCGGCTTACGGTAGTACCTGCAAGAAATACAGGCTCAAAAATTCCGACAGGAGTGAGCACACCTGTTCTGCCGACATTTATTTCAACCTCAAGCAGCTTTGTTGCCTTTTCCTCGGGCGGATACTTGTAAGCCTCTGCCCACTTAGGATACTTTGCGGTACTGCCCAATAATTCTCTTGCAGCAAAGTTATCCACCTTAACAACTGCGCCGTCAATCGCATAGTCCAATGTGCCACGCATATTGCCGATTCGCTCTATCTCCTCTATCGCCTCTTGCATATCGTCAAAAATATTGTAAAAAGCGGTAGGAAAACCAAGCTCTGTGAGGTAATCAAGACCTTGGTGGTGGCTTGTAATCTCTGCACCCTCAATCTGCTGAATATTAAACACAAAAATATCGAGCTTGCGCTTTGCGGCAATCTTTGAATTTTTTTGTCTTAATGAGCCTGCTGCGGCATTTCGTGGATTTTTAAAAGGCTTTTCCTCGTTATCTTCCTGCTCCTTAACAAGCTCGTTAAAACTGTCAAATGACATATAAACCTCGCCACGAACCTCTAAAAATTCAGGTGCATTTTCAATCTTTTTCGGGAGTGAGCGAATGGTCATAAGATTGTCGGTAACATCTTCGCCAACATTTCCGTCACCTCGTGTAGAGCCACGCACAAACACGCCGTTGCGGTACTCGCAGGATACAGAAAGTCCGTCAAATTTCGGCTCAACAACATATTTTACATTTGGCACAACCTCACGCACTCGTTTGTCAAAATCAAGCAGTTCGCCATGTGAAAAGCTGTCATGCAGGCTTTCCATAGGTACGGTATGAGTTACGGGAGAAAACTTTGTTCCTCGCTCACCGCCTACCCTGTTTGTGGGCGAAAGAGGCGACTTGAGGGTAGGAAACTCGTTTTCAAGGTTTTCAAGCTCACGCAAAAGCATATCGTAATCGTAATCGGAAATTTCGGGATTATCAAGATTATAGTAGCGATTGTTGTGGTATTCAAGTGTTTTGGTAAGCTCTTTTATTCTTTGTTCTGCAAGGATAATATCCATATAATCTGTCCTTAATTTATCTTTTATCAATTAAATTGATTTGTAAGCATAATTAAATATAGTATTTTGCTTTTAAAGCAAAATAAAAATTACTTATTTACTGCCGATGTTCCCTTTTCTTTCAAATATGTTGATTCAAGGTCGGCAAGGTGGAGCTTTACGGCAAGCGGATAACGCTCGTAGGCAAGTGAGATTGAATTGCTGTTTTTGTCGCCAAATTCTCCCATATGCCAACGGATTGCCATTGCCTCATCAATTTTTAGATGCATTTTGCGTTCAATCAAAAATACTGACTTTTCGCCATGACCGTACGGAAACTGATCGTCTATTGCATAATAAGGTACTTTTTCCCACGCACCTGTCTGCTCGTTTTTTACATTTCTTGACGAAACCTTGTAAAACTGAGCCTTGCACAAATCGTGCAAAAGTCCGCAAATGGCAAAGCTCTCGATATTGTCGGTTTCCTCGTCATAGTGCTTTTCCATCATGGTATTGAACACGCTTACCGAGTGCATTACAAGTCCGCCCTCGCAGGCGCAATGATACTTGGTGCTGGCAGGCGCAGTAAAAAAGTCTGTGCGCTTGAGCCATTCAAGCAGTTCATCCGCACCGTTTCGTGTTATGTACTTTGTATAAATTTCAATAAATTCTTCTTTTGGAGTCATTTTTCATCGCTCCTTTGCGGTTATTTTATAGAACAAAAGGGCATCCCTTTAATGGAATGCCCTGTTTAGTAACAAATTATTCAGCAACCTCTTCAGCAGCCTCAGCAGGAGCCTGCTCGTCCTCAGGAAGGAGTGCACGCATTGAAAGGCTTACACGCTTCTTGTCGAAGTCAATAGCAGTAATCTTAGCTTCTACTGTTTCGCCAACTGAAAGTACATCAGCGGGCTTTTCAATTCTCTTGTTAGCAATCTGAGAAATGTGGATAAGACCATCAATACCGGGAATGATGTTTGCAAAAGCACCGAATGATGTAAGACCAACGATTGTAGCCTTAACAACTGTGCCCTCAGGATACTGATTCTTGAGGATTTCCCATGGATTTTCGTCAGCGTTCTTAAAGCCGAGAGAAATCTTCTTTGTTTCCTCGTTGATGTCCTTTACATAAACCTCAACAGTATCGCCTACATTAACAACCTCGCTTGGGTGCTTGATGTGTGTCCAAGAAAGCTCAGAAATGTGGATCATACCAAATACACCGCCAAGGTCAACAAATGCGCCGTAGCTTGTAAGTGACTTAACAACGCCTGTGTAGCGCTTGCCGATTTCGCAGTTCTTCCAGAACTCCTCACGCTGAGCAGCTCTCTGCTCCTTAAGTACGCTTCTAATTGAGCCGATAGCTCTCTTTCTTCTGCCACGCTGTGAAACCTCAATAAGTCTGAACTGTACTTCTTTACCTACGAGATCCTCAAGGCTCTCTTCACGAGTAGCTGTTGCCTGTGATGCAGGGATAAATACTCTTACATCGTTGTAAATAACGATTACGCCGCCCTTAACAGCCTCTGTAACCTTACCTGTAAGAACTTCCTGTGAGTCAACCTTAGACTCAAGAATTTCCCAGCCCTTAGCTGCGTCTACTCTGCGCTTAGAAAGCATAATTGTGCCTTCCTGATCGTTTGTCTTCATAATAAGAAGTTCGATCTCATCGCCAACCTTTACGATATCCTCCGGCTTAGCGTTAGGATCGTTAGAAAGCTCATTTGCAGGAATAAAACCTGTCTGCTTTCTGCCGACATCAACCTGAACCTCGTTAGGCGCAATGCTGAGCACTGTACCCATTACCCTCTCATTTGTATTTAAGTTTTTGAGGGATTCCTCAAGCAATGCCTCAAAAGATTCTTCACCATTTGTTACACCGGATTTAATTTCACTCATTGTATCCAGTACCTCCTTTATTATCCTTGCCGGAGTAGATGCACCGGCAGTAACGCCAATTTTTTCAGCAACGCTGACTTGATTTGCATTTAGCTCGTCCGCTGTTTCAATAAGAACTGTATTATCGCACTGTCTTTTACAAATATCAAAGAGCTTGCCCGTATTTGAGCTGTGCCTGTCGCCTATTACTACCATAAAGTCGGACTGAGCCGCAAGCAAGTCTGCTTCGGTCTGTCTAACTGACGTTGCATTACATATTGTATCAAATATTTTTGCATTTGTACATAGTTTTTTAATCTTTTTTACACACTTTTTCCATTCTTTTGTATCAAAAGTGGTTTGTGCGACAACAAAAACCTGTTTATTATTCGTTTTTAGAATATTACTATAAATTTCGTCAATTTCTTCGCTGTTCTTAAAGGTGTGGCACTCGGTACTGCAATGACCGATAATGCCCTCCACCTCAGGGTGAACGCTGTTGCCTGCAATTAAAACTATGCCGTCCTTGTTGTCGGGATTTGCAACTATGTTGTGAATCTTCTTGACAAAAGGACATGTTGCATCTTCATATTTTACACCATTTTCAACTAATTTGTCAATAACATATTTTGGAACTCCGTGTGAGCGAATAACAAGCGTAGCGCCGTTTTCTACCTCGTCAATACTGCTCACCGCCTTACAGCCTCGGCTTTCAAGCTCATTTACTACCTCCATATTATGAATGATAGGCCCGAGAGTAGATACTTTTACATTCTTGTCAAGCAGATTGTTGACTATATTTATTGCTCTGTTCACTCCAAAGCAAAAGCCGGCAGATTTTGCAACGGTTATACTCATTTTCTGTCCTGCTCCCTCATCTTCTTGATTTCGTCCATAATCATATTTGTGGCATTTTTAAGCTGTCGTCTGTCACCGTCGGGAGTAAGTCCGAGCTGTTCGGGTGTGAGCGGCTCACCAAAATGAATTACTCTCTTTGCAAAGCGGTGCTTTGGATTGCCCGTAATTGTGATGCACGCAGGAATAACAGGCACCTGCATTTGTTGAGCAACAAGTGCGCAGCCGCTTCTCGGACGCATAAATTCTCCTGTCTTTGTTCTGCCTCCCTCAATAAAGATAGTCATTACATTGCCCTCTTTTATGAGGTCTTCACCTGTTTTTATAGCTTTGCCGTCACCTGCGCCACGCTCAACGGGAAACGCACCGAGCGCACGGATCAATCCTCCAAAAAACTTGTTTTTAAAAAGTTCCTGTTTTGCCATAAAGAAAAGTCTGCGTCTTTGACCGAGGCCTAAAAGCACAGGGTCAGAAAACGACATATGATTGCTTGCGATAATGTATGCGCCCTCGTGCGGAATAGAGTTGTTATTTATAAATTTATATCTGTAAAACGCTTTCATAATCGGACGGCAAACTGCCTGACCCACTCTGTAAAGCACCTTTGACTGTCCCATCAAGCATTCTCCTTTATAACGGAAATAATTTTTTCTACCGACTGCTCAAAGTCAAGCTCAGTTGTATCTACAAACACACAACCCTCGGCAGGCTTGAGCGGTGCTGTTTTGCGGTGAGAATCGTTGTAATCACGCTCGTTTACATCTTTGAGAACATCGTCATAGCTGACATTCATTCCCTTTTCCAAAAGCTCCTTGTATCGTCTTTCGGCTCTTGCCTCGGAAGACGCGGTAAGAAAGATTTTTACTTTTGCATCGGGCAGTACAACAGTGCCTATATCTCTGCCGTCCATAATCACATTGTTTTTCTTTGCCATATCTCTCTGCAAATCAAGCAGGTATGCTCTTACTTCGGGAATTGCGGAAATTTTTGACGCTGTCATAGATACTTCGGGAGTTCTGATAAGTGACGAAACATCTTCGCCGTCAAGCAATACAATTTGCTCTGAATTATCGTTAAAAGCAAGCTCAACCTTAATTTCTTTAAGCATATCGCTCACCTCTTTTGACTCAACAGGCTCGATATTTCTTCTCATGGCGCTAAGTCCGATTGTGCGGTAAAGTGCGCCTGTATCAACATATATATAGTCAAGAGCCTTTGCAACTCTTTTTGCTATTGTGGATTTTCCTGCACCGGCAGGGCCGTCAAGTGCTATTGCAACAGACATTTTATTCTTCCTTTCTTAATAAGCAGAGCTTTCACCTGCAAGGTTACCTGTACTCCACGCTATCTGTAAATTGAAACCGCCTGTATAGGCATCGCAATCTATTACCTCGCCTGCAAAGAAAAGTCCCTTTACAAGTCGGCTTTCCATAGTTTTGGGATTGATTTCAGAGGTTTTCACTCCGCCCGAGGTAATAATTGCCTCTTCAATCGGGCGAAATCCGCTTATTTCTACCGTAAATGCCTTTAAAAGCTCGCAAAGTCGTCTGCGCTCCTCTTTGGTAATTGAGTTGCACTTTTTATCAAAGGGTACTCCCCACCTTTTGAGAACAGGCACAACGAGCTTTTTTGGCAACAGCTTTGTAAATGAATTTGAAACATCTTTGTTGTGGTTTTCGTCAAAATCACGCTGAAGTCGCTTTTCAAGCTGTTCGTGGGTAAGCGCCGGCTTTATGTCGATTACGGCATTGTATCTGCCGTCTGAAATATCACGAATATGTGAGCTTGCCGAAAGTATCATAGGGCCGCTCATTCCGAAATGGGTAAAAAGCATTTCTCCGAAATCATCGTAAACAGTCTTGCCGCTTTGTGTGTCAACAATTTTTAGTCCTGCATTTTTAAGCGAAAGACCCTGCATTGATTTGCAGTCAAGGTTTTTGCTCTCAAGCGGTACAAGCGACGGCTTTAACGGCACAATGGTGTGACCTGCCTGCTTTGCGAGGATGTATCCGTCACCTGTTGAGCCTGTAAGCGGATAGCTTTTACCGCCGCAGCAGATAATAACGCTGTCGGCATAGTAGGTTTTGTTTTTGCATTTTACGCCCACTGCCTCGCCGTTTTCAAGCAAAAGCTCCTCAGCGGTATCCTCGGCAATTTTACAGCCGCAGTTTTTTACATAGTTATACAATGTATCGACCACATCCACCGCTTTGTCGGATTGTGGGAAAACTCTGTTGCCACGCTCGGTTTTAAGAGGAAGTCCGAGTCCATCAAAAAATGCGATAGTGTCCTCGGGAGTTAATTTGTTGATTGCCGAATAAAGGAATTTTCCGTTAGTTGGAACATTTCTTATAAAAGTTTCGACATCGCAGTTATTGCAAACATTACATCTGCCTTTGCCTGTAATCATAATTTTTCTGCCGACACGCTTGTTTTTTTCTATTAATGTTACATTTGCGCCGTACATTGCCGCTGCCGCTGCCGCCATAAGACCTGCCGCACCTGCGCCGACAACAACTACCTTTTTACTTTCCATTCTTCTTTCCCGCTTCCGTCTTTTCTTCCTCGTTCTTCTCGCCGCTTGCGTAAACTCCCTCTCTGTTCCATACGGTTTCAAGTCTGCGGAAGTTTTCGGATACCTCGTCCTTCTTTTTAAGAACAGTCGCAACAATAAGTGCGTTTATAAGGCTTAGAGGCGCTACAAGGGAATCGACTATTGACGCCATATCACTTCGTGCAATAAGCACAGAGTCGGCTGATTTTACAAGAGGCGACACCATACTGTCGGTGATTGCAATAGCGTGAGCACCCTGCGAACGAGCATAGTTCATAGCGTCAACCGCCATTGTGCTGTATCGTGGGAATGAAATTCCTATCATAACATCTTTGTCGGTCATTCTGAAAATTCTTTCGTATGTGGTTGTGTGGCTTGTTGAGTCAATAACTCTGACATTATCAAAAATAAGCTCAAAATAATAGCCTAAAAAGCTTGCGATTGCAGCGGTGGAGCGAACACCGAAAATATAAATTCTGTCGGCATTGCAAATTTTATCTACCGCTCTTTCAAAATCCTCGTGCGAGGTTTCTTCAATGGTTCTGCGGATTTTATCAATATCCTGATTCAGCACGCTGTTTAAAACATCGTCATTGCCGATTCGGCTTGAAGTAACCTCAATTCGCTGAACAGAGGTGAGCTTGTCCCTTATCATCTCCTGCATTGCCTTTTGGAGCTTTGGGTAGCCGTCATAGCCAAGCTCGGTGGCAAATCTTACCACTGTACTTTCGGATACACCAACGGTTTCGCCGAGCTTGGAGGCAGTCATAAATGCCGCCTTATCGTAATGCTCCTCTATATAAAGTGCAATTCGCTTTTGACCTTTTGAAAGCGAGTGCATACTCAAATCTATTCTTGTCAATAAATGGGTGATCATCAAATAACCTTCTTTAAAAAATTGTGAGCGACCTGCAAATGCAGGATTTAACCGATATACATACATATTTAATTTTATCACACAAATTATTTTAATTCAACCGAAAAAGTATCCAATTTTCTTGCACTATTTTAACATTTTTTAAAATTATGAATTACAGCTCTGTTTTTCTTGCAAAAATCGTGTAAATATGCTAATATACTACTATGTTAAAATGTAATTGGGAGGACAGAATATGATTGCTATAATTGACTACGGTGCAGGCAATATTCAGAGTGTAAACAAGGCTTTGAAATACATTGGCTGCGACTGCGTTGTTACAAGAGATAAAGATATGATTTTAAAGGCAGACGGTGCGGTTTTGCCGGGTGTAGGTTCGTTTGGCGACACAATGGATACAATGGAAAGCTACGGCATTAAGGACACCGTACTTGATTTTATAAAGACTAAAAAGCAATTTTTGGGCATTTGCCTCGGCTTACAGCTGCTTTTCCCCGAAAGCGAGGAAAGCCCGAATAAAAAAGGACTGTCGGTTTTTGACGGCAGTATTACAAAAATTCCCGCCGATACAGGCTTAAAAATTCCGCATATTGGTTGGAACAGCCTTGACATTGTAAAGAAAGACGGCATTTTCAAGGGAATTGATGACAATGCCTATGTATATTTTGTTCACTCATACTTTTTAACTGCAAAAAATCCTGAAATTGTAGCCGCAAGGACAAACTACGGTGTTTCTATTGACGCCGCCATTGAATGGGAAAATGTTTCGGCTACTCAGTTCCACCCCGAAAAGAGCGGCGAGGTCGGTCTTAAAATTCTTAAAAACTTTGCCGATATGGTAAACGGAAAGTAAGGAGAGAAGAATATGTATGCTAAAAGAATTATTCCCTGCCTTGATGTAAAGAACGGCAGAGTTGTAAAGGGTATGAGCTTTGTTAATCTTGTAGACGCAGGCGACCCTGTGGAATGTGCAAAGCAGTACGATAAAGAGGGCGCAGACGAGCTTGTTTTTCTCGACATTACAGCATCAAGCGACTCAAGAAATATTACCATTGATATGGTAGAAAAAGTAGCAAATTCAATTTTCATTCCGTTTACTGTCGGTGGCGGCATTAGAAGTGTTGACGATTTCAATTTACTTTTAAGAGCAGGTGCAGACAAAGTTTCGGTTAATTCCGCCGCTGTTCATCGCCCTGAGCTAATCAGCGAGGCGGCGTATAAATTCGGCAGTCAGTGTGTGGTTGCCGCTATTGACGCTAAGCGTAAGGAAAACGGCTGGGAAGTTTATGTAAACGGCGGCAGAACACCTGTCGGTCTTGACGCAGTTGAGTGGGCAGTAAAATGCGAACAGCTCGGCGCAGGTGAAATCCTGCTTACAAGTATGGACGAGGACGGTCAGAAAAAAGGTTACGATATTGCGCTTACAAGGGCGATTTCTGAAAAGGTGTCTATCCCTGTAATTGCAAGCGGCGGTGCAGGTGCTCTTGAGCATTTCTATGACGCATTCACAGAGGGCAAAGCAGACGCAGTGCTTGCCGCCTCTCTCTTCCACTTTGGAGAAATTCCGATTCCGACCCTAAAAAAATATCTTAACGAAAAAAATATTCCTGTCAGACTTTAACATCAAAGAGCATACAGCCGTCAGACTGAAACAGTTTGACGGCTGTAATTTTTATACCCGATAATCTATAAATCTATAATACAAAAGCCGCTGTAAGGCGGCAATTGTAATAATAATTTTTACTTTTTAATTATGCGCTGTAACTGTCACGGTTATTCTTATCCGATGCAAGTTCTCGCTTTCTTTTATCAAGCTGACTTTGCATTTTTTCAAGAATTTGAGGATTTTCCATATTTGCGATCATCTCGGCAAAAAGGTCGGGAATGTTCTCCTCATTAAAGCCGCTCTGAGAAAAAATACGCTTTACAGAATAGGCGTACTTTGTCATTGTAGGCTCAAAGGTACGGGCATAATTTTTGGTCATCTGCTTTACCCCGACAACCTTAATCATATTCTTGCTCAACAGCGAATTTATCAGCAGGTTTATGTAGCTTTTGCGCCATGTTCTGTCTACCGATTTGCTCACAATCTCGGAGCTTGCAAGCGGCTCGCCCACTTCCCACAATAAACTCATAATCTCTTCTTCGCTTTTTGTCAGCATTGTTAATCATCCTTCCGTAATTTCTTTATATATACCACAAATTTAGTTAAGCCAGAGCCTTGTGCTTTGGCGATTTTTTAATTAATAATACCCATTTAATGCGAAAAAACGAAAAATATACAATTAAATTTTACATATATTGTACTTTAAAGTAATTATTAAGTCAATATATTTATTATAACATTTTATATTTTTTGAGCAAATATACAGTTTTTATATCATATTACCGCTTATGCTTGACATACTCACAAATGCAAAATAAAATTATAAGTGTATGAATATAAACATAATTAAGGTATTTTATAGGAGGCTGTTATGGCAGAGTTTAAAACTAATGTAATGCGTATTCTTGAAAAAGCAAAAATAAATTATACAGCGCACGAATATCCACACGGCAAAGAGGCAGTTGACGGCGTGAGCGTGGCAAAACTCCTCGGTCAAAATCCCGAATGTGTATTTAAAACACTTGTTACCAAAGGAGTGAGCGGTGGATACTTTGTATTTGTAGTGCCTGTTGCCGAGGAATTGGATTTGAAAAAGGCGGCAAAGTCGGTTGGCGAAAAGTCGGTTGAAATGATACATGTTAAGGATATTTTAAAGATTACGGGATATATTCGTGGCGGCTGTTCGCCAATCGGAATGAAAAAACAGTACACCACCGTTTTTCACGAAAGCTGTCTTGAAAACCCGAATATCATAGTCAGCGCAGGCAAAATCGGCTACCAAATTGACCTTGAACCAAAAACTCTGATTGAATTTACGGGTGGAAAATGCGCCGATATTATAAAATAAAAAAATACACAAAACCTTCACATAACATTTATGTTACCTTTATTGACTAAGGTTAGTTGTAATGCTAAAATATGGGTGTATGATAACCTGTCATATATGGAGGTAATAAAGTTATGATTAAAAAAACATTTTACAATCTTCCCTACGAAAAAAGAAAGCGCATCACCGATGCAATTATAAAGGAATTTATGGAACGCCCGAACGAAAAGGTTTCTATAAACAGGATTATTAAAACCGCTGAAATTTCAAGGGGCAGTTTTTATCAGTATTTTGATGACAAGGTAGATCTGATTGAAATTATAACCAAAACAATGTTTGACCAATCAAGCAGCAAGGCAAAGGAAATTCTAAAGCTGTCTTGCGGAGATTTGTTTGCTATGTATATAAAAATGTTTGACTATTTTGGCAATTACAGCTCTCAAAAGCAAACAATGAAAATTATGCGAAATATTGTAGACAGCTTTAAGGCAAACGATGACCTTGTGAGCGAATATCTGAAAAATCGCTTTAATATGGCACTCACCAACAACGAGATTTACACTATGGTTGACAGACAAAACCTGAAATTTCAGGACAACGACAGCGTAAAGTGTCTTATAGAAATTCTCACTCAGGTGCTGAAAAATGCAATTTTCGATGTTTTTGTTGCAGGCAGTGATCGTGAAGAGGTGCGCTCTCGACTTATAAAGAAGATTGATATAATAAAGCAAGGAGCTGTAAAGTAAAAGGTATTTTTATCTGTAATTTTATGGGAATAATCAAGAAAGAGGTCTAATATGCTACCAAAACTAAGTGTTAAAAAGCCGATGACAATTTTTGTGGCGGTTATTGTGGTAATTGTATTGGGTATAGTGTCGGTATTTAAAATGACGCCTGACTTACTGCCTAATATGGATTTTCCGTACGCAATTATCATCACAACCTACCCTGGACAGATGCCCGAAACCGTTGAATCGGTTGTAACAAAACCGCTTGAGCAGTCTTTGTCTACCATTGACGGCGTTAAAACCATCACCTCAACCTCGTCCGACAACTACTCAATGCTTACCATTGAGTTTAATGACGGCACAGATATGGATACGGCAACGGTGGATTTAAGAGGTAATCTCGACACCATAAAGGACGCTTGGCCTGACGGTGTGGGCAGTCCGTACCTTATGAAAATTAACCCTAATATGATGCCTGTTGCAATGGTTGCGGTTGATTATGACGGCTATGACACAATTCAGATTTCCGACTATGTAAACAACGAACTCAAAAATCAGCTTGAGGGAATTGACGGCGTGGCCTCGGTTTCTACAAAGGGTATAGTTACACAAAAGGAAAATGTAATTATTTCTCAAGAAAAAATTGACGCACTCAACAAGAAAATCAACGATGCGTTAAACGACAAATTCGGTGACGCCGAAAAGAAAATTTCAGACGCAAAGAAAGAATTGCAGGATAATATTTCTAAAGCCGAGCAAGGCAGTGATACCATTGAGCAGTCAATAAACGACTTAAATTCTCAACAGGAAGAAGTTGCAAAACAGCTTGCTGACGCCCACGGTAAGGCGCAGAGCGGATACACTGAAATTCTCAATGCAAAAATGCAGCTGCTCGACCAACAGCAGTCGCTCACGACCACAAAGCAAACGCTCACGATTGCGTATCAGACCTTAACACAGATTAAAGAAAAGCTAAACAGTTTGCACGATGAAAAGGAACAGCTCTCTCAGCAGGTGGAGTCCTTTGAAAAAATCTACAACGAGTACAAGGACGCACTTGAAAAGCTGGCAAAGCCCGAGCTTACAGATGAACAGCTTGCGCAGGTGAGGGCAATCCTTGCTAAGATAGATGAGGAGCTTGAAAAGTACGGTTTTCCTAAGGAGGAGCTTGAGCAAAGACTTAACAATGCAAAAGCCGCCCTTGAAAATGTTGACAAGGCTATTACACAGACCATTGAAACACTAAAGGGACTCGACACCACAGAGGAAAAACTTGACGATACAATTAAAGATATAGCCGACAAAATCTCTCAGATAGACGGCGGCATTGCTCAGATTGCAGCCGCTGTAAAGGGACTTGACGATAATACGGTTACGGTAAATCAGGCGCTCTCCGAGGTTGAAAAACAGCAGTCGCTTGCGGCTTATCAGTTATCGGGAGGACTTTCAACACTTAATACAAAGCAGAGCGAGGTAAACTCCGCTTTAACTCAGCTCAATTCCGCACAGGAAGAATTAAAGACAGCGAGTGACGAGCTTTCAGACCAAAAGGATAAGGCTAAGAAAGCCGCCGATATGACAAACACTGTTACAATCAGCAATGTTTCAAACATACTTACGGCGCAGAACTTCTCTATGCCGGCAGGCTATGTAACCGATGATGAAAACATTAAATACCTTGTGCGTGTGGGTGATAAAATTGACGGTGACAAGGAAATGCAGTCGCTTTCACTTTTTGACACAGGCATAGACGGCATTGGAGTTGTAAAGCTGAGTGATGTTGCCGATGTATTTGTTGCCGATGATTCGGACGAAGTCTTTACAAAAATCAACGGCAACTCAGGCGTGGTATTCAGCTTTTCAAAGCAAAGTGATGTGGCTACGGCTACTGTTTCCGACAACATAGCCAAAAAGCTCGATTCACTTATGCAGGAAAACAAAGGCTTGCACTTCACCACTCTTATGGATCAGGGCGACTACATACATATTATAATTAACAGCGTACTACAAAATCTTCTTATGGGCGCGGTGCTTGCAATTATAATTCTCTATCTTTTCTTAAGAGATATTAAGCCGACAATTATTGTAGCGTTCTCAATTCCTATAAGTGTTGTTTTTGCGCTTGTGCTAATGTATTTCAGCGGTGTTACGCTCAATATGATTTCACTGTCGGGACTTGCAATAGGCGTTGGTATGCTTGTTGATAACTCGGTTGTAGTTATCGAAAATATTTACCGACTGCGCAACCTTGGCATACCGCCGATTAAAGCGGCGCTCAACGGCGCTAAGCAGGTAGCCGGTGCAATCGCATCTTCTACACTCACCACAATATGCGTGTTCTTCCCTATCGTATTTATTGAGGGACTTACCCGTCAGATATTTATGGATATGGCGCTTACTATCACCTATTCCCTGCTCGCAAGCCTTATAGTTGCGCTTTCCCTTGTACCTGCACTCGGACAGCGTATGCTCAAAAAGGTTAAGCCTGTAAAGCATGGCTTGTTTGATAAAATGCTCGGCGGTTACGAAAAATCCATCCGCTTTGTATTAAAGCACAGAGCTATTGCGCTTATTGCGGCTGTTGTACTTTTGTTTGGCAGTATGTTCGGCGCATTGGCAAGAGGATTCAGCTTTATGCCTGATATGGCAAGCACAGAGCTTTCGGTAACGGTTAAGCTTGATGATTCGGCTACTATGGACGATACCATTGGTGCCGCACAAAAACTGCTTGACACGCTTTCAAAATACGATGACTTTGAAACGGTCGGCGTTATGACGGGCTCGACCACAAGCCTTATGGGACTTACAGGCTCAGTATCTTCATCGGATTCTGACAAAGGCTCGGTTATGGCTTATGCCGTATTTAAAGACGACAAGGTTAAAAACAGCGAAAAAATCAGCAAAGAAATTGAAACCGCACTTGAAAATATCGGTGGAGATGTTATGGTAAGCGGAAGTTCGTCTTCAAGCTCAATGTCAACACTGCTCGGCAGTGACGGAGTGTCTATCAAGCTCTACGGCGATGACCTCAAAACACTGCAAACAACCGCTAAAGATATGGCTGAAAAACTCGCAACAGTTGACGGCATTGACGAAACTGACAGCGGTATAGGCGCTACTTCGGGTGAAATAAAGGTAACGGTTGACAAAACAAAGGCGGCTAAAAAATCGCTTACGGTCGCACAGGTTTATCAGCAGATTGCCGCCGCAATCACTTCAGAATCGACTGCATCTTCAACTCTTACAAATGACGGAAAAAAACTTGATGTGGTTGTTATAAAAGATGAAAACAATGATGTTACAAAGGCGAATATAAAGGATATTAAGCTCACCTACACTGACAAAGAGGGTAACGAAAAGACCACAAAGCTCTCGGAGGTGGCTGATATTTCAGATTCAGAGTCAATGAATTCAATCACAAGAAGTGACCAAAAAAGATACCTTACAATCAGCGGCACTCTTAAAGAAGGGTACACAAACACCGATGTATCTAACAAGGCAAAGGCTCTATTTGATAATTACAAGCTGCCTGACGGATGCAGTATTGAATACTCAGGCTCAAACGAAAGCACAATGGAGGCTGTAAAACAGATGCTCCTCATGATGCTTTTGGGCGTAATTCTCATTTACCTTATTATGGTTGCTCAGTTTCAGAGCCTTAAATCACCGTTTATCATTATGTTTACAATTCCGCTTGCGTTTACGGGCGGTTTCCTCGGATTGCTTATTACAGGTTTTGATGTAAGCGTTGTAGCGCTGCTCGGCTTTGTAATGCTCTGCGGTATTATTGTAAACAACGGTATTGTGCTTGTTGACTACATTAACAACCTGCGACTTGAGGGCAAGGAAAGACGAGAAGCTATTGTTGAGGCAGGCAAAACAAGAATGCGTCCTATCCTCATTACAGCTATCACCACAATTTTAGGACTTTCCACAATGGCACTCGGCATTGGTACAGGTTCAGAAATTATGCAGCCTATCGCAATAGTATGTATCGGCGGTTTGCTTTACGCTACCGTAATGACGCTCTATATCGTTCCTGTTATTTACGATATTCTCAGCAAAAAAGGACTCCGCAAAGTAAGCGAAAGCGACCTTGAGGAAATAGATATTTAATTTCAAACACAAAAATTCCTGTATGGCAAAAGCTAACAGGAATTTTTTATAATTATAAAACTATTTAATTTTCACTTTCAGAATTAAAAGAACTTTGCGATATCGTCAATTTCTTTTCTCTTTGGCATAGCAGGCTCGGCGTTGCTGTAACCCACACCGATTACGCTCACTACTGCCTCGGTTTCGGGAATACCTAAAATTTTCTTTATCTTTTCGTTATCTCTTATTCCCATTACAAGGGTTGAAAGTCCAAGCTCGGTAGCCTTGAGCAAAAGGTTCATACTCTGCAAGCCGCAGTCATAAAACCCCCAGCCGTTTCCAAGCTCGTTAGTAGGAGTGCCGTCCTTTTCATAGCCTGAGCGGTTAAGAACGATTGCGGTAACGATAAGCGCAGGTGCGTCTGCCATATTCTTCTGATTATATGGTGACAATGCGTTCTTTACCTCGGCGAGCTTTTCCTCACCTGTTACAACATAGTAGCGTGACACCTGAGAATTTTTCCATGACGGTGCAAGCTGAGCCGCTGAAATTACTTCTCTTAACTTTTCCTGCTCCACAGGCTTATTTATGTATTCTCTCACACTTCTGCGAGTATGCATTACCTTTGATAATTCCATTGCAATACCTCCGATTGGTTTTATTAGGCTAATATTATCATAATTAAAAAATATTTACAAGAAAATTGCGCTAATTTCTGCAACTTTTCAAATATAAGAACTGTATATGAAAGCCTTAACCTTTATATATTTTCTTAATATTATACTAAGGCGAGGCTTATTATATTTGAAAGGAAAATTTTATGGCAAAAGTAACTTGTGTTGATATTTCAGAATTTCAGCAGAATATCGACTTCAACAAAATGAAAAATGACGGCATAAAAGCGGTCATAATAAGGGCAGGATATGGCAGAGAGGCAAGTCAGAAAGACAATATGTTTGAAAGCCATTTTAGAAATGCAAAAAACGCAAATTTAAAAATCGGAGTGTATTGGTACAGCTATGCCGACAGCGTTAGTGATGCTGAAAAAGAGGCAAAGGCTTGCCTTGAGTGCATTAAAAACAAAAGCATTGATATGCCGATTTATTATGATTTAGAGGACTCCTCACAAATCAAACTCGGCAAAACAAAGCTAACGGAAATTGCGGAAAAATTCTGCGAAACAATTAAGAGAAGCAATTACAAGGCAGGCGTGTATGCAAACTTAAATTGGTTTAACAACTATCTTGATTACGATAAGTTAAAATCAAAATATAGTATTTGGCTTGCTCAATATAATTCTGTAAATGAATTAAGTTGTGACATTTGGCAGAACAGCTCGACAGGCAAAATCAACGGCTACGGCAGAAATATAGATACGAATATAATTTTTAACGAAAGTGTATTTGATAAGTCAAAAGATGAGCCTGAAAAGGAAAAAGCAAACATACCCGATATTTTTTACAAGGTGCGCTGTAACGGAGTTTGGCTGCCGGAGGTGAAAAATCTTGAGGACTATGCAGGAATTAAGGGCAGAGCGATTACAGATATTGCCATTAGGGTAAGCGTTGGCAAGGTGTGGTATCAGGCGCACACAAAAAGCGGATGGCTGCCAAAGGTGAGCGGATATGATATTGACGATTACGAAAACGGTTATGCAGGCAACGGAAGTAAAATTGATGCAATAAGGGTGTACTATACAACACCGCAAAGCCTCGCAAATTCACTTGGAAAATACCTTGTGGCAAAATACAGAGTATCGGCAACGGGCAATAAATACTTTGATTGGCAGCACGATGATCAGACAACGAATAATCAGGACGGCTACGCAGGACTTTTTGGAAACAGCATAGACCGAGTTTTATTAGTGCTCGAATAATTTATAAGGCGGTGGAAACATCGCCTTATTTGCTTGAAATAAAATTTTTTGTGCTAAAATATGATATATAATTACAAAATCAGGTGAAATAAAATGCTTATAAATTTTATCGGAGGTATGCATATGATAAAAGATTTTGAAATAAAAATGTGGGAATCGGCAAAAGCTAATGACAGCAAAGGATTTTTGGAGGGTGTTGACTAAAATGCAGTTATGATATGCGGCGGATACCGTTGTACGGGTAAGTAATATACCGATATTATAAAAATATTTGACTGCAAAAATTATGAAATCACGGATTTTGAAATTGTTGCGGAGAACAATAATTTTATTCAGGTACATTATATAATTAAAACAGAAGTCAACAATGAAGAAAGCAAAGACCTTGCAGGTAAATTTCATATTACATCCACTTGGGTAAAAAATAACGAAAAGCCGAAACTTGTTTTTAATATAGATTCAAGAATTTTTGATTAAAATAAATTTCTTTGAAATTAAAATAATAAAAATTGTTATTTGAGGGCAAAACTTTTGTCCTTTTTGCTTTTATATATTTGTCAACTGTAATTTTCACCAAAAATAGAGTATATTATTTGTGCGAATAATTCCTATTTTGATATTGCATACAACAAGATGTTGTGCTATAATAGATTTACTCTACAAGATATATGCTTTTAAAGAATTAAAAGTTACATTATATATTAAAGAGGATTATGAAATTACGAAAGGGAAGGATTTATTATGACAGTAAATGTAAAGGGCGGAAAGCTCAGCAAAAAGGAAATTGACGCTTACACAACACAGCTTCGAGAGGCTAATCCTGATAAATATATCAAGAATGTTGAACTCACAGTTGACGGCGACTATGTAGATGTTAAGTATGACTATGATTCTGTTCCGTTTGAAAGAATCCGCAGAATTACAGGCTACCTTGTAGGTACTGTTGACCGCTTTAACAACGCAAAGCGTGCCGAGGTTGAAGACAGAGTAAAGCACAGCGTACCTTGTACAGAATGTTGCTCTGTTGATGAAATCGCATAATTTTTTTGTTTGATTATCCGATTTTACAATATTCCTGTTATTTCTTGTTGACTTTTGTCGATGAGGCAGTATATAATTAAACCAATAAGTTAATATTTATCTTATCAAGAGCGACTGAGGGAACAGGCCCTATGAAGTCCGGCAACCTGCTTTTTGCAAGGTGCCAAGTCCTGCGGTATTTACCGAAAGATGAGTTTTAAAAGCACCTTTCGGCTGAAGGGTGCTTATTTTTTTGCAAAGGAGAATTTTAATGGCAAAACATTTTTTCACTTCTGAATCAGTAACAGAAGGACATCCGGATAAAGTATGCGATCAGATTTCTGACGCTGTTCTTGATGCTATTCTCGAGCAGGATAAAAACGCTCATGTTGCCTGCGAGGTAACCGCTACAACAGGTGTAGTTCATGTTATGGGCGAAATTTCTACAGACTGCTATGTTGACATTGCAAGTATCGCAAGAGATGTAATAAACGACATTGGCTACGATAATCAGGACTGCGGTTTTAACGGCAAAACTTGCGCTGTACTCACTTCTATTGACCAGCAGAGCCCTGATATTGCAATGGGCGTAAACGAAAGCTACGAGCTTAAAGACGGCGAAAACGATGTAAACAATCAGATTGGCGCCGGCGATCAGGGTATGATGTTCGGTTATGCCTGCAACGAAACCAAAGAGCTTATGCCGCTTGCTATCTCACTTGCTCACAAGCTTGCAAAGCAGCTTACAGCAGTAAGAAAAGACGGCACTCTCTCCTACCTTCGTCCTGACGGCAAAACACAGGTTACCGTTGAGTACGAGGGCGACACACCTGTAAGAGTTGACACTGTTGTAGTTTCTACTCAGCACGATGAAAAGGTTACACTTGAGCAGATTAGAAAAGATATGGTAGAGTATGTGGTAAAGCCAATTATCCCTGCCGAGCTTTTAGATGAAAATACAAAGTATTTCATTAACCCAACAGGCAGATTTGTAATCGGCGGCCCTGTCGGCGACTCAGGTCTTACAGGCAGAAAGATTATTGTTGACACCTACGGCGGATTTTCTCGTCACGGTGGCGGCGCATTCAGCGGCAAAGACCCGACAAAGGTTGACAGAAGTGCTGCTTACTATGCAAGATACATTGCAAAGAATATTGTTGCGGCAGGTCTTGCCGACAAGTGCGAGGTTCAGCTTGCATATGCAATCGGCGTTGCAAAGCCTGTTTCTATTATGGTTGACGCTTTCGGTTCATCAAGCTACACCAATGAACAGCTTTCAGACGCAGTAGAAAAAGTATTTGACTGCCGTCCTAACTCAATCATCGAGCAGTTAAAGCTCAAGGAAACAAAGTATCGTCCGCTCGCCGCATATGGTCATATGGGCAGAGAGGAACTCGGCGTTGCTTGGGAAAAAACAGACAAGGCTCAGGAGCTTGTAAAGGCAATTAACGAATAATTTTTATAAATTAAGCAAATTCTACATTGTGATGACCACAAAGTTAGACTTGAGAGCGTAGCGGTTAAAGCCGTTACGCTTTTTTGTTATTCTGATAAAGTTTTTTATATGAATTTTTAGTGAAAAATATTGCATTATTATTAAGCTATATGTTAAAATTTGGTATTACATACGGAGGTGGGTTATGAATAATCTTGCTAATTATATAAAATGGCGTGGAGATTTAGGGTTTAATATATCACCGTTAAACGAGGTTGACGCAATTATTTTTTCTGAGCTTGTTTATCTTGATTTTTCGGGCTATACAGAAAAAACATCGCTCCCTCTTTATAAAATAAATAACCTTTATATAAAAGATAAACGAGAGCAAAACTTTTATAATATGGCGGCAAAAGATATTGTAAAACTTTTGGCTCAGTCGGGCAGCTGCGACAGATTTAAAAACATAGCCGTATCGGATTATGCCGAATATGACTGCGATGATAACCCGATGCAGTTCGGCGCTTGCACATTTAAGTTTGATTCCGACAAAATTTTTGTGGCTTTTCGTGGCACTGACAATACACTAACCGGTTGGAAAGAGGATTGTATGATTGCGGTAAACGACAACATACCCTCTCAGCTTAACGCCGCCGCATATCTGAATATGGTGGCTAATAAATATAGTGATTGCGAAATATATATCGGCGGTCACTCCAAGGGCGGAAACCTTGCAATTTATGCGGCTGTAAATGCTTTTGCCGAAATAAAAGACAGAATTAAAGCCGTATATAATAATGACGGCCCTGGGTTTTCAAAGGAATTTATAGAAAGTGCGCAGTACAAAGAAATTTCAGACCGAATAAATACTTTCGTTCCGCAATCGTCATTTGTAGGTATGCTGCTTGAGCATGACGAGGACTACATAATTGTAAAAAGCGCAAATCACTCATTTTGGCAGCACGATGCCTTTAGTTGGAATGTGGCGGGCAACCACTTTATTCACCTTGACGAGGATACAAAAAGTATTCGCTTTGCCGAAAAAAATATGAAAGAGCTGATTAACGGACTTACCAACGAGCAAAAGAAGCAGATTATAGACTCGGCTTTTGAAATTATGGCAGAGGGCGGAAAAATAACCTTTGAGGACATACGCAAGGCAGGAATTAAAAATATTCCCGATATGATAAAAGCCTTTAATAAAATAGACGACAATTCAAAAAAGGCGCTTACAGATGGCATTACTCTGCTTGCCAAGCTGTCTATTAAAAACGGATACGAAATTAACAAACATGAATCTAAGTCTAAATCTAAAGAAACAGGCATAGTTTAAGTGCTTTTTATTCTATAAATGAATTATAATGCAGTGGTAAACATAATTTTTTAATTGTTTATAAATTAAAGGTCAAATTTAGTCAAATTTCTCTTGACATTTCCTGAAAAAGGTATAAAATATAATTAGCACTCAGAGATACAGAGTGCTAATCAAAATAACACATTAACTTTTTAGGAGGATTTATATTATGAGTATTAAACCATTACTTGACAGAGTAGTATTGCAGGTTGAAGAGGCCGAAGAAAAAACAAAGAGCGGTATCATTCTTTCATCTGCCGCACAGGAAAAGCCACAGTTTGCAAGAGTAGTTGCAGTTGGCCCCGGCGGAGTTGTTGACGGCAACGAAGTTAAGATGTATGTAAATGTTGGCGATAAGGTAATCGCAAGCAAGTACGCAGGCACAGAAGTTAAGATTGACGGTGAGGAATACACAATCGTTCGTCAGTCAGATATTCTTGCAACAGTTGAATAATTATTTTGATTTGATATATTTTGGAGGTAATTTATTATGGCTAAACAAATTGCTTATGGTGAAGAGGCAAGAAAATCTCTTATGAGAGGTATTGACCAGCTTGCTGATACAGTTAAAATCACACTTGGCCCTAAGGGCAGAAATGTTGTACTTGACAAAAAGTACGGTGCTCCGCTCATCACAAACGATGGCGTAACAATCGCTAAGGAAATTGAGCTTGACGATCCATTTGAGAATATGGGTGCTCAGCTTGTTAAGGAAGTTTCTATCAAGACAAATGATGTTGCAGGTGACGGTACAACAACTGCTACTCTCCTTGCTCAGGCTCTTATCAGAGAGGGTATGAAGAATGTAACAGCAGGCGCAAACCCAATGGTGCTTAAAAAGGGTATTGCAGACGCTATTAATGTTGCTGTAAAGGCTGTATCTGACAACAGCAAGCAGGTATCGGGTTCAGACGATATTGCAAGAGTTGCAACAGTATCTTCACAGGACGAGTTCATCGGTAAGCTCATTGCCGAGGCTATGGAAAAGGTTACAACAGACGGCGTTATCACAGTTGAGGAGT